>Ga0066710_100000333_pt1 | contig 26900 bp, 24 predicted proteins | sample GraSoiAngelo_159_FD_79666 | JGI IMG/M metagenome (GOLD analysis project Ga0066710, IMG submission 79666) | Grasslands soil microbial communities from the Angelo Coastal Reserve, California, USA - 14_1009_16_40cm | ecosystem: Environmental > Terrestrial > Soil > Grasslands | place: USA... | reverse complement strand
TGCTGACACCGAAGGCCGCCCGGCGCCTGGACGAGGCGGCTGCCCGGATCTACCGGACCAACCGAGTCAGCTGGGACGGCACCTTCGACCTCATCGTGCTCGACGCGCCCGGCCCGCGCCCCGACCGGGTACGCCTGGGACAGAGCCTGGCCTTCCTCGGGTACGGCAGCATCGACGACCACACCTGGGTGGCGATCCGGCCGGACGAGGAGGTCGAGGCGCTGCTCGCCGAGGCGGGGCTGCGGTACGAGCGGTTCACCGCCAGCCACGCCGCCGGTACCCCGGGGGCCACCGCGCTGGTCCGCCGGGCCTGGAACCTCGACGAGATCGGCGCCGCCTACGAGCAGTTCGTCCGCGAGCTGCGCCCGGTCGTCAACGCGGTCACCGACGCCAGTACCGAGGAGCAGGCATACTCGGCGCGCTTCCGGCTGGTACACGCGTGGCGGACATTCCTGTTCCGCGACCCGCAACTGCCCCCGACGCTGCTGCCCGACCGGTGGGCGGGCCTGGCCGCGGCGGCGTTCTTCGACCGGCACGCCAGCCGGCTGCGGCCAGCGGCCGACCGGTACGTCGACCGGTGCCTGGAGCAGAGCACCCGTAGCCTCGCCGCCCGCCACCTGTCCCGCACACCCGTCAAGGGGGTAAGACCGTGAGTGACTCGCTGATCGTCGAACGGGACAACGGCGTCGTGACGCTGACGCTGAACCGGCCGGACTCGCTCAACTCCCTCGACGCCGAACTGCGCGAGGCGCTGCGGGACACGCTCGGCGAGCTGGACACCGACCCGGACTGCCGGGCGGTCCTGCTCACCGGGGCCGGCCGGGCCTTCTGCGTCGGCCAGGACCTGCGCGAACACGCGAACATCCTGGACAGCGGCACCGACGACCCGCTGCGTGCGGTACGCGAGCACTACAACCCGATCGCCGCCCGGCTCGGCGCGCTGAACCGCCCGGTCGTGGCCGCCGTCCGGGGCATGGCGGCCGGGGCCGGCGCGTCGATCGCCTGCCTCGCCGACTTCCGGATCGGCGGCCCGTCCACCCGGTTCCTGATGGCCTTCGCCAACGTCGGCCTCGCCGGGGACACCGGGGCCTCCTGGTCGCTGCCCCGGCTGGTCGGCCACGCGAAGGCCACCGAGCTGCTGATGCTCGCCGAACCGGTGGACGCCGCCGAGGCGCTGCGGATCGGGCTGCTGGGCCGGCTCGTCGAAGACGACGACCAGGTACTCCCGGCGGCGCGCGAACTGGCGGCACGGCTCGCCGCCGGACCGACCACCGCATACGCCGCGATCCGCCGGCAGCTGGCCATCGGCGGCGCGGGCAGCCTCGCCGACGCCCTGGCCGCGGAGGCGGCCGCGCAGCAGCGCTGCGGGGTGACCACCGACCATACGGAGGCCACCCGGGCGTTCCTCGCCAAGCGCCGGCCCACCTTCACCGGCCGATAACTGACCACACCTTTACCGTCATCGAACATTGCCGGCCTAGCCTGTCCGGCATGGCGACGCGAGCACAGCTTGCCCACCTGCTGCGCCGGGCCACCTTCGGGCCGCGCGCCGACGAGGTGGACGCCGCGGAGCGGGCCGGGTTCGACGCGACGCTGGCGAACCTGCTCTCGGGTCCGGCCAGCGCCCCGATGCCGGCGCTCGGCGCCGACCCGCTCGCGGCGCTGCCGAAGGACGCCGACCGGGCCGCCCGGCAGGCCGCCCAGCAGGCGGTACGCCAGCAGGTCGAGGACAGCGTGCTGTGGTGGCTGGACCGGATGGTGGCCGCGGAGCACCAGTTCGCCGAGAAGCTGGTGTTCTTCTGGCACGGGCACTGGGCGACATCGGTGGAGAAGGTCCGCTCCGCCGCGGCGATGCTGCGGCAGCAGCAGACGTTCCGCGACCTCGGCGCCGGCGACTTCGGGCCGTTCCTCAAGGCGATGCTGCGCGACCCCGCCTTGATCATCTGGCTGGACGGCCAGCAGAACACCCGGGCCGCGCCCAACGAGAACCTCGCCCGCGAGTCGATGGAGCTGTTCACCCTCGGGGTCGGCAACTACACCGAGGCCGACGTCCGGGCCGCCGCCCGCGCGCTGACCGGGTGGCAGGTCCGGCGCGGCGACCTCACCGCGACGTTCAACCCGCGGCGGCACGATCCGGGCGACAAGACGGTACTGGGGATGACCGGCGCGTACGACGCCGACGGGTACGCCGACGTGCTGCTCGCCCAGCCGGCGAACGTGCGGTTCCTGGCCGGGCGGCTGTGGTACCGGTTCGCGTCCGGTGCGCCGGTTCCGGCCGACGTCGCGGCGCGGATCGCCGCCGCCGGGGCGAACGCCACCGCCCTGGCGAAGGCGATGTTCACCGATCCGGCGTTTGCCGGTACCACCGCGCAGCTGGTCAAGCAGCCGGTCGAGTGGGCGGTCGGTGCCATGCGGCAGCTGGGCATCCGGCCGGCGCAGCTGCCGGCCGCCGCCCGTACCCAGCTCACCCGCGGGCTGACCGCGCTCGGCCAGACGCCGTTCGCCCCGCCGAGCGTGGGCGGCTGGCTGGCCGGCGCCGCCTGGCTGTCCACGTCCGCGACCGAGCACCGGGTGGCGCTCGCCGCACTGCTCGCCGGCCAGGCCGCGAGGCCGGTGCTCGACGGGCTGTCCGCGGGTGGGATCGACGGGCTCGCGCGGCTGCTGGTCGTGGACGGGTTCACCGACCGTACCCGGGCGGTCTTCAAGGACGCCGGTACCGATCCGAAGAAGCTGCTGGCCCTCGGCCTGGCCAGCCCCGAGTACGCGGTCTGCTGAGGGGGCCGGCATGGATGCCTTGACGCGGCGGAAGTTCCTGATCGGGTCCGGGGTCGTCGGCGGGGCGGCGCTGGCCGCCGGTACCGGGGCGTTCACCCTCGCCGAGATCCTGAAGACGGCGAGCTGGCAGGACAAGCCGGCCGACGCCCGTACCCTCGTCCTGGTCACCCTGTACGGCGGCAACGACGGCCTGGCCACGGTCATCCCGTACGCCGACCCGGCATACCACGACGCCCGACCGGAGCTCGCCTACAAGCCGGAAGAGGTACCGCACCTCGACGACACCCTCGGGCTGAACCCCGGCATGAAGGGCTTCGCCGGCCTGTTCAAGGACAAGCGGCTGGCGATCGTGCGCGGTGTCGAGTACGCCCGGCCCGACCACAGCCACTTCCGGTCGATGGACATCTGGCAGACCGGCTCGCCCGGCAGCCCGTCGACGACCGGCTGGCTGGGCCGGTGGCTGGACGCGACCGGGGGCGATCCGCGACACGCGGTGTCGTTCGAGCCGGTGCTACCGGTGGTGCTGGCCGGTGCCAACACCGCGGGGGCCTCGGTACCCACCGGACCGAGGGCGACCACCGCGCGCCCGGCGCTGGCCGGCTTCGGCCACCCCGCTGCCGGCGAGCCGGCCCTGCAGGCGCGGGCCGCGCGCTCGTTCGCGGACCTGGTCGAGGTCGACGCGATGATCAACAACCTGCCCGCCGCCAAGGCGAAACCGCAGGGTACCCTCGCCATCCAGCTCGACCTGGTCGCGCGCTGCGTCGAGGCGGGCGTGGCGACCCGGGTGTTCTCGGTGTCGCTGGGCGGCTTCGACCTGCACGCCGCGGAGAAGGCGGCGCAGCAGCGGCTGCTCACCGAACTGGACACCGCGGTGACCGGGTTCGTGCAGCGGATGGCCGGTACCGCGGCCGGCCGCAAGGTGGTCGTCGCGATCTACTCCGAGTTCGGCCGGCGGGTCCGGGCGAACGCGTCGCAGGGTACCGACCACGGCACCGCGTCGGACGTGTTCCTCCTGGGTACCCCCGTCAAAGGCGGCTTCTACGGCGGCCAGCCGAGCCTGACCGACCTGGACAACGGCGACCTCAAGGTGGGCATGGACTTCCGCGACGTGTACGCCACCCTGCTGCGCGACGTGCTCGACACCGACCCGGGCAAGGTGCTGCCCGGCTGGTCGACGCACCTGGTGGGTCCGCTGTAGCCGCCGGCCCGCCGCAGCGGATCAGTCCTCCTCGGGGTCGAGGGCGGCCTCCTGGCCCATCACGTACGCCTGCATGGCCAGTTCGTCGTCCAGCGGCGCGACGTAGGCGGGCAGCTCGGTCGGGCCGAGGTCGCGCACGTACGACCAGTACCGGCGGACCGCCTCGGCCGCGCTGTCCGCCTCGATCGGCAGGTCCACCCCGACGATCCAGGTGCGTACCGGTTCGGCCGGCCCCGCCTGCGCGGCCAGCGCGGCGAACACGTCCGCCGGCAGCGGGCCGGTGGCGAGATCGTCCGCCGGTAGCGGGGCGTCGAACAGCCGCCGGGTGTAGTGCACCCGGCCGTCGCGCCCGACGGTGCCGAGCCCGAAGACCACCGGCGGCTCGACCCCGGCCACCAGCGCCACCTGGTCCCCCGGCGCCGGCCCGGGTACCGCGGCCAGCGAGACGTTGCCGACCAGCCGCTCCTGCGCGTACCGCTCCGCCGGTACCACCACCGTCCAGTACCCCATGAGGTCATCTCATCACGCGGCGGCGACGAAGCAGCCGGCCAGGTGGTCGTCGACCATCCCGGTGGCCTGCATCATCGCGTACGCCGTGGTCGGGCCGACGAAGCGGAACCCGCGCCGCTTGAGTTCCTTGGCCATCGCCTTCGACTCCGCCGTGGCCGCGGGTACCTCCGCGAACGACACCGGCCGCCGCGCCCGCGGCGGCGGGGCGAACGACCACAGCAGGGCGGCCAGCCCGTCGGGCAGCCCGGCGGCGGCCCGCGCGTTGGCGATGGCGGCGTCGATCTTCGCCCGGTTCCGGACGATGCCCGGGTCGGCGAGCAGCCGCGCCTCGTCGTCCGGGCCGAACCGGGCCACCGTGTCGATCGCGAAGCCGGCGAACGCGGCCCGGAACGCCGGGCGCTTGCGCAGGATGGTCAGCCAGGACAGACCCGACTGGAACGCCTCCAGGGTCAGCCGCTCGTACAGGCCGTCGTCGGTGCGGACCGCGCGGCCCCACTCGTCGTCGTGGTACGGGAGGTATTCCGGCGCGCTGCCGCCCCAGCGGCACCGCGACCGCCCGTCGGCGCCGACGACGAGGTCCGTCACTGTGCTACCCGGGCTACCCGGTTCGCTACGTTCACGGGAGGACGCCGGTCTCGACCAGGCGGGCGAAGCGGCGCAGCGCCTGGGTGAGGCTGACCTTGGAGCCCGGCCACAGTACCGGCCAGGCGATCCGGCCGACCACGCCGGCGGGCAGCTGGAACCACTCGTGCCAGACGACCTGGGTGCGCCCGCCGTCCATCGGGGTGGCCCGCATGATGCCGGGGCCGTGCAGGATCCGGCCGGTGTGCAGGACCCGCACCTCGTACGGCGGGTCCAGCCGCACGACCCGCATGACGTCGCGCAGCACGGCCGGCCCGACGGTGGTGACCGCCTCGATCGTGCTGCCCTCGCCGCCGTCGCCGTCGACGATCCGCACCTGGGTGAACGGGATCCATTCGCCCTGCCGCTCCCAGTCGGTGAAGGCGCGGTACACCTTGTCGGCCGGGGCGCGCACGATGACGGTCGCGGTGACCTCGCCGGCACCGGGCGGGGCCGGGGTCGGCTGGGGCCCGGTCACTTCTCTGCGTCCGCCGGCGGGGCGGCTGCCGTGCCGGTACCCCGCGCGCCGCTGGCCACCCACTCCTCGACCGTGTCGTCGGCCGGGGCGGGTTCCTCGTCCGGCGCCGCATCGTCGTCGACCGCATCGTCGTCGACCGCGTCGTCCGGCTCGGGCTCGGCGGCCGCGGCCTCCGCCGCCGCGGACTCGTCGACCGCTGCGGGCTCTTCGACGGCTGCGGGCTCTTCGACGGCTGCGGGCTGTCGCGCGCTGGCGCCGCGGGGCCGCTGCGCGGCCTCCCGGGCCTGCCGCAGCGCGTCGGCGTCGTCCAGGCGGCCTTCGCGCAGCGCCGCCACCTCCGCCTCAAGGACCCCGATCAGCTCCTCCTTGTACCCGATGTCGTATGCGACCCGGCGCAGCGCCTGGTCGACCTGGTCCATCCGGTACCCGCGGGCAACCGCGTCGAAGCGGACGGCTCCGACGTCGGACTCGGTCAGCGGGCGCGCCGTGGGCAGCGGGATCGCCCGCCCGTCCGGCTCTGCCGGGTCCAGTCCCTGGTCACGTCCCATGAGCAGGACGGCCACGCCCCAGGCGAGAGCGGCGGCGACAAGCGCCACAGCGAGCAGGATCAACAGCTGGCCCATCCCGGAATCGTGGCACGCTTACCGGGCACCGGCGACCCCGGGGGGACCTGCTGACTGGCGAGGGAGCAAGCGTGCTGCGACTGGGTGGGCGGAGCTTCGCGCCCGAGGAGTACGCCGTCATGGCGATCGTGAACCGCACTCCGGACTCGTTCTTCGACCGCGGCGCGACCTTCGCCCCGGATGCCGCGCGGCGGGCGGTCGAGCGGGCGGTACTGGACGGCGCCGACATCATCGACATCGGCGGGGTCAAGGCCGGCCCCGGCGACACCGTCGACGTACCCGAAGAGATCGCCCGTACCGTCTCCACCGTCGCCGCCGTCCGCGCCGAGTACCCGCAGATCGTGATCTCGATCGACACCTGGCGCGCCGAGGTGGCCCGGGAGGCGGTGGCCGCCGGTGCCGACCTGATCAACGACACCTGGGCCGGTGCCGATGCCCGCCTCGCCGAGGTGGCCGCGGCGACCGGGGCCGGTCTGGTCTGCTCGCACGCCGGTGGGCTGCGGCCGCGCACCCGGCCGCACCGGGCCGCGTTCCTCGACGTGGTGACCGACGTGACCGGTACCGTGACCCGCCTGGCCGACCGTGCGGTGGCCGTCGGGGTACGGCGCGATGGCATCCTCATCGACCCGGCACACGACTTCGGCAAGAACACCCGGCACTCGCTGGAGCTGACCCGCCGGCTCGGCGAGCTCGTCGACACCGGCTGGCCGGTACTGGTCGCGCTGTCGAACAAGGACTTCGTCGCCGAGACGCTGGCCGAGTCGCTGGACCCGCTCCCGGTCGGCGACCGGCTGGAGGGCACCCTGGCCGCGACGGCGGTGTCCGCCTGGCTCGGCGCCCGGGTGTTCCGCGCGCACCACGTCCGGCAGACCCGGCGGGTACTGGACATGGTGGCCGCGATCCGGGGCGCGCGGCAGCCGGCGGTCTCCCGGCGCGGGTTGGCGTAATCAGGTCAGGTCAGGTCCAGCGCAGCACGCGCTTGCGCCAGGCGTACAGCAGCCCGAGCGCGAGTACCCCGACGAAGATGCCCATCTCGACGACGGCGGTGCGGCCGAACCCGGGCAGGGCGAACACGACCGCCCAGGGGAAGAGGAAGACACTCTCGACCGCGAACAGCACGTAAAGATATGCGTACAAGTAGTAGCGGATCTGTACCTGTGCCCAGTCGCCGCCGACCGGGTCGAGGCCGCACTCGTAGTTGGCGAACTTTCCGGCCGGGTCGCCCGGCCGGCCCGGCCGCAGTAACCGGTTCACCCCGAATGCACCGGTCAGGGCGGCAGCGCCGACGACCAGCAAGAGCCCGAGCGTCGCATACGACCCGAGGTACCCCCTCATACACCGGAGCGTACCCACAATCAACCGCATACCCGTACTGCGCATGGGTGATCCCAGGGGCAGAATGGGGGGCGGCATTGGGGGCAATGCATAGGAGGCGTGCGAGGTGGTCGCTCGTCCGCTAGCGCGGCGCACTGTCATGGCGTCCGCAGCGATCATTCTGGCCGCGCTGGCAGGCGTCGCCCTACCCGCCGCCGCGGCCGCACTGCCCGACACCGGTACCGGCGCCACGCTGAGCCTGCCGCCGCCGGACACCGACAAGCACAGCCACGACCCGCGCTGCCACCCCAAGCCGGACTGCCCCTCGGACGGCCCGACGACGACGCCGCCGACCCCGCATCCGACCGGTCCGGCGCCGACGCCGACCGGTACCGACGGTGCGCCGGCGCCCGGCGGTTCGCAGCCGGCGAACGGCGGTGCCGGTCCCGGCGCCAGCCCCGGCGCACCCGGACAGCCCGGGCAGCCGGGCCAGAACCCCGATGTCTCCGGCGGCGCGGGCGGCGCGCGGCCGGGCATCGTGCCCGGCCCGCCGGGCGCGGGCGGTGGCACCTCAGCCGATCCGGCGACCGGCACCGGCGGCGACAGCCAGGTGAAGGAGGCCGGCCCGACCTCGCTGGCTTCCGCGGCGCGCCCCTTCTGGCCCATTCTCGGCGGCGGTACCATATTGATAGCCGTCATTACCGCCGTACTGTTGATCAGCCTGCGCGACAAGACCGACCGGCTCGTCACAGCCGAGCCGGTCGGCTCTGTCGAAGGGCTTGACCAGGCGGTAGTGTCGCCCCGCGGTCCGATCAAAGTGGACTGGGTGGAAACGCCCGGGAATCGAGTTGACCTCGAACCATGAGCGTAGATCCACCGTGTTCCATCAGTCGGACGCAGGACACGGCGGTACGGGGCCGCCGACGTACGCTCAAGGTGATATGACGCATTAAGCGGGCCGGCGACGACGACGTTAGACACCCGCCCACCGCGCGAGCCGCCCGCGAGGAGGTCACACGTGGCCAAAGACATGGCCAAGAAGGTCCAACAACTGGATCAGGTGGTCATCCGGTTCGCCGGCGATTCCGGTGACGGCATGCAGTTGACCGGTGACAGGTTCACCTCGGAGACCGCCCAGCTGGGCAACGACATCTCCACGCTGCCGAACTTCCCCGCCGAGATCCGCGCGCCGGCCGGTACGCTGCCGGGGGTTTCCAGCTTCCAGATCCACTTCGCCGACACCGACATCCTCACGCCCGGCGACGCCCCCGACGTTCTCGTCGCGATGAACCCCGCCGCGCTGAAGGCCAACCTGTCGGAGCTGCCCGGCGGCGCGCAGATCATCGTGAACACCGACGAGTTCAGCAGGCGCAACCTGGCCAGGGTCGGATACCCGGACAACCCGCTGGAAGACGGCACGCTCGACGGGTACGTGGTGCACCCGGTCGCGCTGACCAGCATGACCCTCGGCGCGCTGGCCGAGCTCGACATCTCCAAGAAGGACGCCGAGCGGGCCAAGAACATGTTCGCCCTCGGCATGCTGTCCTGGCTGTACTCGCGGCCGTACGAGTCGACGATCGCGTTCCTGGAGCGCAAGTTCGCCAAGCGGCCGGACCTCGTGGCGGCGAACATCGCGGCGTTCAAGGCCGGCTGGAACTTCGGCGAGACGACCGAGGACTTCGCGGTCCGGTACGAGGTGAAGCCGGCCCGGATGCCGGCCGGCAGCTACCGCAACGTCACCGGCAACACGGCGCTGGCGCTGGGCATCGTGGCCGCCCGGGTGCGGTCCGGCCGGCCGGTCGTGCTCGGCGCGTACCCGATCACCCCCGCCTCGGACATCCTGCACGAGCTGTCCAAGCACAAGCGGTTCGGCGTGACCACGGTGCAGGCCGAGGACGAGATCGCCGCGGTCGGTGTGGCGCTGGGCGCCTCGTACGGCGGCGCGCTCGGGGTCACCTCCACCTCCGGGCCCGGCGTGGCCCTCAAGGGCGAGACGATCTCCCTGGCCGTCGCGCTGGAGCTGCCGCTGGTCGTGATCGACGTGCAGCGGGCCGGCCCGTCGACCGGTATGCCGACCAAGACCGAGCAGGCCGATCTGAACATGGCGCTGTTCGGCCGGCACGGCGAGGCACCGGTCGCGGTGATCGCGCCGAAGTCGCCGGTGGACTGCTTCTACGCCGCGCTCGAAGCGGCGCGCATCGCGCTGACGTACCGGACTCCGGTGCTGCTGCTGTCCGACGGGTACATCGCCAACGGGTCGGAGCCGTGGCTGCTCCCCGACGTCGACGAGCTGCCCGACCTGCGGGTGGAGTTCGCGACGGCACCCAACGGCGCGGACGGTACGACGTTCCTGCCCTACCTTCGCGACCCGGTCACGCTGGCCCGGCCGTGGGCGATCCCCGGTACCCCCGGACTGGAGCACCGCATCGGCGGCCTGGAGAAGGCCGACCAGACCGGGGACATCTCCTACGACCCGACCAACCACGACTTCATGGTGCGCACCCGGGCCGCCCGCATCGAGGCCATCGAGGTACCCGACGTGGAGGTCGAGGACCCGGACGGCGACGCAGCGGTCCTGGTGCTCGGCTGGGGGTCCACCTACGGTCCGATCGGCGCGGCGGTACGGGCGCTGCGCCAGCGCGGCCTGCCGATCGCGCAGGCGCACCTGCGCCACCTGAATCCGTTCCCGGGCAACCTCGGCGCCGTGCTGAAGCGGTACGAGAAGGTGGTCATCCCGGAGATGAACCTGGGCCAGCTCGCCCACGTCATCCGCGGCCGGTACCTGGTCGATGCGATCTCGTACAACCAGGTCCGCGGGCTGCCGTTCACCGCGGTGGAGCTGGAGAGCATGCTGGAAGAGGTCGTCAAGAATGCCTGAAACACCGCTCAAGCTCACCCTCAAGGACTTCAAGTCCGACCAGGAGGTGCGCTGGTGCCCGGGCTGCGGGGACTACGCGATCCTGGCCGCGGTACAGGCGTTCATGCCGGAGCTGAACATCCCGCGCGAGCGGATCGTGTTCATCTCCGGCATCGGCTGTTCGTCGCGGTTCCCGTACTACATGAACACGTACGGCATGCACTCGATCCACGGCCGCGCCCCGGCGATCGCGACCGGCCTGTCGATCTCCCGGCCGGACCTGTCGGTCTGGGTGGTCACCGGCGACGGCGATGCGCTGTCGATCGGCGGAAACCATCTGATCCACGTACTGCGGCGCAACGTCAACCTGAAGATCCTGCTGTTCAACAACCGGATCTACGGACTGACCAAGGGGCAGTACTCGCCGACGTCGGAGCTGGGGAAGGTCACGAAGTCGACGCCGGTCGGCTCGGCCGACTCGCCGTTCAACCCGCTGTCGCTGGCGTTGGGCGCGGACGCCACGTTCGTCGCCCGTACCCTCGACACCGACCGTAGGCACCTGCAGTCGGTACTGCGGGCGGCCGCCGACCACAACGGCTCCGCCTTCATCGAGATCTACCAGAACTGCAACATCTTCAACGACGGCGCCTTCGACCCCCTCAAGGAACCGGAGACCCGCGACGACTACCTGATCCGGCTGGAGCATGGGGAGCCGATCACCTTCGGCGCCGACCGGCAGTGGTGCGTGGTGCACCCGCCGGGGGCGTTCGGGCTGGAGGTGCAGCGCACCGCCGAGACACCGGCCGACCACATCCTGGTACACGACGCGACGGTGCCCGAGCCGGCATACGCGTTCGCCCTGTCCCGGCTGCCCGACCTCGACCTGCGGCACACGCCGATCGGGGTGTTCCGCAAGGTCGACCGGCCGTCGTACGACGACCTGGTCCGTGGCCAGATCGAGTCGGCGCAGAGCAAGCTGACCGGTACCCCCGAGGAGGAGCTGGCCGGCCTGCTGAACTCCGGCGACACCTGGTCGATCGCCTGACCGCGGGTGCGGCGGACCGACGCCGGCGATGGCATGCCGCGCTTCCGGCGGTGCTCGCCAGGTGCGCGCAGAAGTGGTCGCTGCGGCTCGGGCCGCCGTACCGGGGCGGCGCAGTCGGGTATGCCGTGCCGGCCGTCCGGCCGGACGGGTCGACCGTCGTGCTGAAGATCCCGTACCCGGACCGGGAGTCCCGGTACGAGGCAGCCGCCCTCGCCTGCTGGGCCGGTGACGGGGCGGTCCGGCTGCTCGACCACATCCCGGCCACACAGGCGATGCTGATCGAGCGGTGCATACCGGGCCAGCCACTGTCCACAGTGGACCCGAAGGAGGCGCTGGACGTCTTCGTCGGGCTGCTTCCCCGGCTGTGGAAGCCGGCCGGTGCGCCGTTCACGTCGCTGGCGGCCGAGGCGGAACGCTGGTGCGCCGAACTGCCCGGCGAGTGGGCTACGGCGGGCCGGCCGTACGAGCGGGCACTGCTCGATGCCGCGGTACAGACCCTGCGCGAGCTGAGCGCGAGCCAGGGTGAGCCGGTACTGCTGCATCAGGACCTGCACGCCGACAACGTGCTGCGGGCGACCCGGCAGCCGTGGCTGGCGATCGATCCCAAGCCGCTGGCCGGCGAGCGGGAGTTCGGCATCGCCCCGATCGTCCGGTCGAGCGAGCTGGGCCACGGCCGGGCGGCGGTCCGGTACCGCTTCGACCGGCTGACCGCGGAGCTGGGCCTGGACCGGGAGCGCGCCCGGGGATGGACCTTCGCCCAGACGCTGGCCTGGGGCTTCGACGGCGACGGGAGGGTGCTGCCCGGACACCTCGCTGTGGCCCGGTGGATGAGCAGCTAGGACGCGTCGGAGAAGCGCAGCGAGTCCGGTGCCAGGTCGGGGTGCTCCACGGCGAGCGCGGTCGCCACGGCCTGGTCGAGGGTGAGCGCGCTGCCCTCGGCGTAGGCCGCGTCGAAGCCGGCGTCGCCCAGTTCCGTGCGGACCCGGCTCTGCCAGGCGGTCCAGTACCCGGCGCCGAGACCGCTGGCCGGGCCGGGCCCGGGTCCGGCGGCCCGCGCCGCGCCGAACAGCCGCGCGGCGGTGGTCAGGTCGCCGGCCAGCGCGCAGCGCACCGCGAAGGCGTTGATGACCTCGCATGCCCGGGTATGGAAGCCGTACCCGACGCGCCAGCGCAGCGACACCGCCAGGTGCTCGTGCGCGGCGACCAGGTCGCCCCGGCTCAGCGCCACGAGACCGAGCAGCAGATCGACGGTACGGCGACCGCGCTCGGCCGGCCGCGCCGCCTCCACGGGTCGGGCCGCGGCGAGCACCTCGGCCGCCTCGTCCAGCGCGCCCCGCCGCCAGAGCAGCTCGGCGAGCCCGTAGACGGCCGGCAGCGCCTCGGCGAGCACGCCGTTGTGCTGCGCGTACCCGATGACGGTGCGGCAGATCCGCTCCGACTCGGCGTACTCGCCGACGTTGCGCAGGTGTGCCGCGTACCCGGACCGGACCCGCGCCATGAGCCCCGGCTCGCCGTGCCGCTGGGCGGCCGCGTCGGCCGCGTGCGCGAACCGCAGCGCCTCGGCATGCTCGCCGTCGACGCAGGCGTGCAGCACGTGGACGTGGTACGCGGCGGCGAGCTCGTCGTCGGGGATCCGCTCGCCGGCCGCGCCGCTGCGCTCGTACAGCCGGAACAGCCACATCCGGCCCTCGCGGGCCAGGCCCCGTTCCCGCCACCACTGGTCCAGCCCGACCGCGATGCGCAGGCCCTGCCGGGCGCTGCCGGCGGTGCTCGCCCACCGCAGCGCCGCCCGTACCTCGTCGGCCAGCGGGTCGAGCCCGTGCAGCGACAGCGTGACCGGCCGCCGGTCGGCGCCCCGGTGGGCGCTCTGGACGGCGTGCAGTGCCCAGTCGGCGTGGCGGTCCCGCGCGGTACCCTCCTCGCCGGCCTCGACCAGGCGCCGCGCGGCATACCCGCGGACCGGGTCGAGCATCCGGTACGTGGTACCCGACGGCGTCACCTCGGCCTGTACCAGCGACTTGTCCACCAGGACGGACAGCGCGCCGAGCGGGTCCTCGTCTAGCAGCCACTCCACCGTCGCCAGTGGTACCCGGCCGGCGAACACCGACAGCCAGCGCAGCAGCCGGGCGGCCTGCGGCGGCAGCGTCCGGTACGACCAGGTGATCGTGCCGTGCAGCGTGGCGTGGCGCCCACCCTCCACAGTGGACGGTCCGGCCAGCAGGTCGTCCAGCCGGCCGGCCAGCTCGGGCGCGGACAGTACCCGCAGCCGCGCGGCGGCCAGTTCGAGCGCCAGTGGCAACCCGTCCAGCCGTTGCGCGATCTCCGGCAGGCTGTCCAGCTCGGCACCTTCCAGCTGGCGACCGCCCCGGGCCGCCGCGGCGCGCTCGGCCAGCAGCCGTACCGCTTCGCTCGCGCCACCGTCGCGGTCCGGCCGCAGCGACAGCGGCGGGATCCGCCAGACCACCTCGCCGGGCCGGCCCAGCGGCTCCCGGCTGGTGGCAAGGATCTTCGCCGCCCGGCTGGCGGACAGCACGCGGTCGGCCAGCGCGGCGGCCGCGACCGGCTGCGCCTCGCAGGTATCGAGGACCAGCAGGAAACGCCGGTTCACCGCGTACTCCACGATGGTGTCCAGCACCGGCCGGCCCGGTTCGGGACGCAGCCCCAGCGCCTCGGCCACGGCAAGCGGTACCAGCTCCGGGTCGGTGACCGCGGCCAGATCAGCGAACCAGGCGCCGTCCGGGTACTCGTCGGCGACCGCGGCCGCGATCTCCACCGCCAGCCGGGTCTTACCGGCGCCGCCCGGCCCGACGACGTTGACCAGCCGCCGCCCGCCCACCAGGTCGGCGAGTTCGGCGCGCTCGGCCGCCCGGCCGACGAAGGGGGTCACCGCGCGCGGCAGGTTGTGCGCCGCCTCGGTCACCGTGCGCGGCCGGGGAAACTGCCGCGACAGGCCGGTGGAGACCAGCTGGTACAGCCGCTCCCGGTCGTCGAAGCCGCGCAGCTGGTGCAGGCCCAGGTCGAGCAGCCACGCCCCGTCAACCAGGTCGCCGGCGTGGCGCGCGGTGGACGCCGAACACAGCACCTGGCCGCCGTGCGCCGCCGCGGCGATCCGCGCCGCGCGGTGCACCTCCGGGGTGGCGTACTCGCCGCCGCTCGGGTGCGCGAGGCCGGTGTGCAGGCCCATCCGGACCAGCGGGCGGGCCTCCGGTACCGACCATGTGTGGTCGGCCAGTGCCCGCTGCGCCTCGGCGCACGCGGCCAACGCGTTGCGCGCGTCCGGGAACGCGACGAACAGCGAGTCGCCCTCGCTGAACAAGGGGGTACCGCCGCAGGAGGACAACGCGCGACGCAGCAGCCGGCGGTGCTCGGTGAGCATGCCGCGGTACCCGGGACCGAGCATCCGCGCCAACCGGGTGGAGCCCTCGATGTCGGTGAACAGGAACGTCACCAAGCCGTGCGGTAGGTTGATGCATACGGACACTGGTGAACCTCCGCCCCCAGAGGTAGTCGTGCTTCATGCTTTCGCAGGCCACTGGCTGCCACATCATCAGAACGGGCCGGCACGGACCACCCCAAGGTCGAACCTTGGGCGTGATGGACGATGGACACCGTGACGAGCGGAAGGCCGCGAGGTGTTACGGGTGGCGTAACGAGATCCGATCGGCCGGGTTGCGGTCCTTCAGGGCAGAACCGGACACCGTCCGGACCGGACACCGTCCGGATGGGGTGACGCCATAACGGATACCCGGTGCCGGACCGGCCTAACTGCCGCAACCGCAGGCGCCACCGCAGCAGCCGCCGGACGCGCGCGCGGGTCCTCCGGCCGAGCGGGCACCCAGCGCCACCGTGGACAGTAGCTTCACCGTGTCGTCATGGCCACCCGGGCACCGCGCCGGCGCACCGGCCTCGCTCATCGGTCGGTTCAGCTCGAAGGTGTCGCCGCAGGCGCGGCAGCGGTACTCGTAGCGCGGCATGCGAACAGATTACGACGACTGGGAGGCTTCGGGGAATCGGTGCAATACTCGACCGCGTGACCCAGCGTCCGCTCCTCCGCTCGGCCACTCCGGAGGTATCCGTTCCGGTACCCCGGCCGCGGCACGCTGCCGGGAAGGCGTCGGCGCAGCCGCACCGGGATCCGCCGCAGGGATCCATTCTCGGCGGCCGGTCGATCCTGGGCGGTCGATCTCTCCTGGGTGGGCAGTCGGTCTTCGCGTCCCCTCCGGCACCGCCGGCTGCGCCCGCGGTACGGCCGGCCGCGCCGGTACGGCACCGCCGCCCGGCCCGCATCCTGGCACCGGCCCGGGTCGCCGGCCGCGTCGCCCGGTCGGCGGGCCGGTCGACGCTGGTCTGGGCGGGCCGGCCGAGCGGGCGGTTCGTGCTGCCGCTGGTGGCGATCGTCGGGCTGCTCGCGGCGACCGGAGCCGTGGGCAACTATGCGACCCGGGCCAGCGTGCCGCCGGTACACCCGAGTGCCTCGCCGTCGGACCAGGCGCCGAGCGCGGACTCGGCACCGGACCCCAACGGGGCGAACCCGGACGCCCCCAGCGACCCGAACCTGCCGGCCGGACCGCCACAGAACGTGGTGGCGCAGTGGGCCAAGCGGATGTCGCCGGCGGTCGGCATCTCCGAGACGGCGCTGAAGGCGTACGGGTACGCCACGCTGCGGGTCGCCGCCGACGCGCCGGCCTGCCACCTGGCGTGGACCACGCTGGCCGCGATCGGCAAGGTGGAGTCCGACCACGGCACCGCGAACAAGGCGACGCTGCAGCCGGACGGCATGACCCAGCCGCTGATCATCGGTGCGCCGCTGGACGGCCAGGGCGGGCGGCAACTGGTACCGGACTCCGACAACGGGCGGTACGACGGCGACCGGGTCTACGACCGCGCGGTCGGGCCGATGCAGTTCCTGCCGAGCACCTGGCTGCGGTACCAGACCGACGCCGACCAGGACGGCCGGTCCGACCCGAACGACATCAACGACGCCGCCCTCGCCGCCGGCGAGTACCTGTGTGCCGGCGGTAAGGATCTGGCGACCGTGGGCGGCTGGTGGGGCGCCATCTACAGCTACAACCAGCTGCAGGCGTACGCCAAGAGCGTGTTCGACGCGGCCAACGACTACGGCTTGCGGAGCCGGTCTGTCGCGTAGCGTTGTGACAATCTCCCGTAGCGTAAAGTTCGCATGCGCTAGTACTTTCGCGGAACCCGCTTTGTATGCAAGCTAGACGGGTGATGGTACGCGAGTGGGATCCTCGAACCGCGCCGTCCGTCGAGATCGAGGCAGTGCTCACCACACTGAACGCAGCCATCGCAACAGATCTCCCGGACGACCCGACGTGGCGGATCGACTCCTTCCGTGAGTACCTCGCCGTGACCATGCCCGGCGAGCGGCGGGTCTGCTGGCTGGCCGAGGAGGAACCGGGCGCGTCGCACCACGGCAAGCCGCCGCTCGGGATGGCCAACATGGTGCTGGTCGCCGACCTCGGGGTACTGGAGATCACCGTGGATCCGGCGGTCCGGCGCAAGGGCATCGGGCACGAACTGCTCGGTGCGGTGGCCCAGCGCGCCTACGCCGAAGGGCTGCCGTCGGTCGCGGTGGAGGTCGTCGGCGACACACCGGCCGTGAAGTTCTACGAGCACTACGACTTCCAGTGCGCGTACGTCGAGTTCCGCAACGTTCTGCAACTGTCCACAGTGGACTGGTACCGGCTCGGCGAGATGGCCCGCGGCATCGGCCCCGGGTACCGCATCGAGTACTACCCGGGCGGCCCGCCGGAGGAGCTGTACGAGGCGTACGCCGAAGCCAAGGCGATCGTCCGGGAGTCCTACGACTCCAGCGACCTGGAGCTGCGGCCGGCGTCGTACGACCCGGAACGGCTGCGGGCCAGCCTCGCCACGCTGCACGCCCGCGGGCTGCGCCCCTACATCGTGGTCGGCATCCACGAGCCGACCGGCAAGATCGCCGGGCTCACCGAGGTCGTGGTGGCCGCGCAGCATCCGTCGCGGGCCGACCAGTACGACACGGTCGTGGTACCGGCGCACCGCGGGTACGGCCTCGGCCGGGCGCTGAAGGCGCGGATGCTCTTCGAGCTGCGCTCCGCCGAGCCGCGGCTGACCGAGGTGCAGACCTGGAACGCGTTCGAGAACGAGCCGATGCTGAAGGTCAACGCCGAGCTCGGGTTCGAGCCCGACCGGCAGTGGTCGGAGTACGAGGCCGACGTCGCCGAACTGGTCCGCCGCTTCGACAAGGACGACTGAGCGTCCCGTCCGTTCGCTTCGCGGCGGCTCAGACGTTCACCTCCGCGGTCCGTTTGGTGAGCGCGCCGCCGGCCCGCCAGGACCAGATCTCCTCCCGCTCCGGGTCGGTGCCGCCGAACCGTAGGAAGCCGGCCGACTCCACGTCGACCGCGAAGCAGTGGTACGGCTCGTGCGGCCGCCAGGCGATCCGCTTGAAGATCGCGTCTTCATAGGCCCGCTTGACCTCCGGATCGGTCACCTCGACCGCCCGGCCGTAGAGCTTGACGTCGCCGTCGGGGTTGTCCTTGCCGGGCGGCCAGCTGTGTACCGTCGCGCGCGGATCGCGCAGCAGGTCCCGCGCCTTCACCGACCGGTGGATCATGCCGATGAGCAGGTTGCCCGCCGCGAAGTCACACTCCACCGCGCTGATCCGCGGGGTGCCGTCCGGTCGCAGGGTGCCGAGCAGGACCAGCTGGTCGCGGGCGAACCGGGTTTCGGCCAGCGCCGCCAACTCCGCGCAGTGTTCCGAGAACTCTTTCCAGTGCATGTCAGGACGCCTCGCGCAGCAGGCGGGCCGCCTCGACCGCCCAGTACGTGAGGATGATCTGCGCGCCGGCCCGGCGGATCGCGGTCAGCGTCTCCAGCATCACCCGGTCCCGGTCCAGCCAGCCGTTCGCGGCCGCCGCCTCGACCATCGCGTACTCGCCGGAGACCTGGTACGCCGCGACGGGTACCTCGACCGCGGCCGCCACCGTGGAGATCACGTCGAGGTACGGCAGCGCCGGCTTGACCATCACGATGTCGGCGCCCTCGGACACGTCCAGCGCGACCTCCCGCAGCGCCTCCCGCCCGTTGGCCGGATCCTGCTGGTACGCGCGGCGGTCGCCGGTCAGCGTCGACTCGACCGCGTCGCGGAACGGCCCGTAGAAGCCGGAGGCGTACTTCGCCGCATACGCCAGCACCACCACGTCGGGGTACCCGGCGGCGTCCAGCGCGTGCCGGACCACCGCGACCTGACCGTCCATCATCCCGGACAGCCCCACGACGTGTACCCCGGCCACCGCCTGCGCCACGGCCATCACCGCGTACCGGGTCAGCGTCGCGTCGTTGTCCACGCTGCCGTCGGCGGCCAGGACGCCGCAGTGCCCGTGCGAGGTGAACTCGTCGAGGCACAGGTCGCCCATCACCACGGTGGCTTCGCCGACTTCGGCCGCCACGTCACGGATCGCGACGTTGAGGATGCCGTCGGGGTCGGTCGCGCCGGAGCCGACCGGGTCGCGGGTCTCCGGTACCCCGAAAAGCATCAGCCCGCCGACGCCGGCCTCGACGGCCGCGGCGGCCGCCTTGCGCAGCGACTCCCGGGAGTGCTGCACGACCCCCGGCAGCGAGGCCACCGGCCGCGGTTCGGTCAGGCCCTCCTTGACGAACATGGGCAGGACCAGCTCCCGGGGGCTGACCGTGGTCTCCCCCACCAGCCGGCGCAGCGCGGCCGTCTGCCGCAGTCGCCGCGGCCGGACGTCTGGATAGGTCACCGTCGTGCTCCTCTCCGGGCCAACGACGAAAAGGGTACGCTCACCGCCCGTGACCGCACGCCCGGCCGATGCCGTCCAGTACCACGGTCGCGGCCTCCCGCAGGCGTTGCCGGTCCACGCTCAGCCGCGGGCCGACGGGTAGTTGATGCCCTGTTCGAGCAGGGACAGCGCGCGGTCGGCGAGGGCCGACGCGGGCGTGTCCGGTTCCGCGGCGCGCCACGCGGCCATCGCCGTCTGCACCGCGGTGGTCGCGACCGCCGCGACGAACACCGGCCGCGGGTCGGTGGCCGGGTCGACGCCCATCCGTTCGGCGATCCGCCGGCCCAGCTCGTCCAGCCGCGGGGTGCACGCCTCCAGGCTGCGGGCGTAGACGGCGGGGTTGTCCCGGATCATCTGCTGCACGCAGCTGAACCGCTCCGCGTCGAATCCGGCGGTACCGTTCTCGCACGCCTGGACCGTCGCGACGGTGGCGTGCCGCAGCGCGGTGACCACCGGCTCGTCCGGCGGCCGCGCGGCGAACGCCGCGTACAGCGTGTCGAACTGCTGGTCCTGCAAGGTGAGCGCAACGTCCTCTTTGGACTCGAAGTACCGGAAGAACGTGCGCGGCGACAGCTCCACCGCCTCGGCGATCTCGTCGACGGTGGTGGCGTCGAAGCCCTGGCGCCGGAACAGCTCGAACGCGGCGTCCACCAGCGCGTCGCGGGTGCGCTGCTTCTTGCGCTCCCGCAGCCCGGCAGCGGGCTGCGTCGATACCCTGGCCATGCGGGCAGTCTAGCGCACCAGACAGGACGTGACAGGAGTCACTCTGCGCCGGAAGTCAGTTGACGACTCATGTCATGAGGTGACAGATTCGCCTCATGACTCAGCTCCAAGACACCGCCCCGGCGCCCGCAGCGCGCGCCGGCGCGGGTACGGGCGACCCGCGGCGCTGGCTCGCCCTCCTGGTCATCGCGATCGCCCAGCTGATGGTGGTACTGGACGCCACGATCGTGAACATCGCCATGCCCTCGGCACAGCAGCAGCTGCACATCTCCGACGCCAACCGGCAGTGGATCGTCACCGCGTACACCCTCGCGTTCGGTGGCCTGCTCCTGCTCGGCGGCCGGATCGCCGACTACGTCGGCCGCAAACGGATCTTCCTCATCGGCCTGCTCGGCTTCGCCGGCGCCTCCGCGCTCGGTGGTGCCGCCGGCAACGCCGGTACCCTGTTCGCCGCGCGCGGGCTGCAGGGCCTGTTCGGCGCCCTGCTCGCCCCGGCCGCCCTCGCGCTGATCACCGTCACCTTCACCGAGGAGAAGGAGCGGGCCAGGGCCTTCGGCGTGTTCGGCGCCATCTCCGGCGTCGGCGCGGCGATCGGGCTGATCATGGGCGGCCTGCTCACCGAGTACACCAGCTGGCGATGGTGCCTGCTGGTGAACATCCCGATCGCGCTGATCGCGTTCGCCCTGGCGCTGCCGATCGTCAAGGAGAGCCGGGCGCACGGCAACACGCGGTACGACGTGCCCGGCGCGGTACTGGCCACCGGCGGCCTGCTCGCCCTGGTGTACGGGTTCACCAAGGCGGCCGAGGACGGCTGGACGGCCGGCGTCACGCTGGCGTTCTTCGCAGCCGCCGCGGTAATGCTGGTCGGCTTCGTGGTGGTCGAGGCGGTCGCGGCCAACCCGCTGCTGCCGCTGCGCGTCGTGGCGCACCGCAACCGGGGCGGCTCGTTCCTCGTCTCGGTGCTGATGGGCGCCGGCATCATGGGCATGTTCCTGTTCATGACGTACTACTTCCAGGGCACCCTGCACTACTCGCCGCTGCGCACCGGGATCGCGTACCTGCCGTTCTCCGGCGCGCTGATCGTCACCGCGATCGTCGGCAGCGGGCTGCTGCCCCGGGTCGGGCCGCGGGCCATGATGACCACCGGCGGGGTACTGGCCACGATCGGCATGGTGTGGCTGACCCAACTGAAGATCGACTCGTCGTACCCGACGTTCATCCTGCCGGCGTTCCTCATCATGGCGGCCGGCATGGGCCTGGTCTTCGTACCGCTGGGCAACACCGCGCTGACCGGGGTCGCCGACCACGACGCCGGGGTGGCCAGCGCCATGGTGAACACCACCCAGCAGGTCGGCGCCTCGCTCGGCGTGGCACTGCTCAACACCGTGTTCACCAACGCCACCACGTCCTACGTCACCGCGCACGGTCCGCAGGCCGCGCAGTTGGGCGTGGTGCACGGGTACAACGTGGCGTTCACGGTGAGCGCGGTGCTGCTGGCCGCCGCGGCGCTGACGGTGTTCCTGCTGATCCGCCGCAACCGGCGCGACCGACCCGCCGAGCCGGCCGTGCCCACGCAGACGCCGGAACTGGCGGCGACCGCCGCCTGAGGCGCGTCGCGTCCTGCGCTTGCGCTGACCGACCCGGTCAGCGGAAGCGCAGCGCCGTCGGGCCCTGGACCTTCGAGCCGCGCCGCTGCTTGGCCGGCATCGTGGCCAGCTTCTCCCGCAGTTCCACGGCGTACTGGGCCAGCGCCTCGACCAGGTCCGGTACCGACGCGTGTGCCGGTTGCACGTCGACCCGCAGGCCGAACTCCACGGCGGTGTCGGCGGTCTTCGGCCCGATGACCGCGACCACCGTCCGGGCATGCGGCTTGCCGGCGATGCCGACCAGGTTGCGCACGGTCGAGGAGGACGTGAACAGCACCGCGTCGAACCCGCCGGACTTGATGGCGTCGCGGATCTCAGCCGGCGGCGGCGCGGCGCGCACGGTGCGGTAGGCGGTCACGTCGTCGACCTCCCAGCCGCGCTCGGTCAGCCCGGCCGCGAGCGTCTCGGTCGCGATGTCGGCGCGCGGCAGCAGTACCCGGCCGACCGGGTCGAGCACCTCGTCGTGCGGCGAGAACTCCGCGAGCAGGCCCTCGCTGGACTGCTCCCCCGCCGGTACCAGTTCCGGCTGGATGCCGAAGTCGCGTACCGCGGCGGCGGTCGCCTCGCCGATGCACGCGATCTTCACACCGCCGAAGTGCCGGGCGTCCAGCCCGTGCTCGGCGAACTTCTCCCACACGGCGCGCACGGCATTCACGCTGGTGAAGACCACCCATGCGTAGCGCCCGTCGACGAGCCCCTTGATGGCGCGCTCCATCTGGGCCGGGGTGCGCGGCGGCTCGACCGCGATCGTGGGTACCTCGCACGGGATCGCGCCGTACCCGCGCAGCCGCTCGCTCATTGCGCCGGCCTGCTCCTTGGTGCGCGGTACCAGGACCTTCCACCCGTACAGCGGCCGGTTCTCCCACCAGGACAGCTTGTCCCGCCCGGCCACGGCGGCGCCGAGGGTCAGCACCACCCGCCCGGCGAAGCCGAGCGCGGCGGGCACCATGCTGTCCACAGTGGACGTCGAGGTGTGCTGCGTCTCACCGGTACCGTCGCCGGTGATGGCGACCGGCGTGGCCGGGTCCAGGCCGGCGGCGAGCAGCCCGTCGCGTACCCCCGCCAGTTCCCCGGCCGCCACGGACAGCGCGGCGCAGTCCCGCGCCGCGGCGGCGGCCAGGGCCGCGAAGTCCACAGTGGACAGATCATCGACGTCGGCAGCCGCGCGTACCCCGGTCAGCGGTACCCCCGCATAGGTGGCCACCCCGACGGCCTGGCCGATCCCCGGTACCACCTCGAACGGCACCGCGGTCCGCGCCACGGCCTGCACCTCGCGCACCACGGCCTCGTGCCCGAACGGGTCGCCGGCCACCAGGTGTACCGCGTGCAGCCCGGACCGGGCGGCGGACAGCAGCACCTTCGCCACGTCGCCGGAGCCGCCCTCGGCGGGCGAGAACTGGGCGTCCGGGCGGGCGTCGGCGCGCAGCGCCGCGAGCAGCGGATCGGGTACCCCTCGATCGAAGACCACCTGGTCGGCACTTGCCAGGGCGTCCTGCGCCCGCCGGGTGAGCAGGCCCGGGTCGCCGGGGCCGGCCCCGACGAAGCTGATGTGGCCGGTGGACTTGCGGGTACGGGTCATCGCTGTACTCCCAGTACTGTGTCGGCGCCGGCGCGCAGCAACTCCTCGGCCAGGATCCGGCCGGTTGCTTCGGCGTCGGCGAGCGTTCCGGTGCGGGAGAGCCGGACGACCACGCGCCCGTCCGGACTCAGTACCGCACCGCGCAGGTGGATCTCCCCGTCGCCGGACGCTTCGGCGAGCCCCGCGACGGGTGCGCTGCAGCCGGCTTCCAGCGTGGCGAGCAGCGCGCGTTCGGCGGTCACCGCCGCCCGCGCGGCCGGATCGTCCAATGTGGACAGGATGGCGGACACCGGGTCGTCGTCCCGGCACTCCACCGCCAGCGCACCCTGGGCGGGCGCGGGCAGCATCAGCGCCGGGTCGAGGATCTCGGTGGCTTCGTGCGCCCGGCCCAGGCGGGCCAGTCCGGCACGGGCGAGCACGACCGCGTCGAGCTCGCCGCCGGAAACCTTGCGCAGCCGGGTGTCCACGTTGCCGCGGATCGGCACGGTCTCGATCGGCAGGCCCAGCGCGGCGAGCTGCGCGATGCGCCGCACCGCGCCGGTGCCGACCCGCGCGCCGGGCGGAAGCTGCGCGAGGGTCAGGCCGTCGCGGGCCACCAGCGCGTCGCGGGGGTCCTCACGCGGGGGTACCGCGGCGATGACCAGCCCGTCGGCGGGCGCGGTCGGCAGGTCCTTGTACGAGTGGACGGCGAGGTCGATCTCCTTGGCCAGCAGGGCGTCGCGCAGTGCGGAGACGAAGACGCCGACGCCCAGCTGGACGACCGGCGCGCTGGACCGGTCGCCGCTGGTCGCGATCGGTACCAGCTCGACCGGCTCGCCGGTCTGCGTCTGGATGGCGTGCGCGACCAGGCGGGCCTGCGCGAGCGCGAGCGCGCTGCCTCTGGTGCCGAGCTTCACGACTCAGCCTCCGGGGTCGTTGCGCTCATGACTCGACCTCCGGGATCTCGGTGAGCGGGCCGGAGGACGGTACGTCGAGGTCGAACAGTTCGCGCAGCAGTTCCGGGTACCGGTCTCCGCCGGGCGTGGCGGCCAGTTCCCGTACCCGTACCGTCGGCTGGTGCAGTAGCCGCTGGACCACCCGGTGCAGCGTGTGCGCGACGTCCGCGCGCTGCTCGGCGGTCAGCTCCGGGCGGCGCTGGGCCAGGCGACGCAGTTCGGTCTCCACCAGCTGGTCGGCCCGGCCGCGCAGGGCGGCGAGCGTGGGCGCCACGTCGAGCCCACGCAGCCAGCTGCGGAACGCCTCGACCTCGGTCTCCACGATGACCTCGACGGCGGCCCGGTCGACGGCCAGCCCGTCGGTGTCGCGCAGGGTCGCGCCGAGCAGTTCGAGGTCGATGATCCGCACGCCGGGCAGCGCGGCGACCGCCGGGTCGACGTCCCGGGGTACCGCGAGATCGACGATCGTCACCGGCCCGGTCACGTCGGCCGGCCCGATCACATAGCCCCGCGAGGTGGTCGCGGACACCACCAGGTCCACTGTGGACAGATCGAGCGCCGGCAGCGCCTGCGCGCCGTGCAGCTCGGCCAGCCGGGTCGCCCGGTCGGCGGTGCGGTTGGTGACGTACAGCGGCCCGGCGCCGGCCCGGCGCAGCGTGGCCAGCGCCAGCGCGCCCATCGCACCGGCGCCGACGACCAGCGCCGCGCGCCCGGCGAGTTCGCCCTGCGGCGCGGCCAGGTCCAGCGCGGCCGACACGATGCTCTGCCCGGCCCGGTCGATCCCGGTCTCCGCGTGCGCCCGCTTGCCGACCCGCAGCGCCTGCTGCATCAGCTCGTGCAGCAGCCGGCCGGTGGAGTCCTGCTCGGCGGCTACGGCGTACGCGTCGCGCAACTGCCCGAGGATCTGCGCCTCGCCGACGACCATGGAGTCCAGGCCGGTGGCCACCCGGTATGCGTGCCGGACCGCCTCGGTGTCGTAGTGCACGTAGGCGTACGGGGCCAGTTCCGTCGGGGTACAGCCGGCGCGGCGGGCCAGCACCGCCACGATCTCGGTGAGCCCGCCGTGGAACCCGCTGACCCCGGCGTAGACCTCGACCCGGTTGCACGTCGACAGCACCAGCGCCTCGCCAATGAACTCGCCGGTCAGCAGGTCGGCGAGCAGGTCCGGGACGTCGCCGGGGGACGCGGCCAGTTGCTCCAGCACCGGTACCGGCGCGGTCCGGTGGGACACGCCGACGGTGAGCAGGTTCACGCTACCTCCTCGCGTGCCGCTCGGAGGCCGCGTTCCCGGTCGCTGCTGAGTTCATGATTCACTCGCTGGCGCTCGCTCATGAGCCAACCACCGTTCCGGGTAACGCGGTCAGGGTGGACTTGCGGTGTTCGTGGAACGACAGGATCTGCAGCTCGATGGCGAGGTCGACCTTGCGCACGTCGACGTTGTCGGGTACCGACAGCACGCACGGAGCGAAGTTCAGGATACTGGTGACACCGCAGGAGATGAGCAGGTCGGCGACGGGCTGCGCGGCGAACGCCGGGGTGGCGATCACCGCGATCGAGATGCCCTCCTCGGCGACGACCTCGGCAAGCTCGTCGATGTGTCGCACGACCAGTCCGTTGATCTCCTCGCCCACCCGGGACGGGTCGGCGTCGAACAGCGCCGCGATGTGGAAGCCGCGGGTGCCGAAGCCGGCGTACCCGGCCAGCGCGTGGCCCAGGTTGCCGACACCGACCAGGGCGACCGCGCGGTGCTGGTTCAGCCCCAGCACGTGCTCGATCTTCTCGATCAACTGGGCCACGTCGTAGCCCACCCCACGGGTACCGTTCGAGCGCAGGTATGACAGGTCCTTGCGCAGCTTGGCGGAGTTGACCCCGGCGGCGTTGGCCAGCCCCTCGCTGGACACCACGTCATTGCCCGTCCGGGACAGCTCGTGCAGCGCGCGCAGGTACTCCGGAAGGCGGGCCACGGTCGCGTCGGGAAGATCCGGGAAGTCCGCCGACGGCTTCAGTGGCCGCTCGTTGCGCTGCTGGCTCATCAGGCTCCGTGCCACGTACTGACGGGTTCTCCGTCACAGAGTAAGCGCTTGTGAAGTGGTGCACAAATCGCGATCTTGGACGGTCCCACGGACGGGGTATGGCCACCCCTACCAGGAAGAGGCCGGCCGGCGGGCTGGGTACCCGGGGCGGGCGGTCCCTACCGTTGTGCCATGTCGAAGCTCGTGCGCCGACTCGGCGTGGACACCGGGTACCTGATCCTCGGGTTCCCGATCGCGATCGTCGCGTACACGGTGATAGTGACGCTGTTCTCCGCCGGTACCGGCATGCTCGTCACGATCGTGGGCATCCCGATCCTGGTGGCGTCGCTCTACGTGGCCCGGGTCTTCGCGGACATCGAGCGCGCCCGCATCTCCGCGGTCCTCGGCCGACCGGCGCCGCGGCCGCGGTACCGTCGCGCCCCGGCCGGTGCCGCCGCCTGGCGCAGGCTGTTCACCCCGCTGACCGACGGGCAGTCCTGGCTGGACCTGCTGCACGCGCTGTTCCACTGGATCCTGGTGACGGTCGGCTTCTCGTTCGCGGTGACCTGGTGGGCCGGGGCGCTGGGCGGCATCACCTACGGCGCCTGGGACTGGGCACTGCCGCGTAGCCCGGACAACGAGGACCTCACCGTGCTGATCGGGCTGCCGGACACCGCGGGCGCGCGGATCGGCCTGTACACCCTGGCCGGGCTGTTCTTCCTGGTCACGCTGCCGGTCGTGGTGCGGCTGTTCGCGCTGCTGTGCGCCCAGTTCAGCCG
>Ga0066710_100000332_pt1 | contig 26926 bp, 24 predicted proteins | sample GraSoiAngelo_159_FD_79666 | JGI IMG/M metagenome (GOLD analysis project Ga0066710, IMG submission 79666) | Grasslands soil microbial communities from the Angelo Coastal Reserve, California, USA - 14_1009_16_40cm | ecosystem: Environmental > Terrestrial > Soil > Grasslands | place: USA... | reverse complement strand
GCCGCCGGCGCCGTCCTGGAGGGGAGCCTGGAAAGCGTCCTGACGCGGGCGCTGGCCCCCTGCCGGGAGCTCCTCAAGCAGCCGGCGTGAGCGCGGTCCCGTACGGCGCGCCGCCTCCGGCCCCCTCGCTGCCCGCCCTCGTCCTGCGCTGCCGCACCATCTGGCTGGTCGCTTACGCGTCCGCGTCTTTCGCCCTGCTCGCCCTGGGGACGGCCGGCCTGGAAGGGAGGGCGTTCGACCCGATCCCCTCCTGGGCCCCGGCCTGGACGCCCCTCCTGCTGCTCCTTCTGGGCGGAGGGTGCGCCTACTTCGTGGCGCGCTACGCGCTCGCCCGGATCGTCATGGACGATCGCGGGTTCCGCCTGGACGGCCCCCTGGGCTGCCTCCAGGTCGCGTGGCCGGACGTGATCCGCTGGGAGCGCCATGCCCACCGCGGCGGGCCGGCCACGCTGCGCGTGGTCTACGGCCCCACGCGCCGGCGGCTCTCGATCCCCCTGGTCTACGAGGACGCGCACCTCCTCGAGGTCGGCCTGGCGCAGAGAGGCTTCCCGCGGTTCTGACCCGGGTGACCAGGAGCCGATCCTTCTAGGGGAGGGACGCGAGCGGCGGAAATCCGAGGACGCCCATGAAGATGTCGTTGAAGTCGGGGCGTCCCGAGAGCTCGACGTACTCGACGCGCGACGGCATGGCCTCCGCCGCCTCGCGCTCGCGGTACGACAGGAGGGCGATCTTGGCCCCCTCTCCGGCGGCGTTGCCCACGGCGCGGATACGGCCCAGGGGGACCGCCGGGACCAGCCCGATGATGCGCGCCGAGTCGGGGTGGATGTAGGAGCCGAAGGCGCCGGCGAGCATCACCTCCTGCAGATCGTCCGGGGCCACCCCCATGACGTTCATCAGGACCCGGATGCCCGCGGCGATCGACCCCTTGGCGAACTGGAGCTGGCGCACGTCCTTCTGGCTGAACAGCACCGGCTTCCCGCCGGTCTCTTCCGGCGTCGCGAGGACGAAGGCGCGCACCCCGCCGAGGGTCACCAGGCGGGAAGCGAGGGACGCGGGGAGCCGTCCCGCCATCTCCTCCGCCCCGCGCATGCGGCCGGTGGCGTCCATGAGTCCCCGCTTGTAGAGCTCCGCCACCGCGTCGATCAGTCCCGAGCCGCACAGCCCGACGGGGGGGGCGTCGTCGATCGTCTGCAACGTCACGCCGTCTTCTCCGATCCGCACCCCTTCGATCGCCCCGGTGGTGGCCCTCATGCCGCAGGAGATTTCCGCTCCCTCGAAGGCGGGCCCCGCCGGGGCCGCGGTGCAGACGGTGCGCGCCTCGGAGCCGAGGGCGATCTCGCCGTTGGTGCCGACATCCACGAACAGGCGCATCCTGTCCCCGCGGGGCAGGGCGGTGGCCAGCAGGCCGGCGACGATGTCCCCGCCCACGTAGGCCCCGATGTCCGGAAAGAGATAGGCGCGCCCCCGGGGATGGATGGCGAGGCCGATGTCGCTCGCCGGCACGCTCAGGCCATGGTCCACCGCCGGCGTGAAGGGCGTCACGGAGATCGGCTCGGGATCGATTCCCATCAGCAGGTGCAGCATCGTCGAGTTGCCGGCCACGGTGATCTCGTACAAGCGATCGAGCGGCACACCCGCCTCCCCCGTGAGCCTCTCGATGATGCTGTTGATCGACAGGCCGGCCATGCGCTGCAGCTCCTCGAGCCCTTCCCGGCGCGACATGGTGTGCGAGATGCGCGACAGCACGTCGCCGCCGTGGACCGCCTGGGCGTTGAGGGTCGAAGCCACGCCCCTCGCCTCGCCGGTGTTGAGGTCGAGCAGGGTGCCGACGACGGTCGTGGTGCCGAGATCGAAGGCGATGCCGAAGGCCTCCCGGGTCGTGTCGCCGGGCTCGACGGCCAGCAGGGCCTCGCCGCAGAGCACCGCCGTGAAGTCCCAATCGGCCGCCCGCAGCGCCTTCGGGAGCGCGCGCAGGGCGGGGAGATCGGCGCTCATGGCGAACCCCTCCTCGAGGAGCGCGTCGCGCAGCCGCTTGAAGTCGGAGCGCTGATCGTGCAGGTCGGGCTCCGGGAGCTTGAGATGGATCTTGTGGACGTTCGGGTCGAGCAGCACCTGCCGCCCGACGCCGAACATTGCGGTCTTCGGAGTGCTGAGCAGCCGCGGCACGTGGACGGTCATGTCGCCCCTCACCTCGGCCTGGCAGGAGAGGCGCCAGCCGTCCGCGAGCTCCTCGGCGCCGAGGTGGGAGATGTCGGCGGGAGTGACGGGGGATGTCCCCTCGAGGATGCGGACGCGGCACTTGCCGCAGGTGCCACGCCCGCCGCAGGTCGACTCGACCGGCTGGCCGATCCAGGCGGCGGCATGGAACAGGGTCGTGCCGGACGGCACGCGGGTGGTGACCTCCTTGGGCTGGAAGGTGACCCGCAGCTTTTCGGTCTTGGCGGTCGTCGGGTCCATGGTCTTTCCTGCCGCCGCCGGCCGTCTCAGGCCGTCGGCGCCGAGGGGGCCCGTGCGGGAGGGGCGTCCTGCGCGGCAGGCCGGGCCTCCGTTCCGGCGGCCCGGGTGCTCCGGAAGTGCGTGTTCCACTTCTTGCCGAAGGGGTCCTTGCCCAGCATCAGGTCGCCGGCCAGGATCAGCTTGTAGATCTCCGGCTCGAGCGCGTTGGTGATCGCCGCGGTCAGTCCCGCCTGCATGCCGAGCAGCATGAAGGTGGCGGTGAGGGGAGGGCGATCCGGCAGCCCGAACCCGACGTTCCCGGCTCCCACCGACATGTTGACCCCGAGCTCGGCGTGGATCAGGCGCATGGTCTCGAAGGTGATGCGCCCGAACTCATGGTTGGCGCCGATCGGCATGCACAGGGGGTCGATGATCACGTCTTCCGGCGGAATGCCGTGATCGGCGGCGCGCCGCACGATCTTGCGCGCCACCTCCAGGCGCACCCGGGGATCGTTGCTGATGCCGGTGTCGTCGTTGGCGATGCCGATCACGGCGGCGCCATGCTTCTTCACCAGCGGCAGCAGCCTTTCGAGCACCTCGTCCTCGCCGGTGACCGAATTGACCAGCGCCTTCCCCTTGTAGGCGGGCAGCGCCGCCTCGAGCGCCTCGGGGGTGGAGGAGTCGATGGAGATCGGCACATCGACGACCTCCATCATCGCCTGCACGGCCCCCTTCAGCATCCCCGGCTCGTCCGCGCCCGGGATGCCGCAGTTGACGTCGAGCATCCGGGCGCCCGCCTGCGCCTGGGCGATGGCGTCGGCGCGCACGCGGCTGAAGTCGCACCGCCGCAGCTCCTCGGCCAGCTTCTTGCGATTGGTCGGGTTGATCCGCTCGCCGATGATGACGAACGGCTCGTCGGGCCCGATGACCACAGTCCTGGTGGCGGACGAGACGACGGTCTTCATGCGCTGTGCTCCCGGTGATCGTGCAGGGCGCCGCCGTCGCCCCCCGCGCCGCGCAGGGCCGCGGCGACCGCGGCGGTCCCCGCGGCGTGGGCCGGCCTGAGCCGGGCGCCCTCGGAGATGGCTTCGACGGCTTCCTCCCAGTGGATCGGCATCAGGTGGACCCCGGCGACGCCGGGGATCTCCCGCACCCGGTCGATCACCTCGACGCAGATGCGGATCCCTTCCGCCTCCCGGCAGGCGCGTTCCGCGCCGGCCTGCTCCATCCGGCGCACGATCTCCTCGGGGACCTCCAGCCCGGGCACGTGATCGCGCATGTAGCGCGCCGCCTTGGCGGAGCGCACCGGCGCCACCCCCGCGAGCACCGGCGCCACCCGATCGATCCCCAGGTCCCGCACGCGCTCCATGAAGGAGGCGAAGCGTTCCACGTTGAAGATGATCTGGGTCTGGACGAAGCGCGCCCCGGCCTCGATCTTCTTCATCAGTCGCAGGGGGCGGAAGTCGTAGGGCGGCGCGAAGGGGTTCTCGGTGGCTCCCGGGAACAGGTCGGGCGCCGGCTTGATCTCGCGGCCACTCATGTAGCGCCCCTGCCGGCTCATCAGCGCGACCAGCGCCACCAGCTGGATCGAGTCCAGGTCGAAGACCGGCCGGGCCTGCGGCTGATCGCCGTGGATCGGGTGGTCCCCCGTCAGGCAGAGGACGTTGCGCACTCCCAGGGCCGCGGCCCCGAGCAGATCGCCCTGCAGCCCCAGCCGGTTGCGGTCGCGGCAGGTGACGTGGAGGATCGGGTCGACTCCCTCCTGGACCAGGATGGCGGCCGCGGCCACGGCGGAGAGGTGCACGATTCCGGCCGTGTTGTCGGGCACGTTGACCGCGTCGACGTGGTCGCGGACCAGGCGGGCCCGGCGGCGGATGTCCTCGGGGTCGGCGCTGTCGCCCGAGCCTATCTCGCAGGTGACGACCGGCCTGCCGGACGCCAGGGCGTCCTCGAAGCGCCCGGTGCGTAGGGGCGGCCGGCTCACACCAGGCTCTTCCGGGGCCGCCGGATCAGCTCGTTCACCCAGGCGGACGTTCCCTCGCGGCTCCAATCGAGGGCCGGCTGGAGCCTCAAGATGGCGCCGCGCCATGGCAGCCAGCGGGAGCGGCGCTCCGCCTTGACCCAGACGCACATCATCGCGGGGGTCACCTCGCAGCGGCCGTCCATCCGCACCCCGCCACAGGGACCGTTGCGCAGGGTCTTCGGGCAGCCCATGGGGCAGGTCATCCCGGTCTCATGGAGCACGCACTGGCCGCACATCTTGCAGCCGAAGGCCGCTTTCTTGCTCACCATCTCGACGGGGAGGACGAGCAGTTCCAGCGCCCGCGTAAGCCGCGGGTGGCGCGCGAAGAAGCCCCGGGCGCGCGTGGCGAGGTGGCCTTCACTCCGGGTGCCGGTGAACACGTTCTTCTCCTGCCGGGTGGCGACGTGGGGTCGTCCCACGCCGGGTGGCGGAAGGGCGAGGATCCTAGTCGGCGACGGCCTGCGCCGGGTTCCCGGAGGGCGCGCCCATCAGCTGGGCGCCGCCCACCGCCTCGACGGAGGCCGCGTCCGGGCGCGCGCCCTGCGAGCGCTTCCTGGTCATCAGCTCGATGGCGATGCGGACCGCCTCGGTGGCGTTCTCGCCGTACCCGTCGGCGCCGATCTCCTTCGCCCAGGCGGCGCTCGTCGGGGCGCCGCCCACCATGACGATGTAGTCCTTGCGGATCCCTTCCTTCGTCAGAAGCTTGATGACCTTTCCCTGGTTGGGGGCGGTGGTCGTCAGGAGCGCCGACATGGCGACGATGTCGGGCTTGCGGGACTTGACCTCCTCGACGAACCGGTCGACCTTGACGTTCACGCCGAGGTCCACGACCTGGAAGCCGTTGGCCGAGAGCATCGTGCAGACGATGCGCTTGCCGATGTCGTGGATGTCCCCCTGGACCGTGCACGCCAGGACGTTACCCTGGATCTCGCGGGCCATGTTGCCCTTCGCCAGCTCCGGCTCGAGGATGGCGAGCGCCGCCTTCATGGCCTCGGCGCTCATCACCAGCTCCGGGAGAAACAGCTCGCCGGCGCCGAAGCGGTCGCCGACCACGCGGATCCCCTTGACGAAGCCGTTGTCGATCGACTCGAGGGGTGCAATCTGAAGCTCGAGCGATTTCCTGGCGAGGGCGTTCGCCTCTTCTGCGTCACCGACGATGATGCAGTTGGCCATCCTGTCGAACAGCGCGGCGTGGCTCAAGGTGGATCCCTCCTCTTCCGAAGCCGCGGCTCAGGCGAAGGCGCGCGGAGTCAGGAACTTCGACTGGGCCGCCCGCAGGGTGGCCGGGCCGTGATAGCCCAGACGGGCGGAGATCTTCCCGCAGGTCTCGAGGCCGATGCGGATGAGCCCCGGCAGCTTGTCGGGGGTCAGCCGCGTGTCGGGCCCGGAGATGCTCACCGCAGCGACGGCGTCGCCGTTGCGGCTGCGGATCGGCGTGCCGATGGCGATCAGGTGGTCCTCCAGCTCCCCGTAGGAGATGGCGTACCCTTGCTCCCGGACCTTCAGCAGGTCGCGCGCCAGAACCTTGGCGTCGGTGATGGTGCGCGGCGTGAACCTCTTGAGCGTGCGCGCCAGGATCTGCCGCTGCTTCTCGGGAGGCAGGTGCGCCATGAGGACCTTCCCGGTCGAGGTGGAGTGCGCGGCCCAGGGCTTGCCGATGGCGCCGGCGGCCGCCACCACGTGCTTGCCGCCGATCTCCTCGATGGTGACCACGTTGCTGCCGCTCAGGACCTCGAGATCGATGGTCTCGCCGGTCCTCTCGGCCAGCTCCCGCAGGAAGGGGAGGGCGACCCGGTGCACGTCCGTGTGCCGCAGCACCTGCTCGCCCAGCACGATGAGCTCGGGACCGAGCCGGTACTTGCCGGTCTCGGCGCTCTTGGCGATGAGCCCTTCGCCCTCGAAGGCCGAGAGCAGGCGATAGACCGTGCTCTTGTGGAGGTTGACCCTGCGGCTCACCTCGGTGACTCCCATCTCGGGGGCGTCGTCGCTGAACGCCTTGAGGACAGCGATGGCGCGTCGGACCGCCTGGTTGCCGGTCACGATCCCCTCTCCGCGCTCGCTGCGCTTCCTGATTCCCTGCGGCGAAAAATCCTGAGCCATGTGCCCCTTCCTTTTCTTGTTCGGTTGCCTCGAACACTCCCTGCTTCCGGCCCGGGCGGCCGGCCGATTATGCCGTGCTCGCATTGCCGAGGGGACAATGTAACGAGGTGATCTTGCGTCGAACCGGCCCCTCGGTGCAACCCCTTTTTGCTCGCTAATGACATTACGGCAATGATTTGCGGCCCCCGCAGCGTACCTGAGGCCGTAACAGCATCGGCCGCCGGCAGGCCGCGTCGACCGATCCACCGGCGGCCGTGGAATGTCGCTGCGGCATATCGTCCGGGCGCCCGGCCGCCCGATGCCCCACCGTGACCGTTTATCGCATTGCAAAACACAGTAGCACGATGCGCACTATAAGTACCACGCGCCCCGGCCGGCGTCAATGGGCAAAGAACTCGGCGCGCGGCGTCATATAATTTCCCCGGCCCGCAGGCGCGACGGCGAGGGAGGTTCCCCCGGGGCGCGCGCCGCGGGCGCGACGAGGCGATGCGCATCGCGGTCCTCTTGGGTGGATGCGGGCTGTACGACGGCACCGATGTTCAGGAGGCGGTGCTGACCTTCCTGGCGCTCGAAGAGGCCGGGGAGAAGCCGGTCCTCGTTGCGCCCGATCGGGAGCAGGAGCGAACCGTCGATCACCTCAGCGCCGAGGCGGACCCGAAGGAGAGGCGCAACGTCCTGCGCGAGGCGGCGCGCCTGTCGCGGGGCGCGGTGCGCGCGCTGGGAGCGGTTCGGCCCGACGACCTGGAGGCGCTGATCATCCCAGGAGGCTACGGCCCCGTGGTGAACTTCTCGTCCGGCTTCGCGCGCGCGGGAGAGGCCTGGCGCATCGTGCCCGAGGTGGAGGCCTTCCTGCGCCACTTCCTGGACGCGGGCAAGCCGATCGGCCTGGTGAGCCTGGGAGAAGCGCCGGTGCGCGCCGTGCTGGGGCTGGAGCTCGAGGTCGCCCCGCCACCGGCCGATCCCGGCCGGGTCACCATCGACCGGGAGCGGAGGATCGTGCATACGCCGGGCTTCTCGGCCTTCACGCGGCTCAAGGACGTGCGCGCGGGGATCGACAGCATGGTGGCCGAGGTGATCAAGATGATGGAGGAGCGCGGCGGCCGCGAGCGGACGGCGGGCGCCTCGGGGCGGGAAGCGTGAGGCTCTCGGTGCTGCTGTTCGCGCGCTACCGCGAGGCGGCGGGCCGCGCGGCGCTCGAGGTGGACGTCCCCGCGGGCGCGACGCTCGGGCAGGTCTGGGAGCGAGTGCGGGAGCAGGTGCCGGCCCTGCGCGGTGAGGAACGGCCCCTCCTGGCCTGCGATCGGGCCTACTCCTCCGCCGACCGGGTCGTCAGCGAGGGCCAGGAGATCGCCGCCTTTCCGCCTGTGAGCGGGGGCTAGAGATGTCGGGCCTGTACCGGATCGAGGATGGGCCGATCGATCCCGGGGAGGCGATCGGCGCGGTGGGCGGGCCGGACCGCGGCGCCATCGCCACTTTCACGGGAACGGCCCGGGACCATCACGGCGGGAGGCGGGTCGTCGCCCTGGAGTACCAGGCCTACGCCCCCATGGCCGAGGAGGTCCTGCGCGCCATCGGCGCCGAGGTCGCGGAGCGCTTCGGCACGCCCCACGTCGCCATCCTGCACCGCATCGGGCGGCTGGCCATCGGGGAGGCCAGCGTGGTGGTGGCGGTCGCGGCCGCCCACCGGCGCGAGGCCCTGGCCGGCTGCGCCTACGCCATCGAGCGCCTCAAGGCGATGGCGCCAATCTGGAAGCGGGAGCACTACGAGGACGGCGCAGCCTGGATCGAGGGGTGCACGGACGCGGGCGGCTGATCCCTTGCGACCTACGACCGGCGGATGCTATACTCACCGCCGATTCTGAGGCGCTTGCGCGATTTTTTGGTCCAGGCGCACGCAACGGTCCTCTCACCCGGCACCTGATGCCGGACCGCATGGTCCGGCCAGCGAGGGGAGTCGGGGTGGCAACGACGAGAACTCTCTCCCGGCGGCCCGCACGCAGCGCCCGCCGGGGTTATCGGGCGTTCATCGAGCCGGGAGATCGGCGGCCGGCGGCCTCCGGCGTTCCCGGCAGGCACTCCGTCCGCCGCCCCGCGGCACCAGCCCTTGCCCCCACGCCGGGCTCCATCACAGGCCTCCGCTATCCCGCACGCCGACTCGTCCAAGGTAGATTCCGGGTCCCCGATCCGCTTCCCGCGGGCCGGTCCCCGGGGCGCGATCCTCGTCTCCAGGCTCGCCCGGCGCATGAGCATCGCGCCGGGGCGCCTCCTGGGGGGCCAGGGGGTGGACGGGCTCGAACGAAGGGAGGGTCCCGTGACCGTGAGAGGACGCTTCCGCGCCGCTGCCCCAGAGGCGGCGCAGGAGACACGGCATGGGAACGAGCGTCGTCGCATTCCTGGTCACGGGTGTTACTCTCGGACTAGCCGTCGGGCTGCTGCTCGGGTGGTACCTCAAGAGCCGCCTGGGTCGTGGCGAAGTCGACAGGGCCCGGGACGAAGCCCAGGACATCATCCGGCAGAGCCGCCGCGAGGCGGAGCATCAGAAGCGACAGTCCCTCCTGCAGGCCCGGGAGGAATGGCTCAGGACCAAGGCGCGCCTCGAGCAGGACCTGCGCGGCAAGGCGCGCGACAGCCAGCAGGCGCAGCGCCTCATGGAGGAAAGCGAGGCCGGCCTGCGCGAACGGGACGCGTACCTCAAGGGCCGCGAGCAGGACCTCGAAGGCCGCGAGCGCGATCTGCAGCGGTCGCAGTCGGAGGCGGCGCGCGACCGTGATCGGCTGCGCCGGCTCGGCGAGGAGCTCAACGTGCAGCTCGAGAAGATCGCCGGCCTCACGGTGGAGGACGCCCGCCAGGTGCTCCTGGGCAACATGCGCCAGGAGGTGCGGTTCGAGGCCGCCAAGATGATCCGCGAGGCCCGTGAGGAGGCGCAGCGCCATGCGGAGATGGAAGCAGGCAAGATCGTCTCGCTGGCCATCGAGCGCACCGCTTCGGAGTGGAGCGCGGAGCGCAGCGTCACCACCTTTCCGCTGCCCAACGACAAGCTGAAGGGCCGCATCATCGGCCACGAAGGCAAGAACATCCGGGCCTTCGAGAAGGCCACCGGCGTCCAGCTGCTCATGGACGAGCAGCCCGAGGCCGTGGTGCTCTCCTGCTTCAATCCAATCCGCCGGGAGGTCGCCCGGCTGACGCTGGAGAAGCTGCTCAAGGAGGGGAACATCCATCCGCGCCGGATCGAGGAGCTGGTGGAGAAGTACCAGCGCCGGGTGGAGGAGCAGATGCTCAAGGCCGGCCAGGACGCGCTCAGGGAGCTGGGCATCTCCGGCGTGCACCCGGAGATGGTGAAGACCCTCGGCCGACTGCGCTACCGGACCTCCTACGGTCAGAACGTGCTGATGCACTCGATCGAGGTCGCCAAGCTGACCTCGATCATGGCCTCGGAGCTGCGGCTCGACGGCACGCTCGCCAAGCGCGCCGGCCTCTTCCACGACATCGGCAAGGCGATCGATTTCGAGCGCGAGGGGACGCATCCGGAGATCGGCGTCGAGGTCGCGACGCGCTACAATGAGCACCCGGTGGTGGTCAACGCCATCGGTTCGCACCACGACGACGTCGAGGTCATCCATCCGATCTCGGTCCTGGTGTCGGCGGCGGACGCGATCTCAGGGTCGCGGCCCGGGGCCAGGCGCAAGAGCGTGGTGGACTACGTCCGGCGCATCGAGCAGCTCGAGGGCCTGGCGAACGAGATGGAAGGGGTCGAGCAGTCCTACGCCATCCAGGCGGGACGCGAGATACGGGTCATCGCCAAGCCCGACAGGGTGGATGACGATCACCTGGCCCTCCTGGCCTCCGACCTGGCCAAGAAGATCCAGGCGCAGATGGAATACCCGGGACGGATCAAGGTGACGGTCATCCGCGAGCTGCGGGCGACCGAGACGGCCCACTGAAGGAGCCCGATCATGACGCAAATGGAGCACGCCAAGCGCGGCAGGATCACCGAAGAAATGCGGTACGTCGCCGCCGTCGAGGGCCTCGACCCCGAGGAGCTCCGACGGCGGATCGCCGCCGGCGTCGCCATCATCCCCAAAAATGTCCGTCACGACTTCAACCCGATCGGCGTCGGTCAGGGGCTCTCCACCAAGGTCAACGCCAACATCGGCACCTCGGGCCACCACCAGCAGCTCCACGAGGAGATCGAGAAGCTGCGGATGGCCGTCGCCTGCGGCGCCGAGATGATCATGGACCTCTCGACCGGCGACGAGCTGGACTCCGTACGCCGCGAGATCATCAGGCGCTGCCCGGTCATCCTGGGGACCGTGCCGATCTACCAGGCGGTCGCCGACCGGGGCTCGGTCTACGACCTGACCGCCGACGACCTGTTCGAAGTGATCGAGCGGCACGCGCGGGACGGAATCGACTTCGTCACCGTGCACTGCGGAGTCAGCCGCGAGGCGGTGCGCCGCATGGACGCCGACGGCCGCATCGCGGGCATCGTCTCCCGGGGCGGCTCGATGCTGGCGTCGTGGATCGCCCGGGCGGGGGAGGAGAACCCTTTGCTCGTCCAGTTCGACCGTCTGCTGCAGATCGCCTATGAGTACGACATGACCTTGAGCCTGGGGGACGGCATCCGCCCCGGGGCCACCGGGGACGCCACCGACGCGGCCCAGATCCAGGAGCTCCTGACACTGGGCGAGCTGACACGCCGGGCCCACGAGCGCTCGGTGCAGGTGATGATCGAAGGTCCCGGGCACGTGCCGATCGACCAGATCGAGGCGAACGTGAAGCTCGAGAAGCGGATCTGCCGGGGGGCTCCGTTCTACGTCCTGGGGCCCCTCACCAGCGACATCGGCGCCGGCTACGATCACATCACGGGCGCGATCGGCGGGGCGGTGGCCTCCGCCTGCGGTGCCGACGTCCTCTGCTACCTCACCCCGGCGGAACACCTGAGATTGCCGACCATCGAGGACGTCCGCCAGGGCGTCATCGCCACGAAGATCGCCGCCCACTCGGGCGATCTCGCCAAGGGTGTTCTGGGCGCCAAGGAGCGCGACGACCAGATGTCGGTCTACCGCAAGCGGCTCGACTGGGAAGGTCAGTACCGCCTGGCGCTGGATCCCGAGAAGGCGCGCGAGATCCGCATGATGAGCGAAGATTACGACAAGGCGGTCTGCTCGATGTGCGGCACGCTCTGCTCGATGCAGCTCGAGAACACCCGACACAGGCTCGGCGAGCTCCTGACCGCGCCGGAGGAGGAGGCGACCCACCGCCACGTGCGCGTCGGGTCACCCGCCTACCGCAAGGCGCCGGAGATCAGCCACTGATGAACCGCCTGCAGAGGCTCCACGTCGAGCGCAGCGGCCTCGGCGCCATCGCCGCGAAGGTCCTGGCGGGAGAGCGCCTCGACCGCGAGGACGGCCTGCTGCTGTACCGCCACCCCGACCTGCTGGCCGTCGGAGCGCTCGCGAACCACGTGCGCGAGACCCTCCACGGGGACCTCGCTTACTACATCGTCAACCAGCACATCAACCACACCAACGTCTGCGTCGCCGGCTGCAAGTTCTGCGCTTTCTACCGCACGGCGAAGCAGCCCGATGCCTACGTCCTCTCTCCCCGGGACGTCGAGCGGCGGATGCTGGAGCAGATCCACGAGCCGATCCGGGAGATTCACATGGTCGGCGGCGTGAATCCCGACCTGCCGTTCGACTACTACCTCGAGGTCATCCGCACCATGAAGCGCGTGCGTCCCGAGGTGCACGTCAAGGCGTTCACGATGGTCGAGATCGCCGCCATGGCGGAGAATTTCGGCATGAGCGTCGAGGAGGTCCTGCGCGGCCTGAAGGAGGCGGGCCTGGGCTCGATCCCGGGCGGGGGCGCGGAGATCCTGACGGACCACGCCCACCAGGTGCTGTTCAAGGGGAAGATCGATCATCGCGCCTGGATGGAGATCGCCAAGACCGCCCACCGGCTCGGCCTGAAGAGCAACGCCACGATGATGTACGGACATGTCGAGACGCTGGAGGAGCGCGTCGAGCATATGCTCCTGCTGCGCGAGGCCCAGGACGAGACGCAGGGCTTCATGGCCTTCATCCCGCTGGCGTTCCACCCCGAGAACACCCGGCTGTCGCACCTCCCGAAGCCCTCGGCGGCCGACGAGCTGCGCAACCTGGCGGTGGGCCGGCTGATGCTGGACAACTTCCCCCACGTCAAGGCCTACTGGATCATGATGACCCCCCGCGTGGCGCAGGCGGGGTTGCACTTCGGCGCGGACGACCTCGACGGGACGGTGGTGACGGAGGAGATCTACCACCGCGCCGGCTCCACCTCGCCCCAGCGCATCAGCCGCCGCCAGCTCGTGGTGCTCATCGAGGAGGCCGGCCGGGTGCCGGTGGAGCGCGATACGCTCTACAATCCTGTCGGCCCGCAACCCGACCGGGCGGCGCCCGAGCGGCCCGCTCAGTCCACCCGTCCGATTCCCGGAGCCTCGGGCCCCGAGGCCGGGATGGGGATCTCCCCCTAAGATTCCCCTGTCCGGGTCCTGGAAGGGAACGCGGGCGGCTCGCCGCATGGCGGAGCCGGGGCGCGGGGGTGTGCCGGTGAGGGTCCATCTGAACGGTCGTCTGGTCCAGGAGTCGGAGGGGGTGGTGCCGGTCTCCGACCGCGGACTGCTCTTCGGTGACGGCATCTTCGAGTCGATGCGCGTCGTGCAGGGCCGCGTCTTCCGCCTCGACCGCCACCTGGCCCGGCTGCGGCGCTCCGCCGTGGCAATCGGTCTCGAGCTTCCGGACCGGCTCGCGGACCTCGGGCGGGACGTCGCGGAGCTGCTGCGCGCGAACCGGTTGTCGGACGCCCGCGTCCGGCTCACAGTGACCCGGGGCCCCGGCCGGCCGGGGGACTACCTGTTCGCCCCGGGGCCGCCCACCGTCCTGATGACCGCCGCTCCCTTCCACGGGCTCGACCCGGCGCTGCACGAGCAAGGTGTCCCTTTGGTCGTCTCCCGCCGGCGCCAGGTCCCGCCCGAGTCGATCGACCCGTCGATCAAGTCGATCAGCCGCCTCGGGTCGGTGCTGGCGCGGCGGGAAGCGGGCGACAGGGGCGCGTTCGAAGCGGTGTTGCTGGACATGCACGGCCATCTCACCGAGGGGACCGCCAGCAACCTGTTCCTGGTCGAGGGCGGCCGGCTGCGCACGCCGCCGGTTCCGGAAGGCGGCCTGCCGGGTGTCACCCGCGAAGCCGTCCTGGAGCTGGCGCGCCTCGAAGGGATCGATGCCGCGGAGGAGCGCCTGCCGGCAGCCCGGCTGCACGCCGCCCACGAGGTCCTTCTGACCAACGCCTCGTGGGAGGTCCTGCCTGCGGTGTCGGTCGATGGAAAGCCCGTGGGCGGCGGCGAGCCCGGGCCGGTGGCACGGACCCTCCTGGCGCGCTACCGCGCCCTCCTGCGCCGGGAGTGCGCCGGTGACTGAGCCGCTCCTCCCCGTGACGCCGCCGTCGCGCGCCGTGATCGAGGAGCTCGCCGGCTGGATCGATCCGCTGGACGCGCTCGACGCTCTCCGCCGGCGCCGCCACCCGGTTCTCCTCCACAGCGGCCTCGAAGGCCACCCTGCCTCGCGCTTCTCGATCCTCGCGGCGGAGCCGCGCGTGGTGGTGTCACTGCGCGGCGCGCAGGCGAGCCTCGCCTGGGCGCCGGAGACCCAGCGCGGCGAGGAGACGAGGACCGTCCGCGATCCGTTCGGTCTGCTGCGTGCCCTGGCGCCCGGGGGGAGCGTGGAGCCGGTCCAGGGGCTGCCGTTCAGCGGCGGAGCGATCGGCTACCTGGGATACGGCTTGCGGCGGGCGGTGGAAAGCCTCCCCGGGAGGCCGCCGGATCCCCTGGGCCACCCCGACGTCTGGCTCGGGTTGTACGACGCCGCGGTCGTCTTCGATCACCGCGAGCGCCGGGCGACGCTCGTGGCGGTCGGGCTCGAGGCTGGCGACGGAGCCCGGCGGCAGGCGCGCGCCGTCGAGCGCCTGCAGATGTTGCGCCACGACCTGGCCCGGGCCGGAAACGCAGCGGCCCCCGCGGCGCCCGCGGGCCCCGAGCGGGCGCCGCGTCGCGAGGCGACCCTCCTCACCTCCAGGCAGGCCTACCTGGGGCGGATCGCGCGGGCCCTCGAGTACGTCGCCGCGGGCGATCTGTACCAGGTGAACCTTTCGCACCGCATCGCGTGTCCCTTCGAGGGCGATCCGATCGCCTTGTTCCGGGACTTGGCGCGCCGCAACCCGTCGCCCTTCGCGGCCTATCTCGACGCGGGCCCGTTCCAGGTGGTCTGCGCCTCGCCCGAGCGTTTCGTGAGCCTGCGCCAGGGGAAGGCGGTGAGCAGCCCGATCAAAGGCACCCGCCCGCGCGGCGCCACGCCCGCGCAGGACACCCGTCTGGCGCAGGAGCTCGTGAGCAGCGCCAAGGATCGCGCCGAGAACGTCATGATCGCCGACCTGGTCCGCAGCGACCTGGGTCGCGTTTGCGAGCCGGGGAGCGTCCGTGTGGGCGGCCTCTGCGCGCTCGAAACATTCGCGACCGTGCACCACCTGGTCTCGACGATTTCCGGTCGCCTGCGTCCCGATCGCGACCGCGTCGATCTGCTCGCGGCGCTCTTCCCGGCCGGGTCGATGACCGGAGCCCCGAAGGTACGGGCGATGGAAGTGATCGACGAGCTCGAAGGCCAGGAGCGTGGCATCTACTCCGGCAGCGTCGGGTATCTCTCGCTGGACGGAGCGATGGACTGGAACATCGTCATCCGCACGATCGTCTGCGGCGGCGGCGCGGGCCAGATCAGGGTCGGGGGCGGGATTGTCGCCGATTCCGAGCCGCGCGCAGAGTACCTGGAGACCCTCGACAAGGCCCGCGCCCTGCTCGACGTGCTCCGGGCGACCCCTCCCGGAGGCCGTGACGGCTTCTAGAAGCGGAGGCTGAAGTTGAGCGTCGCCCAGTCGCGGCCGTCGCGCGACGTCCCCCCGGTCAGGGTGGCGCTGCCGCGCGCGCCGAGCGGGCGCTCGAAGACCACGCGCAGCGGGTCGTCGAGAATCGGCACTTCGACCCGGCCGCGGAAGCCGAGGAAGGTGGCGCGCAGGACCAGTTTCGGGTGCGCGTCGAGCTTCAACTCCACCGCTTCCCGGGGCCCGGGCCCGGCGGCGTCGGCCAATGGCGATCCGGAACGCGGCCCGGACCACGAGCCGGCCAAGTCGACGAGTCCGCCCAGGTTGAAGGTGCCGCGCGCCCTCTGCTCGATCGGGACCTCCAGGGTGCGCCGGAAGGCCCGCGAGACGATCCGTTCCGCCTCGCGAGCCCGCTGCTCCTCAAAGTGTGAATCGAGCGGATCGGACGCCAAGGCCGGGTCGAGCACCGTCTCGGCGCGGTAGCGCCCCGCCTCGTGCTGCAAGCGCCGCATCAGCTGCTGCACCAGACCCTGGATCGGCGGCCGGGTAGCACCGGCGGCGAGGAAGAGCGGCACGCCGGCGGTCCCGCCGATCTCCCGCGCCGCATCGAGGCCCGGCGCGGCGTCGGAGCGCGGCACGGACAGAGAGGGGAACCCGAGCGACGGGAGGGGGGCCGGCCGCAGGCGGAGGGAGGCGGGCCGGGCCGGGTCGCTCGCCGGCCCCGCCAGCGCCCCTGGTTCGGCCGGCGCGCCGGCCGCACCGGCTCCAAAGGCCGTCCCGATCCCTCCGATCGCCCCCAGCAGGAGAGCCGCCGGCCGGGCGCGCCGCAGAATCGCGCCTGTCCATGGCTTGGACAGGGAGTGCGGGCACGGGCCTTCGGGGTGGAAAGGGGGCATGGCGGAATATACCGATGACTACTCTGGAAGTCAAGCCAGACAAGGGTTTCCGCTGAGCGTGTGCAGCGCGGAAAGGGTGCGCGGGCGCGCCTGCGGCGGCGCGCGGGGCACGAGCGGGGCCACGGCGGGATGCTATAATCCGCGCCCGCTGCCCCGACCGGCTCCCGAACCGGCCGGATGGGAGGGCGAGTGAGCGATACGGCGGTCCTGCTGTTCCTCTCTTCCTGCGCCACCGCCGTGATCCATGCCCTCATCCCCGACCACTGGCTGCCGTTCGTGCTCATGGCCCGCGCGCAACGATGGAGCGAGAAGCGCACCGCCGCGCTCACCGGCCTGGCCGGCTTGCTGCACGTCTTGATGTCGATCCTCGTCGGCGGCCTAGTCATCCTCATGGGGGCCACCTCGGCCCGCGGCATCGCCCAGCGCACGCACCGCTCGCTGGAATTCCTGGCGGGAGGCTTCCTGGTCCTGTTCGGGCTGTCGTACGGCCTGTGGGCCCACGTCCGCGAGCGGCGCATCCATGCCCGTACGGCTCCGGGCGGGGAGGACGGGCCTGGGCCGCCCGGAGGCACCTTGCACGACCACGGGCACCTGCATGGCCATGGTCATCTGCTCGAGCGCTGGTTCCGTGAGGCGGTGAGCGGCGAGACCCTGGTCGTGATCATCGGCATCAGCCCCTGCGCCCTGCTGGTGCCGATCCTGTTCGCCGCCTCGGCAGAGGGGGCCGGAGCGCTCATCGCGGCCACCCTTGGCTTCGCCGCCAGCACCATCGTGACGATGGTGGGAGTGACCCACATCGCGATCCGCGGGATACGCCGGTTCGATCTTCCCTTCCTGACGCACTTCGGCGACCTGCTGAGCGGCATGCTGATCGCCGCCATCGGGTTCCTCGTCATGCGCTTGGAGGCCTGAGGGAACGCGATGCGACGCCCCGCATGGCCGGCGGCCTTCGTGGTCGTCCTCTTTCTGTGCGCGTGCTACACGACCCACCACTACAGCGAGCTCGAGGAAGGGCTCGACGCCGGCTCCACCACCGCGCTCGCGGCAAGCCTCCAAGTTGTTGCGTGCGATCTCGCCGTCCACCGGGCCGCCCCGGGGCGGCTGTACGATCTGGACCTCACTTACTGCCGCACCCACTTCGCGCCGCGGGTGATCAAGGCGATGGAGGGGAGCACCGCCGTGCTCCGTATCGGGCTCAGGAGGCGCGAACGTGGCGAGGCGGCTCCGGCCGGCGACGAGCGCAACGCCCTCGACGTGGGCTTGGCACCGGATCACCCGCTCGATCTGTCCCTCGACCTGGGCGCCGGAAGGCATACCGCGGACCTCGGTGGCCTGATGCTTTCCCGTCTCGCGCTGGCGACCGGGGCGGGCACGGCGCGGGTGGCCTTCGACGATCCGCTGGCGGGCGATTTGGCCGCGTTCACCGTGTCGGGAGGACCGGGCCGCCTGACGATCGCACGCTTGGGGAACGCCAGCCCCGCGACGTTCGCGCTCCTGGCGGGGGATGGCGATTTCGAGATCGACTTGCGCGGTGCCTGGCACGGGGAGGCCGGCATCCAGGTCTCCGTGAGCCTGGGCGACGTGACCCTGCTCGTGCCACGCACTCTGGGCGTGCAGATGAGCGTGCGCGACGGGGGCCCCGCGGAACTGGTGCTTCCCGAGTTCACGCGCGACGAGCAGGGGACCTATCGCAGCCCCTCCTACCCGGACGCGCGGCACCACGTGGCGATCGAGATCGGCCCGGGACTCGGCCGCGTCGAGGCGCGCTGGGTCGAGGAAACGTGAAGCGCGCGGTGCGCCTGCGGTTCCTTTACTTGGCAGATCGATTCTGGTATAAAACGCGCGGATCTTCCCGACCGCGTCAGAGTCGCTCGATGTGAGGGACGTAGATGACGCTCCTGACGATTCGCGAAGCCTCGCAACTCATCGGCAGAACCTCCGCCACCGTCAGACGTTACATCCGATCCGGCCGCCTGATCGCCGAGAAGGAGATGGGCAAGTTCGGGGAGGAGTACAAGATCCGGCGCGAGGATCTCCTCGCCCTCGGCTTCTCCACCGCGATGGTCCCGTCCCACGAGGGTCCCGACAGGCCGGTGCGTCCGGCCCTCGATCTCCCGATTCAGGAGGGCTCGGTCCCGGTCTCGCTCTTCAACGAGCTGCTCATGAAGCACGAGCAAATCCTCGTCCAGTACGGCATGATCCGTGCCGGCGGACAAAAGCTCCTGGAGTACAAGGCGGACGCCGAGACCAAGGCCGAGGCGTTGGCGAGGGCGCAGGAGCGCTACGACGCCCTCCGCGCCCGGGCCGCCAAGGAGATCAGGTTCCTCCGCAAGCACCTGCGGGAGGCCGAGATCGAGATCGAAGACCGCAACATCGAGATCGTTCTCCTCCAGGAGAAGATCAAGAGGCTGGAGATGGCCGCCGCCGGGGCCGCCTCGATCGAGACCTTCGAGCAGAAGGTCGTAGAGATCCGCCAGAAAGAGCGCGCCATCGCACAAATCCAGGTGGCGAGCCCCGACACGCCCGCTCCTTCCCCTTCACCGTTCGCCAACTCCGAGACCTGGCTCAAGAATTTTCCGCCGGCGGAGAACGGCGAGGATCACTGACCCGGCCGGCGACGACTCAGCGGCGACGGGTGTTCCGAGCGCGAGGACGGACGAGAGTCACACGGTTGCCGGTCTGCGGATCGCGCAGGGCGGCCAGCGCCCGACGGGGAACCGGCAGTCCCGCGAGCCCTCCGCCGGCGGCCGGAGACCGGGTCGGCAGCCCCGTTCGGGCCGGCGTGGGAGGCTGGGCCTGGGCACGGCAGCGCTCGAGGATCGTGCGGATCAGGTCGATCTTGGTCAAACGTCGCTCCAGGCGGGGCGCCGGCGCCGCCGCCGGTCCCTCGATCGAAATATAGGAGAACCTCTGTCTGGATCAAGCGCCGCGGCGCATACGTTTGTGAGATCGGGCGCCTCCGCGCGTCACGCCGGCGGCGCCCGGGCACTGCGCACGGCACTCCTGGCGGTCCTGTCTCTCCTCGTCGCCGGGCGCGCCCGGGCCGAGGTTGCCGTGACCGGGGACCACCGCCTGCTGCTGCACTTCGTCGAGGACGGTGCCTTGGTTTCGAAGGGATGGATCGAGGCCGCGGGAACCTACGCGCGCGTCGACGGGGGGAGCGACATCGGGGCCGACCTCAGGGCCGCCTTCCGCTTCGGCCGGAACGTCGAAGCGGGCCTCACGGCCAGGGCCCTGATGCGATCCCGCGACGCGGGCCAGCCGCTCTTCGGAGCAACGCTGGCCTCCGAAGTCGACGCGACCGGCCTCGCCGATCCGCAGCTCTATGGCAAGTACCGACTCCTCCGCAGCCCGGTCGAGGTGAGCCTGGGCGCCATCGCAAGCCTGCCGCTGGGCGACGAACGCTCGGGCCTGGGGCCGGGATCGTTCGGGTACCGGGCCTTTCTGGGCCTGCGCCGGGGCTTCCCGGGGGCCACCCTGGTGGGGAGCCTCGGTGCCGCGAGCCAGGGAGCCTCGAAGGCCGCCGGCCGCGACGCGGGTCGGACCTCCGGCCTTCTCGGGTTCGGTCTGCTGGTTCCGCTTTCCTACGAATGGACCTTCCTGGCCGAGGTCAACTACGAAGGGGCGCGCTTCAAAGACCAAGGCCAGGACATCGAGGCTCTGGCCGGCATGGACTGGCGCCCGGCGGAAAACATCGTCGTGAGGGGTGGCATGGGGGCGGGGCTCACCGACGCCGCACCCAGCGTTCTGGCCGTCCTGTCGGCCGCCTTCCACTTTTGAGATAAAGGGAGCCTGTCATGAAGCGTCTCGTGATCGTGTCGCTCGTGATCGTGTCCGCATGGTCGCTTTGGTGCTTCCGTCCCCTGCGGGCCGGCGTTGCGGAGATCGTGCTTCTCGACGGCCCGCGCGGATCGTGGCTCGCCACCTGCCGGGCCGATGCGGCGACCACCGTGCTCGAGGAGCGCGAAGGGTGGCGCAAGGTGCGCGTCGAGGGCTGGGTCATGGGGCACGCCGGAGAGCCCGCGGGAGGATCCGCGGCGCGCGTCGCTTCCCCGCCGGCCGGACTGGCCGTGGTGCGTGGCGTGCTGCAGCCGGCCTCGGGTCCGGCGGCGCGGCCGACGGCGGGGGCCGGACTGGTCGTCCTGCTGGTCTCCGGTCTGGAGGCGCTCGACCGCGAGCACGCACGGGCGGGGGAGGAATGTCGCGCGACCGTGGAGGAGGCGCGCCGGCGCGTCGAGGAGGCGAGCGCCGAGTACAACCGGGCCCTCGCATCCTCCGACAATTTCCGCGAGGCGGCCACGCGCAACGACCGACTCAAGAAGCAGGTGGAGGAGACGGAGCGCCAGCGACAGGAGCGGATCGCCGCCTGCCGGGACAAGGCGCTCGAGATCTTCTACCGGCACGCCAGCCAGAAGACGATCTCCGAGACCGGCGGCCGCTTCGAGTTCTCCGACGTTGCGCCCGGGCGCTACCGGGTGGTGGCGGCGGAGCGGACGGGCGACGATCCGCAGTCCTGGGTGCTGGAGTGCGAGGTCGTGGGAGCAGGGACCATCACCCTCGATTCCGCGACGGATCGTTCGCCGCTCGCCGCGTTCTGGGGCCTGCGGTAGAGGCCTGCCCGGGCGGCGCTTCCTCAGAGCCGCAGGCGGACGAGGGTCACGCCGGCGCCTCCCTCGTCCTCGGGCGCTCTGCCGAACCCCTCCACGTGGGGATGCCGGGCCAGCAGGCCGGCGATGGCTCGTTGCAGGCGGCCCGTCCCGACGCCGTGTACCAGGCGCACCGGGCTCTGGCCCGCCAGGTAGGCGTCGTCCAGGTATTTGTCCACGCGCGCGAGCGCCTCGTCGACCGTCAGCCCGCGCAGCTGCATCTCCGGGCCCGCCGGCGGGTCGCCGCGCCGCTCGAGCGTGACGCCGGGGGGCAGGCGCGGGCCCCGATCGGCGGGGGCCGGACCGGGGGGCGTTTCGCTGCGGCACTCCTCACGGTCCACCATGACCCGCTTGCCGCGAACCCGCAGCGCGACCCGGGCGCCCGCCACCTCCTCCACCGTCCCCCGCACCCCCATGCCCTCGACGAAGACGGTCATGCCGGGCGTCAGCTTCGGCGCGGCCGGCCCGCCGGAAGGCGCGGCGCCTGAGACGCCGCGGATCAGCCGGCGGGCCTCGGCGCGCAGGCCCTCCGCGGCCTTCGCCTCCTGGCGGCGCAGTCGCTCGGCCACCTCCCGGTCTTTCAACGACGCCAGGTAGCTGTCCCCCGCATCGCGGATGGAGCGCAGGGCCATCTCGATCTCCGACGCCACCGCCTGGCGCTGGCGCAGCTCTCGCTCCCGGAGCCCGGCCTCGAGCGCTGCCCGGTCCTCGTCCAGGCGCCGCCGGGCCGCCTCGCTCTCGGCCACGCGGGACTCGAGATCGGTCGACAGGCGCTCGAGGCGCGCCAGGTAGGAGGCGATCATCTCGCCGGAGCGTCCGCGCCGGGCGCGGGCCGCCTCCAGGATGGAGCCGGGCAGGCCGAGCTGCTCGGCGATCTCCAGCCCTCCACTCCGCCCCGGGACTCCGGGGATCAGGCGGTAAGTCGGGGTGAGGGTCGATTCGTCGAACTGCATGCCGGCATTCGCGCACGCCGGGGTTTCGGCGGCGTAGGCCTTGAGGACTTCGAGGTGCGTCGTGGCGATCGCGGTCGCTTCGCGCTGGCGCAGGTGATCGATGATGGCGACCCCCAGCGCCGCCCCTTCCTCCGGGTCGGTGCCGGTCCCCACCTCGTCGAGGAGAACGAGGGCCGGCGGCCGGAAAGCGGCGACGATTCCCGCGATGGTCCGGATGCGGGCCGAGAAGGTGCTCAGCCGGTCGGCGATCGACTGGCGGTCGCCGATGTCGATGAAGATGCCCTGGAACACCGGCAGGATCGCCTCCTCGGCCGGCACCATGAGACCGGACTGGAACATGAGTGAGAGCAGGCCGATGGTCTTGAGCGCGACCGTCTTGCCGCCGGTGTTGGGCCCGCTGATCACCAGGACCCGCGTCCCTCCCTCAAGAGCGAGGTCGAGCGGTACGATGCGCCCCCCCTCCGCGCGCAGGCTCTCCTCCACCAGCGGATGCCGCGCGCCCGATAGCCGGATCTCGCCCGCCGTGGCGGGCCGCGCGGGGCGCGCACCCATCCGCCGCCCCAGGCGCGCCCGCGCCATCACCAGGTCGAGGCGTCCGATGGCGCTCGCGAGCGCGCGCAACTCCGCCAGGCGGCCGCGCAAGAGATCGCTGTACTCCTGCAGGAGTCGCTGGACTTCCGCCGCCTCGCGATCGCGGAGCGTGACGATCTCATTGTTGAGCTCGACGGTCTCCATCGGCTCCACGAAGACCGTCGCCCCGCTCCCCGAGATCCCGTGGACGATCCCCAGGAGGGCCGCGCGGGCCTCGGAGCGGATGGGGATGACCTTCCGCTCGCTGCGGATGGAGATGAAATCGTCCTGCAGGGCGCGCGCCACCTCCGGCCGGCTGACCACGTCCCCCAGCACGGTCTCGAGCCGCTCCTTGCCCCGCTGCAGGTCGCGCCGCACCCCGACCAGCTCGTCGCTGGCGCGGTCCTCGATCTCTCCCGTCGTGGCGATCTTGCCGTCCAGGAATCGGATCAGGTTCCCCAGGTCCGGGAGATCGCGCGCCAGGCTCCAGAGGTTCGGGAACTCGCCGCGGGCCTCGGAGAGGGCCGCCTTGAGCGCCCGTCCGCTCTTCATGAGGGCGATCAGGTCGAGAACGTCCAAAGGCGCGAGGACGCTCCCCTCGACCAGCAGGCGATGAAATAAGGGCTCCGGATCGGGCAGCGTCCCGAAGGGAAGCGCCCCGCTTCCGTCGAGGTAGCGCTGCGCCTCGACGGTCAGCCCGCCCTCGCGCACAACCACGGCACCTTCCCAGGAGGGCCTCAGCCCCACGGCCACGCGGGCCCCCTGCGGGGTAGCCGTCTCGGCCGCCAGGAGTGCGAGGACGTGGTCGAATTCGAGAGCCAGCAGCACTTTCTCATCCACGGGGCGTCCCTACCAAAGATTGTAGTTTTCTATTGACAGACCCCTAGCCGTAGGGTATTGTCTCAACATAGGTACGCTACCGTCGACATATAGGCGAGAGGTGCAAAGGCGTCATGGCTTCGACTGTCTGGAAGCACATACGAGAGCAGGCGACGGAGGCCTCGGCGGTCGCATGCGGTCGCTATGACCCGCGCCGGCCCGATCATGGGTCGAGCGCGGGAGCGGTATCGAGTTTCCCGGAACTGCCCGCCTTCCTGGAGTTGACCACGTCCTGGAGACCTTTCCACCACCATCCCCACACACCGGCTGGAAGCGCGTACTCCCAGCTCTGCGTTCGTCAACCTCGTTAACTGGAACACGGGCAGTTCCGGGAAAAAAGTCGGCCTCCCGGCCGCGTCCGGGGAGCGCGCCTGTTGGCCGACCCCCCGGCCTCGCAGTATAATGGCGCCCGTCCCGGTTGCATTCGTCGTCCCTCGTGGAGCGGCCGTGAAACAACGACAGCCAGCGGCGCAACGTTCCTTCCGCGTGTCGCGGGCGCTGTGCCTCGCGGCGCCGGCGCTCCTGTGTCTCGCGAGGATGGCTCTCGCCGGGACGCCGCAGCCGGCCCCCTCTCCATCCCAGGCGCCGCAGCGGCAGACCGCCCCGGCTCCCGAGCCTCCTCCGATCCAGCCCGCTTCGATCGTCGCGGCCATCCTCCCCGAAGCTCCCGCCGCGGGGAAGGGCCGGTTGACGCTCGCCGTGGGGGGCAACCGGCGCTGGTGCACCCACCCGGACGACCGCGTGGCCAAGCCGCCCTCGGAGCGCGCGGAGCCGCCCCGCAAGGGGTCTGAGGTCTTCACGTTCGGCTACAAGTTCACCATCTCGGCCATCAAGCGCGGCTCCGCCGACACGCCGCTGATGCTCTTCGAGTCGCCGGTCTACAGGACCGCCTCGTGGAGGCCCGCCGGCAAGGTGGGCGGAGGAACCGGCAGGCGCCGGAGGAGCCCGGGGCCCGACTCCGCCCTGTCAGCTCCCCCCACCGCCAACAAGCCCCGGGGCGAGGACCCGACCGCGATGGTCCCGTTCTGGCAGGAGACCTACCGTTGCATCAGCCTGCCGGAGCGCTTCGATTTCGACCTGGATCCTGGCTCCTACGACGTCTACGTGGCCTTCGACCTCCTCAACCGCGACAACAGCTGGGTTCATCGCTCGACCGGTTACCTCACCGACATCGAGGTGGCCGAAGGACGGCGGACGCGCCTCGATGGGGTGATCAACCTGGGACCGGGGGGCCAGCGCGACGTCGACCTGACCAGCGCCACGCTGCTGCCGGACACCCCGACTCCCGGCCCCAGCGGCCCTTGAAGGGGCGCGCCCTGCTTCTCGCCGCCTGTCCCCTGGCGGCGATCCTGCTCCACCTCCCCACCTTGAACCACGAATTCGTCTTCGATGACCGGGCCATCATCGTCCAGAACCCGCTGGTGCAGGACGTGCGACGGCTCCCCCGGCTCCTGATCTCGCCGTACTGGGCCACGCTGCGACCGTCGCAGGGACTCTACCGTCCGCTCACCAGCCTCAGCTTCGCCCTGAACCGCGCGCTCGCCGGCGGCCTCGATCCACGAGGCTTCCACCTCGTCAACGTCCTGCTGCACGGGCTCGCCACGCTCCTGGTCACGCTCCTGGCGCTCGATCTGCTGCCGGGGCGGCGCGGCGCGGCGTGCGCCGGGCTGCTCTTCGCGGCGCACCCGATCCACGTCGAGGCCGTGGCGGGGGTGGTCGGGAGAGCAGAGATCCTCGCCGCGTGCGGTGTCCTGGGGATGATCCTCTGCCACCGACGCGCGCAGACGGCCCCGCTCCATGAAGCCTGGCGCTGGCGCGCCGGATCCTGGTCGGCTGGGCTCCTGGGGATGGCGGCGAAGGAATCGGCCGCCGTCGCGATCGTCCTGTGCGCGCTCGGCGAACGGACGCTTTCGCCCTCGGAGGCCCCCGTCCGGGGCCGCGGGGCGCTCTACGCGGGCCACGTCGCGACGCTCGGAGCCATGCTCATCGCGCGGCTGGCCGTGCTCGGCACGGCGGGGGTCGGACAGCCGATCCCGTTCGTCGACAACCCCGCGGCCTCGGCCGGGGCGGTCGCGGGACGGCTGACGGCCCTCGGCGCGGCGGCCCGTTACGCCGGACTGCTCCTGTGGCCCCGGTGGCTCTCGGCGGATTACTCCTACGACCAGATCCCGGTGATCCGCTCGCCGTTCGATCCGCTGGCCGTCGCGGGCTTGCTCGTCGTGCTGGGTCTTCTCGCGGCTGGAGGCTGGCTCCTGGCGCGGGCCCCGGTCTGGGGGTACGCCCTTCTCTGGATCCCGGGCAGCGCGCTTCTCACGTCGAACCTGGCCTTCTTCATCGGAACGCTCCTCGCGGAGCGTCTGATGTACCTGCCCAGCGTAGGCCTCTGCCTGCTGGCCGGAGGTGCCGTCGCCGCGGCGGGACGCTCGAGGGTCGCAGGACGGGCGGCGGCGGGCGCCGCGCTGCTGGCGGCCGCCGCGTGCGCCGCGAGGACCTGGACGCGCCTGCCCGACTGGAAGGACGATTTCGCTCTCTACCAGAGCGCGGCGCGCGTCTCGCCCAGGAGCGCCCGCATCCGCTACAACCTCGGGAACGCCTACCTGCGGCGCAAGCAGTATCCCGAGGCGGAGGAAGGATTCCGCGCCGCCCTGGGCATCTACCCCGAATTCAGGGATGCGCGGATCAATCTGGGCATGGCGGTTCTCGAGCAGGGAAGGGCCGCAGAATCGCTGGGCCTGCTGGAGAGCGCCGCGGCCCTCGCTCCCGAGGATGCCGACGTGGCGGTGAACCTGGGGACGGCGTACAGGGCCCTGGGAGACGAGGCCCGGGCCGAGACGGCCTTCCGGCGCGCCCTGGAACTCGACCCTCGTTCGGCCCGCGCCTGGAACAACCTGGGCTCGATCGACCTCAAGCGGGGTGACGTCTCCTCGGCGATAAAGCGCCTCGAGAGGGCCGTCCAGCTGGACCCGGACCTGGCGGTCTTCCGCGTCAACCTCGCGGACGCCCTGACCTCCGAAGGCCGCGCCCGGGAGGCGGCGGAGCAATTCGTGCAGGCCGCCCGGCTCGACCCCGACCTTCCGGAATCCCACCGGGGCCTGGGGGAGGTGGCGCTGCAGAGCGGAAACGCGCCGGCGGCCGAGAAGGAATTCCGCCTCGCCACCTCGGCCGCCGAACCGTCCGCGCGGGCCTGCAATTTCCTCGGGTACATGCTGGCTCGCCGCGGGGATAACCGCGAAGCCGCCGCGTTCTACGAGAAGGCCTTGGGAATCGATCCGACGCTGCACGACGCGCACCGCAGCCTCGGACTGCTCTATGCCCGGGATCTCCACGATGCCGTGAAGGCGGCGGCGCACCTCAGGAGGTCGCTGGCGAGGCGTTGAGCCGGCGCCGGCTCGGACGAACCGACGGCCTTAGCGGTGGTCTGACGGAGGCCCACTCGCGTGAGGAACGGAAAGATGGCGCCGGCGCGCAGGCTGCCGCCCTGAACTTCGCGCGCGTAGACCGCGTCCAACGGGATCGTCG
>Ga0066710_100000331_pt1 | contig 26929 bp, 27 predicted proteins | sample GraSoiAngelo_159_FD_79666 | JGI IMG/M metagenome (GOLD analysis project Ga0066710, IMG submission 79666) | Grasslands soil microbial communities from the Angelo Coastal Reserve, California, USA - 14_1009_16_40cm | ecosystem: Environmental > Terrestrial > Soil > Grasslands | place: USA... | reverse complement strand
GCGCCACGATTGCGTCGATCGTCTCTCCGAGATGGTGCGGCGGCATGTTCGTCGCCATCCCGCCCGCGATCGCGGCCGAGCGGTTGACGAGCAGGTTCGGGATTCGGGCCGGCAGCACCGTCGGCTCCCGCTTCGACTCGTCGTAGTTCGGCTGGTACTCGACGGTGTCGGCGTCGATGTCCCGCAGCATCTCCGTCGCGAGCCGCGAGAGCCGCGCCTCGGTATAGCGCATCGCGGCCGGCGGGTCGTCGTCGATCGAGCCGAAGTTGCCCTGCCCGTCGACGAGCGGGTAGCGCAGCGAGAACGGCTGCGCCATCCGCACGAGCGTGTCGTAGATGGACGCGTCGCCGTGCGGGTGGTACTTGCCCATGACGTCGCCGACGGTCGCCGCAGACTTCTTGTACGGCCGGTTCGGCTGCAGGCCGGCCTCGTGCATGCCGTAGAGCACGCGGCGGTGAACGGGCTTGAGGCCGTCGCGCACGTCGGGCAGCGCGCGACCCACGATGACGGACATCGCGTAGTCGAGATAGCTCGAGCGCATCTCCTGCTCGAGCTCGCGGGCCTCGATCCGGCCCGGCCCTAACGCTCCCGTTTCCAACTCAGACACGTTTGCTTCCAACCAGCGTGCAGGCTTCGGCCGAAGGCCGAAGGCCGAAGGTCTGCGCGGGTTCCATTACACATCGAGGAACTTGACGTCCTTTGCGTTCTGCTCGATGAAGAGGCGCCGCGGCTCGACCGCGTCGCCCATCAGCATCGAGAAGAGCCGGTCGGCCGCGTGCGCGTCCTCGACGTCGACGCGGATCAGCAGCCGCCGGGCCGGGTCCATTGTCGTCTCCCAGAGCTGGTCGGCGTCCATCTCGCCGAGGCCCTTGAAGCGGCTGAGCTGGATGCCTTCCTTCGCGAGGTCGAGCGACTGCTGACGGAGTGCGTCGAACGTGAGCGCGGTCCCGCCCTTCTTGCCCATGGCGAGAACGTACGGCGGCGGACCGACGAGCTCCGCGAGCCGGCGGTAGGCCTTGCGCAGGTTGACGAGAATCGGCGAAGCGAGCAGCTCGGCGGTCAGTCCGACGGTATGGGCAGCGGAGGTCTCGTTCTCGACGATGCGCACGCTCAGACCCGCGTCGTCCTTCGCCAGCACGGAGAGCGCGTAGCCGTTGGACGGCATCGCCTCGATCGCCTTCGCCGCGTCCTTCGTCGTGACGGCGTCCGACTCGAGCAGGCGGTGTGAGATCACGAGCTCGGCGGCGGCCGGCCCGAAGTCGGCGCGCAGGCGCGCGCTCCAGCCCTCGAACTCGGCGAGGGCGCGGACGAAGCGCCCCCAACGCGCCTCGGTCAGCTTGACCTCCTTGGCGTCGCGATCCTGCACCTCGAGGTTCTCGAAGCGCTCGCGCACGAGCAGCTCCTCGAGCTGCGCGTCCTTCTCGAAATAGAACTCCTGGTTGCCGATCTTGACCTTGTAGAGCGGCGGCACCGCGATGTAGACGTGGCCGTTCTCGATCAGCTCCGGCATCTGCCGGTAGAGGAAGGTCAGGATCAGCGTCCGGATGTGCGATCCGTCGACGTCGGCGTCTGTCATGACGATGATCCGGTGGTAGCGCAGATTCGTGAGGTCGAACTCGTCGCCGATTCCCGTGCCGATCGCGGTGATCATCGCCTGGATCTCGTTGTTCGAGAGCACCTTGTTGATGCGGTTCTTCTCGCTGTTGATGATCTTCCCGCGTAGCGGCAGGATCGCCTGGAACGCGTTGTCGCGACCCTGCTTCGCGGAGCCGCCGGCGGAGTCGCCCTCGACGATGAAGAGCTCCGCGGACTCGGGGTCGCGGTTGCGGCAGTCGGCGAGCTTGCCCGGCAGCGACGAGCTGTCGAGCGCACTCTTGCGCCGCGTCAGCTCGCGCGCCTTGCGGGCGGCGAGGCGCGCGCGCATGGCGGCGATCGCCTTGGTCACGATCTGCCGGCTGTCCTGCGGATTCTCCTCGAGGAACTCCGCGAGCTGGGCGTTGACGGTCTGCTCGACCATTCCGCGCACCCATGGGTTGCCGAGTTTCGTCTTCGTCTGTCCTTCGAACTGCGGATCGCGCAGCTTGACGGAGATGACGGCCGCGAGCCCTTCGCGCACGTCCTCGCCGTCGAGCGTCTCGTCCTTCTTCAGGAGGCCCTTGTCGCGCGCGTAGCGGTTGAGCGTGCCGGTGAGCGCGCCCTTGAAGCCCGAGAGGTGCGAACCGCCCTCGTGGGTGTTGATGTTGTTGGCAAACGTGTAGACCGAGTCCTGGTACGAGTTGTTCCACTGCATCGCGACCTCGATCGTCCCGCTCTCACCCTCGCCTTCGAAGTAGACGATGTGCTTGTGGATCGGGTCCTTCGACTCGTTGACGTACTTGACGAAGTCCCTGATCCCGCCCTCGTAGTGGAAATCGACGGTCTCGCCGTCGGCGCGCTCGTCGACGAGGCGGATGCGGAGCCCGCGCGTCAGGAACGCGGTCTCGCGGAGGCGCTGCAGCAGCGTGTCGGCGGAGAGCTCGAGCTCCTCGAAGATCTCCGCGTCCGGGAGGTACGTGATCGTCGTGCCGCTCTCGTCGGAGGTGCCGATCTCCTGCATGTCCGTCGTCGGCACGCCGCGCGCGAACTCCTGGCGGTAGGCCTTGCCGTCACGGCGCACCTCGACGATCAGCCACTCGGAGAGCGCGTTGACGACGGAGACGCCGACGCCGTGGAGGCCGCCGGAGACCTTGTAGCCGTCGCCGCCGAACTTGCCGCCGGCGTGGAGCTTCGTCAGGACGACCGTGAGAGCCGGCAGGCCCTGCTCCGGCATCACGTCCACGGGGATGCCCGAGCCCCAGTCCTGGACCGTCACCGAGTTGTCCGGATGGAGGGTCACGTCGACCCGGTCGTTACGCCCGGCGAGGGCCTCATCGACCGAGTTGTCCACGACCTCGTAGACGAGGTGATGAAGGCCCCGGGAGCCGGTCGAGCCGATGTACATGCCCGGTCGAAGCCGGACCGGCTCGAGCCCCTCGAGAACGGTGATGTCCTTGGCGGTATAGGTCGTTTCAGCCATGAAAAAAGCCCTGCAAATCACGCATTTCGCGGGCCCAATAAGTGTATCAGAAATGCCGGTCGGAAGCGGCTCTCGCAAGGCTTGCTCGGGCCGCTCGGGCGACGAGCTCGCGGAGGTCCGGATCCTCGACCGCGGCCGCCCACTCGGCGGCCTTCTGAGCTTCCGACAGTGTAGCCGCGCGAACGACCGTTCGGTCCCTTTGTGACACCTCCGGCTGCGGTTCTGCGAGAGGTCCCGGAACGAACTTCAAGCCCTTCGGCACGAGCGTCCCGAGGCGGCAGGCGATCTCGTCCGCGCGCTGGGTCAACTCGAACGCCCAGACCGCGTCGACCGCGTGGACGATCAGCACCCCGTCGCGCTGGAAGCGAGCCGGCCAGGCGTTGCGGGCGATCCCTTCGCCGACGGCGTTCGGCCACGCGGCGGCGAGCTCGGCCATGCCCGCCGCGGGTCCGAAGCGGGCGAGCTCGCGCTTGATCTCGTCGCCGAGCGGATCCATCAGACGACCTTGCCGTCGCGAATCTCGATCAGCTGCGCCGGCTCGCCGGGGAGGAACGACGCGTCGGTCGCCGTGACGAGCGTCTGGCCGAGCTGCACGACGTGCCGCGCCAGGATCTCGCGGCGCGCGGGATCGAGCTCCGACAGCACGTCGTCCAGCAGCAGGAGCGGCGCCGCGCCGCTGCGCTCGGCGATCAACTCCGCCTCGGCGAGCAGGAGCGCCAGGACGGCGAGCCGCTGCTCGCCCTGCGAGCCGAAGCTGCGGAGGTCGCGCGCGCCAGCGGAGATCGCGATGTCGTCGAGGTGCGGGCCGAGGCTCGTCACGCCTCGTTCGAGATCGCGCTCGAGCCGTGCCTCGAGCGCTTCGCGCGACGGCGGCTCCCCGGTGTAGCGAAGCTCCGCCTCCGGGAGGCCCAACTCGCCCGCCCGCTCGGCGAACGGCGGCGCGAGCCGCGCGAGCGCTTCGCGACGGGCCGCCACGAGCTCGGCCCCGAGCGCCACGATCTGCGCCGTCCACGGCTCGACCGCGTCGCGGGAGGAGAAGCCCGCGGCGACGCGGCGAAGCGCCGCATTCCGCTGCGAGACGGCGGCGGTGTACTCCGAGGGGAGCGCAGCGCGGGCCGGCGAGAGTCGGCCGAGCGCGCGGTCGAAGTACGCGCGCCGCACGATCGGCCCGCCCTTGACGACCGAGAGCCGGTCGGGAGTGAAGACCAGCGTTGCAACCTCCGAGCGGAGCTGCTCGGCCCCGCGGAGCGGCGCACCGTTGACGGACGCTCTTTTCCCCCGCCCTGTGGACAGATCGACACGAATTTGCATCGGTACCTGGTACCGATGTCCGTCCAACTGCACCCGCGCGGCGTCCGCCCCGAAGCGGATCAGCTGCGCGTCGTTGCGGGTGCGCGGTGAGAACCCCTGTGTGCCCACGTGCAGCGACTCGAGCAGGTTCGTCTTGCCCGCGCCGTTCGGGCCGGTGACCAGGACGACGCCCGGCTCCAGGCGCTGTTCGAGCCGCGCGTACGAGCGGAAGTCGACGAGCGAGACCGTCTCGACGATCAGCTCAGCCGGGCAGCCGGATCGGCATCACGAGGTACGTGAAGTCGTCGCTCTCGCCCTGGAGCACGGCCGGCCGGAGCGGGCTGATCAGCTTGAAGCGCACCTCGTCGCCGGTGACCGACTCGAGCCCGTCGCGGAGAAAGTCCGCGTTGAACCCGATCTCGAGCGGGTCGCCTGTGAAGGGCGCCGGCAGCGACTCCTTCGACTCGCCGACCTCGTGGGTCCGCGCGGTGACGGTGAGCTCGCCTTCCGCGAAACGAAGCTGGAGCGGTGATGTGCGCTCGATCATCACGGCCGCTCGGCGGACGACATCGAGGAGTTCGTTGCGCGGCAGCGCGAGCTCGTGCTCGAAGCTCTCGGGCAGCAGCTGGCGGTAGTTCGGGAACTGGCCGTCGATGCGGCGGGTTGTCATCGCGATGCCGTCGACCGAGAAGACGACCTGGTTCTCGTGCACCCCCAACTCGACCTCGTCGCCCGACTGCGCGACCCGCGTCAATTCCTGCAGCGCTCGTGCCGGGATGATCGCCTCGAGCTCGGGCACCTGGCCGCCGAGCTCCGTCTCCTTCACCGACAACCGATAGGAGTCGGTCGCCGCCATGACGAGCTTGCCGGCCTCGAAGCGGGCAAGGATTCCGGTGAGCACCGGGCGCGACTCGTCGCGCGACGCAGAACGCGCAACCCGGTTGACCGTCTCGAGCAGTGCCTCGCGGTCGACCGTGAAGGTCGTCACCGCGTCGAGCTCGGGCAGTCGAGGAAAGTCCTCCGCGTTATAGGTGTGCAGTGTGTAGCTCGCCGACCCGGAGGTCACGTGCACGACCGACTCCTCGGGCCGGTGCTCGATCTCGACCTCCTCCGAGGGCAGCAGCTTCGCAAGCTCCACGAGCCGCCGGCCGGGAACGACAACTGCGCCGTCACCCTCGATCTGGGCCGGGACGGTCGTCCGCAGCGAAAGTTCCATGTCCGTTGCCGCGAGCTGGAGGTCGTCGCCGGCGGAGCGGAGCAGGATCCCCGAGAGGATCTGCACCGTCGCGCGTGTCGAGACCGCGCGCGAGACGACCGCAAGACGCTGGACGAGATCGTCGCGCCGGATGGTGATCTTCATCCCTGTGCCCACTGGTACTTCAGTTTCAATCATTTAAAAGAACCTCGTCGTAGTAATAGGGAGTGTGGACGGCGGGGAAGACGGTGAGCAGCCGCATGGCTGCGGGCCCCGGGACCTGTATGCGAAGTGGGGACAAGAGCCGGTTCTCAACAGGCCGCTGCCGCTATCTGACTTGTTTCACGCGCGCCGTCAATTCCTGCACCAGGTTGTACACGGACCTGTCCTCACGGATCAGGCGCGCGATCTTCGAGGTCGCATGGATGACCGTGGTGTGGTCGCGCCCTCCGAACTCCTTGCCGATCTTCGGCAGCGAGGAGTCCGTCAGCTCGCGGGAGAGGTACATCGCGACCTGGCGCGGATAGACGATGTTCTGGGAGCGCTTGTCGCCGCAGAGCTCCTCGAGCGTCAGGTTGAAACGCTCGGCGACGAGATCCTGGATCCGCTTGATCGAGACCGCCGCGGCCTCGCCCTGCGGGAAGACGTCCTTGAGCACGTCCTGGGAGAGGTCGACGGTCATCGCGCGCCCGGTCAGCGACGAGAACGCGACGACCCGGGTCAGCGCACCCTCGAGCTCGCGGATGTTCGTCGAGACGCGGCCCGCGATGAACGTCAGCACCTGCGGGTCGGAGACGTGGATCCCGTCGGTCTTCACCTTCTTGCGCAGGATCGCGATCCGCGTCTCCAGATCGGGCGGCTGGATGTCGGTGATCAGCCCCCACTCGAAGCGCGAACGCAGCCGCTCCTCGAGCGTCGCGATCTCGCGCGGCGGGCGGTCGCTCGACATGCAGATCTGCGAGCCGGCCTCGTAGAGCGAGTTGAACGTATGGAAGAACTCCTCCTGGATCCGCTCCTTGTGCTCGAAGAACTGCACATCGTCGATCAGCAGGACGTCGTAGGTGCGGTACCGCTGCTTGAAGCCCTCGATCCGCTTGTCGCGCAGCGAGTTGATGAAGTCGTTCATGAACGTCTCGCTCGTGACGTACTTGACCGAGAGCTCGCTGGAGTGCTCGCCGACGTACTGCGCGACCGCCTGCAAGAGATGGGTCTTGCCGAGACCCGTCCCCCCGTAGATGAAGAGCGGGTTGTACGCCTGCGCCGGCGCCTCCGCCACGGCGAGCGCGGCCGCGTGCGCGAAGCGGTTCGAGGAGCCGATCACGAACGAGTCGAAGGTGTACTTCGGGTTCATCCCGCCCGGCTCGGTGCGGGCGAAACGCGGCGCCTCGCCCACCGGCTGCGGCCCGTCGACGGGCTCTGCACCCGGGGCGGCAGGCTCGAGCTGTTCCTGCACTTGCAGGTGAATTTCCCGTTCGGCGCCTGTGACGTCGCGCACCGCGGCGCCGATCAGGCCGAGGAAATGACCCTCGATCCATTCGCGGGTGAAGTCGTTCGGAACTCCGAGAACGAACGTGTCATCGCTCAGGTTCGATCCGCCGACCTCGCCGAACCAGGTGCGGTAGGTCGTCTCGTTGAGTGCCCCCCTGAGCCGACTCGCCACCTCGCTCCACAGGCTCTCAGCAGTCAGCTCGATCGAGTGCTCCAACGCGGCGCGACGGTCCTTTCAACAGGGTCGGGGAGCGCGAGCATACCAGCGTGTTCTGTGGAAGCAAAAGACGTGCCTTTGCAGGTGTTTATCGGGTTCCACACCACTCTCCACAACTGTGGAAACGAGGGGTTTTCCACCCCCTTCCGCGCCGTTTGCAGCCTCTTCTTCTGTGGAGAAACCGGTGGATGAATGCGTTCTCTATACTGGCCTTTTGCCGTCCCCCTTCGGGGGAACTTTCGTCTCTCCCACTGGAATCACGTGAAGCGGACCTACCAACCAAACGTTCGCCGCCGCAAGCGCAAACACGGTTTTCGTGCGCGCATGGCGACGCGCGCCGGCCGCGCGATCCTGAAGCGTCGCCGCGCAAAGGGCCGCGCGCGGCTGTCCGCGTAGGCGCGGCGCCGGTGAAGCGCCCGAACCGCCTCTCCCGCTCCCGGGACTTCGATGCCGTCTACCGGCACGGCCGTTCGGCGTCGACACGCTTCCTCGTTCTCTACTGGTTTCCCCAGGAGGAGCCGGGCGAGCCGCGCTTCGGCTTCTCGGTCCCGCGCACGGTCGGCGACTCGGTTGCGCGGAACAAGATCAAGCGACAGCTGCGAGAGGTCTGGCGCGCGCGGCTCGAGTCGGTGCCGCCGGGAAAGGACTATGTGCTGATCGTGCGGCCGGGCCTGCCCGAGGCGATCGAGTCCAACGGCTTCGATTGGCTGGGCGAGCGCGTGGACGAAGTGCTCGGCAAGGCGACCGCGTGACTGGAACCCGCGCAGACTCCGCGCTTCGCGCTCCGCTGCACGTTGCGGAAGACGCGGCGGACGGAGCGTTCTTCGGTCGCTTGCGCCGCGCGCCCGCGGGCTTCGGCATCGGACTCGTCTGGCTCTACCGGGCGACGCTCGGCGCGCTGTTCCCGACGACGTGCAAGTACCACCCGTCCTGCTCGCAGTACGCGATCGACGCGTTGCGCGAGAAGGGCTTCGTCCGCGGCTCGCTTCTCGCCGCATGGCGACTGCTCCGCTGCAACCCGTGGAGCCACGGAGGCTTCGACCCGGTCCGATGATCCTGCTCGTCGCGAGCATCCTCACTCCGCTCGAACACGCGCTCAAGCACGTCCTCTTCTGGCTGCACGACACGCTCAACCTGCCCTGGGCATGGTCGATCGTCGCCCTGACGGTGATCGTCCGGATGATCCTCGTTCCGCTGACCGTCCGGCAGATCCACTCGATGCAAAGCCTCCAGCGACACGCGCCGGAGATGAAGGCGATCCAGCAGAAGTACAAGCACGACAAGCAGAAGCAGAACGAAGAGCTGATGAAGTTCTACAAGGAGAACAAGATCAACCCGGCGGCGTCGTGTCTGCCGATGCTGGCGCAGTTCCCCGTCTTCATCGCGCTCTACTACGTGCTGCGGAACTTCGCGAAGCATCCGCCGCTCGGCGATCTCTCGTGGCTGCACTTCATCCCCTCGATCGCGGACAAGACGACGGCGCACTGGGGCGGCTACGTGCTGCTCGTCGTCTACGTGCTCAGCCAGATGGCCTCGACGCTGTACATGTCGGCGACGATCGACAAGACACAGCGGATCCTCTTCATGATCATGCCGCTCGTCTTCGTGTTCGTCGTTGCGCGGTTCCCGACGGGCCTCGTCCTCTACTGGATGACGACGAACCTGTGGACGGTCGGGCAAGGGCTGGTCACTCGCCGACTCGTGCCCAAGACCGCGGCGCCGGAGGGCGGACTCCTCGGAGCCTGGCGGCAGGCTCGCGGTGAGAGCCCGGGCGGAGGCGGCAGCGGCGGCAACGGGGCCAAGCGGAAGCCGCCTGCCCCGAAGCCGGCCGCGCCGCAGGCCGCGAAGCCGAAGCCGCCGGCGCAGCGTCCCGCCAGGCGGAAGAAGAAAAAGGCGCGGAAGTAGCGATGGAGGTCTCGGGCGAGCTCGTCGTCGAGGCGACCGGCGAGACTGTCGGCGAGGCGAAGTGGGCCGCGCTGCGGGAGCTCGAGCGGATGGCGCCCGGGCTGGACAAGGCGGCGGTTCGGTTCGAGGTGCTCTCCGAGGGAGAGCGCGGGCTGCTGGGCGTCGGCTATGCGCCGGCGCGCGTGATCGCGCAGCTGCCGGCCGAAGCCGTCCGCGAGCCGCGTCCGCCGGCCGCGCCGCGCGAGGGCGAGAGCGAGCTCGCCGCCGATGCCCGGGGTCTCGTGGAACGGATCGCCGCGGCGATCGGCGTCCAGTGCCGTGTCGATGCGCACGAGGACGACGAGACGGTGACGGCCACCGCGAGCGGCCACGACCTCGGGATGCTGATCGGCCGCCACGGTCAGACGATCGACGCCGTCCAGTACCTGCTCAACGCGATCGTCTACCGCACGTACGGCGATGCGCGGAAGGAGGTCGTCGTGGACGCGGCCGGCTACCGCGAGCGCCGGCGCGAGACGCTCGAGTCGCTTGCCGTTCGAAGCGCGGAGCGCGCGCTGCAGGAGCTCGACCGGGTCGAGCTCGAGCCGATGACCGCCGCGGAGCGCAAGGTCGTCCACGTGCGCCTGAAGGACTACGAGGGCGTCGAGACGGCCTCCGAGGGGACCGAGCCGAATCGATACGTCGTCGTCTTACCCGCTCGATGACTGGCTCCGCGCGGTCGTCGCGGTGCCTGGCCTGACGGCGCTCGACCTCGACGAGGCACGCCAGGTGCTGCTGGACGACTCGCTGCGCGCGGTCACGGTCCTGCGCGAGTTCGCAGGGCCAATCGTGGACGTCGGCTCGGGCGGCGGCGCACCCGGGATCCCGCTGGCGGTGTCCCTGCCGGATCGCAAGGTGACGCTGCTCGAGGCGGAGCGGCGCAAGTGCGAGTTCCTCGAGCGGTGGGCGCCGTCGAACGCGCGGGTCGTCTGGGGCCGGGCCGAGGAGCAGGAGACAGACGTCTACGGAGTGGCCGTCGCAAAAGCGCTCGCGCAGCCGCCTGTGGCTGCCGAGTGGTGCCTGCCGCTCGTGCGGCCCGGCGGTGCGGCTGTCCTCTTTCTCGGGCCCAGCGCCGACATCCAGGCCGTCGCGCGCGTGAGCGAGCAGCTCGGCGGCGGCGCACCGCAGGAACGAGACGGCCTGCTCGTCCTCCCGAAGCTCGGGCCGACGCCGCGCGGGTTTCCCCGTCGCCCCGGCGTCGCGAGGAAGCGACCCCTCGCATGAAGTAGTAGCGCTCGCGAACTGTCCGGGCGCGTCGCCACAATGGGCAGCGTGCCCGGACGGATCTACGCGCTCGCGAACCAGAAGGGCGGCGTCGGCAAGACGACGACTGCGATCAACCTCGCGGCCTGTCTCGCCGAGGCCGGCTCGCCGTCGCTCGTCGTCGATCTCGACCCGCAGGCGAACGCGACCTCCGGGCTCGGAGAGCGCGCGAACGGCACCTCGAGCTATGACCTCCTCGACGGCGTTCCGCTTCCCGATCTCGCGAAGCCGACGCGGTTTGCGAACCTCGATCTCGTTCCGGCGAAGAAGGATCTCGCCGGCGCGGTCGTCGAGCTCTCGCGCCGGGCGGACGGTGAGCGCTACCTCGCCGAGGCGCTCTCGACCGGCACCGAGCGCTACGACTTCGTCTTCCTCGACTGCCCGCCGTCGCTGGGGCCGTTGACGGTGAACGCGCTCGCCGCGGCCGACCGGGTGCTCGTCCCGGTGCAGGCCGAGTACTACGCCCTCGAGGGCCTGAGTCAGCTCGTCGAGTCGGTGGAGCTGATCCGCCGGCGGTTGAATCCGCGTCTCGGCATCGGCGGAGTTCTGCTGACGATGGTGGACGCGCGGACGAAGCTCGCCTCCGACGTCGAGGCGGAGGTGCGGCGGCACTTCGGCGACCTAGTCTTCAAGCAGTCCGTGCCGCGGTCGGTGCGGCTGGCCGAGGCGCCGAGCCACGGGCTGCCGGCGATCGCGTACGACCGTCGTTCGGCCGGCGCAGACGCGTACTGGAAGGTGGCGATGGAGCTTGTCGAGCGCGCCTAGGAGAGGGCTCGGCCGCGGCCTCGAGGTCCTGATCGGCGGCGCCGAGGCCGCCGGCAAGGAGCTGCTCGAGCTACCAGTCGACGTGATCCATCCGAACCCGCGCCAGCCGCGGCGCCGCTTCGAGCCCGAGCCGGCCGCCGGGCTGACCGAGTCGGTTCGCTCCCAGGGCGTGATCCAGCCGCTGCTCGTGCGCCCGCGCGCCGCGGGCGGGTACGAGATCATCGCCGGCGAGCGGCGCTGGCGGGCGGCACGCGAGGCCGGGGTCGCCACGATTCCCGCGGTCATCCGCGAGGCCGACGACCGTAACGCGCTCCTGCTCGCACTCGTCGAGAACGTCGCGCGCGAGCAGCTCTCGGCGGTGGAGGAGGCGCGTGCGTACGCGGTGCTCTTCGACGAGTTCGGCCTGACGCTCGGCGATGTCGCAGAGCGGGTCGGTCGCTCGAAGCCGGCCGTCTCCAACCGGCTGCGCCTGCTCGAGCTCCCCGACGACGTGCTCGGGATGGTCGATCGCGGCCAGATCACGGAGGGGCACGCGCGTGCGGTGCTCGCCGTGCCGGACCACGAAGGCCGCCGCCGGCTCGCGCGCGAGATCGTCCAGAAGGGTCTGAGCGTCCGCGCGGCCGAGCAGCGCGCCCGCTGGGCCGGCGCGAAGCAGAAGCCGCGGAAGAAGGGCGCGACGGTCGATCCCGCGCTCGCCGCACGCGTGCGCGACCGCGTCGAGAAGCTGACCGGCTTCGGCGCGAAGGTCACGGGCAAGCGCGTCGAGATCGCGTTCGCCGACGAGCACGAGCTCGAGGAGCTTGCCGAGGCGCTCGACCGGCTGCGGTAGGTACCCTCGAGTCAGATCGCCCTCGCTGGCGGTCGCAGGTCGCTGGAGGCCTCGGGATGAGTCCCGGGGTCTTTTTTATGCCCGAAACGAAGGAGCCCAGAGATGTCAGTACTCGCACCGACGAAAGTCATGACCGTGGAGGACGACCCGATCGTGCGGGCTGACCTTCGCGTGATTCTCGAGGACGCCGGCTTCGACGTCTGCGCAGACGCGCGCGACGGTTTCGAGGCGGTCGAGCTCGCCCGACACCACCGGCCCGATCTGATCCTGCTCGACCTCGTCCTTCCGAGCCTCGACGGCATCGAGGCCACCCGCCGCATTCTGGGCGAGCGGGACGTGCCGATCGTCGCGCTCACCGGCCACGCGAACGGACCACTGCTCGACCTCGCGCTCGAGGCCGGAGCCACGGCAACCGTTACCAAGCCGTTCGGCGAACGGCAGCTCGTCGGGACGATCCGCGGCGTCCTCGCCGAGCGCGAAACGGAACAGGATCATCTCCGCTACCTCGTCGAGCGGCTCGTGCGCGAGGGTTGCTCGGAGCGGGAGATCGAACGCGCTGTGAGAGGCGCGACCTCGTGATGGGCGATCGTGGATTCGAACCACGGACCTCCGCCTTATCAGAGCGGCGCTCTAACCAACTGAGCTAATCGCCCGCGCGGCGGCCCAGTCTAGCCGCTTCGGGCCGCGTGATGAACTCGAGCGTGTCGGCCGTTCGTTTCAGACGTACGGGCAGAGCCCGCGCGTCCTGAAGTCGGCACCGCAGGCGGTGCCTCAGTGAAAGCGCTGGGTCCGGCGGAGATAGTCCTCCACCGCCAGCAGGAAGGACCTGTCGGAGGCGATCTCCGTCAGTGTCCCCTTCGTCGCGTCGTCGAGCTCCTGGTCGTGGGCGAGCTCCGTCAGGAAGCTCCCGAGGCCTCCGTTCTGGGTCAGCGCCGCCATCTTCAGGAAGATCCGTCGGGCGTCGTCGTCCTGCGAGATCGCCTCGAGCGACTCGAGGTCCTGGAGCCAGCTTCCGAGCATCACACTGGTGCAACGAACCCGCGCCCGCCCTGGTTACGGCCAGGTTTCGCACGAGAGGCCTGAGCTAACATCACGTTCAGAGCCGCATGCAGGAGATGACGATTTACGGGGTCAGCTTCGACTTGGTCGGCAAGCAGCCGATCGTTCTGCTCAAGACCGCCGAGGGGAACAAGTTCCTGCCGATCTGGATCGGGCACCCGGAGGCGGCGGCGATCCTAATGAAGCTCCAGAGCCAGGCCCCGCCGCGGCCGATGACCCACGATCTCGTCACCGACATGCTCGAGCAGCTCGGCGCCCAGGTCATCCGGATCACCGTGACCGAGCTTCGCGAGAACACCTTCTACGCGCAGATCACCGTCCAGCTCGACGGCACGGAGATCGACGTCGACTCGCGTCCGTCCGACGCAATCGCCCTGGCGATTCGGGCCGAGGCGCCGATCTTCGCCGCCGACCGGGTGATCGAGGAGTCCGCGATCGAGTTCGAGGGCGAGGAGGTGACCGAGGAGGAGATCGAGGAGAAGGTCACCGAGTTCAAGCAGTTCCTCGACGAGGTCACCCCGGACCAGTTCGCCGTCGAGGACGGCGAAGAGAACAACTAATAGACGTACACGCTCTCGTCGTACCCGTTCATCTCGTAGAGGCGGGGCGCGACCCACAGCGGGACGCGGACGCAGCCGTGCGACGCCGGATACGCCGGCACGGACGGGTAGCCGTGGATCGCGAAGCCGCGTAGGAAGTACGTCGGGTAGTACAGGACCCAGTCCCAGCCGGTGACGCGCCGGTAGACCTGCCAGCGCCCGAGCGGCGTGTTCCCGGTCGCGCCGGTGGAGACATGGACCACGAGGACGATCTTGCCGCGGCGCACCTCGAACAGCACCTGGCGCGCCTTGTCGATCTCGACGTGGTCTCCGCGGTAGCGCGCCGGCGGTGTCGTTCCGATCGCGATCCGCCGCCAGAGCGCGAGGTCGACACGGCCGGTGCGCGCAAGTCCGTGCACCTTCTGGAATGCGAGGACTGCCGAGTACGTGTCGTCGTCGAAGCGGCCGTCGATTCCACGGAGCGCGTAGTGCATCGCGGCGAGACGCTGCTCGAGCGCGCGGACGCTGAGTCCGATCGAGCCGAGTTGGAGGTTCGGCTCGACGACGGTCGTCTCGGCGCGGGTCTGTGCGGCGACATAGCCGGCGGCGGGAACTGCCGCGATCTCGACGCGGTACGGGCTCGGCTCGCGCGTCGGGAGCGAGATGCGCAGCGGTGCCGGGCGACGCAGATCGGCGACGAGGCGGCCGGCGCGCCAGATCCGCACGCGGAGCCTGCCCGCGGCCGCCGGCCGCAGCGCGGCGGTCAGCGCCAGCGGGGTGCCGACTGCGCCCGAGCCCGCGAACGCCGCGGTCACCTCGGGGCGGATGCCGATCGCGATGGGCGGGGACGCCGCGAGCGTGGTGCGTGCGACGTAAGGACCCGACCGGCTCAGGTGTGCGAGGGCGATGCGAAAGGAGCCGTTGGAGCGGAGCCGGCCGACGGCGACCTCTCGGCTGCCGCTGTACAGCGCGACGGGCGCACCGGCCGTCGCGGGCAAGGCGATCCCGTGCAGCGCGACCGGCTTCCCGAACGCTGCCCGGCGCGGCGCCACGAGCGTGACGCTCCCCGCGTCGACCTCCACCACCGCCGACTCGCCGGCGACCGTTGCGACGGTCGTCCAGCGTCCGGCGGCGTACGTGTGCTCGACGGTCGCGCCGTCGGCGCTCGTGCCGTCGCCGAAATCCCAGTGAGCCTCGGCGCCCGCCGTGAGCGTCGCGGCGAGCGGAGCTGCGTCCGAGGCCGGCGACGCGGTCACTGCGGGAGGCGCGGCGGTCGCGGTCGACGGGACCGCGAATGCGAGGGCGCAGCAGACGGTCAGCGCACGGCGCACCGGCTGGACTCTACGGATCGGTCAGGTCGTAACGGCCGCGACCAGGGCGATCGAGTTGAAGAGGGCGTGGACGATCATCCCCGGGATGACGCTGTCCGTCTTGGCGCGCAGCCAGGTCAGCAACATCCCGAACGCCGCCAGAACCGGCAGCGCCTCGACAAGGCCGTGCGCGAGCCCGAAGGCGATCCCGACGACGACGATCGCCAGCGGACGTCCGTACTGCTCGAGCAGCCCGTAGCCGACCCCCCGGAAGGTCAGCTCCTCGACGACCGGCGCGACGAGCGCCACGACGACGAAGTTCGCCGCGTACGCGCCGGCGTGGCTCGGCTCCCAGTGCGACGGCGTCAGTCCCTGCTCCTTGCCCGCGTTCAGGAACGGGGAAAGCGCGGCCGAGACGACGTAGACGCCGGCGATGGCAGCGAAGCCGTAGCCGACCGCGCCGCGGATCGAGCGTGGCCGGCGAAGTGCGAAGAGCTCGTCGGTGTCGACCGCCGCGACCGCGTAGACGAACGCGAAGAAGAGCGCGTAGAAGATCAGGCCCGAGACGGCGCTCGAGTAGTGGTAGAGCGCGTCGCGCTCGTTGGCTGCGGAGCTCGAGCTGCCGCTGAAGCGGACGGCATAGTTCGCTGCCGCGAGCGCGCCGACGATCGCGGCCCACGCGGCGATCCGCCCGCGGCTCCAGCGCCTCACGCGAGCTCCTGCACCGCGTCCGCAAGCGGAGCCGGCCGGAACTGCATCCCGGCGGCACGGGCGCCTTCCTCGTCGGCGGGGCTGTCGCCGACGTGGAGCGCACGCTCCGGCGGCACGCCGAGCCGCTCGAGCGCGAGCCGAAAGATCGCGGGATCGGGCTTCGGCGCCCCGGCCTCAGCTGAGGTGAAGACCGGCAGGTCGAGGCCGAGCCGCCGCAGATGGTCGTGGAGGCCGACGTCCCAGTTCGAGACGACGGCGGTCCGGACGCCCCGCTCGGACAGGGCGCGCGCCGCCTCGAGCGCTCCGGGGACGGGATCGAAGACGAGCGAGTCGATGTAGGCGGGCGCGAACTCGTCCGGGTCGAGCGCCGCACCGGCCGCGTCGAGGAAGACCTGCGCGCAGTCACGCCGCAAGAGCGCGAGCGTCGCCTCGTCGCGCCCCTCGTGCGAACGCGGAATGTAGTGCTCGGTCTCGATGCGGAACGCCTCCGCGACCTCTGCGGCGGTCCGCTCGACCCCTCGCGTTCGCAACGCTCGCACGAGCGTGGGCACCGGATCGCGGAGCGTCACGAGCGTTCCATAGGCGTCGATCGTGACGGCGTCGACGCTCACGGCGCCGGAATCATAGAGTCCGTTCGATGCACTACTTCACGCCGGACGAGGCGAACGCGGCGCTCGAGCGTGTCCGCCCGCTGGCCGAGCAGATGGTCGAGCGTCGCCGCGCCATGCTCGCGGCGCAGGCGCGGGAGGAGGAGCTCGGCGCGCGTGTCGCGGGGAACGGCGGCGGCATCGATCCAGGCGAGCCGGCGCGAACGGAGGCGGTCGTCGAGGACGAGGCGCGCGCGATCGCGCAGCTCGTCGACGAGATCCACGCACTCGGTGCGCAGGTCAAGGACATCGACACCGGGTTGCTCGACTTCCCGTCGCTGCGCGAGGGCGAGGAGGTCCTGCTCTGCTGGCGCGTCGGCGAGGACGACATCCGCTACTGGCACACGCTCGACGGCGGCTTCGCGGGAAGGCAGCCCCTCTGAGCCTTCACGCCGGCGGCTTCGAGATCGTGCCGCTGCGGGACACGGAGGCCTCGTTCGGGACGATGCGCGAAGCCTTCGGCGTCGATTCGGACGAGCCCTGGGTGTTGCCGTTCCACGCATACCTCGTCCGCGGGGCGCGACTGACGGCGATCGTGGACACGGGTGTCGGTCCGCTGCCGCGCGAGTTCCTCCCCGATGCCGAGGGCCATCTGCCCGGGCGGCTCGCCGCGGCCGGCGTGCGTCCGGAGGAGGTGGAGCTCGTCGTCCTCACGCATCTGCACGTCGACCATGTCGGCTGGAACACGCTCTTCGGCCGGGCACGCATCGTCGCGAACCGCGTCGACCTCGAGTACTTCCGCGAGGCGCGCGGCGACCGCGAGTACTTCCGGCGCGAGGTGGCTGCCCTGGAGCTCGATCTCGTCGAGGGCGAGGCCGAGATCGCGCCGGGTTTGCGGCTCGTTCCCGCGTACGGGCACACGCCCGGACACATGCGCGTCGAGGTCGGCGGGGGCGCGGCCCATCTGCTCGGCGACGTCGCCGTGCACGAGCTGCAGCTCGCCGATCCCGGGCTCGCGTACTCCGCGGAGGTCGACGCGTCGCGGGCCGCCGCACTGCGCGCCGAGCTCCTGCCCCGCCTCGCGGACGCCGGCGTACCGGTCGCGCTCGGCCACCTCTCGCCGGACGGGCTCGGGCGGATCCGCCGGGCCGGCGACGGCTTCGCCTGGGAGCCGCTGCGCTAAGGAACGGGCTGCCGCCCGTCGAAACAGACGGGCATGCCGTTCTGGCACCGACTCGTGATCGCGGCGGCCGTCTTCCTCGCGGTCTCGATCGTGGCGCGGATCATCGACTGGCGGCTCTCGCAGAAGCAGCTCGCGCCCGAGGCCTCGACGCGCTATCGCGTCCTCCGCCGGAGCATCACGACGGCGATCCTCGTCGTCGGCTTCTTCTCCGCGCTGCTCGTGATCCCGCAGGTGCGTGCGGTCGCCGGCGGGCTGCTCGCCTCGTCCGCGGTCCTCGGCGTGATCATCGGCTTCGCCTCCCAGAAGACGCTCGGGAACTTCGTCGCCGGGCTCCTGATCGCGATCACGCAGCCGCTGCGGCTCGGCGACCACGTCACGGTCGACGGAACGGACGGGATCGTCGAGGAGATTGGCCTCACCTACACGTTCATCCGCACCCAGGACGACGCCCGGATCGTGATCCCGAACGAGAAGCTGGCCTCGGATACGATTCGCAACTCCACGATCCGCACCCGCGAGAAGGTCGCCGAGATCACCCTGCAAGTACCGCTTTCAACCGACCTCGGCCGCGTCGTCGACCGGCTCAGGGGACTCCTCGCCGACCGGCGCGACCCGGACGTTTTCGTCACGGGTCTGGACGGGAACGCGTCGATAGTCATGCGCGCCCGTGTCGAGGACGAGGACGAGGCCCTGCGGCTCGAGCGCGAGCTGCGGCTGCGCGCGCACGCCGTCCTGCGCGCCGAAGGCGTCTACGCATGACGCCGCCGCCCCGCGGGCCGAGACGCGCCTCCTCGGGACCCGACCCCTGGATCGCCGCCCGCCGCCGGAAGCGGCGCCGCGAGCGGATCAAGCATCGCCGGCACCGACGCGGAATCCTGATCGGGCTGTTCCTCCTCGTCCCGCTCACTCTGCTCGTGGCCGTCGGGATCGGCGGCACCGCGGCGTTCGGCGCGAGCTGCGACCTCAACTCGCTGCGGCCGGTCGGCATCGGGCAGAACTCGTTCGTCTACGCGGCCGACGGCTCGGTCCTCGGCGCCATCCCGGCCGAGCGGAACCGGACGCCGGTGTCCCGCAAGGAGATCAGCCCATGGATGCCGAAGGCGACGGTCGCGATCGAGGACCGCCGCTTCTACCAGCACGGGGCGATCGACTACCAGGGCACGCTGCGCGCGCTGATCGCGGACATCCGCGCCGGCCACGCCGTGCAGGGCGGCTCGACGATCACGCAGCAGCTCGTGCGCAACCTCTACATCTCGCGCGAGAAAACGCTGCAGCGGAAGGTCAAGGAGGCCTGCCTCGCGATCAAGCTCTTCCGGCGCTGGTCGAAGAACAGGATCCTGACCGCGTACATGAACCAGGTCTACTACGGGAACCACGCCTACGGGATCGAGGCCGCGGCCGAGACGTACTTTTCGCGGTCTGCGAAGGACCTGACGCTCGCGCAGTCCGCGATGCTCGCCGGACTTCCTCGCGCGCCGTCGGTCTATGACCCGTTCCATCGTCCCGTGGACGTCCTTCGCCGCCGGGACGACGTTCTGCGGGCGATGCTCGCCAACGGCGTGATCACCTCGACGCAGTTCATCGAGGTGCAGTCGGACCGCGAGCTGCACCTGGACCCCGGTCGCAGGTACACGCGGATCCGCGAGCCGTACTTCTTCACGTACGTCGAGGACGCGTTGCAGCAGCAGTACGGCTCGTCGACGGTCCGCTCGGGCGGCCTCAAGGTGTACACGACAATCGATCCACGGTTGCAGCGCGCCGCCCAGTCGGCCATCAAGCGCGTCCTGACCTACAGCTCCGATCCGTCCTCGGCAGTTGTCGCGATCGATCCGCGCAACGGAGCGATCCGTGCGATGACGGCCGTCACTCCGGGTCGCAAGGGAAACAAGTTCAACCTCGTCAGCCAGGCGCGCCGCCAGCCCGGGTCCACGTTCAAGGTCGTTGTGCTGACGACGGCGGTCTCGATGGGCATCAACCCGAGTTCGACGTACTACCTCTCCGCGCCGCTGCACTACCAGCCCGATCCGACGTGCAACCCGAGCGACCCGAATTGCGCGTGGGACGTGCAGACGTACGACCACAGCTATCTCGGCGCGACGTCGATCGAGAACGCAACCGTCCACTCCGACAACACCGTGTTCGCGCGGTTGATCCTCGACGTCGGCCCCGAGAGGGTTGTGAAGATGGCGTACAAGCTCGGCGTCCGCTCGTCGGCGCTCGACGCGGTGCCGTCTCTGACGCTCGGGTCGGTCGGCGTCTCGCCGCTGGAGATGGCCTCGGTGTACTCGACGCTCGCGGCCGGCGGCGTCTACTCCCGGCCGATGGCGATCACGAAGGTCGTCCTCCCGAACGGCAAGGTCGACGCCGACACCGGCTGGGGCAAGCCGCACCGCGAGCGCGTGATCTCCGACGGCGTCGCGTACACCGTGACGCAGGTGCTCGAGCAGAACATGCTCCACGGGACGGGCACCGGAGCCTACTTCGGCCGCACGTCGGCGGGCAAGACCGGAACGACCGACAACTATGCGGACGCGTGGTTCTGCGGCTATGTGCCGCAGCTCGAAGCGAGCGTGTGGATCGGCTATCCGAAGGCCGAGATCCCGATGCTGAGCGTCCACGGAATCGCCGTCTCCGGTCCGACGTTCCCGGCACAGATCTGGCACTACTTCATGGAGGCGGCGGTCGGCCACCAGGCGACGCTCGACTTCCCGTCGCCGTCGACGCAGCCGGTGTGGATCCCGTTCCGCGGCCAGTATCAGTACAGCGGCGCGTCCGGCTACACCTCGTCCTCGTCGAGTGCCCCGGCGGCCCCGGCGACGACCACTGGCGCCGCGACGACGAGCGCGCCGCCACCGCCGACCGTCGAGACGGTCGGGCCCGCGACGACGCAGCAGCCGGCGCCGGCACCGACGCCTGCTCCGACCCCGGTTCCGGAGCCGACACCGGCGCCGACGTCGAGTCCCACGCCGACGGTCGCGCCGCCGCCGCCGCAGAAGCCGGACGGCGGGTTCACGACACCGTAATTACGGCGTTGCCGTCGCCGTCGTGTCCGTGGTTGCCGGCGCGGTCGTCGGCGGCGGCTCTGTGGTCGCGGGTGGCGGCGCGGTCGTCGGCGGCGGCGCGACGGTCGTCGGAGGAGGCGCCGTGGTGGCGGGCGGACGCGTCGGTGTCTTCGCGCGCGTCGTCGTCGCCGCAGTCGTCGTCGGGGCCGGCGCGACGGGCGCCGCCGCAGTCGTGGTCAGCTTGGGGAGCGATCGGGTCGGAATCGCAGGCAGCGCGGTCGAGACGTTTGCGCCGCTGCTCGTGCCGTCGCTCCGGGTGACCGCGACCGCCGCCACGCCGCCCGCGGCGAGGAGCGCGAGGGTTCCGAGCGCGATCGCGAGACGCCGGCGCGAGCGGCGACCGCCGCCGCCCCGTTGCGGCCGAAGGACCCGCGTGACCGCGGCCGTGTCCTGCGCGACGACGGCGGAGGTCGACGCCGATGCGGTCGGCGGCGCGGGAGCCCCGAGCTCGGCGGTGAGCGCGCGTCCGTCGGGCGGACGCTCGGCGGGATCCTTCGCGAGCGAGGCCTGGGCGAGCGCGGCGAGCGCGGGCGGAGCGTGGCTCCGGAAGCGTTCGAGCGGCGGCGGCGGCTCGTTCCGATGCAGCGCGACGAGATCCATCGGCTGTTCGGCCTCGAACGGGAGCCGGCCGGTCAGCATCCGGAACAGCAGCACGCCGAACGAGTAGACGTCGCTCGCCGGACTCGCCGGCTGTCCACCTGCCTGCTCGGGCGAGATGTACGCGGCGGTGCCGAGCACCGTGCCCGCCTCCGTGAGCGTCCCGCCCTGGCCCAGCCGCGCGATCCCGAAGTCGGCGATCTTCGCTCGGCCCTCGGAGTCGAACAGCACGTTCGCGGGCTTGAGATCGCGATGCACGAGACCTCGCGCGTGCGCGTGCGCGAGACCGGCGGCGATCTCGGACGCGATGTGCGCGGCGTCGGCGTCCGGCAACGGCGTCCCCTCCTCGAGCCGGTCCTCGAGCGAGCCGCCGGGAAGGTACTCGAGCACCATGTACGGGCGTCCCTCGGCCTCGCCGTAGTCGTAGAGCTGCGTGATGTTTGGATGCGCGAGCGAAGCGGCGGCCCTGGCCTCGCGGTCGAAGCGCGCACGGTCGGCGTCGGGCGCGAGCAGCTTCAGCGCGACGCGTCGTCCTAGCTCGAGATCGTCGGCCGCCCAGACCTCCGACATGCCGCCCCGTCCGAGAAGCGCGACGAGCCGGTAGCGGCCGGCGATGGTCTCTTCCGCCATGCCGGTACGTTATGCGCCGATCGTGGTGCGGTTACTCACCGTGACGGAGGCCCAGGAGCGTGTCCTGGAGCGAGTCCGGACGCTGCCGCTGGAGCCGGTGCCGATCGCCGAGGCCGCCGGCCGCGTGCTCGGCGAAGACGCTCGCGCGCTCGTCGACCTGCCGCCGTTCGAGAGCTCGGCGATGGACGGATTCGCGGTGCGTGCAGCGGACCTGCCTGGACGCCTTCCCGTCGTCGAACACATCGCCGCCGGCCGACCCGCGACGGGGCCGCTCGGTCCGGGCGAGTCGATGGGCATCGCGACCGGCGGCGTCGTCCCCGCGGGCGCCGATGCCGTCGTCCCCGTCGAGTATGTTGTCCATCATGACAACGACATTGTCGTTGACGAGGCTCCTGAGCCTGGTGCGAACGTTCGCCCACGCGGCGGCGACCTGCGTGCGGGCGAGGTCGTCGTCCCTGCCGGAGTGCGGCTCGGCGCCGCCGCCGTCGGGGCGCTTGCCGCGGCGGGCGTGGCCGAGGTCCACTGCGCACGCCGTCCGCGGGTCGCCGTGCTCACGACGGGGACCGAGCTCGCGCGGCCGGGGGAACCTCTCGCCGCCGGCCAGGTCTACGAGGCGAACGGGACGATGCTCGCGGCCGCGGTCGCCTCCGCGGGCGGCGACATCGAGCTCCTGCCGGCGGTCGAAGACACCGAGGAGGCGCACCGGCGCTCGCTCGAGCGCGGGCTGACCACGGACGTCCTCGTCACCTCGGGCGGCGTCTCGGTCGGACCGCACGATCTCGTCCGCCGGATCGAGGCCGAGCTCGGCGTCGAGGAGATCTTCTGGCGTGTGGCCGTCAAGCCGGGGAAGCCGGTGTCGTTCGGCGTGCGCGGGGAGACGCTGGTCTTCGGCCTGCCGGGCAACCCCGTGTCGTCGCTCGTCGGCTTCGAGCTCTTCGTTCGACCTGCGCTGCTCGCGCTCCAGGGTCTCGCCTCGCCGCTCCCGCGCCTGGAGCGGGGGCGGCTCGCGAAGAGCGTGCGCCGGAACCCCGCCCGGGACGAGCTAATCCGGGCGCGCTCCCGCCTGGACCCGGACGGCATCGTGCTCGAGCCGCTCGAGGGACAGGAGTCGCACATGATCGCCCGCGCGGCGCTGGCCGACGCGCTCGTGCTCGCGCCGATGGGCGAGGGCGAGCTCGAGGCCGGCGAACCGGTCGCCTACCTGCCGCTTCGGTAGGCTCAGCCCCGTGCGGCGGCCTGCGCCGAGACGGCCGAGAATGCATCGCCGCCGCGCGGCTCCACGCGGACGAGCTTCGCGTAGACGATGTAGCGGTGGCTGGCGAAGAACCGCGGGTGGCACGCCTGGAGCTCGAGCTGCTCGCGCTTCGGCGAGCGGAGAACGGAGAGGTCGCTGGCGGTGACGATCCGGTGCTTCGTCGCGCGGTAGACGAACGTCGCGTACGGCAACTCGATCTCGATCGCGTCTCCGGCCCGGATCGCGTCGATGTGCGCGAACGGCGCGAGGTACGTCGTCCGGTGTCCGGCGACGTAGACGAGGCGGTTCTCGCCGGGCATGAACGTGCGCAGGTCGCGGCCCGGGCCCTTCGTCAGCGTGTCGTGGTCGGTGCCGTTGACGAGAACCATGTCGAGTCCGACGCGGTCGATCTTGATCCGGCCGATGGCCGACCCGCGCTTCATCGACTGGCGAAAGGCCGTCGCCTCCCGCCGGATCGTGCGGCGCTCCGCCGCGAGGTTCGTCCGCAGCGGCGCCGGCCGGTAGTCGGAGACGAGGTGCTTGTACGAATCCGCGAGCTTGCCCTGCTGCCAGTGCGTGTAGAGGGCGGTGAAGGGATCCTGCCAGCGCCAGACGAGCACGGCCCACCCGAGCGTGAGGACGCCGGCCACGATCATGAGCGTGCCGAGGATCCGGGCAGCGCGCCGCATCAGCTTTCTAACGCGCTGCGCTCGGTCTCCGATGCGCGGCGGGCCTGCGCGGGCACCAGCAAACGGCGGAGGACGGAGCGGATCGGCCCCCGGCGCCCGCGCTCGAGTGCATCGGGGTAGGGCGCGTACCGGCCGACGACGAGCACGACGAGCTGCGCGGCACCGGCGAGGAAGCCGAGCCCGATCACGAAGGCGGGAAACGGCGCATAGCCGAGCGCGAACAGCTCCGCGACGTACCAGGGCGCTTCGAGGCCGAGTCCGTAGCGGGCACCGAATGACCAGAGCAGGAGCAGCGGCCCGGCGAACCCCGCGAGCAGCACGGCGAGACGTATCCACGCCGGTTGCGCGCGCACCTGCGGGAGCCAGAGCCAGATGTGCAAGGCCGGGAGGACGAAGACGAGAGCGAACGGATTCGTGGCGACGACGAGGAGCGCGGCGACGCCGAGCGCCAGCAGCGCACCCGTGTGCCCGGCGAGTTCCTCCTCGATCCGAACCGTGCGGCGCGGGAGCAGCCGGTCGCGGGAGACGAACCAGCCCACGATCATCAGCGCGACCAGACCGAGGATCCCTGCCGCGGGCCAGTGTTGGACTCCCGTGCCCGCGATCGCCGGCGGCCGCGGCGCGCCCTGGGGCCACACCCCGAGGACCGCGAACAGGAAGAAGACCGCCCCGCTCCAGAGCCAAAACCCGAGCCGGCTGCGGTAGCTCCGCAGTGCGGGCGCGACCGGCAGGCGCCGCCGGCGGCAACGGGCGAATAGATCGACGACCGCTGCGAAGTACGGCAGGAGCGCGGCGATGAGGACGAGCTCGACGGCCCACCCGCGGATGATGCGCGGGCCGAGATAGACGTAGCTCGAGGTTCCCTGCGCGAGGTCGAGCCCCTGGTCGAGTGCATCGAGGACGTTCTGTGCCGACCGGCCCAGCTGGCCGAGGCGCAGCAGATCGAGCCGCAGGGGGGTGTCTGAGAACGCGTCCGGCGGCCGGTCGCCGGCCGAGGTGACGGTGACCGCGGGAATCCCGCGCGCGACGAACGGCGCCTGGCCATAGAGGCTGAACGGGAAGCCGAGGTCGATCAGCTGCCGGAGGGCGCTCGGTCGTTCCGGCTGGTGCCCGGTCTCCTGCTGGATCTGCGCGGCGACCGTCTCGACGAGCGACGCGGCCGGCGAGCGCGGCGTGTCCCCCGCGAACTCGAGGCGGGGCGCGCCCGTCGAGGCGATCGAGTCGAGATCCAGCACGGCGATGACTCCGTCCCGGTAGGGCGAGTGCGCGGCGAAATGGGCCGCGCCGAGGTTCCCGTAGGCACCGCCGTCGGTGGAGAGGAAGATGATGGTGAAGATTGGCTGCACCCGCGCGCGCGATGCGCCGCCGGTCGCCGTCGCGCCCGGGTTGGCGTAGGCACGCGCGAGCTCGACCAGTGCGGCCGTTCCGGACGCGTTGTCGTTCGCGCCCGGCCCCGCTCCGGCGTTGTCCCGGTGCGCCATCACGACGATCGCCCGTTGCGAACGGCCCGGGGCGATCGCGAGCAGATTCACGAGCGGCACCTTCCCGAGCCCTGGAACGTCGGCCCGGAAGCGCTCCGCCTGCGTCGTGAACCCGTAGGGCGAGAGCTGTTCCGAGAACCAGCGCTCGGCACCGAGCGCGGTCGCCGTTCCCGGGACCCGGTTCGGGTAGCTCTGGGCCAGCTCGGTCGCGAGCTCGAGCGCCGCCGTGCGGTCGAAAGCCGGCGGGAGGTTGGGCGGCGGCAGCGGCGTCGGTCGTGCAACGCTGAACGCGGCGAGCAGGAGCGGCAGCGCCACGAGCAGCCAGGTCCCACGGTACAGCCGCCCGTTGACGGGGCGCTGGAGTGAGCCCCGTCGCGGCCGGCGACGCTCCCGGGGTGGGGGGACGGCCGCCATGGCAGGGCTATAGTAGGCGGGAGGGAACACGGACGGCAGGCCCGCAGACTCGAGTGCAAGAACCCGCGACCATCCTGCTCGTCGACGACGAGGACGCCGTCCAGAAGCTTCTCGCCTATCCCCTGGAACACGAGGGCTACCGGGTCGTGCAGGCACGCGACGGCGAGGAGGCGCTCGAGCGGTTCGCGTCCGAGCAGGTCGACCTCGTCGTGCTCGACATCATGCTTCCCCGGCTCGACGGGCTCGAGGTCTGCAAGCGTCTGCGGGCCCGGAGCACGGTGCCGATCATCATGCTGACCGCCCGCGACGACGAGCTGGACAAGGTCGTCGGCCTCGAGCTCGGCGCCGACGACTACATCACGAAGCCCTTCTCGATCCGTGAGTTCCGCAGCCGGGTACGGGCGCTCCTGCGACGGGCCGCGATCTCGCCGCGCGCCGACGGCGCCGACGAGGAGATCCTGGGCCTGGACGGACTGCGGATCGACGTCGGCAAGCGCACGGTCGAGCTCCGGGGCGAGCCCGTCCGGCTGACGTACGTCGAGTTCGAGCTCCTGCGGACGGTGGCCGCGCGGCCGGGCCGGGTCTTCACGCGCCAGATGCTGCTGGAGGCGCTCTGGGGCGACTCCGCGTATCGCGAGCCGCGCACGATCGACGTCCACGTCCGGCATCTGCGGGAGAAGCTCGAGCGCGACTCGCGGGCGCCCGAGTTCATCGAGACCGTGCGCGGAGTCGGCTACCGCTTCCGCGACCGCTGACGGCATGAATCCGTTCCGGAGCGTCGGCGCGCGCCTCAGCTTCGCACTCGCGGTCGTCGTGGCGGCTGCGCTTGCGATCGTCTACGTCGCGCTCGTGCCGACGCTCGAGCGCCGACTCGTGAACGCTAAGGTCGCGCAGCTTCGGAGCGCGGCTCCCGGTCTCCGGACGCAGCTCGCCGAGGCCGACTTGACGTCGGTCGACTTCGTCACGAACGCCGCGGTGAGCGCGAACGCGCGCGTCGTCCTCTTTACCCCGCTCACCCAGTCGCCGCGGACGCTGAACGTCTTCGCCGACTCGCTGCAGGGACGGAACGCGTCGGACGTGGAGAACGATCCGATCGCGCTCGCCGCGTCGACGTCGCTCGCCCCGCGGAGTGGAACCGTCGAGCGCGGCGACGAGCGGTTCGCCGAGGCCGCGGTGCCGGTGAGGTCGGACGGGAGCGTGTTGCTCCTGACGTCGTCGCTCCACGACGCTCTCTCGTACGTGCACCTCGTCCAGCGGCGGCTGATCGCAGCCGGCCTGATCGCCCTCGTCGCCTCGGTCCTCCTGGGGTTCGGCGCCGCGTCGGTCTTTGCGCGCCGGATCAAGCGGCTCGAGCGCGCTGCGGACCGGATCGCCGGCGGCGATTTCT
>Ga0066710_100000329_pt1 | contig 26972 bp, 29 predicted proteins | sample GraSoiAngelo_159_FD_79666 | JGI IMG/M metagenome (GOLD analysis project Ga0066710, IMG submission 79666) | Grasslands soil microbial communities from the Angelo Coastal Reserve, California, USA - 14_1009_16_40cm | ecosystem: Environmental > Terrestrial > Soil > Grasslands | place: USA... | reverse complement strand
GCCGGGACCGACTGCGAGGACCTTGCCGCGCTGCGGCTTCTCCTTCGCCGTGTCGGGCAGCACGATGCCGCTGAACGTGGTCTCCTCCTCATCGAGGACCTCCACGATCAGACGATCACCAAGAGGCTGCAGATTCATTGCTGCTCGATTCTCGGATAGCCCCATTGGTTGATCGAGACGAGCTCGCGCGTCTCACGACCGGACCGGCCGATGCCGAGCCGCCGTCTTGGGTCTCTTACGAGCAGGGCTTGCTGGTCGTCCTGCGACTCGATCCGGTAGCCCTGGGCGACTTTCGTCTCGATCATCCGTTCGAGCCGCGCCTGCTCTTTCGCGTCGAACGGTCTGGCGACCGGCGCGGCCGCGACCCTCTCGGTCGGGTGGATAGGAAGAAGTACGTTGGCCATGACGGCCTCCCTCTTGGGGTCGGCCCCGCCGGGCAAGTGGTCTTCGTAAACGCGAGAGGGACTAGTCTCGTCCCCATCACACCTGCGAGCACGAGATTCGCTCAGCAAAAGCGTCTGTGACCAAAATACTACCATAAATTTCTACTACGGTTTCCCTTAAGAATTTCTGTTACATTTTAAGCTGCGTTTTTGGCCTCAGCATAGAAGCCGCCGAGGTTCCCCTCGGATTTTCGAAACTGAACCTAACCGCATCAGGAGTCTCCAAATGGAGACTCCGTTCCTCTAGTACGTCAGGAGCTGCTCATGCATGCCACCGTAAGACGCTACGAAGGCGTCGACCAGAATCGCACCGACGAGCTCACGAAAAAGGTAGGCGAGAGTTTGACGCCGCGCTTGAGCGGGCTGCCGGGGTTCAGCAGCTACTACCTGATCGAAGCCGGCAACGGGGTCTTCACCTCGATCGGTCTCTTCGACACCGCCGCGCAGGCCGAGGAATCGACGCGTGTCGCAGCCGACTGGGTGCGCGAGGAAAAGCTGGAAGCAGTACTTCCGAACCCGCCCAAGATCACAGCCGGACCAGTGATCGCGCAGAAGACCAACGGAACCGTATCCGTCTAGCTCGGCTCTGTAAGGAGGAGGACCGCGCGCGGGCCTCCTCAACGTCGTTCGAGGGCGGTACAGGCGGCGATCCGGCGGTACGGAGGAGAGGAGCCTCGCCTCACCCCGTCCTATGAAGGAGCATCATGATCGAACCCCGTATTGACCACCTGCTCGAGCACGTCGACTCCCGCTACGCGCTCGTGATCGTGGCGGCCAAGCGTGCCCGGCAGATCAACAACTACCACCACCAGCTCGGCGAGGGCTTCGGCCTCGAAGACGCACCGCCGCCGCTGATCCAGTCGCGCTCCAAGAACTACTTGACGATGGCGATGGAAGAAATCGCCGACGGCAAGCTCACATACGCATATACGAGCCGCTAAACGAGCCGGTCATCAGCTGCGTTCCACATTCGCCGGACCTAAGCGTCGGCGCGTCCGTCACTCGACTTTCGAACCGAAACCGGGAGGGCGACACATCGGGGCGACACAATCGGACGGGCAGGCTCTCACTCGTACACCTCGTATTGGCATTCGTGCAGCAGGTTGCCCTCGTCCATCTCGTCGAGCCAGATCGAGAGCCTGACTCTGCCTCGTCGCGCGAGCGGCTGGGCTCGCTCTGCATACTCGAGCGCTGCCGAGAGCCCTCGGTCAGCGATCGCCGCCAGGGCTTCGGCGTTACCGCACCGGCGCGCGACCGCTGTTGCCGCCTCCGAACACCGCACCTGGGCTAGGACTTCGCCGCCATCGGCTCGTTTGATTCGGTAATCGACTCCCCAGCCCTCCGCCAACGCGACGGCGGGCGTCAACGTCTCGAACAACTCGGCCATGCCACCCGAGTGTACGGCCAGGAACGCCGGGGAGACGACGCGACCGCACAGACATCCCAGAAGAGTCGGGAGGCAGCGGGAATGGGCCGATGTCGGATGCTCCGGCTTGACGGTGCTCGGGGAGAGCGAGGGCTAGGAGACGCGCGTATTTCACCTCGAGCGCAGCCGCCGAGACTGCGACGGTCAGGGCCCCCAGCAAGGTCCCCGATTCCACGATTTCTCTATCGCGGAAACCAACGCAAACTGACACAAGATCACGAAAACAAGGCTCTTGTTGCCTTGCATGGCGATTTTGCAAGCCGAAGGTCACCGGTTCGATCCCGGTACGCTCCATAAGCAGAATTGGCTTGGTTGAGCCGAAATCAGCGTTTTCGCGTTGTCTTCGCAGACGATGAAATCGGCCAAATCAAGCGTTTGGTCAGATTTGGTCAGATTTCGGTTTGGGTGGAGAGAGGCGATGGACGTCGCCGATCGGTACAAGGCGCTGGCTTAGGGGCTGTGTGCGGGGATCGTCAGCGGACGACTGTGAATAGACGCCATGGTTCTGTGATGCCTTTGAGTTGGTGTTCGCCGCGGTCTTCGAACTCGATTCCCGAGCCGGCTACGAGGTCTTTGACGGTGCTCGAAACAAGCACTTCGCCAGGTACATGGTGGGCCATGCTCGGAATCCACACCAGATCACGCGGTCCCTCGCCCACAACCTGATACGCGACCGAGACATCTCCGCTCCGCGCGTAACGGGTCTCTGGTGACTCCACCACATCAGTCTCGCCGACCACAGCCACGACCGCCACGACCAAGCGCCCCCAGGCGAGCGACCCGACGAACCCGATCGTTCGGCACAAGATGCCCGTCCACCCGCAGGACGCAGAAAATCGCGGGACCCCGGTCTTCTGGGATCCCGCGACTTGGGTTCAGGCGTTGTACGACTGGTCGTGAGTCTCCGCGTTATCCGAAGATCGTGTCCAGCCGATCTCGTGTTTCGAGCCGGATGATGGCCGTCATCGGGGTTGGCTCACAACGCGGCCCCAGACCTACGAGCTCGACCGGCGCGAGACCGGCGCTAAGCCGAACATTTTCGAACGATGACGCAGGCCCTATGTAGCGGGATCGTGAAGTTAGGTTTTCGCCGCCACCGGCGACGAGAATGCCGACGACGCGTCCCTTGGCGTCTACGGCGGGGCCACCCGAGTTGCCCGGGTTTGCGGCCGCGTCGGTTTGGATGCTGTTGTAGGTAACGCGGCTCACGACACCGGTGGTGACAGTCCCTTCAAGCCCGTAGAGGCTTCCGACCAAGACGACGGTGGAGCCGGGTTCAGGGGTCGGTTTGAACAGTGGCGTCCTGCCACAGTGGTGCACCAAGTTTGCGATCGACTTCGATAACGGCGAGATCGTTGGTGTCATCGGCCCGGGTGACTTTCCCTGTCCAGTGCGAGGTCTTCTGTTTGACGGTGACTGTTCCGCCAACGCCAACATCGTTGATGACGTGGTTCGCAGTGATCAGGTAGGTGTTGCCGTTCTCTCTCCAGGCGACCCAGGCGCTGCCAAGCGCGGAGCCGGCTTCGATCGTGTAGACGCTCTTGAGGATTCGAAGCGCGATCGGTGCCAGACCGTTCGCCTCAACCTTCGTCTGTGCCGCGAGCTGCGCCTTGAGACGCTGGTTGCTGGCATCGAGCAGTCCAAGACGTGCTTTCAGATCGGCCACGTCCTGCTGCAGGCCACGTCTCTCACGCCGGGAGCCGCGCATTGACTTCCTTCTGCCCGTGGTCAAGACTCGACCTCCAGAAGGCGACTGCGGTGTTCTCACTCTCGGGAGGCGGTGATGAAACACTCACGCAAGCTTTGGCTCGGGACGATGGTGGCCCTGGGCGCGATTGCTGCAATCACGCTGGCCACGGCTGCCAGCGCCGGGCAGCTCTTTCACCAGCGGTTCCACGACGAGGGAACCTTCGTGAACGCGAACTTCTGCGGTGTTCCCGATCTCACCGTGGAGGGAGCGTTCGTCGTCGACGGCATGGAGCGGGCGGTCCCGCACGGCCCGAACGGACTGGCGTACTTCATCGAGCAGGTCAAGTTCACCGTCGTGCTCACGAACGCGGCCAACGACAAGGCTGTCACCGAGGTTGGGAACGTCACTTCAAAAGACTTGAAAGTGACGGACAACGGCGACGGGACGCTGACGATCCTCGTACTTGGGACGGGCAACGATGTCGTCTACGGACCGGACGGCAAGGCAATCGCCAGGGACCCCGGTCAGACCCGGTTCGAGATCCTCGTTGATGACGGCGGCACGCCCACCGATCCCTCCGACGACAAGTTCATCGCCGACCTAGGGGTCGTCAAGGGATCCACGGGCCGGACCGACGACTTCTGCGCAGCAGTGGTGCCCGCACTCAGCTGATGTTGTGAAGTGAGGCGGGCGGGCTAGTAGGTCAGTCCGCCCGCCCTCAAGCTCGCGCTCGATATCCGTCGGCGACGGACCCCGGTTACGACGTACTTACCGCGGGACGTACAACGCCGGGCCGCGGCTACCGCACCGCGAGCTAGTCGGCGAGGATGTCCCAGTAAGGGTGGTGCTGGCGCGACCAGAGTGGCGCGGCGGCGCGCGGGTCGCTCGTCGTCGAGGGCCCGGGCGCGATGCATTTTCCGGTCGAGCGCTGGGCTGCGTGCGACCCGACGCGGAAGATGCCACTGAGCGGCGAGCTCGTTGTCTACAGGGGAGTCCTGCGCAGGAGCGCAAGCGACGCCGGACAGCGCCATCGGACGTCGCTTGCGGCAACTGTTTTGGTTACGTGGCCTGGAGTCGGTTACGCCGATGGGTGAGCAGGACGAGGATCGAGCATCCAAGGAGCGCGATCGCCGCGGCTCCGATCCCGGCGCCGACGCCCGCATCGGACCAGTCGAAACCATCGGGCCGGATGGCCTCGATCCGGTGAGTGCCGTCGACGGCAAGCGCCTGCGTGGTGCCAAGGACGCCCTTACCGAAGGGGTGCGTTGCCGTGTACCGCTCGAACCAATCAGGTGCTTGGGTCGAGCCGGGGACACCGACGCCGTAGGGGTGCGCTTTGGCGTAGCGTTCGAACCAGTCGCCCGTTTGCCCGGCTGAATTGCCCCGATGGACGGTGTGCGTAACGCGCTGGCCGGTGCCAGAGCCGCCAATCGCGACGGTCGGCAGCAGCACCAGAACGGCAACGGCTGTTGAGAGGACAAGGGCTTGCGCGAAACGGGTTGGGTGCATCGTGGTCATGCAGTCGCCTCCTTCACCAAGCGGCCGGTAAGGCTCTTTCAGTGGGTGGATGTCGAGGGTGCTCCGGTCGCATCGGGACGGAAGCCTGAGCACACCAGATCGAGGGCGGTGATCCGGCCCTCGTCGAGTGCGCAGAAGAGGTGCTGTTCGATGATCTTCCAGGGGTCGCCGAATCTCTGCGCCCGGAGCCGGTAGAAGACGTGCAGCCGGTCAGCGACCTCGTCGCTGCCGGACTGAACGAGCTCGAGCTCCGATTCGCCGAACCAGGTGGCAAACCGCTCGGCGGCCCGCCCCACGCCGGCGAGCTCGACCGGGCCGGGCGGGATCAGCGCGCGCAGACGCACGTCGGGCGCAAGCGTGTCCGCGAGCCGACCGAAGTTCTTCTCGGTCAGGGCCGCGACGAACGTGGTTCCGAGATCAGTAGCTGAAAACCGTGGCGTTGTCATCGCCGATCCACTCCCAGAGAGGTGTCGCGCCACCGAGCTGAGCGTTCGGGACGAGCTCGGCCTGGTCGAGCTTGCGGGCGTTGAAGCAGATGGGGCAGACGAGCAGGCTTCCGCCGCCGCCGGCGTACTGCTGGACGAGCTTCGCGAGCGGCGGGCAGCCGTCACACGCGATCGCGTCGGCGTATCCCGGCAGGGCGAGTCGAACCGCCTCCTTGGTCAGGAACATCGTCGCCTGCTTGCCCTGCTCGACCGCTGCGCCGCCGACGAGGAACGCGACCGTTACCCGTTCGGCGTCCTCGAGCCCGGTTGCGAGATTGATCACCACCTTGTGCGTGCTTGGCATCCCGTCCTCCTTTGGTGATAGGAGGAAGGTAGGACGCGCCGGGCGACGCGTCATCGGCGAGACGAGCCATCCTCGGCCGGGCGCCTCGGATGGCTAGATCCTGCTATGCGAGCCCGTGGCGGCCGGCGAGGGAAGCCGCGGCCGCACGCGAGGGAAGTTCGAGCTTGCGGAGGATGTTGGCGACGTGCCGGTTGACGGTGTGCTCGCTCAGAACGAGGCGCTGCGCGATGCCGTGGTTCGTCAGACCCTCGGCGACGAGGCTGAGAACCTCGAGCTCGCGCGTGCTGAGATTGCCGAGCGGTGTGCCGGCCACGTCTGCGGGACGCCTGGCGTGCGGCCCCCGGAGCTTCGCGAGCATCGCCTCCGCACGAGCGCTCTCCCCGTCCGCTCCCAGCTCCTGGAAGCTCGCAAGTGCCGCTTCGATCTCGCGCTTGGCCCGGTCGTCGCGTCCCAAGGCGCTCAGCGCAGCGGCTAGGTCGAGCCGGACACGGGCGGCATCGAACCGAGCCTCACTCGCCACGAGCAAGTCGATGGCATCTTCGAACGAGCGTCTCGCGGCGTCGTGGTCGCCGCGGGCCACCGCGAGCGCACCTTCGGAGGAGCAGACCGCTCCGAGCAGAGGACGCGTCCGCGCCCGCGTTGCGATCTCACGAAGCTGCTCGAGTGCCTCCGTCGCGCGTTCGATCTCACCCAGGTGCACGAGAGCTCTGATCGCGAACTCGAGCCCGGCGCCGCGCTCGACCCTGCTCGGATCGGAGAAGCGCCGGAGGTAGCGATCGGCCAGCTCCAACGCTTCCGAGGACTGGCCACGGTCGAGGGCGAGTGCGGCGCTCCCGAGCAGGGAGATGGAGTGCGTCTGGCTGCGGCCGAAGAGCTCCTCGGCCTCGGCCACTCGGCCTTGCCGGCGCCGCAACTCACCGAGGCGCGCAAGTGCATCGCCGATCATGGGCGGCCGGGAGGCCTGAAGTCCTTCGACGGCAGCATTGAGCTGACTCTCGGCCTCCTCCCACCGGCCCTGCCAGCTGAGCACGCTCGCGTAGTGCGTTCTGCAGGTGTTGAGCAGGAAGATGTCGTGCTGACCGCAGAACTCGCCTACCCGCGCGCACCATTGGGCGGCACGCTCGTAGTCCCGAACTCGTTCGCACGCGGAGACCAGGTAGCAACAGGCCCAGGCAACGCAGTACAAAAGCCGTGCCTCGCCTGCGAGCGCCACCGTCGTCGCCTCGTCGAGGCGCCGCATTCCCTCCTCCAGCTCGCCTTCGCTCACGAGCGCCCGCCCTTCGAGCCCGAGCCCGAGCATCTCGAGCTCCGGGGCGCCGAACGCCCGCCCCAGCTCGACCGCCTGCACCGCCAGCCGCCGCGCCTTGACCGTGTCCTCCTCCAACGCAACCGCGATGTGGCCCTCGTGGATCGCGAGCCAGCCGTGATCGACTCCGGTCTCGAGACCCTCGAGCAGACTGTGCGCGCGCTGGAGCCAGCCGTTCGCGACAGCGGGCTCGCCGCGAAAGAGAAGGCAGTCGGCAGCAAGCCAGGCGGCGATCCGCGCCGCCGAGGCCTTGTCGCCGCGCTCGAGGTACAAGCGGTACGCCCGTTCACGGGCGCCGAAGGTGAGCCGATCATCGTTCAGCATGTGGCCGGCCCAGCCGAGCCCCTCGAGCGCTTCCGGAGTCTCCTCCCCGGCCAGCGACTCATCGAACGAAACCTGGGCACGCTGCCAGTCCCCGTCGCGCAGAGCGGCCCAACCCTCGCTGAGCGGATCGACACGCGTCACGTCGCTTGCCACGTTCGAACTCTAAGGCCAGGCTCGTGAGCCCGGTACCCGGCAAGGAGCCACATCCCTGGCAGCCATCTGTTCGGGGCCAGGCTGGGCATCTCCGATGCCTGCCCTCGCGCTGGTTCGAGGCCAACCCGGGACCACTCCAGAATGGCGGGGACGAGGTCCCTATGCCGGGGTACTACGAGGCGCTGAGACCGTCCCAGTAAGCCTTGCCCCGCCTGGCGGCGTCGACGCATGCTTCCCAGTCCGGGTACTCGTAGTCGACGAACTCGATCTCCATGCTCATGGGGCCCGCAAAGCCGGAGTGCTCCAGGTCAGTGAGGATCGCCGGGATGTCGATCTCGCCCTCGCCCAGAGGCGGAAAGTCGAGCACGCCCTTTCCCCCGCGCTTGTCCTTCAGGTGGACGTGGCCGATGCGGCCGAGACCGTACTTGATGTCCTCCTCAGGGCGCGCGCCGGCGTAGTAGACGACGTTGCCCGGGTCGTAGTTGATCTGGATCCAGTCGCGGCCGATCGCCTCGAGCAGCTCCAACCCCGCTTGCGCTGTCGGCAGGAGGTTCGAGTCCGTCTCGATGCACAGCCGGACTCCCGCTGATCGCGCTTCGTCGGCGAATTCCCTGGCACCCTCGACGAACCGGCGGCGTTCGTCCTCGCTCTCCGCATCGCCCGTGAACGTGTTCAGGACGTGGATCCCGAGCTCCGTCCCAGCCCTGAGAACATTGCGGAGCCGTGCCCGGCCGAGCTCCTGGTGTAGTGGCGCGTGGCCGCTCATGCTCACGCACCGCAGGCCGTACCGCTCGAGCAGGCGACGTGTTCCGTCGATCTCGTCCGCGCCAAGGCTGTCGGGATCGAGATGCTCGAGGAAGCCCTTCACCGCGCCGATCTCGACGTTCTCGAAGCCGGCCGCGGCGACTCCTCGAAGCGCCTCCTCGAGGCTGTAGGGCTTGAAGCAGATCGTGGAGCAGGTCTGGATCCAGCTCACGGCACGGTCCTTCCCTCCGGGAGGCTCAGCCCCCAGACCTCGTGGTGGAACTCGACGAAGCCCTCGGGATAGTCCCAGGTGTCGATCGCGCAGACGAGGACGGCGGGCCGCTTCTGGCGGAGCGCAGCGCGGGCGCGACGCAGCGCGCCGATCACCTCACCCGGCGACTCGATGCGCTCCGCGTGGGCCCCGCTCGCCTCCGCGACGGCCACCAGGTCGGGTTGCGCCTCGAAGTCGACAGCGAGATACTGCTCCCCGGTCGCCCTGGCAATCCATTTCACCCAGTGCAGGCTCGAGTTGTCGAGCACGACCCAGAGGACCGGCGCGCCGTACTGCACCGCTGTCGGGATCTCCTTCATGAACATCTGGAAGGCGCCGTCTCCTGTCACGCAGACGACCTCGGCGTCGCGGCGTGCCAGTTTGGCGCCGACGGCGCCCGCAACGCCCAGACCCATGATGGTCTGCTCGGCGGGAGCGACGCAGCCGCGGTGCCCGGTCACCTCGAGATACGGGCAGTAGTACGACCACAGGTCCTGGCCGCCGTTCTCGTTGACGAGGACGAACCCGGCGTCGAAGACCCGGCCCAGCGCGTGCACGATTTGCTTGGTGAGCAGCGGTCCGTCGTCGAGGGCGCACTCGATCTCGACCTCGTTCTCGAACTCCTCCTTGAACGCCTCGAGGTCAGCGGTCCACGGACGTTCCTCGACGGGTTGCACCGCGACGGTCAACTGCTCGAGGGCGAGCTTCGCATCGCCGACGACTGCGACGTCCGCGGCCACCGACCGTTCGATCTCGAACGCGTCGACGTCGACCTGGACGACGCGCGCGTCGCGGGCGAAGTAGCGGCCGAGGCCGGTCTGGAACTCCTCGAGCCGGCTGCCCACGACCAGCACCGCGTCCGCCTCGTCCACCGGCCGGGCACTTGACCGGGTGCGATAGAGGCCAACCAGTCCGAACGCGAGCCGATGCTTCTCCGAGATCGACCCGCGGCCCGAGGGGGTGGTGACGACCGGCGCGTCGAGCCGGTCGGCGAGGGCGACGAGCTCCGCCTCGGCCCCCGCAAGTCCGACGCCGCCGCCCGCCCAGATCACCGGCCGCTCCGCGGTCGCGAGAAGGGCTGCGGCGCGTTCGACGGCAACCGGGTCTCCGGCCGGGCGCACCGCCAGGGGGACGCGATACTCCGGAATCTCCGCGGCCGTCCCCGCGACGTCGGAGGGGATCTCGACGACGATGGGGCCGGGTCTGCCGTTGCGGGCGAGCGCGAACGCGCGCTGCATCGTCCAGGCGGTGCGCTCCGCGAGGTCGATTCGGGTCGCCCACTTCGTCACGGGGCGAAGCATCTCCAGCGAAGGTGAGTCCTGGAAGCCGCCCCGTCCTTCGTGGAGGCGGCTCGCGGCCGAGACCACGCAGACGAGCGGGCTGCACGCGTAGACCGCCTCGAGCAGGCCGGGCACGAGGTTGGCGGTTCCCGGTCCTGGGCTCGCATGGACGACGCCCACACGACCGGAGATGCGGGCGTACGCCATTGCCATGAAGACGGCTGAGGTCTCGTGGCGAACGAGAATCGGCTTGACCTGCGGGAAGTCGTACAGGTCGTTGTAGAGGAGCTGAGGGTCGCCGGGGAGTCCGAAGACGTACTCGACGTGCTCTGCCGCGAGCGCCTCGCAGACGGCACGCCACGGTCTACGCAGCGACACCGCACCACTCCACGACACACGCCGCCAGGGACTTCGCGGCCGCGATCACCTCGTCCAGCTCGACGCTCTCGTCCTTGCAGTGGGCGAGACGGAGGTCGCCCGGTCCGAACACGACGCTCGGGATCCCCTCGTCCTCGAGAAATGAGCCGTCGCAGGCGGCACCGAAGTTGACCGGCTGCTGGGGGCTCGGTGCCGGGAGCTTCCGGCCCGAAGCCGCGGCGTGCCCTTTCACCATCGCCTGCACGATGGGATGCTCCCACGAGGTGTCCATCGGCGGCCAGTTGTTCAGCCATTCGAATTGCGGCGGATGCTCGCGCAACCAGGGGTCGAGACGGCACGCGCCCAGCAGGTACTCCTCGATCTCCTGCGACACCTCGGCGGCATCCTGCTGCGGGGGATACCAGATCGAGTACGAGATCTCCGCGCGGTTGGCGAAGTAGAACGGGATCGGCTTCCCGGGATCCGAGTAGAAGACGCCCGGCAACAGGGAGAAGAACCCCGGCGAGAAGTACGGGTGCGTCTTTGTCATCCCCCACTGCTGTTCGAGCTCCTGCAACCACGTGACGACCTTGACGCCCTTCTCGAGGGCGTTGACGCCGATCGCGTCGCCGGGCCCGCCCGGACGGATGGCGAGGGGCCGGTTGCCGCAGTGGGTGCTCTTCCCTTCGACCGTGATGCGCAGGTACCAGTTGCCTGGAGCGACGGGAGAGATCGTCAGCGCGCTCGGGTACGAGGTCGGCTCCGTGACGACCGCCGCGTCGGCGCGGAAACCTGCACGAACGCACGCGCTCGTCCCAAGCTCATGCTCCATCATCTCCTCACCCACGACCGAGTGGAGCTGAAGATCGCCGGCCAGCCGAAGCCCGGTGTCGCCGAGGGCCTGTGCGACGAGCCACATGGCGGTGTCGGACCCCTTCATGTCGGTCGAGCCGAGTCCGTAGAGACGTCCGTCGTGGATTTCCGGCCGCCAAGGGCTGCCGGTCAGCCACGCGTCGGGCTCGACGGGAGGCACCGTGTCGACGTGCCCGTTCAGGATCAGGGAGCGGCCGCCGCCCGTCCCCTGCCGGAGACCGACGAGATTCTTGCGCTCGGGGTCGGGCGCGACCCAGTGCGTCTCGAGTCCCGCCTGCTCGTACCGCTCGCGGAGCACCTCGTTGCAGCGCGTCTCGCCGCCGATCACCTCGTCGCGCGCGACGCCGGCGAAGCTGGGGTTCGTGCTGTCGATCGCGACGAGCTCGCGGAGGAGGCCGACAGCCTCGTCGCGCAGCGCGTCGATCCGCTCGAACAGCTGCTTCATCGCGCCTAGACCGCCTCCGGGCGTCCGCTCTCGAGCGAGCGGTTGACAGCCAAGGAGACCGCGAGGGCATCCCTTGCCTGCTCACCCGTCCCCTGCTCCGGTGGGCGCCCGTGCTCGACGCAGTCGACGAAGTACGCGATCTCCGGCCCCCAGGGGTCGGCGCTTTCGACGGCGACGTGCACGGTAGCGCCGCCCGACAGGTAGAGGCGCAGGCCGCGCGCGGAGTCGGAGGCACCGATGTTGCCCCCGTCCTCTGCAGGCGCGGCGCTGAAGGCGTATTCCGCGACGCCCTCGCTGCCGAGGACGCGAATGCTGCTCGAGAAGGGATACGACCGCGGCATCGCCATGCTGCCCTCGGCGATCCCGGTCGCGCCGTCGTACTCGACCACGGCCTGGACGTGTCCGGGAGTCGGCTCGCTCGCGAAGACACGCCGCGGCCGGCCGAGCAGCCAGTTCATCTGGTCGAAGTCGTGGACCAGGAGGTCGACGGGCGTCCCGCCCGACTGCGTGCGGTCGGCGAACCAGTCCGCCCAGTCCGCGGGGGGCGAGAGCCGGTGCGTCGCGACTGCGCACAGCCCACCAAGCTCGCCCGCGGCCAGCCGCCGCTGGAGCTCGACGTACTCGGGCCAGAAGCGAAGCACGAGGCCCACCATCAGAATTTGTCCGCTTCGCGCCGCTGCGTCGACGACAGCATCCGCATCGGCCATCGTCAGCGCAATCGGCTTCTCCAGGAACACGTGCTTGCCCGCGTCGAGCGCCTGCACTGTAATCGCCCGGTGGAGGGGAGTGGGGAGACACACGTCGACCGCGTCGATCTCCGGGTCGGCGATCGTCGCGTCGAGGTCGGTCGAGGGCTCCGCGCCGACCGTCGCGGCCACCTTCGCCGCGCGGTCGGCAGAGCGGGCGCACACGGTCTTGACTCGAACGCGGTCGCCGAGCGCCTGGTAGTTGGCAGCGTGCGCACCGCCCATGAAGCCGGCGCCGAGAATCGAGACCGTCACCATCAGTGCGCCTCCAGGAAGTCGCGGTTCAGCTGGTTGAACTCGTCGGGGATCTCCCAGAACGGCGCGTGACCCATCTCGGGCCAGACGTGCAGGACCGAGCCCTTGATCCGTTCGTGGATCGCCTGAGAGTGGTCGAGTGGTGTCAGGATGTCCCGGTCGCCGACGCTGATCAACGTCGGGACCTCGAGATCCCGGATCCCTTCTGCAGGCTCGTAGTCCAGACAGGCCTCGGCCTGCTCGCAGAACGCCTCCACCGTCTGCGCCGGCGTTTCGAGCACCTGCCGTTCGAGCTCTGCGAAGAACGAGCCCCGTGCCGCGAAGAAACGCGGTGTGAACACCCACAGCCAGATCTGCCGCGACAGCTCTAGCATTCCCGCCGCGCGGGCGAACGTCTGCCAGCTCCGGACCAGCGACTGCGTGAAGGGATCGGGCCGCCACCAACTGCAGTGGAGGACGAGGGAGCGAACGAGCGTGGGCTGGTGGACCGCGACCTGCTGCGCGATCAAGCCGCCCATCGAGGCGCCGACGACGTGGACGCGGTCGAGCTCGAGGTGGCGCACGAGCCCGGCGGCGACGTCGCCGAACAGCTCGGTCGTGTACGGCCCGGGCGGCCCGGTCGTCTGCCCGATGCCGGGGTTGTCGAAGACGACCACCCTGAAGCGCTGCGCCAGGAACTCTGTCTGGAGCGCCCACGCCGTGTGGTCGACGCCGAGCCCGGTGATCAGCAGGACGGGGTCGCCGGCGCCGTGCTCCTCGTAATAGACGCGGCGCTCGCCGAGGCTGGCGAATGGCACGCTGCAGCCTCAGCTCTCCCGGCCTCTCCGGGGACGGGAGGCCAGGTAGCGGTCTTCGAGCTTGTCGTGGACGTCCTCCATGTCGCGAACGAGGTTCACCACGGCCCGGCTGCACCAGCCGAGGAACTCTTCTCCCTTCGCAGGCGTGGACTCGCTCGGCTTCCCCCAGACGCCGCCGCCGTCCTCGAGCAGCGACCAGAACGATCCCGGCGTGGCGAGGAAGAGCGGATCAAGCAGTGCGAATGCGCTCGTGCGCAGCTCGGGGAGCTCGGGCGTGAAGTCGCGAACCCGCTCCATGTCGCACAGCTGTTCGTTGATCGCGAGCACGATCGACGTCTCGCCCACGTTCGCGTGGATGCCGGCGCTCCCGGACAGGTACTGCTCGGCCTCGTCCGGCGCGAGGCCTGCCCAGTAGGGAAACGGGTACACCCGGGTGCCTCCGGGAAGCTCGTCGTGGAAGCGCGCCACCGCGAACTCGAGCGCGTGCGAGTTGCAGTAGTGCCCGTTCAGCAGCACGATCCTGCTGAAGCCGACGTCGGCCAGCGACAGGCAGACGTCGCGCACGACATCCAGGAACGTGTCCATGCGAAGGTGCACGAGGCCGTGCGCCCCGCGGTGGTCGTGCGCGATCCCGAACGGGATCGGCGCGCCGACGAGGGCGTCCAGGTCGGGCGCCGCGCGCTTGGCGATCTCGAGCGGGATGTAGACGTCGGTCCACAGGGGCCCGTGGTCGCCGTGGTCCTCGGTCGAGCCGACCGGCACGATTACGGTCCGTCCGCCGCCCTCCAGGTACTCGCGCACCTCGAGGTTCGTCATCTCCGGCATGAACAGAGAGCGGGCCATCTCGCTACTCGAGCCCGAGCGCGTTCAGGTGCTCCCGCGAGCGCCGCATCGCCTCGGTCACGTCGGTGAGCGGCGGCCACGGCTCGCCCTGAAACTCGAGCTCGACCGAGTAGGGGCCCGTGTACCCGGCATCGCGCAGGATCGCGAGGACGCGGCCGAAGTCGACCACGCCGCTGCCGATTGCGGGGAAGTTCCAGTTGCCCTTGCCGCCGGTCGTGTCCTTCAGGTGGACGTGGGCGAGATGGGGCACGATCTTCGGCAGGTCGTCGACCGCCTTCTCGCCCGAGTAGAACTCGACGTTGGCCGTGTCGTAGTTGACCTGAACCGACTCCCGGCCGATCTTCTCGAGCAGAGGGAGGGTCACGTCGCTTGAAGCCATGATGTCGCCGTGGATCTCGAGCGCGACGACGACGCCTGCGCTCTCCGCGGCATCGGCCAGCTCCGCGATGTTGCCGAGGAACGCGGCCTCGTTCTCGTCGGCGCTCTGGTGCCCGCCGACGGCGGTGTTGACGATCGGCAGCCCGTACTCGGCGGCCCAGAGGACGGCAGCGATGCCGTGGTCGAGCCCCTCTCGAGTCGTCAGGTCGGAGTGCCCGCTGAGGCTCACGGCCTCGAGCCCATGACGTTCGAGGACGCCGCGCACCTCGGCCGGCGGCGTGCTCAGGTCGACGTGCTCGGTCCAGCCCGGGACGGCCGAGAGCTCGACGTACCGGTAGCCGGCCGCGGCGATGCCCTCGAGCGCCTCCTCGAAGCCGTACGTGTGGTACGTGTTCGTATGGCCGGCGAGTGGGTTCACGCAGTCCTCTCCTCTCGGCGTTCGTCCAGCGGATGTTCCTAGCACCGGGCGGCAGCCCGGTCAATGCGAGGGCGAGACGCCCCGCCGGAGCGGAGCGCCTCGCGACCTCGTCCTGCTCTACAGCGGCAGCCCCGCCGGCAGCTTCGTCCTCTTGAAGTACTGGTCGACCTTGAAGGCCTTGGCGTCGCGGCGTGCCCTGGCAACGTCGGCTCGCTTGTTCGCCGCGGCGATCAGCGACAGGTCGATGATGTCGCCGAATTTGAGCTGCTTCTTTGTCTGGCCGAGCTTCGCGATCGTCGCGAGATACCCGTTCCAGGCGTTCTGGTCGAACGAGCCCCAGAGGCCTCCATTCCGCTTCCGCAGCGAGTAACCGCTCGCGAGCTGAACCATCGACTCGACCGCGACCTGCGGCGAGATGATGCTCTGCAGCGCCGGCAGCTGGCTGTAGGTGATCTGCGCAGCCGCTCTCGGGTTGGCGCGGGCGAACTCGAAGCCCATGACGACACCGGCGAGGAAACGGGTGTAGATGTCCCGCTTCTTCGCGTCGCTGAGGTCGGCCTTGCGGACCGCATAGACGTTCGAGGGATCCTTCGAGAACTTCGCCCCGATCAGGAACTTGATGCTGAACCCGGCGCCGAAATGCGCCGCCTCGCCGTTGAGCTGAGCCCGGAGCCCTTCCCAGGCAAGTCCCGCATCCGCCTGGCCGCGGGCGACTGCCTGCACCCACTGCGTCCCCAGCTCGACGTACTTGACGCTGCTCGGATCGACGCCTGCGTCGGCGAGGATGGGGTCGATGATCGCCTTCCAGCCGATGGTCAGCACGGCGATCTTCTTGCCGGCAAGGTCCGCCGGCGAGGTGATCTTGCTGTCGCCCGGCAGGACGAAGTCGAACACCTGCGCGGGGTACTGCTCCCAGACACCGATCACGGGGATACCCGCGTCGACCGCCGACGAGAGCACGCCCGGGGAGGGGTAGCCCATGTCGATCTTGTTCGCCGCGACGAGCTGCATCTCGCCCGACCCGGCGCCTGCGTTGAGCCGGGCGTCGATGTTGAGTTTCTTGTAGTACCCCATCTGTATGGGGACGCGGATGTTGTAGTCGTCCATCACGTCGAGCGTGCCGCGCGGCGAAATCCAGCGGACGCGGTCGAGCTTGTCCGTACGGGCGAACGCGTCCTCGACCGAGATCGTCCCCAACAGCCCGAGACCGGCGCCGGCCGCGGCCGTGCGCCTGACGAGCTCTCGCCGCGTCAGGCCCTCGCCCATGGTCTCCTCCAACGCGAACTTCGCGTCTTCCATCGCCCTCCTCCTCCTTCGGTTGTTCCTACGCCTCCCAGCTCGCCCAGCGTTTGCCTACGCAGTAGAACACGATGTAGATAGAGACTCCAAGTGCCGCGATGATGACGATCGTCGCCCAGAACTGCGGCACCTGGATGAGAGACGCAAAATAGATGAGCTGGTGCCCGAGACCACCCTCCTCGCTCGCCGAGGCCATCTCGCTGCCGACCGCGGTCAGCAGGCCGAAGATCGATCCAACCATGTACCCGACGATGATCATCGGCAGGGCGAGGGGGAAGCGGATCTTGCGGAAGATCTGGAACGTACTCGCGCCGTAGGACCTGGCCAGAGCGATCTTGGCGAGGTCGGTCCGGCGAAAACCGGTTGCCGCGTTGATGAGCACCATCGGTCCCGAGGCGAGCGCGACGGCGAACACGATCGGCCAGATCCCGAGACCGCCGAGCCCCTTGGGCAGGCTGATGCGCAGGAACGGGACGAGCGCGAGCATCGGCGTCGTGACGAGGATGATGATGTACGGGGCGACAACTTTCTCGACGAACGGCTTTTGCGTGATCACCGCGGCGAGGAGGAGGCCGATCGTCGAGCCGATGGCGACGCCCATGAGGAACTCCTGGGCTGTGACCCAGAGGTGGTGGCCGTAGCGGATCCCGAAGTCCGTCGTCAACGCGCTCACGATCTGCGTGGGCTTGGGGAAGACGTAGGAAGGCGTCTTGGCCCAGCGCAGGATCCCCTCGATGCCCCAGAAGACGCCGACCGCCAGCGCGACGATCGTGCCGATCTCGAGGGCGCTCTTCGCGCCCCGGATCGAGGTCATGCCGGTCCAGTCGATCGGCCCGTGGTCGCGATGCTGAGAGCCTTCTTCGAAGCTCGGGATCTCGTCGCGCAGCTCGTTCGGGACCTGGCTCACCGTCAGCTCACCTCGACGTCCGTGCGGCGTCCACCCGTCTCGACCGTGCGCTTGATCTCCTGAATCAGCGCGATGAAGCCGGGCTCGAAGGTCATCTCGATCGTCCGCGGCCGCGGCAGGTCGATCTCGAAGATCCGCGCGAGGCGCCCGGGACGGGGCGTCATCACGACCACCCGGTCGGACAGGAAGATCGCTTCGCTGATGTTGTGCGTGACGAAGACGATGGTCTTGCCCGTCTCCGACCAGAGCCGGAGCAGCAGAAGGTTCATCTCGTCGCGCGTGAAGGCGTCGAGCTGGCCGAACGGCTCGTCCATGAGCAGGACTGCGGGGTCCTGCGCGAGCGCGCGGACGATTGAAGCCCGCTGCTGCATCCCGCCCGACAGCTCGCGCGGGTAGGCCGTCTCGAAGCCGGCGAGTCCCGTCTCGGCGAGGAGGCTCTCGATGCGGACGGCGTCGACCGGCCGCCGCTTGATCTCGAACGGGAACTCGATGTTCTGCCGCAGGTTCCGCCAGGGGAGCAGGTTGGCGTCCTGGAAGATGAAGCCCATCACCTCCGGACGGGGGCCTTTCACCGCCACGCCGTCGACGAGGATCTGGCCGCGAGTGAGCTCGTGCAGTCCACCCAGCGCCCAGAGGAGAGTCGTCTTGCCGCAGCCGCTCGGGCCGAGGACGCAGACGAGCTCGCCCTCCCGGACGTCGACCGAGAGCCCCTCGAGCGCACGCACCGGGCCGGTCTTCGCCGCGTAGACCTTCGTCGCGTCCCGGATGCTGATCTTCACCTCATCCCGCGCGGCGTGCGGCGCGTGCTCCCCGTGGCGGCGGGCGACAACCCCACCGGACGCGAAAGTCGACTCTGCCTCCGTCATCGGCGTTGGAGAGCGGTCCGCGGCGGCGCCGGGAACGGCTAGAACCAACCCTCCTCATCGGGATCGCCGTACTCCATGAACTCGATCACCGCGCCGTCGATGAGCACGAAGGCAACGCTCAGGAACGACGGATCGGGTGCAGGATGGAACGGCTCCGCCAGCACCTCGTGTCCGTCGATCTCCCTCCGAACATCATCGACCCGGTAGGCGACGTGTGGATCCGTCCGCAACGGGCCGGTGATCGGACTGTCGGGCTGGAAGCGGAGCCACTCGACGTTGTAGGGATGCGCGCGAGGGCTCGTCACCCAGACGCGCGTCGCCTCGACCCAGCTCTCGCCCTCCTTCTGCTCCTCGGTCACGAGGCCGACATGGTCGAACCTCGCGCGATCGAATTGTGAAAGGGAAGCTTGCAAAGGAGATGCAGCCGTTTCTATCGTCACCCCCGGTCCCAGTCAAGGAGCAGGCAATGCGCATCCTCGCCCTCGCCGCCCATCCCGACGACCTCGAGATCCTGTGTGCGGGCACCCTCGTGCGCTTCGTCGCCGAAGGCCACGACGTCGTCATGTGCCACGCGGCGAAGGGCGATCGAGGGAGCTTCGTCCACACCTCGGAGGAGATCGCCACGATCCGTGAAGGAGAGGCGCGCCGTGCGGCGGAGATCGCCGGCGCGGACTACGTGTCGCTCGGGCTCAGGGACACCGAGATCGACGCGTCCGACCCGGAGCAACGGCGCGCCGTCGTCGACCTCGTCAGGGACGTCCGTCCCGAGCTGATCATCACCCACTACCCCGCCGACTACATGTCGGATCACAACGAGCTCTCGAAACTCGTCTTCGACTGCAGCTTCCACGCCACGGTGCCGCTGCTCGAGACCGGTAAGCCCCACCACGACGTCGTCGCTCCGATCTACTACATGGACACGCTGATGGGCGTCGGCTTCCAGCCGGTGGATTACGTCGATGTCAGCGAGGTGATCGAGACGAAGGTCGCGATGCTGGAGGCGCACGCAAGCCAGGTGACGTGGCTGCGCGACCACGACGGTGTCGACATCGTCGACCAGATGAGAACGATGACTCGCTTCCGGGGTCAGCAATGCGGCGTCGAGTACGCCGAAGGATTCGTCCCGTGCCGCACTTGGCTCCGTACGCGCCCTCGCCGCTCGCTCCCCTGACCCGGTCTCAGCGTACGACTCCGGCGGAGGATGGACGCGGAAGCTGACTGCCGACTACAGTTGGCGCCAAGTCGCCGGGTAGCGCAGGGTGGTTTCGCGCCGGCCCCGGCAGGGAAGGGGGGAATCGGTGGAGCGCAAACGGGTATCGGCTCGTTCCGGAGTCGATGACCACCGCGTGGTCGGCCGCTTCACCGCGTCGTCTCGAGGAAGGGAGGGCTGATGAGAATGCCAGTACGCGGGCTGACGGGGGCACGCCTCGCTCGAACGGGAGCGGCGGCGGCGATCCTGCTCGCAGGGGTGGTCTTCTGGGCCACGGGCGGTAGCGCCGCCGACAAGTCGATCAGGACGATGGGCACGGAGGACGTGCACATCAACTCGAAGATCTTCTCGGACCTGCGGTTCAGTCCGGGCGACAATACGGTCAAGAGCGGGGAGACGATCACGCTCGTACACGGGGATCAGACCGAGGAGCCGCATACGCTGACGATCGTCAACGCCAATGAGCGTCCGTCGGATGTCGAGAGCGTATTCGCGTGCGGCGAGCCGGGAACCATCTGTGACGAGGTGTTCAACACCGTCGGGCCGCAGATCGTCGACGAGACCAAGTCACAATTCATCAACGTGTCGGGCGGCGCTGGGCTGGACGGGCGGCTCGACACCATCTGGCTCCCAGCGGGCACGTCGCTCACCGTCCCGGTGACCGCGCCCGCAGGCACCACGCTCGCGTTCATGTGTGCGATCCACCCCTGGATGCAGGGCACCATCCGCGTCGGCTAGTCCGGCGAGAGCAACCTCGGTGTGGTGCGGGCCCTACGCCCGCACCATGCTGAGGAATCGATCGACGACCCGCGCTGGGATCAGATCATCGGCGCAGAGGTGTGAGCAGAGCCGACGCTCGCAGTTGCGGGATGCGCGATCGTGGCTTCACGCGACCTCGGGCGGGGGCGTCGACACCGATTGCGGGTCGACGGCGAAGAGCTGCCTGTGACCGGGTATGCCTGCGAACGTGGCGGTTACTCGCTCGAGGAACTCGATCTCGGAGCCCGCGACGAGATCCTTGAGCGTGGCGGAGACGAGCACCTCACCAGGCTCGGCCTCTGCGGCGATGCGAGCGCCGAGGGTAACGGCGATTCCCTCGAGCCTGCCGTCGACGAGCTCGCACTCCCCTGTGTGGAGACCGATGCGCGTTTCGACTCCGGCAGCACGCATGGCGGCGCTCACCGAGCACGCGCAGCGGATCGCGCGTGCGGGCCCGTCAAACGAGGCGAGGAAGCCGTCCCCAGTGGTGTCGAGCTCGCGACCGCGGTAGCGGAGTAGCTGACGTCGAATGAGGTCGCGATGAGCCTCCAGGAGCCCCAGTCGGCCGCCGCTGTCCACGACGAGCACGGTTGTAACTGCGCGGTCGGGTTCGGGGACATTGTCGCCACCGACCTCGGCGAGGAAGGTTTCGATCGGCAGGATGAGCGTCTCGTAGTCGCCGACCCACGGCAGATGGTCGTCTCCCGCCAGCTCGATGTACCGCGCGGCGGGGATGCGGGCGCCGAGGTAGCGACCGTTGAACACCGGCACCAGGCGATCGTCACGTCGGTGGAGAACGAGCGTCGGGACCCGGATCGCCGGCAGGATCGCCGCGATGTCGCTCTGGGCGGCCATACGTACTGCTGCGGCGGCTGCCGACGGGCTTGCCCCGAGCCGGAGCCGGGTTGCGTACCAGCGACGAAACTCGTCGTCGTCCGCTCGGCTCGGACCGTCTACCCGCAGCTGCTCGTCGCAGTACTCCGTCGTCCCCCAGCGCGTCTCGATGTCTGCGATCCAGCGGTCGAAGTCTTCCGGGGTCAATGCCCACGGCGTCTCAGGTGACCAGCGGAGCGCGACGAGTGCGCCGTACATGAGGAGCGCCAGCGTTCGTTCGGGGTACGTCGCGGCGAACAGTGCCGCCATCGAGGCGCCCTCCGAGTAACCGAGCAGCGCCGCGCGCGACGAGCGGGCGGCATCCATGACCGCCCGCACGTCGTCCATCCGGGTCTCGAGGTCGGCGATGCCGGTCGCGCGGTCGGACATGCCGGTGCCGCGTTTGTCGAAGACGATGAGTCGCGAGAAGCGTGCGAGGCGTCGGTAGAACCCGGCCATCGACGGATGCCACCATGCCGACTCGAGGTTCGAGATGAACCCGGGCACGAACACGAGGTCGACAGGCCCATCGCCGACGATCTGGTAGGCGATGTTGACCTCCCCGCTGCGGACGTAGCGAAACTCTGGCAGCTCCGAGGTCGACGCCTGCGCCGAATCGGTGAGAACGGCGGCACGGCGCCGAATCGCCTCCCGTGCGAGACGTACGCGCCGGCGCTCGCCGGTCTCGGCGATCCCGAACTTGTCGTAAAGGTGCAACAGGTGTTGCTTGACTGCCGCGTCGGTGACGACGAGCGCCGCGGCGATCTCCCTGACGGAGGCCGGTTCCTCGAAGACGTTGCCGTGCAAGGCTGGACGACAGAGCGCCGCGAGCACGTCCCGCTCCCGGCGAGTCAGATCGGGCGGAGTGGCGTCTGGGTCGGACATCGATCCCGCGAGGATGCTAGGGCCCGGGGTTACCAAAAGGGAAGCAAGAGTCTCACCACGCGGGTCATTACGCGTGGGCCGATCGAGCCGTACCGTCGAGCCGGCAAACCGACTGGGAGGCTCACGATGGCAACGGAGATGGCACGGACACACTCGCACCGACGTTGGCGCCCGGGTCCGTACGACGAGATGCGGAAGGCCTTCTGCTGGCAGGTGCCGCGCCACTACAACATCGCCGCGGACGTCCTGGACAAGCACGAGCCGTGGCGGCCGGCGATGTACTGGGAGGACTGGCAGGGCAACGAACGCACGCTCACCTTCGGCGACATGCAGGCCCTCACGAACCGAACGGCGAACGCGCTCCGTGCCTACGGCGTCAGCGAGGGCGACCGCGTCGCCGTCATGCTGCCGCCTCTCCCCGAGACCGCCGCGGCCTTCCTCGCGACGTACAAGCTGGGCGGCGTCCTCTTGTCGCTCTCAGTGCTCTACGGCGACGACTCGATCGTGCATCGGCTGCGCGACTGCTCGGCGAAGGTGGTCGTCACCGATGCGGCCAACCGGGAGCGGATCGACCGCGTCCGCGACGGCCTGCCGCAGCTGGAGCACGTGCTCGTCGTCGACGAGGAGTTCGGCCGCGCCGTCGCGCGGTCCTCCGACCGCTGCGAGACGCTCGACACCCCGGCCGACCAGGCGGCTCAGATCTACTACACGTCCGGCACGACCGGCACGACCGGGCTCGCGAAGGGGATCGTGCACGCGCACCGGTACCTGCTCGCGCACAACGAGTTCGAGATCGTCCACGATGTGCGGGACGACGAGGTGTTCCATTCGACCGGCGAATGGGCCTGGATCGCGGGCATCATCCCCGGCATCCTCGGGCCGTGGCGCTTCGGGGCGCCGATCGCGGTCTTCGCCCGCCAGGGCGGCTACGACCCCCGGCAGACGCTCTACGTGCTCGAGAAGTACGAGGTCAAGAACCTGTTCGCGCCGCCGACGGCGCTGCGGGCGATGGCCGCGCTCGGAGAGATCTCGGATCGGTATCCCGGCATCTCGCTCAGGCTTGCCTGCTCGGGCGGGGAGCCGCTCAACCCGGAGGTGATCAGCTGGTTCACACGCCAGTTCGAGATCCCGGTGATGGACTTCTACGGCCTCTCGGAGAGCTACCCGCTGTGCACCAACTATCCGACCATGGCGATCCGCCCCGGCTCGATGGGAAAGCCGACACCCGGCTGGCAGGTCGCCTTGCTCGACGACGACGAGCAGCCCGTACCGGTCGGCGAGAGCGGGGAGATATGCCTTCGCGCCCGCACCAACCCCCACTACCCGCTCGGCTATTGGAACCGCGCCGAGGACACGCGGCGCGTCTTCGGCGGCACCTGGTTCCACACACGCGACGTCGCCCGCCGAGACGGCGACGGCTACATCTGGTACGAGGTTCGCAACGACGACGTGATCATCTCCGCCGGCTACCGAATCGGCCCGTTCGAGGTCGAATCGGCGCTCGTCGCACATCCAAAGGTCGTCGAGGCAGCCGCCGTCGCCTTCCCCGACCACCTGCGCGGCCACATCGTCAAGGCATTCGTACGCGTCCTACCCGACACCGAACCGACCGACCAGCTCGCCGGCGAGATCCAATCGTTCGTCCGCGAACGCCTCTCCGCCTACGCCTACCCGCGCGCAATCGAGTTCGTCGACGACCTGCCCAAGACACTCACCGGAAAAATCCGGCGCATCGAGCTTCGCGAACGCGAGACCAAGCGAGCACCAACGCTCTCCTGACCGACGCATCAACGGCGGCGCCGTCGCAAGCGAGTAGGGTGCCTGCGCTGGACAGCGCTTCAACTTCCATGGCGGGATGCTTCACTTGCGCCGTGAGCGAAGCGGACACGAGTGGGGCGCGCGACGACGAGCTAAGGGCGTTTCGCAGCGCGGCGCACGCGCTTGTCGAGAGCGTCGTCGACCACCTCGCGGCGCTGCCATCGCGACCGGTCTGGCAGCCGATTCCCGACGGGCTGAAAAGTCGCCTGCTCGACCTGCCTCTGCCGGCGCAACCCGCGACGCTCGACGACCTGGTCGCAGCGATGTCGGGGGATGTGCTGCCGTACGCGATGGGCAACGGTCACCCGGCGTTCTTCGGCTGGGTCAACACGCCGCCGTCCCTGGCCGGCATCATCGCTTCGCTGACGGCAGCGGCGATGAATCCGAGCGTTGTCGCCGGCGATCACGCCGATGTTCACCTCGAGCGCACGGTGGTGCGCTGGCTGGCCGAGCTCGTCGGCTTTCCACACACGCCGGGCGGGGGTCTGCTCACCAGCGGCGGGTCGGTCGCGACGATCGTCTGCTTTGCAGGCGCCCGTGGTCGCGCGCTGGCGGCAGCCGGCCACGACGTGCGGCGCGACGGTCTCGTCGGCGCGCCACAGCTCATCGCCTATGTGCCGGCCGAAGCTCATAGCTGCGTGCGGCGCGCTCTCGAGCTGCTCGGGGTCGGCAGTGGGGCCATGCGCGAGGTGCCGCTCGAGGGCGGCCGGCTCGACACGGCCACGTTGTGCGCCTCGATCGCCGCTGATCGCGAGGGCGGTGCGGTGCCGGCATTGCTCGTCGGCTCGGCCGGGACCGTCAATGCCGGCGTGATCGATCCACTGGAGGCGCTCGCCGACGTCGCGTCCGCGGAGGGCCTCTGGTTCCACGTCGACGGTGCCTATGGCGCGTTCGGTGTGCTCGACACGGCGATCGCGGCGCGCTATCGGGGCATGGAGCGGGCTGACTCGCTGGTTCTCGATCCGCACAAGTGGCTCGGCGTTCCGGTCGACGCCGGCTGCGCGCTCGTGCAGCGCGCCGACGACCTGCGCGACGCGTTCAGTCTCATCCCGCCATACCTGAGGCAAGGCACCGGGGCGCCGGTCGGGACGTTCGCCGAGTACGGGCTCGAGCAGACGAGGCCGTTCCGGGCGCTCAAGACCTGGGCGACGATCGCCGCGCGCGGACGCTCCGGCATTGCGGCCCAGGTGGTACGCGCGAACGAGCTCGCCCGCGAGCTGGCGGCGCTCATCGAGAGCGAGCCCGAGCTGGAGCTAGCCGCTGTGCCCGAGACGTCGATTGTCGCCTTTCGCACGCGCCCTGCGCGTTGTCCGCCTGCCAGGCTGGACGACGTCAACCGAGCGCTGCCCGAGGCTGTTCAGGCACGAGGCCGGGCCTTCGTCACCGGCACGATCTTCGACGGCCGCGAGACGCTGCGCGCCTGCATTCTTCACCCGGACACCGGCTCTGAGCATCTGGCGACCCTGGTCACGGAAATCACCGAGGCGGCCCGTATGCTTGCGGCCCAGGTGCCCTAGCGACCGGCAGGTTCGGCTCTGTGATCACACGTGCGACCGCCAGGGGGCGCCCTTCACCGTCGTCTCCCTGCTTCGTGTGCTTCGGCGCGCGGGTGGGCGCGACAGAACGCGCGCACGGCATCGTTGAACCGCTCGGGCTGATCGAGGTTGCTGACATGACCGGCCTCGGGGATGACGACGAGCTGTGCCATCGGGATCGCCCGTTCGAACTGGCGTGCGACGCTGAGCGGGGAACGCACGTCGAGTTCGCCCCAGATCAGCAGCGTCGGTGCGGTGATACGGGCAAGCAGGTCGCGCTGGTCGGCCTCGGCCATCACGAGCAACTGAGTCCTCAGGCTCGCAGCACGGACGTCGCCGGCAATCTCCGCGAGGAGCGGAACGAATCTGGTCGGCGGATCGCCGGCGAAAAGGCCGGGAAGCGTCGGGTCGAAGTCATCCGCCGGGACGGCGAGCATCTTGCGTGCACCTGCGACTCGGGCACGCACCTCCTGCTCGGGCAGCGACCCTTTCCAGCCGGCGTACGTGTCTACGAGAATCAAGGTCGCGACAAGCTCGGGGTAGCGGCGGTAGAGCTCCAGCACCACGGTACCGCCCCACGACAAGCCGGCAACGTGCGCAGGGCCGGGCGCCAGCGCGCCGATCAACGTTGCGAGGCAGCTTGCGTAGTCCACCAGGCCGAACTCCGCAGGTACGTCGGAGGAGCGGCCGGCTCCCGGCGCGTCCCAGGCAATGACGGTGAATTCGTCAGCTAACCCATCGAGCTGCGGCCGCCAAATGCGGGCGTCCTCGGCCGCTCCGTGGACGAACACCAACGGTGGCCCACGACCGACGCGCTCGTACGCGATATCGAGCCCGCTCGCCCGAACAACCTCCATCGTCACAAACATACAAACGCGTCAGCGAGCGCGACAACGGCACTGATCAAGTGATGCGCTAGAGCGTAAGAACACTCTAAGTCTCTTTGTTTGTCGCCGTGCTTGCTTGACAGCATCGTTCAGTTTCCTGCATACTTCACCCAGAAGTTAACTTTGGAAGGAGGATCCGAATCAGAGAAAAGCGTACTCAGGAGGAGGCATAACTGTGTGCACTCCACTCCCTGTCGGCCAGATGCGGGCCGATCGGTTTGGCTCTGGTATGGGCGAGATTCGCACTGAATGACCGAGATACCCCGAGACCTCGACCGTGTATTCGAAGCGCTCGCGAACGCTCACCGACGCGAGATCGTTTACCTCCTTGGCCTTCAGCCCTACTCGATTCACCACCTTGCCAAGATGCGAGGTCTGTCGCTGCCGGCGATCCACAAACACATCAAGATTCTCGAGTCGGCAGGCATGGTGAAACGCCGCAAGATCGGGAGAACCAACTTTCTCACGCTCGACCGCGAGTCATTACGCAGCTTGCAGGACTGGCTCGGTGAATACCACGCCTACTGGGGCACGGAGAAAGAGACACTGGAGAACTACGAAGCTTTCCTACGTCAACAAGAGGCAAATCGAAAGGAAGAGAAATGAAGAAGTTCGTGTACCTATACGTCGGTCGGCTCGCCGCCACACGTAACCGGAGACCGGTTTCTGCCTGTTCGCAGGACGCGAGAAGTCGAGCCGCTGCGACCCGGCGATCATGTACGGCCCTGACGCGACAAGGAAGCGGCCGTAGCCGGCGCCGTGCCCCTGCGCCGCTCCCAGCCGCGCACCGGGGTCCCGGGGGCTAAGCGGGATGGGCGCGGCAGCGGGAAGCGCCAGCCTGTAGCCGAGGTCGCCGGCCGGGCGAAGCAGGGAGGTG
>Ga0066710_100000328_pt1 | contig 26986 bp, 25 predicted proteins | sample GraSoiAngelo_159_FD_79666 | JGI IMG/M metagenome (GOLD analysis project Ga0066710, IMG submission 79666) | Grasslands soil microbial communities from the Angelo Coastal Reserve, California, USA - 14_1009_16_40cm | ecosystem: Environmental > Terrestrial > Soil > Grasslands | place: USA... | reverse complement strand
TTTTTGATCAATCAAGCGGTCGAGATTGTTTAGAGAGTGTTTCAGGGACGCCGATGAGTCCAGCGAATCACCGACACGAACGCGTGGGCGAGGAGATCGCGCACGAAATCAACGCCATGCTGGCGGGGGAACTGAAAGATCCGCGGCTGGAAGTAAGCGTGGTCGCCAGCGAGGTGCGCGTTCAGACCGATATGAAGCACGCGCGGGTGTTCATCAGCGTCCAGGGGACAAACAAGGAGCAATGCGACGCGATCAAGGCGCTTGAACATGCTTCCGGATACATCCGGCGGGAGCTGGTCGAGCGGCTGCAGCTTCGCCGCGTGCCGGAACTGCATTTCACGCTGGATCTTTCCCAGGAGCACGTGGAGCGCATCGAGCGGCTCTTGAAGGAAATGAAGAAGGACAATCCGCCCACGCCGCAGCAGTAATTGGTTTTTAGTTCCTAGTCGTAAGTGAAAATTGCCGGTTAGGCTTGAGCCTCCGGCTTTGGTCGCAAAGCCAGAGGCCGGAGACTTGCGTGTGGTTCAGTGGCGAACGGGCTCGTACTCTATCGTCGGCCCACCGGGGATTGTTTAGGCGGAAACAGCTTAGCGTAGTAGCGACCACGGAGCTGTGTTTCCAAACCCCGGACTCGGTGCTAAGAACTTAAAACCTAAAACCAATTACTGATTGCTTCGAAAATGCCACGACAACCACAACCAGCGCCGATCGACGGCGCGCTCGTCATCCACAAGCCGAAAGGGAAAACGTCGCACGACGTGGTCGATGCGGTGCGTCATTTGGCGGGCTTTCGGCAGATCGGACATCTGGGGACGCTTGATCCGCTGGCCACGGGCGTTCTTGTGCTGCTGCTCGGCCGTGCCACGCGGCTGGTGCAGTTCTACGCTGGGCGCCGCAAGCGATATGAAGCCGGCTTTCGGTTCGGCTTCGCGACGGATACGTACGATTCCGATGGCGAAGCGCAGGGACCGGACGCCGCGCCGGCTATGGACGCCGCGACAGTCGAAAGGTTTGCAGCGGAGCGCCTTGGGCGGTTCGAGCAGATGCCGCCGTCATTTTCCGCGAAGAAAGTGAAAGGGCGCCCTGCGTACGAGCTGGCGCGGAAGAAGCAGACTGTCGAGCTGAAGGCCGTCGAAGTCGAGATTTACGAGTACAAGCTCAGAGAGATTGAAGACAGCATCGCGCGCTTTGTCATCGAGTGCTCGTCGGGCACGTACATCCGTTCGCTGGCGCATGAGATGGGGCTGAAGCTCGGGTGTGGCGCGCACCTTGCGGAAATCACGCGCACAGCGGTGGGAGAGTTTTCGCTGGAACAAGCAATCACGCTTGAGGAACTTGCGGAAGCCAAGCTGGCTGGGAAGTTCGCGGACCGTCTGATCCCTCTCGAAAGCTTGCTGGCTAATTTCCCGCGGGTTAACGTATTACCCGTGATCGAAAACCGCGTGCGTCATGGCACGAAGTTCAATATTACGCTCGCGCAGCTTCAGCCGGGCTGCGTCGAGCCGCCTCCCGGCGCTACGACGCAGCTCGATGGCGGGGAGCCGAGACCGCCGCGACTGCGTGTATTCGGCCAGCAAGATAAACTCATCGCCATTGCCGAAGCCGTCGTGCCGCGCACGTACCAGCCAATCGTAGTGTTCGAAGCTCTGCCGTAGCTCAACTACGCGAAAACACAAAATCAATTTGCAGACAGTCCCGTCATTGTTAGGATTCGACGAGGTCGAACTCGAAGAGTCTCAAGCTAATGTTTACGCGGAAACGGGGATCAGATGAGATCCTGCGCTCCGCAAACCCATCCGGAGCGCAAAAAGGCGCTTCGCTCGGGATGACAATGGTATCCGCGAGCGGCCTTGAGAATTCGTCCTTTGCTGGTGAGGACGGCGGATCAGGGTTGAGGCTGTGGCGCAGGTGACTGCAGAGTTCCCGGCCCGGGGGTCCCGCGGCTTCCGGTATCCCCGCGACCCGCGAAAATCGTCCGCGTGAGACGATCCGCCAGGCGCAGCTTCCGCGGCGTGACGAGGATCAGGAGCTCTGTATCCTGAAGCGAATTCTTCCGCCCCCCCAACGCATATCCTGCGACCGGGATTTCCGCGAAGCCCGGCAGGCCGGTGATGGAGCGGGTCTCTTCCGCATCGGTGAGACCACCAATCAGCGTAGGTTCGTCCTCTCCGACGCGAACGGTTTGTGTCAACGTCCGATTGGAGAGGACGGGAATCCCGTTCACGCTGGAGCCGGCCAGCGAGCGAATTTCGAACTCGAGCACCAAAGTAACTTCATTATTGGGATGAAGCGTGGGCGTGGCCTTTATCTTCACGCCGAGATCGACGTATTCCGAGGCCGGATAGGGCGTCTGGGCCGCGCCGCCCGTGGTGCTATTGGCGAAATTGGAGGAGTCCTGAATCACCGTCACCACGCCCTGGGCAGAGGCCGGATCCTGGGCCACTAAGGCGACATCAGGAAGTCCGCTGGTGGTCAATGTCGAGGCGATCAGTGCGGAGGGCCCGGCGGGAGTGTTGATTTCGATGCGCGAGGCAAAGGTGCCTTGTCCTTGACCGATATAAACACCGAGCGTGCCGGAACCCTTGTTCGTCACGGCAATGTCCGGCACGGTGCCGTTCGCAAAATTGGCGATCACGATTCCGGCAGGAGTCGTCGAGGTTGGCAGCGGGGAGCCAATAGCTTCGGTGAATGTGCCATCTAAATTGCTGTTTCCCAGTAAGATCGAAATTGTGCCCGAAACTGAGGCGTTGCCCTGGTTTAGGACGGCAAGGTCCGGAACGCCATCCGCATTCAAGTCCCCCCTCGCGATCGCCACGGGAGTAGTTCCTACAGAGATAGGCGAACCTGGGGCTTCGGTAAGAGCGACATTCAGATTCTGATCAACGGAACTCAGCAGGATGGCTACGTTGTTCGAACCCTGATTTACAACGGCAAGGTCCACTTCAGAACCGTTATTCACGGTGTTGCTGCGGTTCCGAAAATTCGCGCTGACCATCGCGACCGGAGCGGTCTCCGAAATCGTGGTGGTATTCGTCAGCTTGAAAGGCGAGCCCGGAAACTCCGTAAACGTTCCGTCTCCACCTCCCCGGAAAAGAGAGATGGAATGGTCACCTTGATTGGCGACGGCGAAGTCCAGAAATCCGTCGCCGTTGAAGTCCGCAACGACAAGGGACCTTGGATTATTGCCGACAGCAAAAGGGGAACCGGGCGCTTCGGTAAAGAGTCCGTTGGCTTTGCCGGTGGTGTCGACGCTCCCCAATAACACCGAAACGTTGTTCGAAGTGGAATTTACAAGGACCACATCCGGCGGCTGGGTGGTGGAAAACTTGGTGCTGTCGTTGCGGAAAACCCCGGTGCCAATGGCGACCTGGCCCGTTTCGTTGGCGCCCAGTGTGATCGGCGATGGAGTGACCTGAGCGAAGTTTCCATTGTCTTGATTCTGCAAGATCACAAAGGTGTTGGCCTTCGGATCGTCAAAAACGACCGCTAGATCGGGGAGAGTGCCGCCCGTGAAGCTATTTGCAACCAGCGCGGACGGATTGGCCCCCACGGAGAAACTAGTCTCCGGGAAAATTGTGGACCCCGGCACTCCCGTCAACGGGCCTCCGGTCCCCAGGCTTCCGGAGAGCAAGGAGAGCGTAATCGGAAAGCGATCGCCGACGAAAAAGCTGGCGGCCTTTCCATCTTGCGCGCGCAACAACACCTGTCGCCCGCTCTGAACCAGCGAGAGAGAATCGGAGAAATTGACAGCCCCGGTGGGAAGGGTGAGCAGAAAAGTGGACAAGCCACCACCCACGGGTATGACGGCCGGTATGCTGGAGAATCCTTTTCCTGCGAAAACTTCCTGAATGTTCGTGAGGAGGTTCGTCAGGTTTGTCGATGATTTGAGCTTGTTCAGGTCCTTGGTGCTCAGCGCGATGAGCTGCTCTGAAGCCGGAGGTGTAATTCCAAGACTGCGCGCCTTGTTGCGGTCGACTTCGAGGAGCTCGATTTCCAGCATAACTTCCCCGCGGGCCCTTTCGAGTTGATCGATCAGTTCACCGGCAAGGGCAAGCCGCTCCGGTGTGTCGCGCATGGTGATGGTGCGGCTGCGAGTGTCAAGATCGACGCGCGTTGCGCCGGTGATGTCGCGCAGGACGCGCAGGATCTCGGTCACATCCTCCGGGCCCACGGCGGCGGAGAGTGGAAAGGTTTGCTCCGCCACCATAGCGTACAACCGCCTCTTCTCCGGCGTGTCTTGAGCGACAAACATCGAAGTGCCATTCAACGGGCGCCAAAAGGTCCCCGCCTGCGTACCCAGGAGGGCCATGCCGGTGTAGAAATCCACATTATCGACACGCAGGCGCACGTTCCTAACACTGATGTCCGGATCAAAGGTCGCTTTGATGCCAAAGAGTCCCGCCAACTGTTCGTAAGCCGTCTTGCTATCGCCGCGCAGGTTCAAGTTGCGTTTTCCGGCTTGCGGTTGCAGCCGAGGAAGGCCGGAGATTGCGGTCGCGGGCCTTAGGGGGGGCTCGTCCTCCATGGTCTTGAGTTGAGTGAGACGCTCCGCGACGATCGTGTTTCCGGGATCGACTTGGAGTGCCGCTCCCAATTCCTCGGTAGCCTGGTGCAGATGACCCGCCAAGGCATCACGCTCGGCAGCCTCGACGTGTGCGCGAACCAGCTTGGAGCGCAGCGCGACACCTCGCTCAACGATATAGGCATCCTGAGGGGCGTAACGCGCGGCTTCTTCGTAGGCCGCCAGCGCTTCCTCGAGGCGCCCTGCTGCTTCGCATTTGTCGCCCCGCTCGGCAGCCTTCTGTCGGCGCTTGGGAGCGGGCGCCCTTGGGGCTTGCGCTTGCGGCGGTGAGTGGGCCTGGGCGGGAAGCTGCGGGCAAGGCAGTATCAACAAGAGCAAGGCAGTGCATAGGAGGGTGGTGCGCATGAGCTTCAGACAGGATAACCTAAGCCCGAAGGGCAAATAGGACCAACCTGGTCCGGTTGACGGAAGTCCGTCGGTGCGGTACACTTACATTGTAGTTGCAAATTACTAACAACTGGAGTTTTCGTGCTCTCGGCTTTTCTTATCGCACTTCGTGAAGGCGTGGAAGCTTCTCTGGTCGTCGGCATTATCCTCGTCTATCTTTCCCGCACGGGCCGCGTGCGCCTGGCGCGTTTCGTGTGGTACGGCGTGGCAGCGGCTGCCGCGCTCAGCCTGGGTGTGGCGGTGACGCTGGAGCGCTGGCGCATCAGCGAAGACGGCTTCGAGGGGCTGATGCTCCTGGTCGCTTCGCTGTTTGTCATTACGATGATCGTATGGATGAACCGAGTTGCGCGCCATCTAAAAAAAGAGATCGAGCAAAAAGTGGAGGCTTATGCCGAGCGCGCCGGGGGCGCGGCGGGGTGGGGCATTTTCCTCTTCGTTTTCCTGATGGTCCTGCGCGAAGGCGCGGAGCTGGCGCTGATTCTCCGCGCCGTGGAGCTTTCGAGCGAGGGGCTGCAGACGTGGATCGGAACGATTGTGGGGATCACCGCCGCCGTCGCCGTGGGACTTTTCTTCTTCAAGGGTACTTTGCGAGTGCCGCTGCATCGGTTCTTTGCCGCGACGAGCGTCATTCTAATGCTCGTGGCGTTTCAACTGGCGCTTACCGGCTTGCATGAGCTGAGCGAGGCGCGTTGGCTGCCTTCGAGCAAAGCGGAAATGGCCATGATCGGGCCGATTGTTCGCAACGAGCTCTTCTTTTTTGTGTTCATTTTTGGCGCGGCTACTCTTTTGATCCTGCGCGAGTGGCAGTCGGCATCGCATGCAGCAGCCGCGAAGGGAATCACCGGTGAAGCGGAGAAGCGTCTGCTCGAATCGCAGAGTCGCCGCCAGCGGCGCTGGATGATTGCTGCGGCCGGCGCTTGCCTGGTGGTGATCCTGGTGCTGACCGCGGATTTTATTTATGCGCGTGCGAACTCCGCGCCGCCCTCCGCGCGAGCGGTTACGGCGGTGGGCAATGAGGTGCGCATTCCACTGAGCGAAGTGCAGGACGGAAGCCTGCACCTCTACACCATCACGGCTGGCAATCAGTCGCTGCGCTTCCTGATTATCAAGAAGCCGCATGGCTACGGCACGGCTCTGGACGCTTGCCGGATTTGCGGCGCCGAAGGCTATCGCCAGGATGGGCAGAACATCATCTGTCGGCACTGCGGCTCGGCGATCTATGTGCCGTCGGTCGGAGATCAGGGCGGGTGCAATCCCATCGGCGTGCCGTCGCACCTGGATGCCGTAGACCTGGTGATCGATATTTCGTCGTTGATGCAAGCCGCAAAGGAGATTCCCCAGTAGGAGCTGGCGCGCGGCTGGAGGAAACAATCAGCAAAATCCTGCGCCGAGAACTGAATACGAAGCACCGAAAAACAGAAGATTTTCGCACAATTATGTTCTTGAGACTTGTTGCCGATTCTTTTGGACGCCGTCCGCGCCACAAGCTCCTCACCGGGGCGGCGCTGGCTCTCGGCATGGGAGTAGCCACTGCGGCGTTAAGCGTTTCGCTGGATGTGGGTGACCGGCTGGCGAAGGAATTTCGCGGCTTGGGGGCGAATCTGTTGGTCACGCCGCAGGCTGATTCATTGCCGCTAGAAATCGGCGGCGTGGATTATCGTCCCGTCAATGCGGGCGCGTATCTGCCGGAAGCCGACCTGCCAAAACTGAAGACAATTTTCTGGCGCAATAACGTCATTGCCTTCTCTCCAGTGCTTGAAGTCAGAGTTGCATCTTGGACACCACAGTACTCGCCGGCTTCAGCAACCTTCGTCAAGCCCGCCACAAACGGCGACAGTGTCTTGATTGGGACATGGTCAAATCACTCGGTGAGCCTGCCCGACGGCCGAGGTTTCCTCACAGGCCTTGAGCAGACGAGCCCTTGGTGGCGGGTGGAAGGCTCTTGGTTTCAGGATGGCGCAGGCGAATGTATTGTGGGCAAGGCGTTTGCGGAAAGGAATGGGGTAATTGTCGGCAGTCCGCTCTACCTCGCAACTAGCTCCTCAGAGGGGCGCTCGCTGAAAGTCACGGGAATCTTCACCAGCGGTGGCTCGGAGGACAAGGCCGTGGTCACCTCTCTCTCGATAGTGCAGCAGTACGTTGGAAAGCCCGGCCAGTACCGCAAGCTTTACGTCAGCGCGTTGACTAAGCCCGAAGACGACTTCGGCCGCCGTAACCCGAAGACGATGACGCCAGCCGAATTCGAGCGCTGGTCCTGCAGTCCCTATGTCTCCTCGATTGCTTATTCGATGGAGCAGGTCTTGCCCGGTGCCGACGTTCGCGTAGTTCGCCGTGTGGCGGAAGGCGAAGGACAGATTCTTACGCGTGTGCGCATGCTGCTGTGGCTGGTCACGGGAGCGGCGCTGCTGGCGGCGGCGTTGGCAGTTGGGGCGTCTTCGGCGGCTTCGGTAATCGAGCGGCGGACGGAGATTGGCTTGATGAAAGCGCTCGGCGCAGGCTCCGGTACGGTTGGCTTCCTGCTTGCAGCAGAGCAACTCTTGCTCGCGTTCGTAGGCGGGGGAGCTGGTTATGCGCTCGGGATTATTCTGGCGCGCCTTCTTGGCGAAAGAATCTTTGGCGCTGCCCCCCAGCCGTCTCTCATCGTTTTCCTGGTGATTATCGCGCTCGGCACTGGCGTCACGCTTCTTGGCAGCGCCATCCCCCTGCGCCGCGCTTCGCGATATGAACCGGCGCCCATCTTGCGAGGTGAGTGATGGCCGCCTTGCCCTCTGGCAATCGAGCCATGTTCTGGCGCATCATCCGGCGCCTGCTCGGCGCTAACCGCGGTCGACTCTTCGTCATGCTGCTCGCCCTGGGCGCAGGCGCCGCAGTTACCGCCGCGCTCCTAAATCTACAAGTTGACGCCAAGCGGCGCCTAACGACCGAATTCCGCGCTCTCGGAGCCAACGTCATCGTTGCTCCACGCGCTACCTCAGATACCGCTGCAAGAGGGGAGACTCTCCCGGAATCCGACTACCAGCTTGTTCCCAGCATTCCTATTAATATGGGCGGAAAGGCGGCTTCGCTCTTTGTCTTAGCGGAAGCCAAATCTTTTGGTTCAGCCCGATCCATTCCGGCGGTTGTTGTCGGTACACGCGAAGAAGGCGATGCGGCTAATAGGATTCGATTTTCTTGGCAACTCTCCGCCTCCGTATCGCATACAGAATCAAACTGTTGGATCGGTCGAAACGTGGCCTCGCAACTCCGTGTGAACACCGGCGAAAGGGTTTTTCTAAAGGCCGCGGAAAGGGAAGAGACCTGTCACATATGGGCCATTGTTGACTCGGGAGAGGCCGAAGACAATCAGATTGAGGTGAATCTTGAAAGCGCACAGCGTCTTGCAGGGCTCCCCGGTCGCATTAGCCTGATCCAGGTAAGCGTTCCAGGGACACCGAAGACTGTCCAACGCTATATTGATGATCTCCAGAAGCAAATTCCGGCAGCTGACGTTCACGGGATTCGCCAATTCACGGAAGGGGAGGCGAAAATTTACAACCGGATAAGCGGGTTGTTGACGGCGACGATTGGGATCGTGCTTTTGCTCACAGCTCTTTGCGTGATGGCGGCGATGACTAACGTGGCGATGGAACGGAAGATGGACGTCGGCTTGATGAAGGCCATCGGCGGTTCGATACGCCGCGTGCTGCGGCTTTTTCTTGCGGAGGCGGCGTTGCTTGGCCTGGCGGGCGGCATGATCGGTGCAGCGGCGGGGATTTTTCTATCGATCGGATTGGGCAAAGCTGTTTTTGGCGTGGCGGCGCGGCCCCGGCTGATTGTGTATCCTGTAGCTGTGGCGTTGACAGTCACCGTGGCAATCATCAGCGCGTATCCGCTGCGGCGGCTGGCCGGCATCCGCCCGGCATCGGTTTTCAGGGGTGAAGCGTGAGTACCCTGGTGGCAGCCCCGCCGCGAATCGCGGCGAAGCAAGTGGTGATCGAGAATCTGATCAAGCAGTACGGCACACTGCGCGCCCTCGGCGGCGTCAGCTTCGATGTGAATTCCGGCGAATGGGTCGCGCTGATGGGCCCCTCCGGCTCGGGGAAAACCACGCTCATCAACATTCTCGGCGGGCTGGACGCGCTAACATCAGGACACGTGGTCGTTGACGGCGTTGATCTTTCGAAACTCAGCGAAAGCCAGATGGTGCGTTACCGCGCGGAAAAAGTCGGGTTCGTTTTTCAGCAATTTCATCTTGTGCCGTATCTTACGGCGCTGGAAAACGTGATGCTCGCGCAGTATTTCCATAGCGTCACGGACGAAAAGCAGGCCGAAGAAGCGCTGCAGCGCGTGGGCCTCGGCGATCGCCTGACGCATCTCCCCGCGCAACTCTCCGGCGGCGAACAGCAGCGCGTGGCCATTGCGCGCGCGCTGATCAATCAGCCGAAAATCATTCTCGCTGATGAGCCCACCGGAAATCTCGATGAGGCCAACGAAACCATCGTCATTCAGATTTTCCGCCAGCTGCACAATGCCGGTCACACCATCCTGATGGTGACCCACGACCCGGACATCGCGCGTCAAGCTGACCGCCGCATCGAGCTTGCTCATGGCCATTTGCACTTTGACACCGCGCAGCATGGTCCGGGCCATCCGCTCGCTTGTCCCCTCGCCGACACGGCGGACTGTTGCACACCTATTTCTATCGACGACGAAATCCGTTTCGACCATCTGCTCGAGCAGATTTGGATCTGCGGCGAAGAAGGCAAGCCCGCGCAGGCGGAGCGCCTTCACGCCACCGGGCCAGCGGGGCGACTGCCGGTGGTAAGCGACGAGCCCGCGACGCGAGTCCTTTCGCGCATGTCCGATCTGCGCTTAGTGCACTTGCAAAACGGGGAAGTGCAACTCACGCCCATGGGCAGCCAGCGCGCGCGCGACGTTGTCAGGCGCCACCGCCTGGCCGAACGCCTCTTTAAGGACACTTTTTCCATCGACGATTCCGAGGCACACACGCAAGCCTGCAAATTCGAACACATCATCAGCCCGGAGTTGGACCAGCGCATTTGCACGTTCCTCGGACACCCCAAGACCTGCCCGCATGGGAACCCCATTCCGCCAGGCGAGTGCTGCAACGGCGGGTCCAAGGGCTGATCGCACAGCCAAACCATGCCGACGCCCCTCGACCCACGAAAAAAACCAACCAGCGTCAAGATTCATGTTTCTAGCGGCACGGGTGTGGATGTCACCTGGGCCGATGGCCACGCGAGCCACTACGAATTTGCCTATTTGCGCGAAGAATGTCCCTGCGCCACCTGCAACGACGCGCGAGAAAAGAAACAGTCGCTCGGCGAGGTAGCTTCGGCATTCAAGTCATCTCCTGCGCTGCCCATGTTCAAGCCCAAACCGCGCGCCCAGGCCGCCACGCAAGTAGGCAGCTACGCCATTCAGATCAGCTTCAGCGACGGCCACTCTACCGGGATCTACAGCTACGACCATCTCCGCAACATCTGCCCCTGCGCCGAATGCGCCAAAGCCTTCCGCGTTTCAGCAGGCTAGGGCATTTTGGAGATTTGCCGGGATGTCCGGCTAGACTTAGGGCCTCAAAAATGCGAGCATTTCAACCTACGAGTTAGCGAAACCCATACATGAGCAGCACTCCCAATAGCCCTGCTGCCGCGGGCAGCCGCGGCAATGGCATTCCGCGTGTCATCGTCGCCACCACGGCCCTCCTGACATTCATTTCGTTCTGGCGGGCAGCCGCCATCGTGCTGAACGACCTCGCCTCCTCGGCCTACTATGCCGGCGGCGAAGCGGAAGCTTACATCGGCAAGACCGCGCCGTGGTTCATCCTCGCCATCATGCTGTTTTCTTACGCCGTGCGCGCGGTTTACGTGGAAAGCTGCAGTATGTTCGTGCGCGGCGGCGTCTATCGGGCCGTGAAGATGTCCCTCGGCGGGACGCTCGCAAAATTCAGCGTTTCCGCGCTCATGTTTGACTACATCCTTACGGGGCCGATCAGCGGCGTTGCGGCTGGCCAATATCTCGCGGGATTGATCAACGACCTGCTGCAGTATTTTCATGTAAGCGGTCCGCTTTCTTCCGGAACGATCAGTTTTATTGCGGCGAGCTTTGCCATCGTCGTCACGCTCTATTTCTGGTGGCAGAACACCAAGGGCGTTGCCGAGTCCAGCGAAAAAGCGCTGCACATCATGAAGCTGGTCACCGTGATGGTAGTGATGCTCATCGTCTGGTGTGTCTACACCGTGGCGCTGCGCCATTCCGCACTGCCACCGTGGCCGCACCCGCGCAACCTCAGGTTGAGCACCAGCGCCCTTGGCTGGCTCGCGCACAGCGGCCTTCCTCACACATTCGGCATCATCGCTATCTTCATCGCTCTCGGCCACTCCGTCTTGGCGATGAGCGGCGAGGAATCGCTTGCGCAGGTCTATCGCGAAATCGAAAGCCCCAAGCTCCCCAACCTGAAAAAGGCCGGCGCGGTCATTTTTATCTATAGTTTGGTCTTTACCTCTTTGGTTTCCTTTTTTGCAGTGATGATCATTCCGGACGACGTCCGCCAGCACTTCCTCGAAAACCTGATCGGCGGGCTGGCGATGAATCTCCAAGGGCCATTTATCGCGCGTCTGATATTCCACGGTTTTGTTGTTGTGGTGGGCACTTTTATCCTGGCGGGCGCGGTGAACACTGCCATCGTCGGCTCGAACGGCGTGCTGAACCGCGTTTCTGAAGACGGCGTGCTGAGCGCATGGTTCCGGCAGCCGCACAAGCGGTTCGGTACGAGCTATCGCATCATCAATATCGTCGTGGCGCTGCAGATCGTCACCATCATCGTGAGTCGCGGAGACGTCACCTTTCTCGCCAACCTCTACGCTTTCGGCGTGATCTGGAGTTTCGCGATGAACGGCCTCGCGGTTCTCGTTCTTCGCTACACCAGCCCCGGACAGCGGGAATTTCAGGTTCCGCTGAATTTCACCTTCCGTGGCGTGCAGATTCCCGTGGGACTCGGGTTCATCACGTTGATGCTGTTCTCGATCGCCGTCGTAAACTTGTTCACCAAGCCGATCGCCACGATGGCCGGTGGTGCATTTTCCATTCTGCTCTACATTGTGTTTACGATTTCCGAGCGCCGGGGCCGGCACGGCGGCGCAGCTCACGTCGAGATGGACCAGTTCAATCTCGAGTTGGAATCGGAATTGACTCCTGAGGCCGTGGGTGCGCGCCCCGGCAACATCCTCGTCCCGATTAGCAACCACTACGCGCTCTATCATCTCGGAAATGTGCTGGACCGCATTAAGCCCGGGCGCCGCGATGTCGTCGTGCTTCATGTCCGGCTCTTGCGCCGCTCGGCCTCGGGCGAAAACGAACTCGAGGCCGATCAACTCTTTGGCAGCATCGAGCAACAACTTTTCTCCCAAGCGCTTTCCATGGCCGAAAAACGAGGCAAGTCGATCCGCCTCGCCGTCGTCGCCGCAAACGATTTGTGGGACGGCATCCTGCGGGCCGCGACTTCACTGCAATCCAGCACGATTGTCGCGGGGCGTTCGACAAAGGAATCGAACGAGGAGCAAGCGCGGCAGATCGGTGAAGCCTGGGAAAAGCTTGGCGATCAAAAGCCGCAATTCAATCTGGAAATCCACTTGCCCAATGGGGACAAACTCTACAAAGTCCTCGGGCCGCACGCGCCGAATCTGACTGCCAACGAGGTCAATCTTTTGCACCGCTTGTGGCTGCGTTTCAGTGACGCCGTGGCTCCCCTGGAAATGCACCATCACGACGTCGTGCACTTCGCGTTGGAAGAAGTACAAAAAGAGGTCGAAGAAGGGCACGAAGACGTCGTGGTCGACCGCCTGCGAGCGCATCTCGAAGCCAACCAGAAGAAGAAGGCTCCGAAGACCTGAAGCAAATTGGTTTCAGTTCTTTGCTCTTAGTTCTTGATATCCTCTTGTGCGTTGAATATCTCTCATCCCCGTGAGGTCTCTCGCTGCTAAGAACTATTCACCGATCGCCGACCACGAATCGCTACTTCATGCCAGCTGCGTTGTGCAGTGACCGCAACGCTTGGCGGCGCGGGGAACCGGCATGGCACACTGCGGACAGTCCTTGGTGGTCGGCACGGGAACCGGCGCCGGTTTCGCCGCGAAACGGTTGACCTGCTTGACCACGAGAAAGACACAAAAAGCCACAATCAGAAAATTGATGACCGTGTTCAGGAAGATTCCGTAGTTGAGCGTCGCCGCGTTGTGCAACTTTGCGTCCGACAGCGTTTCGTATGATTTGCCACTCAGATTAATGAACAATCCTGAAAAATCCACGTGACCGAGCAGGCGACCGATCGGCGGCATGATCACGTCTTCCACCAGCGACGACACAATCTTCCCGAAGGCCGCGCCGATAATCACGCCGACGGCCAAATCCACGACATTGCCACGCATGGCGAATTCTTTGAATTCTTTCAGCACCGACGTTCTCCTTTACTCTTTCGATGAAGGCTTTTGACGGCCCCTGGCGGATTTCCAAACACTGGCAGGGCCGACTGTTATGGCGATTATAGTCGGGGCGGAAAAGAAAGGTAGCCGAGAAGACCGTCGAGCTCGGAATCTGCCGCCGGGAAGACGCTTCTTCAGCGCGGCCGGAAGATCAGCAACGCACCAATCATACCACGCAGCACCAGCAGGCCACCACCAGCCGCCAGCAGCGGACCAACCCAAAGAAATGGCACGCGCGAAATCACCAACATGAGAACCCCCAGAAGCGCGAGCGACAACCCGCGGGTCCAGTTCTCCCAGCGCAACCACCACTGGCCCGGCTTGTAGAGCGCGCGCAAGCCCCACAAGGTCAACGCCACGCTGAGAACTAACCAGGCGGCACCATGCCGGTCCACATAAATGCGCCGCGCCAACCCCAGCCAGACCACCAGAAAGCCGAGCATGACGAAGATCAATTCGATCATGAGTCGGAGTAGTCGCTCAGGCGTCAGCATTCTAATGGCGTCCGCTTAAGCGACGCGTTCGATGCGAAGCTTCGAGATGGACACGGGTGTTCGCGGGCGGTCGTTCGAATCGCGCGGCACCTTCGAAATCTTGTCGGCCACGTCCTGCCCTTCGACGATTTCGCCAAAGATGGTGTGCCGGTTGTCCAGCCAGGGTGTCGCCGCCACGGTGAGAAAGAACTGGCTCCCGTTGGTTCCCGGCCCGGAGTTGGCCATGGAGAGCTTTCCGGCTTTCGAGTGCTTCAGCGAAAGATGAAACTCGTCCGCAAACTTGTAGCCCGGCCCACCCATTCCGCTGCCCTGCGGGCACCCTCCCTGAATCATGAACTGCGGAATCACGCGATGGAAGATCAATCCGTCGTAAAAAGGTCTCTTTTCCTTCTGGCCGGTCTTTTCGTTCGTGAATTCTTTGGTGCCTTCGGCAAGCCCGATAAAATTCGCAACCGTCTTTGGCGCCTCGTTTTCGAACAAGCGCACTACAATGTTTCCCTGTGAAGTTTCAAAAACAGCATAGGTTCCTGCCGGTCGGCTCATCGGATCTCCTCGTGCACCGCATCATCGTACACGAGCCGGACTGCGCCGCGCCACTTCACAGATCCTCTCCTCCGCCGGAAGGCGCGACAAAGTCGAGGGCCAGATTGAGGATTCCCTTCGTCTTTCTACCAGCCCTTTTGCTTGCGAAGTTCCGTGATATGCGCGGTGTGATGTTTCCCGTGCCACTCGTAGAGGAAGAGCAGCCAGTCAACCGTGCGCTCGCCATGTTCGGGGTGGACCAGGACTCTTGCAAAATGCTCGGGCTTCAAAGAGCGCCACAGGCGATCCCATCGGGTGTGTACCGAATCCAGCAGCGTCTGCGAAACCTCGATAGGCATCGATTTTGAGTCGGCAAGTTCAGCCCAGGCCGCTTCGTTGTAAGGCTTAATTGTCGGCTTATCCTCAGTAAGCGCCAGCTTCAAACGGACGTACGCGTTAAGGTGGCTGTCCGGAACGTGGTGCACGACCTGGCGCACCGTCCACCCGCCTTCGCGGTATGCCGTGTCGAGATGAGCGTCTTTCAAGCCTTTCACTGCGGCGCGCATTTTGGCCGGTGTAGCGGCAATCGCATCGATTGCCTGCTGGCGCCGAGCCGGCGTCACTTCGGCGGGCATCTCAAATTTTCCAATGGGATAGCGCGGATCCATCGTGACTTTCTCCTCGGGCAACCTGGTATTTCTTGAACTATAGCGGTGGCCGTTCGCACCGGTCAATGCCGCTCGTCGGAAAGGCTTCTCCAATTTGGCCGCCCGCCTACCGAATCGCGAAGGAGGGAATGCTACAATACGGACTGCTTTGTATCCGGCGGGCGCAGCGGTGAATCTAATGAGTGGAGAAAGGTTGAATGTACAACGTCCTTATCATCGGCAGCGGCTGCGCGGGTCTCACCGCTGCGATTTACGGTGCGCGGGCGAATTTGAAACCGCTCGTTCTGGACGGACACGAGCCTGGCGGACAGCTTTCCCTCACCACGCATGTTGAGAATTATCCGGGGTTCCCGGACGGCATCATGGGGCCGCAGCTTATCGAGAACATGCGCAAGCAGGCACAAAAATTCGGGGCGGAGTTTAAAGCCGGGGCCGTAACCGAAGTCGACGTCAGCAAGCGCCCCTTCAAGATCATCGCTGGAAAAGATACTTACGAAGCGCGAGCTTTGATCGTCGCCGCGGGGGCCTCAGCGCGTCTGCTGGGTCTAGCGGGCGAAAAAGAACTGATCGGCCACGGCGTTTCCACCTGCGCGACTTGCGACGGCTATTTTTTCCGTGGTAAGCCCATCGCCGTAGTCGGCGGCGGCGATTCAGCCATGGAAGAGGCCAACTTTCTGTCGCGCTACGCCAGCAAGGTCCATCTGATTCACCGCCGCAATGAGTTTCGCGCTTCCAAGATCATGATCGACCGCACCAAGGCCAACGAGAAAGTCGAATTCGTCACGCCTTTCGCGGTGGAGGAGATTCTGGCTCCCCAAGGTCACGTAGAAGGCGTGAGTCTGCGCAATCAACAGACCAAGGAAACGCACGACATTCCACTCGACGGCTTATTCGTTGCCATCGGTCACGATCCGAACTCCATCGTCTTCAAGGGCAAGCTTGAGATGGATTCGAACGGCTACCTGCTTGCCAAACACGGCAGCCTGACCGCGATTCCCGGCGTATTTGTCGCCGGCGACGTGCAGGACCACCGCTACCGCCAGGCCGTCACCGCTGCGGGCTCCGGCTGCATGGCCGCCATGGATGCTGAAAAGTTTCTGGAAGAGCACAAGGGCTAGTTTCGCCCGTCCTACACTGCCATAATAATTCTCGCATGCTCCGGTCGACGCTCCTCAAACTTTCCGAAGGTAAAGGCTTCGCCAATTGGGTCACTTCCAACGGCACCACGCGCCGTATGGCGCGACGATTTGTCGCTGGCGAGACGCTCGATGAAGCCATCGCCGCCGCCCGCGCGTGCAATAACGCGGGCATGCTCGCCAGCCTCGACTATCTCGGCGAGAATGTTGCCACCACTTCGGATGCGCAACATTCCCGCGATGCCTATCTCGAAATTTTCGAGCGCATCGCCCAGGAAGGGCTGCAGGCCAACGTTTCCGGGAAGCTCACGCAACTCGGCTTCGACATCAACATTGAATTTTGCGAAGGATTGCTGCGCTCCATCGTGGAGCGCGCCGCGAACTTCGATAATTTTCTGCGCATCGACATGGAAGGATCTCTTTACACGCAGCGCACCATCGACATCGTCAAACGCGTTCGCACCCGGAATCCCGCCGTCGGCACGGTCATCCAGTCCTATCTCTACCGCAGTGAAACCGATGTCGCCGATCTGCTGGGGTACGGCTGTCGCATCCGTCTGTGCAAAGGCGCGTACAAGGAATCGGAAGAAGTTGCGTTTCCGCGGAAAGCCGATGTGGATGCCAATTTCGTCCGGCTAATGCAGCTCCTGCTGTCCAGCGGCTTCTACCATGGGATCGCCACGCACGACCCGCACATGATCGCGGCGACCATCCGGCATGCCGCAGCGAAGCAGATTTCCAAGGACGATTTCGAATTTCAGATGTTGTACGGAGTGCGCACCGACCTGCAGCGGCGGCTGGTCAACGATGGCTATCGCGTTCGCATCTACATCCCTTTTGGCCGCGACTGGTTTCCTTACTTTATGCGGCGGTTGGCCGAACGCCCTGCCAATGTCGGCTTTCTTATGCGCAATTTCTTCCGCTCGTGAGCTTGGTTCCTTGCTATGGCTTCCGGCACACGGTGACGCCGTCGCGCAGCGGGATCAAGACGGGATAGAGCTCCTTCGAAGCGTAGACCAGCCGGTTGAATTCCTGGATACCCCGGGTGTGAATGTCGTCCGGCGCTGCCGGCCGCGCCGCCTTCCCTGACCACAGCGTGTTGTCGGTGATAAACAAGCCGCCGCGGCGCAGCTTGGGCAGTGCCACGCGCAGCGCGGCAGGGTATTGGTGCTTGTCGATGTCGTTGAAGACCAGATCGAACGTGCCGGGCGTCTTCTTTAACAGCTCAAGCGCGTCACCGACGCGCACCTCGATGCGTTTGGCGACTCCTGCCCGGCGAAAATAATCCTTTGCGCGGCACGCTTTCTCCGGATCGCCATCCGTATAAATCACTTTTGCCTTTGGCCCAGCCGCCCGCGCCAGCCAGATCGTGGAATACCCGATGGCTGAGCCCATCTCAAAAATCCGCTTTGCGCCAGAAACGTACACGAAGAGCGCCAGCATTCGGGCCACCGCCGGCCCGACAATCGGAACGCGATTCTGCGCGGCGTAGTCCTCGATTTCACTGACTACGGCGTCGCGTTCCGGCAGCAGTTGATAGAGGTATTCTTCGACATCGTCCTGAATATAGCCGCTCCGCAGATTCTCGCTGCGAATCATAGTTTCTCTCCTGGCTTCAGCGTGTGGATTTTTAGCCCTTTGATCTTCTTCGTCTCTTTGCGCAATTCTTCCGCCGTGCCGGTCAGGAAGGGAAACGTGGCGTAATGCATGGGGATGACATGCTTCGCGCCGAGCAGACGGATCGCATACGCTGCTTCGCGCGGGCCCATCGTGAAGCGATCGCCGATCGGCAGCATCGCGAGGTCCGGCTTGTACAGTTCGCCGATTAATTTCATGTCCCCGAAGAGCGCCGTATCGCCCGCGTGATAAGCCTTGAACCCACCGGGCATGCGGATGATGTATCCCGCGGGCTCGCCGCCGTAGTGCCGTACCCCGTTATCGTCGATCGAATTCGAATGAAATGCCTGCGTCATGGTGATTTCAAAATCACCGATTTTCTGCGAGCCGCCCTTGCCCATCGGGCAGGTCTCTTGCTCAAAGCCCTTGCTCTCGATCCACAGACAAGTCTCAAAGCTGGCCGCAATTTTCGGTTTGTGCTGTGTCGCCAAAGCCAGAAGATCCCCCATATGATCGGTATGCGCGTGAGTCAAGAAAATGGCATCCAGCCGTGCCACTTTCTTCAGCGCTTCCGGGCAGAAGGGATTCGTGATCACCCACGGATCGATCAAGGCAACCTGCCCCAAGGGCGTCGTGAGCGAAAACGTGCTGTGGCCAAAATAAGTGATGCGATTGCCCGTGGTGTTGAGCATCTGCAACCTCCGCAACAGGTTTCCAGCACAACCAGAGGCTTTGATTTCGATGACGCGGATTGGCTCTAGTTGGATCCCCAAGTGAGCAGCGCGCGAATGGCTGCCTCATAGGTATCCCGCGTGCCCTCGCCGAACACATGCCCAATCTGCCGGCCATCTTTCGCGTACAAAAACGAAGCCGGAAGGACTCCGTTCCAGCTTGGCAGTACCCCCTGTCGGAACAGTTCCTCACCACCCGCTTTCTTCCTGTAGTTGGGAAAAACCGGCTTGTACCGGGCCAGAAACCGCCGCATCAGGATCAAATCGCCATCGTCATCGAGGCTCACGCCCACAACCTTCAATCCCTGCGGCGCGTATTGCTTTGCCAATTCATTCAGCATGGGGTACTCGTCGCGGCAGGGTTCGCACCAGGTCGCCCAAAACGTCACGAGCAGCGGTTTTCCGTGGTATTGCCCCAGCAATTTCTGATAGGCCTCGACGTCGATGAGTTCCGGATCGCGGGGAGCCGGGGTCTTCGACGCCTGCGGTCCGGCCAGCGCGGGCGCCGCAGCCAGCAACACAAGTGAGACAAAACAAGCCTGCGTTCTCATGGTCATTCCTTCTCCTCCCATTCTATCTGTACCCCCACCGGTTGAGAAACTCCTTCCCGCCGCGTACAATTCTTCTAGCTGCTTGTCGCTCCGGGCAGTCGCGTGGTATAAGCAATTTTTACCGGTCGTGCGGTTTCGTCGGAAGGGGCGCCGGTCGGCTGTCCGAACAAAGGAGACACTTAATGGCTTACGTGATTGCCGAGCCCTGCATCGGCACAAAAGACACAGCCTGTGTGGATGTCTGCCCGGTGGACTGCATTCATCCGCGCAAGGACGAACCAGATTTCGAGAGCGAAACACAACTGTATATCCATCCCACGGAATGTATCGATTGCGGAGCGTGCGTCCCGGTCTGCCCGGTGACCGCCATCTTTGCGCTCGAGGACCTGCCGGAAAAGTGGAATAGCTTCACGCCGATCAATGCCGATTGGTACGCAAAAAAGGGGAAGTAGCCTGGTCTGCTAGGACGCAACCGGTTTTTGCGGTTTTGGGCGGCACGCTCTGGCGTGCCGCCTTTTTCTATGCCGGCCCCCAGAAATGCGAGCCCAATATTTGAGCATTGATTGGCGTCCCACTCCTGCCCCGCGCCCTTTGGCGGTCACCATGCCAACTCTTTTGGGCCAGAAGTCATCTACCATTTTGAATGTGGCGTGCGGAGGTCTTCTAATGAGGCCCGGAAACTGGCGTCTGGCCTTAGCCATTTTCTTCTTCAGCCGGGCTGTTTTTTCGGCGGCCTCGGCCCAGACCCCTGCCGTTCATAAGCCGCAGCCGCAACGGAGTTCCTGGACGCTGGAAGGCCACTGGAGCGGTTCGCTTCAAGCGGGTGAAGCGGTCCTCCATCTCCTTCTGCATGTTTCAAAAGCGCCGGACGGCTCCTTCAAAGCCACCATCGATAGCCTGGATCAAGGCGTATACGGCATTGAAGTGACCTCTCTTACTCAGAAAGAATCCACTCTCCGTTTCAAGGTGTCTTCTGTGGGCGCCCGTTACGAAGGAAGGATTGCGGCGGATCACAGCAGCATCGAAGGTGACTGGACGCAGGGGAGCGCAAGCCTGCCGCTTGTTTTTCATCGCCAACCTGCTGGAGCCGGCGCAAAGAAGCCTTCCGACGCCATCGCGAGTGCCGAAGGAATGTGGCAAGGCGCGCTGGAGGGCAACGGCATGCGCCTGCGCTTGCAATTGCACGTCTCGCATTATGATCAGAAACAGCTCGTCGCGGCGCTCGACAGTCCCGACCAGGGAGTTAGTGGTCTGCCCGCCATCAAGGTGAGCCAGAAGGACGCGGACTTTCATTTTGAAATTCCCGTGGTGAGCGGTGTCTATGATGGCACGCTCAATGCCGCAAGGACGGCCATCACCGGAAGCTGGACGCAAAACAACGTCGAGCAGAAACTCGATTTTCAACGCTCGGACCAGGTTCTTGAACTGGTCCGCCCGCAAAACCCCGCAAAACCTTATCCGTACAAGGAAGAAGAAATCACCTTCCCGAACGGAAAAGCGAAGATCTCACTCGCGGGCACGCTCACTGTTCCGCGCGGGCAGGGGCCTTTTCCCGCTGCCATTCTCCTCAGCGGTTCCGGCCCGTACGATCGAGATGAAGCTCTCGTTGGACATCGCCCTTTTCTCGTGTTGGCGGACCACCTGACGCGAAAAGGCATCGCTGTTCTTCGCTTCGATAAGCGTGGTATCGGCAAGTCCACCGGAGATTACGCCAGTGCGACGACCGAAGATTTTGCCGGCGACGTCAAAGCGGCCCTCGCTTACCTGAAAGCCCGCAAGGAAATTGACCCCGAGAAAACCGGACTCCTTGGCCACGGCGAAGGCGGCATGATCGCACCTCTGGTTGCAACGCATTCCAGCGAGGTAGCCTGGATCGTCCTTCTCGCGGGGCCCGGCCTCAAGGGTGAGGACACTCTCTTGCTACAGTCCGAGCTCATCTTGAAGACGGCGGGGGTCAACGACGAGCAGATCGCAAGTACCCATGAATTCAACAAACGAACATACGCGTTAGTTCGCCAGGAGAGAGACCCGGCAACTCTCGAAGCAAAATTGAGCGATCTGGTGCAGTCCAGCGGCACAAGCGCCTCGCTCCCGCCCGCCGCCTTCGAATCGCAAATTCAGCTGATGGTCTCGCCGTGGTTCCGGTTCTTCCTTGATTATGACCCCCTCCCAGCATTGCAAAAGACCAGGTGTCCGGTTCTCGCCCTCAATGGTGAAAAGGATCTTCAAGTCTCGCCGAAGGAGAATCTCGCTAAAATCCAGAAAGCCTTGCAGGACGGCGGGAACACGGATTTTCAAACCACCGAATTGCCTGGCCTGAACCATCTCTTCCAGCACGGCCCAACAGGTTCGCCCACCGAATACGGCGGCATTCAGGAGACCATGGCCCCAGAGGCTCTGAACGCTGTCTCCGATTGGGTGCTAAAGCACACCGCGCCCTGAACTCTGAACGAACCGCCCACCCGCGCCCTGAGGGGTGCGCCCCGCATCCAATCGAGGTAGGCGATTCGCACATTTCCCACGCGAGCGGAATTCATAAATTGGCATGCCGGGTTATGATGTTAGAGAGAAGAAACTGTCCCCATGCCGCAGAAATTTCATCTCACCCTGCTCATTCACGCACACCAGCCCTGTGGCAATTTCGAGCATGTCCTCGAAAAGGCCTACGACTCATCCTATCTTCCCTTCCTAGAGCACCTCGAAAAGCACCCGGGAGTTCGTCTCGGCCTCCACTATTCCGGGCCGCTTCTCACCTGGATCGAGAAACATCGGCCAGAGTATTTCGTTCGCCTGAAAAAGCTGGTCCAGGCCGGCCAAGTGGAACTGGTCGGCGGCGGCTTCTATGAACCGATCCTGGTCTCGATTCCTCCCGAAGATCAGCGCGAGCAGATTGCGCGTCTGGCCGCCTATCTCGAGAAACACTTCGGCCGGCTTCCGCCCGGTGCCTGGCTCGCCGAGCGTGTTTGGGAGCCCCAGCTTCCCACCGCCCTGGCCGCCGCCAACGTCGCCTACACGCTCGTCGATGACATGCATTTTCTTTCCGCGGGGTTCGAACCGGAAGAACTCTTTGGAGCCTACATCGCCGAAGACCGTGGCAAGACGGTATGGCTTTACCCCGGGCAGAAAGCTCTGCGTTATCTCATTCCGTTTGGCAAAGTCGAAGACGTCATCGCCTATCTGCGCGACGCTGCTAGCGTCCACCCGGGCGGCGTGGCTGCCATGGGCGACGACATGGAAAAGTTCGGTGTCTGGCCCGGAACGCACGAACACTGTTACAAGGGCGGCTGGCTTTCCGATTTTTTTACTGCGCTGGAGAAAAACGCGGATTGGCTGGCAGTTTCCACGCCCGGCGGCTATCTGGAAACACGCGCGCCTCTTGGCCGCGCTGATCTACCAACCGCTTCCTACACGGAGATGATGGAGTGGGCGCTCCCGACGCGCGTCCGGCAGCGCTATCACGAGGTTTTGAAGGAGTTCAATGCGCGACCGGAAATCCAGTCTTTCCTTCGCGGCGGTTCCTGGCGCGGTTTTTTTCGCAAATACCCGGAATCCAATCTGCTGCACAAGAAAATGCTCCGTGTTTCTGCGCGCATCGCCGCTGCGCCCGTGCGGCACGGCGGCTCAAGGGCTGCCGATGAATTGCTGCAAGCGCGTGATCTGCTCATGCGCGCCCAGTGCAACGATGCCTATTGGCACGGCATTTTTGGCGGAATTTATGCCCCGCATCTGCGCACCGATCTCTGGCGCAACCTGATTCGCGCCGAGGCCATCGCCGACCGGCAGACTCCCGGTGCGCTTGTCGCGCGTGTCGAGCTCTTGGATTACGACGCCGACGGCACGAACGAGATGCTCTTTACCTCTCTTGAAGCTCAGGCCCTTTTGAAGCCCAATGACGGCGGCACCATCGCCGCGCTCGATTTCCGCCCCGCGGCTGCCACGCTCGTGAATTCCATTCTGCGCCGTCCGGAGGCCTATCACACGCGTTTGCGCGAAGCCGCGGGAAAGCCCGCCACCGGCGCGGTCTCCTCCATTCACGAACAGACCCGCGTGAAAGAACCCGGCCTGGAGCGTTTCCTTCGCTACGATCGCTGGCCGCGCCACGCCTTTCGCGTCTTGCTCTTCGACCCCGCGCGCACCCATGCTGACTACGAAGCGCTGGAGCTGCGCGAAGACGCCGGATTCGCCGGCGGCACCTTCACCGTGAAAAGCTCCGGGCCGTATGAAGCCGAGCTTTTCCGCGCGGATTCCTTGACGCTGCAAGGCAAGAATCAGTCTGCGGCCGCCAAACTCCTGCTCCTCAAGCAGTATTCTTTCAGCCCCGCTCCGAACGGCTTTGAAGCGGCTTGCGATATCACCCTGAAATTCAAGGAGACTCTCGACAAGCCGTTGGCCGTCGGCATCGAGTCGGTCATCAATCTCCTTGCGCCCACGGAGCCCGACCGCTTCTTTGAGACGCCCGCAGGGCGCCACAATCTTCGGTTCAGTGGCTCGCTGCCCGGTCCGATCCTGCGCATGGAAGACGGCTGGCAGCGCGTCCGCATCGCGCTGCACGCGCCGCTCGTCGAAGAGTTCTGGGTTGCCCCGATCGAAACGGTTTCCGAATCCGAGGAAGGTTTCGAGCGCGTCTACCAGGGCTCGCAAATCCTCGCCCTCTGGCGCCCCCCGCTCATCAGCCAAAAAACCTGGTCCACCCGCCTCGTCTGGCGCATCGAAGCCTTCTGATCCTCCCTCTCCAACACGGCTCCCCGTATCCGCTCGTTCGACTGTAAAGTTTTGATAGTGGTCATCAGTTTGCGGTTAGCGGATAGGTCGGACGCGTGTCGGAAAGCCCATACTGCGAGCATAGGCAAAGAACGTCGTGCCCATTACTTGGTCACACTTTACTGACGCTATTCTTCAAACTCGCTTTCCTCCGGCGCATCGGCGGGGCTCTCGAAGTCAATGCGGTAGCCGTCAGGGTCGGTAAGAGGTACTACCCAAAGGCGGTTTCCGACAAATGGACGTTTCCGCGTCTGAATTCCGCGTGATTTGAACTCGCGATAAAGCGCCAACGCGTCTTCGCACATGAAGCAGACCGATGTTCCAGTCCCCAGCGCTTGGTTCGGAAGGTGTTCGGGCAAAAACTCCTGAAGCATAATGCCGGCATCTCTAATCTGAATCCAGCACCAACGGATCTTTCCGTCGAGGTCGTCCTCCGCACGATCCGGAATCGACGAGTGCTTGATTTTGAACCCAAGCCCGTCAACATAGAACCGCAGCGAAGCTTCCATGCTGGTGATGCCGAAGAACGGCACCGCCTGCTTAACGTTAACGCTTGTAATGGGCGCGATGGTCATGGTTCACACTAGGATCACTGCTTATGGTAGCAATACACGGGTCTGTCGTGAAATCGCCATTGCGCTCACCATGCGCGTTCTGGATTATCGGAAACTGATGCCCCGCTATCCATTTCCCGGCTAAAGAACGCGATGCAAAGAGAAATGTGAGCAGATGTTGATTTAGTGTGGCGCCGGGCACCGCCTCCTAAAATTGACCGATGCCTGCCTCATTGCCACCTGAAATATCCAAGCTATAATTCCTTCGCTGTGATGCACATCGGAATTTCTGTTTTGATATTTCTGCTCGCGTCTGCGTCGGCGCAGGGACAAAGGTCGACTGGACCCTCCAAGGGCACACTTGTTGTCGATGGGGGAGGAGCGACCGATCTTGTAAAACAGCGCTTCGTGTCGCTGGTGGGAGGTCCCAACGCCAGAATCGTTGTGATACCAACCGGGGCGTCGGCCTTGCGGTTCGGTCCAGAGAATACGGTGCTCAACTCTGACTGGCCACGCGAACGCCCGGAATGGGCTGCCTATGAACGCTATCTCAAGAACTGGTTTGGCTCGGAAAACATCATCGTGCTGCATACGCGAGATAGGGCCGTAGAAGCCGCGAAGCGCGGTTAAGGAGCATGGGGAGTGATATGTCGGACGCACTAGACCAACGCCTGCTTGAGGCTCTGCTGGACTCCTGGGACCGCAACAACACCATCCTGCTCAACCTGCTCCGCGGTCTCCCGGAGGGCGGGCTGGAGGCCAGGGCGATGGACGGCAGCCCATCCATCGCGGAGCTGTTCACACACATCCACTTTGTACGACTTGTGTTCGTCTTCGAGGACGCACCCGAGTTCGCCAGAAAGCTGCCCAAGGAAGAGTGGGTGGTCGAGCGTGACCCTGGTCGCATCGCGCAAATGCTGAACGACAGCGCCAAAGCGGTACGGGACGCGGTAAAGAGCAGAGTGGAGGCAGGCCGGGACATGAACCTTCACTACGACCACCCGATCCTCCTGCTCCAGCACATGCTCTGGCACGAGGGCTACCATCACGGTCAGATGAAGCTGGCCCTCAAGGTGGCGGGGCGCCCAATGACCGATGAGGAAGCCGGACCGCTCACGTGGGACGTCTGGATGCGCAAGAGCGCTTCCAATTAGTTCTAGGAGGGTTCTGGGCAACCGGAAATTACCGAGAGGGCCGGTCCCAGTTTCCGGTTTGCCAGTGTTGAGGCACAATCGCCAAGGTCTCAAGAATGGTCACATCTTAAAGTTTGGGGACGTACCGCGACTTGGCCGCAAGCGGGGCTGTCAGACCTTGCGCCCTCGACTACGTTGGCCGCTAAAATACCGAGGCGAAGCCGAATGCCATCGGGCAGGGGACCTTTTTGATGAGAACGTCCGCGATCCGATTCCTTCTGATGCTTGCAGCTGTTGGAGTGCCTACGTCGGCATCGTCGGCCTCCAGCTCTCTTGTCTTTACCCACGCTACAGTAATTGACGTAAGAACCGGGCACGTCCTCCGAGACCAGTCGGTAGTAATCACTGGTGGTCGAATTACCGCGCTGTCTCCGCGAGCGGAAATTCCGGCTAACGCCCAAGTAGTCGATGCCACCGACAAATTCGTTATCCCTGGGTTCTGGGATATGCACGCTCATGCCCTGTGGTCCACCGATCAGATCAAACGCATGTTCGATTTGTTCCTCGCCAACGGCATCACGAGTATCCGTGACATGAGAAGCCCTTTGCCAGTCTCCGAAACACTGGGCTGGCGTACGAAAATCGCGAATGGCACCGTTCTTGGCCCCCGTATTTTCGCAGCGGGCAAACTTGTGGATGGCCCCAAACCAGTCTGGCCAGGGTCGGTGGCCGTTGGAAGTGAGGAGGAGGCGCGGGAAGCGGTGGACATGCTCAACGAGGACGGCGTGGACTTCATTAAAGTGTACTCACGTTTGCCGCGAGTAGCGTACTTCGCGGTTGTGGCTGCTGCAAAGATGGACGGACTTTCTTTCGTTGGTCATGTTCCCATTTATGTCAGCGCAAGTGAGGCCTCGGAAGCGGGCCAGGGGAGCATCGAGCATCTGAGTGAGATCCTGTTTGCCTGCTCGCGCAGTGAATCAGACCTGCGAAAGCAGCTCGTGGCAGCCGCAATTGGGGTCGAGCGAGATCGTGTACGGAAGGAGTAACTGAAGGGTCGGCAATCGATGGGCCCCGCCTAAACCACCGCGCCACACCTCGACTCCACAGATTTCAAGTAGCTTGTAAGGACAAACCATGTTGTGCGGTTCGCCGGCGAGGAGCCATCGTAGAAGACAGTCGCTGGTCCCGCGCTGCAAATGACCTTCAGCGCCATGAACTCGTTATGGGGCGTCCGAACCATGCTGTACTAGAAAGGCCCTCAAATCCTGACGGCCAACATAACTGATATGACCACCTCACCTCGGCTGCTAAAGCTTAGCCTTATTGCGGACCGACTGCACAACTCGACGGATCGCATCTATGACAACGTC
>Ga0066710_100000327_pt1 | contig 27009 bp, 18 predicted proteins | sample GraSoiAngelo_159_FD_79666 | JGI IMG/M metagenome (GOLD analysis project Ga0066710, IMG submission 79666) | Grasslands soil microbial communities from the Angelo Coastal Reserve, California, USA - 14_1009_16_40cm | ecosystem: Environmental > Terrestrial > Soil > Grasslands | place: USA... | reverse complement strand
GAGCTTCTCGTCCTTGGCGTCGATCGTGATGCGTCCCTTCGGCTGGCCGCCGGCGGCATCGACCTCGATCACGATGTCGCCGCGCTTTCCGCCGCTTGCGGAACGCTCGTCGCCGACATGACGTGCGACGTCGCCACGGGCCGTCGCCATTCGCTCGACCAGGTCCAGCGCCTGCTGCTCGAACGCACGGCCCTTGCCCGTGCCGCGCTCCCGCTCCGCGGTGAGCTCCACCTCGGCCTCCTGCGCGTCGTGAAGCCGTTTCATCTCTCCCTCGAGCTGTGCCAGCTTCTCGATCACCTTGTCGTGGCCCTCGGCGGTCCGTTTCACCTCGCGGACGACGGCGGCCTTGAAGTCGAATAGCGGGTTGTGGCCGTCCGCGGCCGAGAACTGGCGAAGAAGCTCCTGGCGGGACTCGTTGAGGAGCTTCACCATGAGCTCCCGGAGCTGATGCTGCACCGCGGTGCTGCGGTCTTCGCCGAAGTGCTCGGCGACCAGCTCGGTCAACTCGTCCGCATGGGCGTCGAGCGCCTTCGGCATCGCGCCCCCCTCCTCGCCCAGAAAGCGCTCGAACTGCTCCTGAAGGCGCTCGGCCGTCTGCTGCGCGCGCTCGGTGAAGCTGCGCTCGATTTCACTCGACACCCGCTCGAACTCGCGCTTGACGAGGTCGACCTTGGCGCTGGTCGCCTCCCGATCGAGCACTCGCGCACCGATCTCGAGCGCGTCGACCACGGTTTCCTCCGGGCGGCCACCGGCCTCGGAGCGCCGTTCGACCAGGTCGACGAGCGTGCGGTCCTCGACTAGGAGTCCATCGATGAAAACGCCGTCGCCGCGCACCTCGACGAGCGGAATCGGAATCTCGAGCTTGTGAACAGCTTCCATTTAGAACCCTCGACTGTAAGTCGGGGGGCGGACGGAGGTCCTGACAATCGGGGCAATCCGGGCGCGTGGTGGCCGCCCTACACGGTGACCTGACCTATACACGGTGACCTGACCTATACACGGTGACCTGACCTATATGTAGAGCAGCTCTTCCTCGCCCTCGTCTTCGTTCACCGGGCGGGCACACGTCGGGCAGTACCAGCGCGGCTCCATCGGCGTGCCACACAGAGTGTGGCGTCTCGGCTCGACGTCCTCCGAGTGGCGCGCCCCCCAATCGGCGAGCAGCCGAAGCGCCCCGGCCAGCGCGCGTCCCTCCTCGGTCAGCTCGTACACCGAGCGGGGCGGCCGCCTCGAATAAGGCTCCGCGACGACCAGACGCTGGTTCTCCAGATGGCGCAGCCGCTGGGCGAGGATGTTCGGCGCGATTCCCTCGACGTCTCGAAGCAGGTCGTTGAAGCGCCGGGGGCCGTCGAGCAGGGCGGCGACGAGGAGCAGGGTCCATCGGTCTCCGACGCTCGTCAGCGCCTCGGCCAAGGGCGACACGTCGCGCCTTTGGGCGTCCACTCCTCCGATGGTATGCGACCCGGAGGCGCCACCGGACGGGCTCGAATGGGTCCTGGCCGCCGCTGGGAGCCGCCTCGATACCATGCCTACAATAGTAACTTGCTATTTACAAGTCTCATCGAATGAGGCATCCGAAAGGGGTAAGGGCATGACTGCCATCGATGAACTTCAGGACCTGATCCGCGACGCGACCCAGCGGGTCGGCCCGGCCGTAGTGGGTCTTGGCCGTGGATGGCACGGGGGCAGTGGCGTGGTGGTCGCCGAGGGCCAGGTGCTGACGGCGGCCCACAACCTGCGGGGCGAGGAGGCCTCGGTCACATTCGCCGACGGCCGGACGGAGCGCGCCCGCATCGTCGGATCTGATCCGGACGCCGACCTGGCCGTGCTTGCAGTGGACACGGCTTCGCTCCGCCCGGTCGAGTGGGCGCCGGAGGAAACCGTCGTCGAGATCGGATCGCCTGTCGTCGCTCTCTCCAACCCGGGCGGGCGAGGGCTTCGAGCGACGCTTGGCTTCGTGTCCGCACCGGAGCGAAGCTTCAGAGGCCCGCGTGGACGACGCGTGACCGGCATCGAGCACACGGCGCCCCTGCCGCGAGGCTCCAGCGGAAGCCCGATCGTGGACGATTCCGGGCGCCTTCTCGGCCTCAACGCGATTCGTCTCGAAGGCGGCCTCATCCTCGCATTGCCGGCCGATCAAAACACTCGAAAGCGTGTCGACGCCATCTGGCGTGGCGAGCAGCCGGTACCGGTCCGTCTGGGAATCGCGGTGGCGCCTCCCTACGTGGCACGACGCCTGCGCCGCGCGGTCGGCCTGCCCGAGCGAGACGGCGTCCTGGTTCGCGCGGTCGAGGAAGCAAGCGCCGCGGCACGGGCGGGCATCCAGCGTGGTGACCTCATCGTGCAGGCGGGTGGCCGAGGGATCGACGGAGTCGATGCGCTCCACGAGGCGCTCGGGGGGGTCGCGCACGGCGGGACGCTCCCGGTCACGCTCGTGCGTGGAGCCGACGAGATCGGGGTAGAGGTCTCCTTCGAATCGGCGCCCGCGACAACGGAGGTGTAAAGAGATGACATCCTCGGCTGTACCCTCGTCGAACGTCGCCGGCGCCGCTGAAGGCGTCAGCGACGCAAGTGAGCAAGAAGCGCTGCAACGCGATCGCGAAGCACTCGACGCCTACTCCCGAACGGTGACGGAGGTGGCGGAACGCCTCGCAAGCTCGGTCGTCAACCTCAGGGTCACCCGCTCAACCCGCCGCGGGCAGGTGCCGGCCGGCGCCGGCAGCGGCGTCGTCTTGACGCCGGACGGCTTCCTGCTCACGTCCGCACACGTGGTTGCCGGGCAAGGGCGTCGTGGCCGCGCTTCGCTGGTCGATGGTCGTGAGCTCGGCTTCCAGGTCGTCGGCAGCGACCCGTTCTCCGATCTCGCCGTTCTCAGAGTCGACGCGGCCGACCTGATTCCCGCCCCCCTTGGTGATGCTGAAAAGCTTCGTGTCGGCCAGCTCGTCGTGGCGATCGGCAATCCGCACGGGTTCGCCGGGTCCGTGACGGCCGGCGTCGTCTCGGCCGTGGGCCGCTCGCTGCCGGCACGCGCGGGCAGCGCTGTCAGGATCATCGACAACGTGATCCAGACGGATGCCGCACTCAATCCCGGGAACTCGGGAGGCGCGCTCGCGGATAGCCTCGGCCGGGTTGTGGGCATCAACACGGCGCTTGCCGGATACGGTCTTGGGCTCGCCGTCCCGATCACCTCCGCAACCCGCAAGTTCATCGGGTCGCTCATGACCGAAGGACGCGTCAGGCGCGCTTACCTCGGCATCGCGGGCGGCCCGCGGCCGCTTCCACCTCGTCTTCAGAAGCAGCTCGGCCTGGACGCCGGCGTCGAGGTGGTCGAGGTCGTCTCCGGTAGCCCGGCCGACCGGGCCGGACTTCGCCCCGAGGATCTGATCGTGGAGCTCGACGGCAATCCGGTCGCGAGCGTCAACGACCTTCAGCGGGTCGTGGTAGCCGACCTGATCGGAAAGAGCATTCCGCTCGCGGTGATCCGAAACGGGGCGACTCTGAGGCTGCACCTCGTCCCGAGCGAGCTCAACTCGAGACACCCCTGATCGTTCCGGACACGCGGCCAAGGCCGTCCGGCCACTGACAGCGCGCGACCGGCTCAATTGCGCAGCCGCTCCCCCGTTCCCCTATTGGTGCATCATCGGGCGAAGCGGCGTGAGGGCGAGCAAGAGAAGACTGGTTCTGGGGGCGCTGATCGTGACAGCGTTCGCCGTGCTGTGGACGATCGCCGCCTCGCGGCTCTGGCGAAGTCACGTTCCCGGAGATCTCAACCTCCCCCACACCGACCCGAGCACCTACTTCACGTCCTCGCAGCTCGAGCGCGCTCGCAATTACGAGCGCTTCGTGAGGATCGACTTCCTGCTTTCGCAAATCGTCCTGATCGGCGTGCTCGCCGCCTACGCTGCGCGGGGCGCGCGCTTTGCCCGGGAGTCCGCAGCGGGCCGGATCGGGACAGGGATGCTGCTCGGGATGCTCGGCTTTGCTCTGGTCTGGATCGCCGAGCTGCCTTTCGGGGCGGCTGAGCTGTGGTGGGAGCGCCGGCATGGCGTTTCCCGGCAGGGATACCTCGACTGGATCGTGGGGAGCTGGCTCGGGCTCGGCAGCGAATTCTTGTTCATCTGCCTCGCGATCGTGATCGTGATGGCGCTCGCTGGCTGGCTGCGCCATACGTGGTGGATCGCCGGCGCTCCGGTGTTCGCGGCGATCTTCCTGGTTGCCGCCTTCCTTCAGCCCTATCTGATCGGGAACACCCATCCGCTGCGGAACGCCCGGCTCGCCGGGGAGGCACGGCAGCTCGCCCGGGCTGAAGGCGTTTCAAACGTTCCGGTCAGGGTGCAGAAAGTGCACCGCTACACCACCGAGCCAAACGCCGCGGCCACGGGGCTTGGCCCAAGCCGCCGGGTGATCTTGTGGGACACGCTCCTCGACGGGCGCTTCAGTCCCCGGCAGGTAAGGGTGGTGCTCGCCCATGAGCTCGGGCATCTGTCGCGCCACCACATCTGGAAAGGCGTTCTCTGGTTCGTGCTCTTCGCCTTCCCGATCGCTTTCGTCTTGGCGCTCGCGACGCGGTCGCGGGGCGGCCTCTACGAAGCGCGCGCCGTTCCCCTCGCGCTGCTCGTCTTGGTGGTGGTGGGGCTCCTCGCCTTGCCGCTCCAAAACTTGATATCCCGCCGGATCGAGTCGGAGGCGGATTGGGTTGCGCTTCAGACCACCCGCGACCCGGCAGCTGCGCGAGGCCTCTTTCAGCGGTTCTCGACGGTCGGGCTCGAACAGCCTGATCCGCCGAGCTGGGCGTACGTGTTCCTGGCGAACCACCCTACGATCGTCCAGCGCATTGCGATGGCGAACGCCTGGCAGGCTCGCCACCGAGCGCACCGATGAGCTAGTCGGGGCGCCCGACCTGCGGGGCTATCCGGTGCTCGCGTGAGTGCTCTCGGCGGAGGCGGAGCGCTCGAGCCGGCGGCGCGCCAGCTGGTTGGCCGCCGCAAGCGGCGTGGTGCCCGATTCCTTCGCCTCGTTCAGAAGTCGCGCCATCGTGTGCTCGATGGCGGCTGTCCGGCGCCTCGCCTCCCCGGGGTCGTATCCCTCCAGCTCCACTGCGATGTTGATCAGGCCACCGGCGTTGGCGACGAAATCGGGTGCATAGAGAATGCCGTGAGCCTCCAGATCCTCGGCCAGCCCCTCGTGTGAAAGCTGATTGTTCGCCGATCCGCAGACGACCGAGCAGCGCAGGCGACCCACATTGGTCTCATTGATCGCTCCACCGAGAGCACAGGGAGCGAGTATGTCGACGTCGGCCTGAAGAGCGACGTTGGGGTCCGCCCAACGTGTGCGTGGAAGGAGCTCCACCAGCGTCCGCTTTCCCTCGTCGATGTCGGCCAAGACGAGATCGACGCCCGCCTTGCTGAGCCGGCGTGCCAGCCGCGAGCCCACCCTGCCGACGCCCACGATTGCGACACGTTTCCCGGCGAGATCGCGTGTGCCGAAGCGATACTCGCAACACGCCCGCATTGCCGCTTCGACGCCCAGCGCCGTCACGGGGCTGGGGTCTCCGCTCCCTCCCTTCGATCGCGGCAGACCCGAAACGTACTTCGACCGCTCGGCGATCGTGACCATGTCAGCCGAGCTGGTTCCGACGTCTTCGGCGGTTATGTACGACCCCTCGAGGACGTTGACCGTGTCCGCGAAGTCGTGCAGCATGTCACGGCGGCGCCGGCCCGAGGGGGGCGCCCCCGGCGGGGCGCAGATCACGCCCTTTCCACCCCCGAGCCGAACATCTGCAGCCGCTGCCTTGAACGTCATCGTGCGAGAAAGCCGCAGCGCGTCACGTGCTCCGTCCGCCGAGCTCGCGTAGCGCCAGAGACGACATCCTCCGAGCGCCGGTCCAAGCCTGGTCGAGTGAACGGCGACGACGGTATAGACGCCGCTGCGCCTCCCCTTTCTGATTACGAGCTCCTCGTGTTCGAGGCTCATCAGGGGCGTCGTGCTCGCGTCTTCGGTCATCACTCGCTGCTCAAGCTGTCACTCCATGTATTCCCCGCGAAGCGGTGTTTCCCGCCTGGAGCGGCGTTCTCGCCAAGCGAAACCTAAGCTGAGTAAGCGAGCTCCAGACCGGCTCGCGGCCACTCGACCGAAGCAAGCTTCCCGGTCCCCGACAGCGTCAGGTATGCGGTGCGCAGGTCGTCCCCGCCGAAGCAGATGTTCGTCGTCAAGATGTCCCCCGTCTCCACGAAGTCCACGAGTGATCCGTCATCGGGGGCGAGCGCCGAGATCCGGCCCGACCCGAGCGTCGCAACGCAAACGTTTCCCGCTCCGTCGACCGCGAGCGAGTCCAGGAACTGGAAGCCGGGCAGACGGGCAAGCAAGGTCCCGCCGTGGGGCAGGAGGCCGGCGGCCGGTGTGATCTCGCCGGGGGCGGCGACCTCCCACCACCAGACGCAGGCCGTATAGGTCTCCGCGACGTACAGGCGCGAGCCGTCGGGCGACAGACCGACGCCGTTGGGAGCCTGAAGCGGGAAGATCACCTCGCGTATCTCGGACCCGTCGGCCTTGGCGTAGAGCACGCCGGTGAGGTCGGTAGTCCTCTCCCCCTGGACGCCGTGGTCAGTGAAGTAGAAGCCTCCACTCGTGTCGAAGACGAGGTCGTTGGGCCCCCGCAACGCCCGCCCGTCGCACTCCGTATAGAGAACATCGACCTCGCCTGACCCCAAGTCCACTCTCTCGATTCGACCACCTTCGTGAGCGCTCGGCGGCTGGCGCGGCACGTTCAGCCCCTGAAGCTCGACATAGTCGAACGACGCCCCGTTGTTGCAGACATAGAGCTTCCCGTCCGGTCCAATCGCAGCGCCGTTCGGTCCTCCGCCGGGCTCGGCGACCGCCTCGACAGACCCGTCGGGGCTCACGCGCGTGATCGCTCGACCGGCGATCTCCACCAGGACGATCGCTCCGTCGCGCAGCGCCACCGGTCCTTCGGGAAACCTCAAGCCCGTGGCAATCACTCTCGGCTCCGCCATTCCCCACCTCGTTCGCCGTTTGCTGGAAGCGGCGCAAGTATTCCAGGTGACGCCGCGCCGAAGCCGCCCCCTACCCTTGAGCAGGTGGAGCTCCCCGAGGTCGAGATCACCGTGCGCCGCCTGGCCCGAACGCTTCGAGGCACGACGGTTGAGTCCGTCCTGGCGCCCGGTCTCGCGACAATGAAGACGGTCGACCCGCCGCTCGCCACGCTCGGGGGCCGTGCGCTGACTGACGTTCGGCGACGCGGCAAGATGGTCGTCATCGAGTTCGGGGACCGTGATCTGCTCGTCCATCCGATGTCGACCGGTCGCGTTCAGCTCTTCGAGGCGAGAGCGTCTCTTCGCGACAGGCGCTCTCGTTTGCTCGTTCGTCTCGAGGGCGGCGCTGAACTTCGCCTGCGCGAGTTCGGCTCCCACCAAAGAGCGTGGGCGAAGCTACTGCCGACCGACGAGGTCGAGGATGACGAGATGGTCGCGTCGCTTGGCCCGGACGCGTGGCCCGCACCGCCGACGGAGGTCTTCGCCGCGCTGATCGATCAACCCCGCCACCTGCATCCATTGCTTCGAGACCAACGCACGATCGCGGGAATCGGCCGGTCGTGGGTCGACGAGATCCTGTGGACGGTGAAGGTCTCTCCGTTCCGGCAGGGATCGGAGCTCGCTGCAGACGAGGCCGAGCGCGTCCGGGTGGCAAGCGCAGAGGTTCTCGGCGGCGCGATCGACCACTACGAGCAGGCAATCGGCGACACCCTGCCTGACAGGCTTCCGATGCCGCTCGCCGTCCACAACCGGCAGGGAAAGGTGTGTCCGCGCTGCGGCGCAACGCTCGAGGCGGTCTTCTTCAAGGAGCACACGACAACCTACTGCCCGACCGAGCAGACCGGGGGGCGCGTGCTCAAGGACCGACGGCTGTCCCGGCTTCTGAAGTGATTTCCGCGACCGCCTGGGGCATTCCTCGGGGCTCGCTCACGTTTCCGCCCGGGGATATCGGGTACTCCAACGGCACACGCAGTTCGACCCAGCTAGGCATTGGAAGAGACGCTCAAGCTCCGGCTCGCAGGCGGGCCAGACGCAGCAGCGAGGGCGCGTGCTGGCCTACACGCTCTGAACAGCGCATTGGAGCGCTTTCGGGATGTCGTCAAGCTGCTGCTCACCGAGTTGGTGACGAACTCGGTTCGCCACGGCCGGGGAGGGCCGGACGAGACGATCGAGATCGAGCTCTCCTCCTCCCCCGAGGGTGTACGCGTCCAGGTGACAGATGCGGGAGCGGGTTTCAACGGCCCGCCGTCCGGACGGCCGGATCCGGTAGGCGGTGGAGGGTACGGGCTCTTCCTCGTCGACCAGCTTGCCGATCGCTGGGGCGTTGTGAGAGGGCCTCCTTCTCGGGTGTGGTTCGAGATCGACCGGAGATAGCTATGCCCGGACGTGCTGTCCGGGCGTCTCGTGAGCTCGATCCCGGGCAGGCAAATCCGCTCTTCATCAGCCATCGACGAGAAACCCTTGGAGCGGCCCGAGCAGGCGCCGGCTGCGCCGGGACACGCCGGGCAATTGCACGAGGCGATGCGTAGGTGATTCTCCCCGCCGCCGCCGCGCGAGCTGCTCGTCGGCGATCGGCCTCCACAGATCGTCGATGATCCGCGCCGGATCCCCGGCCACCTCGCCGAGGGGAAGCTCGAGGTGCTCTGCCCAGAGTCGGATGCGCGTCTGGCGTGCAACTTCAGGTGAGCGTGTCGCGAGATTCACCTCCGTGTCGTTGAAGAGCGAGTGCTCGTTCAGGTTCGCCGAGCCGATCGTGAGCCACTCGTCGTCCACGACGGCAACCTTCGCGTGCACGTACAGCGGATCGGTTCTCGAACCGGTCCGCGAATAGATGGTGCAGGCCAGGAATCTGCCGTTCTCGGCATCGGCTTCTGCGAGCACACCCAGCTGACCACGCGTGTCGTCAGCGCCGTTGTTCGGCTTTGCGGGCAGGAGCACGAGCAGCCGGAACTCGTCGGTCGGCGGATTGCGAAGCTTGTCCGCCAAGACCGCGACCACCTCGGGCGACCAGAGGAACTGATTCTCGATGTAGACGAGTTTCCTTGCCGAGCGGAACGCGCGAAGATACGCCTCCAGGATCCGGAAGTCGCCCCGCGGAGCGAATCGGTACACACGCTCGGGCAGTGTGCGCAAGACCTGGATGTCGACCGATCCGTGCTCCTCCTCGACAGCTCGAGTGGGTAGGTCTTCGCGCGTGACTTCCGCCCAGCGCTCGGCGAAGTGCCTCGCGATGTCCGGTACCGCCGGGCCTTCGGCCCACGCCGCAGCGTCGTGCCAACCGAGCTGTCCGCGCGCGGGATGCTCGCTCGAGTCGAAACGGTCCCCGGCCAGCCGTGTGAGGTCTATGCCGCCGACAAACGCCACGCGATCGTCGATCAGGATGAGCTTCTCGTGGTGGCAGTGCAGCGGCCGCTCGCGCGCGTCGAGCGCGCAGCGGATCTTCGTCCCGCCGGCCAGCTCGTCACGGACAGCGCGCATGTCGGAACGACTGGGTCGGAAAAGCGGAAGCGGGGCGCCGGCCCATAGAAGGACACGGACGTCGATCCGACTCGCGAGATCTTCCAGCAAAGCGCGCAGCACCATCGCCTTGCCATCGCGAGTCAGGGCGAAATCCGGTGTCACGTGCCAGCCCGCGATGTGGACATGCGATCTGGCGCTGCACATCGCCTCGGCCATCCGGGGCAGCGCTTGGTTGCCGTCGATCAAGACCTCGAGCCGGTTGCCTGCCCGCGGGGGCGGGTCTCCGGCCGCCCAGAGCTCGCCGCCGGACGGCACAAGGGACGCCTGCCGCCCAATCCGTTCCAACCGGCGACGGTGATGGTCGCGGAAAAGGCGCTCGAGGCCGTCTCCACAGAGCTTGTCGAGCTTGCTGAAGAGCGTCAAGCTGGCAACTACCAGAAGGTTTGAGTCCTCCGATACCCGAACCGCCCGTTGGCGAACCTTGCCCCGTGCTCGGCTTCCGAGGGGCAGTGGCAGCGAAGTTGCTCGCGGCATCGCCCTCGCGCTCGGCGATGCAGTCTCCCGACGCCGGTGGCAATCCCTCGAGCCGGCTTATCCGTACTACCTCCCGGCGTTTCAATTCCCAACAGACGGGAGGTAAGCGGATGATCCGCGCCCTTTTTGTGAGCTTGATGGTCGCTGCCGCGCTGAGCATGGTGATCGCACCCACGACGCTTGGTGCGGCGAACCCGAGCGGACGCGGCCAGCCCAACCAGTCATGTGAGGTCCAGCCCAGCGGGCCACCCGGGTTCCAGAGCGGCGGCTTTGCGGTGGCCGAATCGCTCTACGCGGGCTCGGGCCCTGGGTCCGCACACGCGCGCAGCGGCAACGCGGTCTCGCAGTACGACGTCGCCTGTTTCCAGGTCAGCCATCACTGAGGCACATCCACCACGGCAGAAGGGCTCGCGCCGGAGGCGCGGGCCCTTCTGCTAGCGACGAAGCCTCTTCCTGACCGTCGCGGTGGTCTTGTTCCCGGCAGTGTCGCGCCCGACCGCCGTGACCACGATCCTCAGCTTCCTCTTGTGACGGAGCGCCCTACGCGTCCTCCCGCTCACCTTCAGTGAGACGCGCATCGTCCCGGCCTTCCTGAACCGCACGGATCCCCTTGCGATCGTGCGCTTGCGGCTCCTCTTGCCGGCGACCTTCACCCTTGCCGCTTCGCTCGCTCGAAGCCGTAGCTCGAGCCTGTGGCTTCGGAGCAGCTGACGGACCCGCTTCGTAAGCACCTTGAGCGTGAGCTTCGGCCGTGTGACGTCCTTTGTCTTGAAGGTCTTGTCCGCGCCGACGATCGTCCCGAAGTCGGACTCGACGACGGCGCGATAGTGGAGCACCGACTGCGTGGGAAGGCCGCTTACCGAGGCGCTGAAGGCGGTCGCCCCCGTCGCCGCGCCCAAGATCTGGGTCGGCGTCGAGGACCCGTACGAAGCGGTCTTGCCGATGTCGAAGTGAACCTTCACCGCCGCCCCGCCCGGGTTGACCGAGCCGTTGAGGCTGGCCGTCTTGCCGGTCACTCCGGAGGCGCTGCCGGTCGCGACCTCGCTCGGGTGGTAGGCCTGGCCGAGGAGCCTCTGGGGCGACACGTCAGTGGTGAAGAGAAAGAACGGCGTCCCGACTGCGCCACCGGGGCACGCAGAGCCGTCGCTGGTGAACGGATTTGCCGTGCATCCGGAAGCGATCGGGGAGCGCGCGTCGTGAAGGCTCGCGGGCGCGCCTGCGGGCGCGAGGGCAACTCCCGTCGCAGGAGTGTCGATCTTGAAGACCGGCGAAGTTGCGCCACCTTCGAAGTGCCCATAAAAGCCCCGCTGGACGCCGCCGATGTTCTCGAGCCACGAGACGTACGGCACGTTGCCCGAGAACGTTATGTCCGGGACGGTCGCGTCGTGCGTGATGTTCGAGATCGGCTGGCCGCCGTTGAAGAGCTCGAAGTGGTCGCCGCCCACGAGGCGCGAGACGAAGATCGCGTGCGTGCCACCGATGTCCTCGGACCAGATGACCCACGGAACCGCGGGCTCGCCGGGGGTTAGCGTCCCCGCCGCGACGCGCGGGTCCTCGGCGCCACGCGTCGCCAGCTTGTTCAGCGCGCAGGCGTCCTCCCTTGTCGTGCTGACGGCACACGGGCCGAAGGTGTGCGTGCCGGTGAGGTCCAGGGCCTCCGTCTGGCCAGCGGTCCCCCTGCCGACCGCTTGCCAGTGAAAGCCGCCGTCGGCACCGGCATCGCCCACGATCTTCGCCGCAAACACCTGATCGTTTGAACGCAGTCCGAGCGTCCCCGATCCCGTCTCGTACCAGACGACCCAAGCAACGTTGTCGTTTGGACCGGCGAACGCGATGTCTGGTTCGATGCCGTCGCGAGTGGGGTCTACGTTCAGCGTCGGGTCACCGCTGGAGGAGGACCCGTTCGTCTTCGAGAGCCGATGAAGACCGACCTGCTGCCAGCAGAAAAAGCCGGTGCTCGCTCCGCCAGACGGTTCGAAGCCGCCACAGCTCGCGCCGGCGCTCGACTGCTTTATGCCCCGGGAGACGAAGATCTGGTTCCTGTTCCCCGCACCGTCGACTTCCTGCCATGCCGCCCATGGGGTCGGGTCGGCACCCGGCACGGCGGCACCGCCCGCGACGGACGGGTTCTCGGCGTCGCGGTCTGTATTGATGTTCAGCGAGGGGGCTCCGGAGCCGCGGTCCTGGCCCTCCGGGATCCAGATGTTCCCTGCTCCGCAGGTCGCGCTTGAGGTCGGGCAGAACCGGCTCGCGAAGATCTGGGTGGTGCCGCCGAGGGAGGCGTTTGGCTCGTACCAGGAGGCCCATGGCGCGGTCCGGCCCGGGCCGGCGAAGTCGATCGAGGGGGCCTCCGCCAGAACAGAGGGGCTTATGTTGAGGGACTGCCCCTGGGTCGTCCACGCGCCGTTCTTGAAGGCTCGGACGAAGATGTGCTGGGCGCCGCCGACCCTCTGCTCGAACGTCGCCCACGGCACGTTTACCCCGCCGGCCGCAACGGAGCCGCCCGCGACGTCCGAGACGCCCGCGTCCTGCGCCGGGTCGATGCTGTTGGCGGGGTCGTTGTTTATCTGGGAGCCGTCGGCCGGCAGGCCTGTGAAAGCCGCGCTCGCACTGCCGGCCAGCGCCAGAACGGCCACGAGCGTCGTGACGGCAAGCCTTCTCGACCTTCCATCCATCGAGCAACCTCCTGCTGATCCAGGCCCTCATTCCCGAACACGGCAGGAGGCCGCAAGTTTCTCTGTCGGTCTCGCTTCGGGCCGAGCCCAGCCTGAGGCTCGCTGAAGCGTGGGTCAGCCGCGCGCGCGGATCTTGCGCTCGAACGTGAAGCGGTGCCCTCGGACGTCCTTCAACCGCACTACGAAGGTGATCACCGGCCGCCGCTTGCCGCGCGACCGCTTACGAAGCCCCGGGCTCGACCTCAGCACACCATTGCCGAGAAAGGCGGTCACCGACGCGGCGCCCCGCGACAGGCGTACCTTCAAGACTCCTTTGCGCGTGAGGCTCCAGCGCCCGCGGCGCGGCTTGAGGCTCGCCCTCACGTGCACTCCGCGGCGAGGGTCGCCGCGATGTACTCGCAGCCCTTTTGGAAGCTTCAGAGTGAGCTCCCTGAGCTTGGCGGCTCCGAGCGCGCGGCGTACACGCACCTTCAGCGAGGGCTTCCCGCTTCGCACACCTCGAAGGGCGATCGACGCGTTTGGATTGCAGGCGGGCGCCTCGATCGCGGGGCGGTCGGAGAACGTCTTGCCCGAATGCGCCGTGAACGTGACCTTTCCTCTTGCCACGCTCGCACAGAGGTCGGCGTGGTTCTCGAGGATGCCGTCTCGGCCCCCGTTGATGCTGAGCTCGAACCGGGTGATCGGGACATCCGGCAAGCTATCGAACCGGTTTACGATCCTGAGGTCCTGGAGCTCGTTCCGCGCCTCGAGCCTGACCGAGACGCGCCCGTCGAGAAAGATCAGCAGCTTGGGCAGCGGCGTGCCCGTGAACTGGACGAGGTAGACGGGACCGGAGAGCGGCTCGGGCAGGAGCGGCGTGGTCGCCTTGGCGACCCCGACCTTCGAGCTCGCCGGGCACGCGCGCGTCGCGGCGAGGCTCTCTGGACACAACGCCCCTGGACGCTGGAGCGCCGGCACGTCGGGCCTCAGTGCGTCGGGCAGCACGACGACCGACTTCGCGATGTTCGCTTGCCCGGAAGGCTGGGTGACGATCGCCCGCAGCGCGGGGTTGCCGTTCTTCCTCAACTGTCCGCTGGCAACGAAGCGGAGCTTCGGCGAGAAGGGAAGCGTGTTGCAGCCAGTCGCCTGGTATGGCGCGGTTGCAGTCTTCTCCGTCCCGGTGCGCGAGGTAAAGGTGGCGCCGAACTGAAGCTGCGCGCACGAGGTCGGGTTATGCGTGAAGTTGGCCTTGTCCACGGCGGTGCTCACGTCGCGTACGCGGATAGGGATGCCGCCGATGATCGGTGGAAGGTCGTCGTACAGCGCGATGTCGAGACCGAAGTCGCTGCGGAGCACAACCTGTGCGCGGGTGACGACCTTGCCGAAGTCGAACGGCCCTGCCCTGGCCGGCACCACGATCGACAGCGAGGCGGGATCGCCCGCCTGGAGCGGCTGCGCGAGATAGATCGACCCGGGCAGCGAGAGGGGGCTGGGGCCCGAGCCGACAGACGTGTCGACGCTGCCGATCTTGCTGGCCTCGGCGCAGGAGCCGGCCGCGGCGTCCGCGAGCGAGCAGAGTGGGACCGCGGCGAGGCTCCCCAGCAACCCGGGCGGCAGCGACGGGCGGAGCGTCTTCAGGAGCTGGTCACGGTCGGGGCTCGAGACGGTCAGCGCAAGGCTCGACAGGGCGCCGGCCTGGAGCGGGTTGGTGGAGCCGGCGATCGCGGGGTCGAACGGGAAGGGGTCGGGGCAAGCCGCCCCCGCGCCGTCGTATGACGTGTTGAATTGACCCTCGGGGTGCTCGTCCTTGTCGGCCGGGAAGCTTGTCGCTCCGCTCCACGGAGTCAGCGTGCTCGTCAAGGTGTGAGCCCCGCAGTCGGGTGGGTTGACGAGCACGGCGTGAGCACCTCCCTCGAGGCTGATCGTGAACTTCTCGAACGGGAGCATCGGCAGGTCGTCGAACACGGTCGTGACCTGACCGGTATTGGGATCGGGAAAGCTCTCGCCGTCGAGCTTGATCCAGAGGCCGTTCACGATCTGGAAGGCGATGAAGACGCGGTAGGTGTGACCGGGCGTCGGCTCCCCGAGATAGAAGTTGCCGTGAAGGTCAGCCGGCACGTTCTTCGACTTGACCGTTACGTCGCCGATGTCCGAGCCGGCAGGGCAGGCAGGCGGGAGTTGTGTCCCGAACCCGAGCTCCGCATCGGTGCAGCCCTGGAGGCCGTCCGCCGCGGCCGGGGAGAGCGCCGTGCCCGGCGGCAGCGTGATCGCGGCGCGCTTCGAGTACGACTGATGCCGGGGCACCTCGTTGGCGGGAACGTTGACCGAGATGTCGTAACCGCTGGGAGTATCGGTCCTGGTGTTGTCGAGCGCGACGTCGAACGGGTCGGGAGCGAACGGCACGCCGTCGCAGTTGGTTCCCGTGAGCGTGTAGCCGGGGGGCGGGCTCTGGACCTTGCGGGTCGGGTCGTCCCAGGAGGTCGCCTCGAGCCTGGCGTAGCCCTGCACGCATGCGGTCGTCGTCGTCAGGTACGGCCCCGCGGCGGAAGGCGTGGTGCTGCAAGCGCCGCCGATCGGGTCCCACCTGATGCCGCAGAGCGTGTAGGAGATCTGCTCGATCTTGATATCGACCGGGGGCGCGGGGCCAGGACCGTCCAGATCCAGCATCCTCGGCACGTTGATCGACAGGCCGGTGAGGCCGTAATCGCGGGCGGTAGGGACGATCGGTGGGGTGAAGATGTCGGCCTTTGCGTCGGGGAGCGAGGTCGTGAGGCCGGGAGGGTCGGGGAGTCCAGGGCTCGCACCTGTGAAGTCGGGAACGGCTCCGAACCGCGCCGAGCGCACGGTGAAGGGCGCCGCGAGCGGGCTGCCGGCGACGACGAAGCCGAGGCCGCCGGCCCAGGGCGGTGACACCTTCAGGTTGTAGACCTGGCCTGGCGGTATCGGCAGAGGCGTGCCGTCGTCCAACGTTGCAGTCAGCGTCGTAGTGCCGAGCTGGGTGTCGGGCGGGCAGGCGCCCAGCAAGAAGGTCGCCTGTTCGCACTTGGGCAGCGCCTCGGGGTTGGGAATGATGCCCCCGGGGAAGTGCTGGATGATGTCCTTGACGTCGTCGGTGACGTCGCCGCCGAAATCCATCGTGACCGTCGAGTCTGGATGCGAGCCAGCGTCGGCGGTGTTGGGCGTCGCCGTGAAGTCGTCGATCGAGAAGGCGGCGAGCGCCGGGCCCGGGGACAGGAGAACGAGCAGCGCGGCAGCCACCACTGCGCCGGCGGACCGTATCGCCCCTGCGCGGCAACCTCTGCTCATTACGCTCGATATCGGCCTCGGCGCCTGAGCCTTGATCCCCCCGATCAAGCCCCTGGCCAACCGTTCGGAGGCCAAGCGTCGAGAAGCTTCAGCGGTAGATCAGGGCGCCCCGGCGGCGGTCGCTCTGGAAGTTGGCGTAGAACCGCTCCACGGGCAGGCCGAAGCTGTGCTCGAACGCAGCGTGCCACCGCCGTCCGTGCCCGACGAGGTTGCAAAAGCGGACGAGCGCTGTTTCAGGGCGCGACCGCGACGCCGAGCCAGAGCTCATGGCCCGGCGCAGGAGCCGCCGGACCGCGAGGTGCCACAACGCGTATTCCTGGTCACGGCCGTCTCCTCGCTCGTAGCCAGAGAGGAGGCCAACCGTCGGAGACAGCGGACGGTCGTCGCGGATCTCGCGCACGACACGTGCTTCGCTTGCATGCCCGGCGCTTACCAGCGCCCGCCAGGCCAGGTGAGTGGCCATGCCCTCGACCAACCATCGATACTCGCCGGGCTGCAGGCAGCCGAGCTCGGCCTGGAGCACGTGCACGTACTCGTGAGCCGAGATTGCAGTGGCCGCAACGAAATCCGTGCGGACCAGGTACTGCCACGCCAGGCTCGAGGTGTCCACACAAAGGAACCCCTTGTCACCCTCTCCCATCAAAGCGCCGCCGGCAGAGGACTCGAAGGGACGGCAGCTGTTCTTGCGCGCCACACGTGCTTCGACGTGCTCGTGAACGCCCACGCCAAGCGAGCGCTCCATGTAACGCTGCATCGCGCGAAGACCGCCTCGAATCGCTCGCAGCTCCCGTCCGCTCACGCCGTCCTGCACGCGAAGCTCGATCGGAGTTCCCGCCAACGCCTCGGATCGCGCGGGGAATCGTGTTTTTTGCCAGTAGATGAATCCGCCGCTCGCCAGCAGGACGAGCAGCCCGATGACGGCGAAAGCCAGCGCCCTACCAAGCCTTCTCCGCCGCGCTCCAGTCGGCGGGCAAGACACGTCCCCAGTCTAGTGGCTGGATTCGAGCCCGCGACACTACTCTCGCTTCCGCCGCACCATTGCTTCGAGGCGCGGCCGGTTAGTCGATAATCGGCTCACGGATGCCGTTGGCAATGCAAAGCTTCGCGGTGATCGTGAGCGTCGTCGCGCTCGGCTTCTCCGGTCAGATCGCGGGAGCTCGCCAAGCGCTCGACTCGGGCGTCAAGGGCAAAGTGCTTTACGGCCCGACCTGCCCCGTGCAGCGCGTGGGCGAGACTTGCGTCAGGCCCTACCGGGCAAAGTTTCGGGTTCTGAATCAGTCGACGCGAGCCGTCGTAGCCACGACCCGATCCGGTGCCGACGGGCGCTTCACAGTGCGCGTCGCTCCCGGCCGTTACGTGATCCAGCCGGTATCCGTTCACCGTTATCCCCGTGCCTCGTCACAGCGCGTTCGCGTTCGCCCACACCGGTTCGCGAGGGTGACGATCCTCTTCGACAGCGGAATCCGCTGAGAACCCGCCCTTCCAGACTCATCTGCTTACTGCAGTGGTCCGAGCTGCCACGGGCCGTCCTCGTGCTTGCGGGACAGCCAGCGCTTCGCGTCCTCGCGCCCCAGCTCGATCAGCTCGTCGGCAAACTCCGGCGCGAAGAACAGGTAGCTGAAGAGCTCGCCGCGAACGGGGGCGATGCCGGCGTCGAGCGCGCGGCCAAGCAGAGCGATGCTGGGAGAGCGCGCGGCGCCACGGAGGCCCGAGTAGCGCTTCCGGTAGAGATGGAGTGCGCGTTCCCCGATCGCGTTCCGGGTTCGCGGCGCGATGACGATGTATGGAACCCGCTTCGCCTTGCGCCGGCCACCGGGGCGCTTGAGCTCACCATCGACGAGCGAGTTCACCGTCGCGAGCGTCTGAACGTCGTGTATGAGCGGGTCGACGAGCACGGCTTGGAGCAACTCGCTCGCTCCGTCGAACGCGTCCGCGCGTTTACTGCTCGCCAGAGCCGGCGGCGAAGGAGCAAGCGAGTTCAGCGCGATCACGATGACCCGATCGGCTCCCATCGCGAGCGCCGGCTTGATCGGGGTGTTGAGGCGCGTGCCGCCATCGAAGTACCAGCCAGTCGCGATCCGCGGCTTCTGGACGCGAACGGCGGGAAAGAAGACCGGGATGGCGGCCGACGCGCGAACGTGCTCGTCGCCGAGGGAACCTGCGACGTAGTCGATCCCGCGCGCTTTGTCCGCCTGGAGCCTTCCTCCTCCGTCGTGAAAGACGACGGTTCGACCACTGCGGGCGGAAGTCGCGACCACGCCGGCCGCCTTCAACGCGCCGGCAGCGACGTTGCGCCGGATCTGAGGGAAGGGTATGAGCCGCTTGAGGGTAGGGCCGAGCGGCGCCGGATCGAGGACGCTCCATAGCCTCGCGCCCGGGATGCCGAAGACCTCGCCGACCCCGCGTGCGAGCTGGGCCAGTTCATCGGGGGAAAACAGCGGACGGAGAACGTCCTCGAACCGAACCTCACGCCAGATGTCGACCCCCTCCGCCATGACCTCGTCGATCGGCTCTGCGGCCGTCGCCGCCAGGTACGCGGCGTTGAGCGCTCCGACGCTGGTTCCGATCACGATGTCGGGCCGCTCACCGCGCTCCTCGAGCCGCGGCAAAAGCACCGAGAGCGCCCCGATCTCATAGGCGCCGCGCGCGCCGCCACCCCCGAGCACGAGGGCGACGTTGTTGTGACGTCGTTGTCGAGCAGCGGATGGCATGTCAGAGCAGCGGCTGCCTACGAGATCCGCACGCGTTCGAGTCTCGCAGGTTGCTATGCGGCGGAGCGCCGAGACGGCGGGAGCTCGACTCCCGCCGCCTCGCCAATGCCGGACGTTGCGTTAAAGACTGCCGATCTCAGGCGGCCTCGCGCAGCTGACGCCGCGCCTGAAGCCGCCGAAGCGCATCGCTCTCGAGCTCGTGGACCCGCTCCCTGGTCATCCCGAGCTCCTTTCCAGTCGCATCCAGCGTCTTCTCCTCGCCGTCAGCGAGGCCGAAGCGCAGCTCGATCACCTCACGTTCGCCGGGGGGGAGCTCGTCGAGCGCTCGTGTTACCGCATCGACGCGCTCGCTTTCGATCAGCTCCTCGCTCGGTTCGGGCCGTTCACTCGCGAACAGGTTCCCGAGCGTCGCGTCGTCCTCGTCGCCGATCGGTTGATCGAGACTGGTCACCGTCTGCGGCGCCTCGCGCAGCTGCAGGACCTCGACGATGTCCATCTCCGCCGCGGCCGCCAGCTCGTCATCGGTCGGCTCGCGCCCCAACTTGTTCGTCAGGTCGCGGTCGGCGCGAGCCAGCTTGCGCTGGCGTTGCTCGATGTGCACCGGAATCCGGATCGCCCGCGACGTGTTCGACAGCGCCCGCTGGATCGATTGCCGGATCCACAGCGTCGCGTACGTCGAGAACTTGAAGCCTCGGCGCCAGTCGAACTTCTCCGCCGCACGGATCAATCCGACGATGCCTTCCTGGATGAGGTCGGAAAGGGGCAGCCCTTGACCTTGATACCGGCGGGCGTTCGAGATGACGAGCCTCAGGTTGGAGTTGATCATCCGCTCCTTGGCCTCGAGGTCGCCGCGCTCGATCCGCTTTGCGAGGTCGACCTCCTCGGGCGCGGTCAGCAACGGGTAGTGGGCCGCCTGCCGGAAGAAGACCTGCAGCGAATCGATCTCGCCCTGCCGCGTGGCGGCCCGGGCCGACCGACTCTCAGCGGACCGCCGCCCTTCTGGCTCGGCGGCCTCGCGAGTCCGGTCGACCCTGGCGCGATCGCCCGCACGCAGACTCGGCCGGCGAAGGCGTGCCTCAACGGCCTCGCTGTGCTCTCCGCGCCGCCGGCGCTTCGCCCTGTTCACCTTCTTTTCTGGCATGAATTCCTCTCGTTTCAGAACTAGATTGGGCGCCTGGGCCCACGGGCCTCGGCAAGCCCTCTGGAAGTCTCTTACGCTGCCGCCGGCCGGTCCCCTGTCCCCGATCCGGAAACGGGCGGCTCACGACACGGAGCAGGCGTCGAGCACTCCAGAGCCCGATGGCCCCGTACCGGGGCTGGTTGGGGGTTGACCCCCGTCGATCCCGTGCCCCAACGGCCGTCAGGCGAAAAACCACCGTGAACTATAGCAGAAGTAGTTGAGTAGTCAATCACTCCGGGGGCGCCGCAGGAGGCAGTCCTTCAGGCGCCTGAGCAACTACGGGGCAACCGAGCAGGGCGCGGGCGAGGTGGTCGCACAGTAAAAGGCGAGCTGCCCCCAGGGAAGGCCCCCGACCATCGTAAAGGCGCCACCCACGGCGAGGACTGGGGTGCTGTAGGCGGTCGAGAACACGTTGCCGTTCAGGTTCGGGTCCCAGTCATATGGGGCGCCGGCGCTCCGGTCGGTCTCGGCGAGATGGCCGCGCGGCGTCCCCTGGATCGTGCTGAAGGCGCCTCCGAGGACCAGATCGAAGTCGTTCACCGGCAGCAGTGTGTGCACCGCGGCGCCGGGTGAGGGGTTCCAGGCTGTCGCCGTGCCGTCGTCGGAGAGGTTTATCTCAGCCGCGCCCCCTCGCGACACGGGGGTGCTCCCGATCGTGTTGAAGCGCCCGCCGACATAGACCGTGGGCAGCGCGCCGGGGGCTGCCAGATACGGATCGTATGCAGCCGGAAGCTTCACCGAGGTCACGGAGTCGTTCGGGTTGGGGGCCCAGCCCGCCGCCGTGCCCGTCGCCCGATCGGTCGCGGCGAGGTATCTGCGATCGGAGATTCCACCGATCGAGGTGAAGCCGCCGCCGACGTAGACGTCGCTCGCCGTGACAGCGAGCGCGAGAACATTGGCGGTATCCGGCTGTGCGTTTGGATTCCAACCCGTCGGCTGACCGTTGAGTGGCGAGCCGCTCGTCGTCAGCTCCGCGACCTTGTTTCGCGACCTGACCTGACCGCCTCCGTCGGTGAACTGCTCGAATCCGCCGCCGGCATAAATAGCCTGGAGGGTCGTGCCGGTCGGGTCCATCCCGGGAGCCAGGGCGTAAACCGCATCGTTTGGGTTGGGGTTCCACGGATCGAGCGTGCCACCCGCGATCGTTCCGTCGCAGCTTGGGGTCGAGATCGCGGCCAGGCTTTGGCGGCCCGTCGCGTTCACTGTGCTGAAGGTCCCGCCGACGTAGAGCATCCCTGACAGCCGGGTGTCCGGCTGCCATAGCACCATCGCTCTGAGGCCGGCGCCAGGAGCGGGGCTCCAGTTGGAGTCGACGGTCTTGTCGGCCTTGATGTGAACCAGGTTGAAGTGGTCCACGCCGCCCACCTGAAGGGCGAACGTTCCACCCACGTACCACCCGCCGCAGCCGTCCGGAATGACAGATCTGACCTCCGTTCCCGACGAGATCGTCGGCCAGCTCGTGTCGGGCATCGGCTGAAACGGCTGGACTGCCGGGATCTGCCAGCTGCGAGTATCGGGTGTCGCATCGGAATTGCCCGCGATGTCGACGCCTCGCACGCTGAATGTGTGCGTGCCGGTTGAGAGCCCGGTGTAAGTCTTGCTGTATTTCCTCGGCGAGCTCCCGAGCACCACCTCACCACAGGGGGTCCAGCTTCCGCTGTCGAGCTTGCAGTCGAACCGGCCGATATTGATCGAGTTCGGGTCGTCGGGACTGTAGAAGGCAAAGGTGGCCGTATTGATCGAGGTCACGGCTCCGTTCGCCGGACAGTTGCCGGCGCCGGAGAGGCAGGAGATGGTGGTGTTTGGCGGCGTGGCATCCACGCTCCACTTGTACGTCGCCGGGTACTGATCTCTCCTGCCAGTCACGCTGTCGGTGGCCGTCAGCGTGAATGTGTGAGTCCCGTCTGCGGTGCCGAGATACGTCTTCGGACTGCTGCACGGCGTGGGCGCGCCGGTGTCGAGCACGCACTCGAAGGTCAGCGCGTTCGAGCTCGTGAACGTGAACGTTGCGTCTCCGGTGTTCGAGAATCCCGCAGGGCCGCCGGTGATCCTGGCATCGGGCTGAGATGCGTCGACGGTCCAGGTGTATCTCGGCGGCGTGGCATCGGTGTCTCCGGTCGGGCTGATCGCCCGCACAGAGAGCGAATGCTGCTTCGCGGCCAGATTCGTGTAGGTCGTGGATGCGGCACACGGCTTGTAGGTCTGGCCGTCCAACCGGCACTCGAACGTGCTGTTCGGCTCCGTGCTCGTTAAATCGAAGGAAACGTCGCCCGAGCTGACAACGTCCGGTTTCCCGGTTATCCCGGTGTCAACAGGAAAGACCGGTCCGTCGCTGGGGGCCGGTGGGCAAGCCTGGGTTGCCGGGCAGCTCCTGTCCGCGGCGAGCTGCGCCGACAGTGCGCCGGTCGGTGGATCGTTCTTCGGATTGCCGTCGTCGAGAAGATTCGTAAGCTCGAGGTGGTCGTTGGTGAGGTCGTAGTACTCGCGTGCCCGGATCACCAGCTGGCCGTTTGAGCCGGGCGGAGCGTAGTACTCGATGTAGTGAAACGTCTGAGTCTGGATCGAGGCCGCGTACAGGTACTTGTCGTTGGGCGGGGCCGCAGCCAGGGGCTGCCACAGCTCGCTCACCAAGCGGTTTCGCTTCTTCGCCGTATCCAGGAGCGACTGGCCGTCCATTGGAGGGCTGGTGCTGATGCCTCCGACGGTATCCAGGACAGTGGGCGCGATGTCGACGTTGGTGACGAGACGGTTGTCCGTCTCCCCGCCGGAGTGTCCTGTCCAGCCAGGCCAGCGCAGGTAGAACGGGACATCGATGTCGTCGAGATAAGGGAGCGGCTTTGCGATCAGCCCATGCTCTCCCCAGAGGTATCCGTTGTCCCCCAAGAAGAACGCCATCGTGTTGTCGGCTTGCGTTCGCCCCGGGTGGCCGGGCCACGGCTCGTTGGAGAGCTCGTTGAAGATGCGATCCACCACGTCGTCGGCGGACCTCAACATTCTGAGCTGGTTGTCGCGTGTCCTCACAACCGCGTCGGCGTCGTTGATGAGGCTTCGATAGAGGAACGGCTTGTCTCGCTTGTCGTTCTCGAAGAAGGAGTCGTTCGGCGCGAAGGGCGGAACCGGAGCGCTCGCGTATTTCGTCTCCGGAGTAAACGGGGCATGAGGGGTGGAAGGCGCGACGTACAGAAACCAGGGCTGATCCGGGGAGTTGGTGTGCATCTGGTCGAGAAAGCCGACCGCCTTGTCTCCGACGTAGCCGGTCGAGTACTGCCATATCCATTTCTCCGCGCCCTGGTCGTTGACGCAGGTCGGTGAATACGCGTCCCCGAATATGGCGTACTTGTCGAAGAACGGAGGAGGAGTCGGCGGGCCGCCGTCCGTGCAGTTGATGTTCCAGTTGTTCAGGTATTTCCCGAAGATCGCTGTCTCGTAGCGGGGATTTGCCTTTTGCTCGAGGTAGTACTGCAGGGTCGTGCGCTGCGGATTGGGACTCCCGTCCGGAGCCAGCTCGTCCTCGGTCGTTCCGAGCAGAGCGCCGTCGGTGTTCAACTTGACCCCGTGGTTGTGGACATACCGTCCGGTGAAGATCGACGAGCGCGACGGGCAGCAGAGAGGAGTCGTGACGCTGCCCTCCGCAAAGCGGGTCCCTTCTGCCCCGAACCACTGCTTCGTCTTTCGCATCGGGTCCAGGTTCGGATCCGATATGTCCATGGTCCCATTCGCGCGCTGGTCGTCGGTGACGATGATCAGGATGTTGGGACTCGCCGCGGCGCTGTCAGCGGAGCTTGCCGACACGACCAGCGCGGCGCAAAGCATCAGCGCGATCCGTGCGACCGCCGTCACCGTGACCGGGCGCTTCCTTCTCGGGCCATCCACCGCCGACGACCGCTCGACTGGCAGAGCCGAGTTGCCCATGGCTCTTGGTGCTAGCGTCGTCGCCTCCCTCTAACGCCCATCAGGACACCGCTCTCTACAGACAATGATGATCCAAATGCGGCCGGTTCGTCGCTTCCGGTAGGCGCCGGCGCTGCCACACTTCTGTGTGCATGAGCGCAATCCGCTTCGGCCCCGCCTTTATTCCCTCCCGGGAGAGTCCCGAGGCTGCCGTGGAGCTCCTTCTCGAGCGTGGCTACAGCGCCGCGGAGATCGACTTCGAGGGGGGCTTCTGGATGGATTGGGACTTCGCACGGAGTTTCGGCGAGCTGGCGCAAGAGGCGGACATCGCCCTCTCCCTGCATGCCCCCATTCCCGCTTTCCTCGGGCACCTCGACCGCGACAAGAAGTATCGGATGGCGGTGGGTATGCTCGACCATTCCGCCGGCATCGCGGTCGCGTGCCACGCAGAGCCCGTCGTCTTCCATCCGGGCTTCCTGCTCGGCCGGGAGCGCGACCAGGCGATCGCGGCTGTCGTGGAGCAGCTTCGTGACCTTCGCGAGCGCCTCGAGGCCAAGGGTCGAGCCGTGCCCTTCGGCATCGAGATCATGGGCCGCGTGCGCGAGCTTGGCACGGTCGAGGACGTCTTCACGATCTCCTCGCAGCTCGAGTGGGTGCGACCGGTGCTCGACTTCGCGCACCTGCACGCCGTAACCGACGGTGGATACACGAGTGTCACGGCATTCGACAGCACCCTGGCGGTTGCCGACTCGCTTCTGGAACGGGACGCGCCGTTCCACATCCACTTCTCGGACATCAGCTTCGCGAATCGAAACGAGAAGAGCCACCTGCCCTACGGCGAAGGGACGCTGCGGGCTGAGCCGCTCGCGGAGGCGCTACAGCGCCGCGACCGCCCGGCGACCGTGATCGGCGAGTCCCCGGACGAGGCGTCGAATCAGGCGATACGGGCGGTGCTCCACGGCGAGCAACCCCCACCGTTGCCGGCCGCGGGCAATCGACTGTTTTCGTGATCACCCGCCCAGCCCCAGGCAGGGAACGTGAGAATCCCCCGCGGCGGTTAGCCGCAGAACACTAGGCGGGCGTCACCTCAGCCGGCTCGGGCACCGCCGGCGCCGGGATCGGCAGCCGGGTCTGGACGACCGGCACGCCTTCCTTCGGGACCAGCGTGACGCCTCGGCGCCCGACCTTGTCGGAACGATGCCGGGCCGGCTCCAGGCTGGCCCGCTCGAGCACCCGCCGGACGACGACGCGCATCTCGAACAGCGCGAAGCTCGCTCCGATGCAGCGCCGGGAGCCGCCGCCGAACGGAATCCACGTGTACGTGTCGGGGGGGTCGGGGACCAAGAACCGCTCCGGACGGAAGCGAAACGGCTCCGGATAGCGGTCGGCCCGGCGGTGGATCATCACGATCGAGGGGTTTATCTCAGTGCCCGGCGGCATGACGAAGCCGTTCAGCTCGTAGGGCTCTCCCCGCACGACCCGCCCCACGCCGGGAATCACCGGCCGGACTCGAAGCGTCTCCTTGACCACCGCATCGAGATAAGACTCGTCGCCCGCCGCCAGAGTCTCCCGCAGGCGGGCCAGGGCGTGTCCGTTGTGCAGCAGCAGGTCGAACGCCCACGCCAGCCCTGTCGCGGTGGTCTCGTGGCCGGCAACGAGCAGCGTCACGAGCTCGTCGCGAAGCTCCGCGTCGGTCATCTCGTTCCCCTCGTCGTCCCGAGCGAGCAGCAGCGTGGAGAAGACGTCCTGGCGCTCCTCGAGATCGGATACGCGCCTTCGCCGCGTGATCTCGTCGAAAATCATCTCGTCCAGGGCGCGGCGCCGCTCTTCGAAGCGGCGAATGGCTCCCCGGTCACCCAGGCGGCGTCCCGACAGGGCAAAGAGAATCAGCGAGAAGCGGCCCGAAACCGGGTCGAGCATCGCGCGAACACGCCGCTTCAGCTCATCTTGGCGCGACCCTTTCTCGACGCCGAACACGGCGCTCATGATCACGTCGAGCGTGAGCGCCTGCATCGACGGGAGAAGAGGGAACGGCCGGCCCACGGGCCACCGGTCGATCACTGCATCGGCCGCCGCCTGCATGACCAATTCGTAGGCCCGCATTCGCTGCCCGTGGAACGACGGCAGCATCAGTCGCCGCTGGCGCAGGTGCTCGTGCCCGTCGAGAAGCAGGACCGAGCGCTCGCCGAGGACGGGTCCGAGCAGCGCGTTCGCCTCCCCGGCACGCAGCTGCTCGGCCGGCGCTTGGAACACCTGCTTCACCACCTCCGGGTCGAACACCATCACGAACCGGGAGTCGAACAGGGTGCTGAACGAAACGACGTCCCCGTAACGCCGCCGGCAGAACTCGAAGAAACGAGGCCGGCCGATCAGGAAGCCGAGCGTCTGCAGAAATCGCGGCAAGCTCGGCCCTGGCGGCATCCCGTTCTCGCCTGGCGAGGACATCGCTCACCACGATAAAGGGTCGAAGAACTCTAGGCCGCTACCTTCCGCGGGTTCTCGATCGGTTGAAGTCGCGCCTCGATCTCAGCGCGCCTGCTCTCGAGCCACGGCGGCAGCACCAGCTTCTCGCCGAGATGCTCTTCGGGTTCGTCAGCGCCGAAGCCGGGGCTGAATGTCGCAAGCTCGAAGAGCACTCCGCTCGGCTCTCGGAAGTAAACGGAACGAAACCAGAACCGATCGATCACCGGCGTCGCCCGCATTCCGGCGGCCACCACCCGCTCCCGCCAGCGCTCGTGGTCGTCGTCGTGCGAAGCCCAGGCGACGTGGTGGACAGTGCCCGCGCCCTGAAGCCCACGCCCCGGGGGCGGCTCGTCATAGGCGTAGAACGATCCACGCCGCTCGCCCCGGGATTCCCAGCCACCGGCCTTCGGCTCGAAGACCAGCGTTTTCTCGAGGAGGTCGCGGCTGCGCTCCGGCGCCGAGCCGTAGGCGCGCACGGCGTCGAACCCTTGCAGGGCGAGCTCTGCGGGGATCTCAGGATGATTCGCGACAAGCGGCTTGTCGGAGGTCTCCACCACAGCGAGCTCGTGTTCCAGGCCTTCGGGGTCGGCGAACCGGAGCCGGTCGCCGTCCCGAGTCGACTCGACTCCCTCGGCGCCGAGTCGCTCCGCCCAGAAGTCGAGCGCGTCCGTGGATCCGACACGCCAGACGATGCGGTGAATCATGCCTTCGCCGGCCCTGCCCTCTGGGACGCCGGGGAACTCGAAGAAGGGCAGGTC
>Ga0066710_100000325_pt1 | contig 27103 bp, 27 predicted proteins | sample GraSoiAngelo_159_FD_79666 | JGI IMG/M metagenome (GOLD analysis project Ga0066710, IMG submission 79666) | Grasslands soil microbial communities from the Angelo Coastal Reserve, California, USA - 14_1009_16_40cm | ecosystem: Environmental > Terrestrial > Soil > Grasslands | place: USA... | reverse complement strand
GTCGCCGCGGCGGTCCGCGAGGCGACGCGCCTCGGGGTCTTCATGCTCGACATCCACGCCAGCGGCGGTCTGGCGATGGCGCGAGCCGGCGCCGAAGCGGCGCTGAAGGCCGCCGGCGACTTCGGCATCTCCCGACCGCTCTGCCTCGGCGTGACCGTGCTGACGAGCCTCGACCGCAAGGCGCTTCAGCGCGAGGTCGGCGTGCCGACGAGCGTCGACGCGCACGTCCTTCATCTCGCGGGGCTCGCGCGGACGGCCGGCCTCGACGGCTGTGTCGCCTCACCCCAGGAGATCAGCCTCTTGCGCCTGGCGATGGGCGACGGCTGGGTGATCGTGACGCCGGGCATCCGTCCGGCCGTAAGCCCTCTCGGGCGGAGCCCCCTTCTCCCATCGGGGGGAGTCGAGAGGGGGGCGGAGCCTGTCCGCATGCCGGACAGGCGGAGCCCCCCTCTCCCAACAGACGATCAGATGCGCACGGCGACGCCGCGGCGGGCGCTGGCCGCCGGCGCCGATTACCTGGTGGTCGGGCGACCGATCAGCGGCGCCCCCGACCCGGCCGCGGCGGCGGCCGCCATCGTCGCCGAGCTCGGCGCGCCATGACGGATCGCGAGACGCTCGATCTCTACGAGGCCACCGGCGCCCTGCTACACGGCCACTTCCGGCTCACCTCCGGACTGCACTCGGACGTCTATCTCCAGTCGGCGCTCGTCCTGCAGCACCCCTCCCACGCGGCGTCCCTCGGCGGAGCGCTCGCCTCGCGGTTTCGGGGCGACGCCGCCCAGACGGTGCTGGCGCCCGCGATCGGCGGCATCCTGGTCGCCCACGAGGTCGCCCGCGCGCTCGGAGCCCGCGCGCTCTTCACGGAGCGCGAGGACGGAGTCATGCGCTTGCGGCGTGGGTTCGCGCTGGCTCAGGGCGAACGGTGCCTCGTCGTCGAGGACGTGATGACCACCGGCGGCTCGATCCGCGAGGTCGTCGGCTGCGTCGAGGCGCTCGGCGGCGTGGTGGTGGGGGTCGGTGCGCTGATCGACCGGAGCGGCGGAGCCGCGCACTTCCCCGTGAAGCGCGCCTCGCTCGCGACCGTGAAGGCCACGACCTGGAAGGCGGAGGACTGCCCGCTCTGCCGCGCCGGCAGTCAGGCGGTCAAGCCGGGCAGCCGCGGATAACCAACAAGGGGGGCCTCGAAGGGCCCCCCAATACCCCCCACTCGCTCGGAGATGCCCCGGCGTAGCCGGGTCACCCTCGAATTCCCGTCGCGCAACTCAGAGCGCGACGCGGAACACTTCCTCGAGCGTCGTCTCGCCGAGCAGGGCTTTGGCGAGGCCGTCCTGAAACATGGTCTTCATGCCGCGGGTGATCGCTTCGGCGCGAATGGTCGTCGCGTCGCGTCGCTCCATGATCATCGTGCGGATCCGGTCGTCGATCTCGAACAGCTCGAACGCGCCGACACGTCCGCGGAAGCCACTGCCGTTGCACTGGGCGCATCCCCGGCCGCGGAACAGCCGGATGCTCGCCAGCGGGTCGTCCGTCGCGCCGAGCACGCCCTCGCCGCGCAGCACCTCGATCGTCCGATCGAAGTCGTCGCGGCCCTGCAACGTATCCAGGATCGAGCGATCGGGCGTCGTCGACTCGCGGCAGGTCATGCAGATGCGACGCACCAGCCGCTGCGCGACCACGAGGGCCAGGGTGGAGGCGACGAGAAACGGCTCGACGCCCATGTCGAGGAGCCGCGGGATGACACCGACCGAGTCGTTGGTGTGGAGCGTCGAGATCAACAGGCGGCCGACGAGCGCGGCCCGCACCGCGATGTCCACCGTTTCACGGTCTCGAATCTCCCCGACCATGATGATGTCGGGATCCTGGCGCAAGAGCGCGCGAAGCCCGCTGGCGAACTCCAGGCCGGAGCCGGGGTTGACCGCCACCTGGCTGATGCGAGGCAGGTTGTACTCGATCGGGTCCTCGATCGTCGAGATGTTCACGACGTTCTGCCGCTCGATGCCGAGCCGCACGAGCATGGCGTAGAGGCTCGTCGTCTTCCCCGAGCCTGTGGGCCCGGTGATCAGGATCATCCCGAACGGCCGGAGGACGTTCCGAAGCACGATCCCGTAGTCCCGCGCCGCGAGTCCAAGGTCCTCCAGGTCGATGACGATGTTCTCGCGAGAGAGGACCCGCATGACGACCTTCTCGCCCCACAGCGTCGGCATGGTCGAGACTCGGAGATCGACCTTGTAGCCACCGAGGTCGACCTCGAACCGGCCGTCCTGCGGCGCGCGACGCTCGTCGATCCGCAACTGGCTGAGGACCTTGATGCGGGCGACGAGCGACTGGTGCGCCGTCGGCGGCAGGCTCAACACCTCGCGGAGCGTGCCGTCGACGCGATAGCGTACGAGGATCTCCAGCTCGTACGGTTCGATGTGGACGTCCGACGCCCGCGCCACCGCGGCGTATTCCAGGATGCGCGTCAGCAGATCCGATCCCGAACCGGTGCCCCCCGCTGCGGCGCCCTCCGTCTGCGTGACGCGGAGGGTCTCCTCCACGTCCGCACGCTCGAGCATCGCGCGGAGGTGGCTCCGATAGAGTAGCTGACCCCGCTGGATCGAGCTCTCGGGCGCGAGGAACGACACGACCTTGCGCCGCGACGTCCGGGCGATCTCGTCGATCACCCGGCGATCACGCGGGTCCCACATCGCGACGTGCAGCTCATCGTCCTTGAGATCGAAGGGCAGCAGCAGGTTCCTGCGCGCGTACTCTTCCGGGACTATCTGCAGGGCCTCGAGCTTGACGTCGCTGACCTTCAGATCGACGAAGCCGACGCCCCAGGCCTCCGCGATGTGTGTCAGGACGAACCCGATCGGCAGGCGGCCGCGCTCGACGACCGCCCGCTCGAGGGGGATCCGGACGCGGGCGGCCATCTTCCGCGCCCGCTCGAACTCCACCTTGTCGACGACCTCCAGCTGATCGACGACGAGGGCCCGAAGCTCTTCTTCCGAGATTCGTAGCGGCTGCATCAGGTCTTCCCTCCCTCGAACACCTCGTTGACCTTCTGTACGAGGTCCTGCAACGAGAGGTGGGCCTTGACGAAGTACGCGACGGCGCCCTCAGCCATCGCGCGCTGGACGTCGTGATCCTGGCCGAGGTTCGACAGCACGATGATCGGGATGTGCGCCGTGGCGTCGTCCTGTTTCAACGCCTTCAGCACCTCGAACCCCTGGATCTTGGGCATGATGAGATCGAGGAGAATGAGATCGGGCTGTTCCGCCCGGGCGATGCGCAGCGCCTCCTCACCGTCGACCGCCGCGATCACCGTGAACCCGTGCTGGCGCAGGCGGGCTTCCGCGGCGCGGCGCAAGAATCGATCGTCCTCCGCGAGCAGGACTCGTCGCGAGCCCTCAGACACGGTGGCCTTCCAGCAAGCGCCCCACCAGCTCGCCCAGCTCCTGGAGCGACAGGTTGGACTTCACGAAATACCCGGAGATCCCCAGATTGGTGACCTCGGCGACGTCCTGCTCGCGAGAGGAGTTGGAGAGAATGAGGACGGGCACGTTTCGCGTCGCCTCGTCGCCCCGGAGCGCCCGGAGCACTTCCAGGCCCGACAGCTTCGGCATCAGCATGTCCAGCAGCACGAGGTCCGGCTTCTCGCTCCGGGCGAGGCGGAGCCCTTCCTCGCCGTCCGCGGCGGTCGTCACCGTCAACCCACGCTGCCGCAGGCTCGCCTCGCACGCCCGGCGCAGGAACCGATCGTCCTCGACCAGCAAGATCCGCTTTCCCGTAGTCTCCATCAGCCTCACCCGCTCGTTGGGAGCGTAAAGATGAACGTCGATCCCCGGCCTTCTTCGGACTCGCACCAGACCTGGCCCCCGAACTTCTCGATGATGAGGCGGACCAGGTAAAGGCCCAGTCCCGTGCCTTCCGTTTCGACCGTGTGGGCGTTGTCGGCCCGGTAGAACTTCTCGAAGAGCTTCGCCAGCGACGCTTTGGGGATCCCGATGCCGCTGTCGGTGATCGCCCAGCGCGCCGTCGGGCCGTTCTCGACGCCGACGCGGATCGAGACGTCGCCGCCGGACGGCGTGTACTTGAGCGCGTTGGACGTGAGATTCATGACCACCTGCCGGAGGAGCTGCGGATCGGCCATCACCATCGGCACCCTGTCCGCGCCGGTCACCGACAGCCGGTGTCCCTTCTCCCGGGTCAGCGCGCTGAGGTCGGCCAGCACGCTCTGCGTGAGATCGCCGAGGCTGGTCGGCTGGAGCGCGAGCGTCAGCTTGCCGCTCTCGAGGCGCGAGACGTCGAGCAAGTCGTTCACGAGGCCGATCAGCCGCTCGGCGGCGGCCCGCGCGTCGCCGACGTAGCTCTTCGCGTCGGTGGGGACGCGGGGCGTCTGCGACGCGAGCTCCAGCATCCACTTGATTCCCGCCAGGGGCGTGCGGAGCTGGTGGGTGACGAAGGAGACGAAGTCGGTCTTCATCTGGCTCACCTGCCGCTCCTGAGTCACGTCACGGAGCGTCAGCGTGAACCCGATGGTCCCGCCCGCGGCGTCTTTGCTCGGCCGACCCGCCCAATGGATGGTGCGGCCGCTCCGGCGGAGCTCGAGGTCCCCCTCGCCGCCGCGGTCCGGATCCTCGAGGATCGCGTGGAGCTTCTCGAACACGCGGTCGTAGTCGGGCAGCGAGCCCCGGTGGCCGGCGGCGAGCTCCGACAGCCGGACCCCGATGACGGCGCTCGCATCGAACCCGAGCAGCTCGCCGGCCTGCCGGTTCGCCGCCTGGATCTCGCCCTCGCGGCTGACGAGCACGATGCCATCGGAGGTCGAGTCGAAGATCTGCGCGAGGCGGACCCGCTGGGTCTGCGTCTCCTGGTAGAGCCCCGCGTTCTCCAGCGCCGTGGCGAGCTGGTCGGCGTAGGACGCGAGCAGGCGCGTCTCGGTGTCGGCGAACGCCTGCGACGTCGGGTAGTAGAGGATCAGGACGCCGAGCACGCGCTCGCTCTGGCCGACGATCGGAAACGCCGCGATGGACCGCACACCATGGGCGACGTTCGCCGGATGCACGAAGTCGGGGTGCCTGGTGACGTCGCGCAGGAGGAGCGGCGCCCGTGTCCGGCGGACGTAGTCGCTGATCCCGCCCGGACGTCCCGGCTCGCCGGGGTGCTGCCCGCCGGACACCCAGTGACCGACGCGCCGGCTGAGGCTCCCGTCGTCGGCCAGGAGGTGCACGAGCGCACCGCTGGCGGCAAACGCCCGGGCCAGCTCCTTGAGCGCCCCGTCGAGCATCGCGTCGACGTCGAGCGTGCGGTGCAGCGCTCGGGCCGCCTGGTTCAGGAGCACCAGGCCGTCGGAGAGCGTCTTGGCCTCACGCTCGCGGCGGCCCGTCTCCGCGAAGAGGCGCGCGTTCTGGAGTGCGACGGCCGCGTGGTCGGCGAGCGTCGACACGAGCTGGATCTCGCGCGTGGTGAAGTCGTGCGGAGCGAAGAAGTACACGACGAGGACGCCGTGGGTCTCTTCGCGACTGGTGATGGGCACCGCCAGATAGGCGCGCGGCGCTGCCGCGTCCACCAGCCGCTGGGTCGCCGGCGAGTGGCGGAGCACCGGATCAGTCAATCGGTCCCGCGTCCACACCGGCTGACGCTCCTGATAGGCGCGGCCCGCGATCCCCTCGCCGGGGCGCAGCGCGAGGCTTTGCGTCAGCTCGGCCGGAAGGTGCAGCCCGCGGTGGAAGACGAGCGCGCCTCGCGCCACGTCGTAGAAAAAGATCCCCACGGCGTCACAGCCGGTCAGCTCCATCGCCTGCTCGGCGATGAGGTCGAGCAGGCGTTCGCGGTCGAGGCTGGTCGCGAGCTGCCGGGTCACCGCGTAGAGCCGCGTCGCCTCCTGCTCGCGGGCGCGGGCCTCGGCGTAGAGCCGGCTCTCCTCGAGCGCCATCGCGAGGTTCTGGCAGAGCGAGCTGAACGGCTCGATGCTCTGGCGGCTGATCGGCCGCCGACTCGGCTTGTTGTCGGCGCTCACGACGCCGATCACGCGGTCGCCGACGACGAGCGGAGCGACGACGAACCGGCGCGATCGCAGCGACGGGTGGTCGAGGTGGGTCCGATCGAGCGGCAGCCCTCGTGCCAGGTCCGCGTCGGACAGCACCGCGAGGGGCCGTCGGCTCTTCAGGGCTTCGTAGTAAGGACCGGCGTCCGGCGTCACCGGCAGCCGGAGCCCGAGGACGCCGTCGTCACCGCCCGTCGTGACCGACTCGAGCGCCGAGCCGTCGGCGGTCAAGAGGAACACGATGACGCGATCGAAGCCGACCACCTCGCGCGACGCGCGGACGAACGCGGCGAGGCGATCGTCCCGCTCCCGGGAGCTCTGCATCGCGATGGCGGCATGGGAGAGCCGCTCGAGCAGCGCGCGTCCCTCCTCCGTCGCCCGCAGCAGCCGCGCCTTCTCGATGGCGAGCGAGGCCTGGTCCGCCAGCGCCGCCAGCAGCGCGATCTCATCCGGCAGGAACTGGCGCGCTCTCTTGGTGAAGACATTGAGCGCGCCGATGGCGCGCCCGTGAGCTCGGAGAGGGACACCGAGGTACCCGAGGAAACCGGTCTCGAGCGCACCGCGCTTGTGGGCCGGATCGTAGCGGGTGTCCGCCGCCAGATCCTCGACCACGACGGGCTCGCCGGACGCGACGACATGCCCACTCAGGCTCTCGCCGACCTTGAGCCGCGGCCGTGACATCACGGCGGCGGCCGACTCGGTCCGAGCGCCGACCACGAGATCGTCGCCGTCGCCGTCCAACAGGCGAAGGCCCGCCGCCTCGGCGCCCACGAGCCGGGCGGCCTCGTTGACGATGACCGTCAGCACCTCCTCCGGGTCGTGGACGGCGGCCAGACGTCGCGACACGTCGTTGAGAACTTCGAGGCGGTGCCGGTTGCGCTCCGCCTGCTCGTAGAGGCGAGCGTTGCGGAGGAAGAATCCGACCTGCTCGCCGACGTGATCGAGCGCGCGCAGCTCTCGGTCGGAGAAGCGGCGGCGGGCCGTCCACCACACCACGTAGAAGCCGCCGATCGCCGCGTCGTCGACGATCAGCGGCAGGAGGAGCCCCGACCGGTGCGGAAAGCTCCTGAACATCGCGTGGGTGAATCGCTCGTCGTGCGCGACGTCGTCCGAGTACACGGGACGCCGCTCCGCCCAGACCGGGAGGAAGAAACCCTGTTCCTTGAGCGGCAGCGGGGACGAGGAGAGCGTCTCCAGATATTCCTTGGGCACGTGGTACGCGGCGGTCGGCACGAGCTGACCGCTGCCGAAGTCGTGCAGATAGGCGGCCGCGGTATCCGCGCCGAGCAGGCGGGCGAGCTCGCGGCAGATTCTCCGCAGCGCCTCGCGGACGTCGAGGGTCGAGCTGACCGTGGCCGAGATCGCCGCCAGCGCTTCGCTCTCGCCGAGCCGCTCGGCGAACTGGCTTTGCAGCTGCGCGTTTTCCTGCGCCAGCCGCCGCCGCCCGAACACTCGAGCGACGATCGCGCCGAGCCGGGTGAAGTCGACGGGCTTCAGAATGTAGCCCGCGCTCCTGCTCTCGACCGCCTGGATCGCCGAGTCGAGGGTGGCGTGGCCCGTGACGACGATGACCTCCGGCGGGGCCTCGACCCGCCCAGCCTCACGCATGAGGACGGTCCCGTCGACGTCGGGCAGGTTGAGATCCAGCAGGACGAGGGCGAACGCTCTCTGGCGGATCAGGCGTTGGCCCTCGGCGCCAGTGCAGGCCACGACGACCGGGTACCCCTCGCGCTCGAGGAAGTCGCTCAGGAGGAGGGCGGTGTCGGGGTCGTGGTCGATGACCAGGATCGCGTCCTGATCGCCCATTCTACGAGCCTATCACCACGCAGCAGCCAACAGGCCGTTCTGGAGGAGCACGAAAACCAGCCACGCCAGCTGCAGACCGACGAAGATCGTCAGACCGCGCTCTCGTCCGGCCCGCACGTGTGCCCGGTACTGGCAGATGGCCCCGAGGAGACAGATCGCGGCGAACGCCGCCGAGTAGTACGTGGCGAGCAGACCGGAGGTCAGGGCTAACCCGGCGGCGAAGCTCCAGAGGACGTATGCTGCGAGCCAGTGGGAGACGACGGACACACCGATCGAGGCTCGCGAGCCGGACTTCCCGAAAAACCGGGCGAACGCGACGGTTGCGATGCCCAGGACGAGGAGCGCACCCAACGTGGCGAGCGCCCAGCGGGTCACTTGCGTGAGTCTAGCCGCCCAATCGCACGGTGTCAACCGCAACATATTGACACTACAGGAGATTTCGCCCTATGATCACTGGATGACACCCGCTCGGGCTACCCCGATTCCGGGCCTTTGCAGCATGACGGGATTCGGCCGGGCCGAGGCGGGCGGGGACACGGTCGCCCTGACGGTCGAAGCGCGCTCCGTCAACCATCGGCACCTCGACATCGCGTTGCGACTTCCGCGCGCGCTCGCCGCGTTCGAGATGGACGCGCGCCGTCTGATCCAGTCGCGTCTCGAGCGCGGGCGGATCGACGTCACCGTTCAGCTCGGCCCCGTGCCTGGCCAGTCGTCGCAGCAGCTCCGCGTCGATCAGGCCCTCGCCGCCCAGTACGTCGCCGAGGCTCGAGAGCTCGGCCGCGCGGTGGGCCTCGGCCCAGACGTGGCGCTCACGTGGGTGCTCGAGCGTCCGGGTGTCGTGCGCATGGAGGACGCCGAGACGGCTGCAGCCGAAGTCGCGTGGCGGGTCCTCGCCAGCGTGCTTGGCAAGGCGCTCGACGAGCTCGTGACGTGTCGCGGGGTCGAGGGCTCGGCGCTCGGCGCCGAGCTTCGCGCCCAGCACGCCGCCTTGCGGACGCAGGTCGACGTGATCGCGGCGCGCACCCCGGCGGCGCTCGCACGGTACCAGCTTCGGCTCCGGGAGCGCATCGGGACGCTCCTCGGCGATCTCGTGGTCGACGAGGGCCGGCTCCTCACCGAGGTGGCGATCTGGGCCGACAAGACCGATGTGCGGGAAGAGTTGACGCGACTCGCCGCGCACCTCGAGCAGCTGGGACAGCTCCTCGACAAGGGCGGCGCCGTCGGCCGCGCGCTGGACTTCTTGATCCAGGAGCTGAATCGCGAGGTCAACACGATCGCGTCGAAGGCGGACGACCTCGAGCTGAGCCAGGCGGCCCTCGCCGCCAAGGGGATCATCGAGAAGATGCGCGAACAGGCACAGAACCTTGAGTAGCCGCTCGAACGGCGCGGGCCGGACGCATCTGGTGAACGTGGGACACGGCAACGTGGTCGTCGCCGACCAGATCGTGGCGATCGTCGCGCTGGACTCGCTGCCGGTGAAGCGGCTCATCGAGAGCGCCAAGGGCAGCACGAAGCTTGTCGACGCCACGAACGGGCGTCGCACGCGCGCGGTCATCGTGACGGAGAGCGACCATCTCATCCTCTCGTCGCTCGAGCCCGCCACGCTGGCGCTGCGCCTCGGGCCGGAGCGGGGCACGACTGGTGATTAGCCGTCGCGGCACGCTGTTCGTCGTCTCGGCACCTTCCGGGGCCGGCAAGACGACGCTGTGCCGCGAGATCCGGCTGCGCCTGCCCGACCTGGCGTACTCGGTTTCGGTGACCACGCGGCCGCCGCGGCCGGGCGAGATCGACGGCGTGGACTTCCGCTTCGTCGGCGAGCCCGAGTTCCGGGCGATGCTCGGCGCCGGGGAGCTCGCCGAGTGGGCGACCGTGCACGGCAACCTCTACGGCACGCGGGCGCGCGCGCTCGAGGACGCCCTGGCCGCGGGGCGCGATGTGCTGCTGGACATCGACACGCAGGGCGCCGCGCAGCTCCGGGCACGCTACCCGGACGCGGTGCTGATCTTCATCGTGGCGCCGTCGGTGAAGGAGCTGGAGCAGCGGCTCCGCGAGCGGCGGTCCGACGCGAACGTGGAGATCGAGCGGCGCCTGGTCCGGGCCCGCGAGGAGATCGCGTTGTGGCGGCGTTACGACTACCTGATCGTGAACCGCGACGTGAAGGAGGCGATGGAACAGCTCGAGTCGATCATCATGGCCGAGCGCTGTCGTGTGGCACGCCTCGACCTTACCCTTCCCGACCTGGAGGTACACAATTGATGGCATTCCCTTCGCTTGAAAGCGCCTTGAACAAGGTCTCGAACCGGTACCTGCTCGTCGTCCTCGCCGCGAAGCGGTCGCGCCAGCTCAACCGGGGCGCGGCGCCGCGCGTGGAGAGTCGGCACAAGAAGCCGACCAGCGGTGCGCTGGAGGAGATCGCGGCAGCCAAGGTCGAGTACCGCGTCAAGGAAGAGGACGCGCCCAAGGCATGAGCCTCGAGGGCCGCGAGCTGATTCTGGGCGTCACCGGGTCGATCGCCGCCTACAAGGCGGTGTACCTGCTGCGCGAGTTGACCCGGCTCGGCGCCTCGGTCAGCGTCTGTCTCTCCGAGCACGCCCGCGAGTTCGTCGGGGCGCTCACGTTCCGCACCCTGTCCGGGCGTCCGGTGCTCTCGAACCTCTTCGACCCGCAGAGCACCGACGCCGTCGAGCACGTCGCCCTCGCCGAGCGCTGCCACGCGGTCGTCGTGGCGCCGGCCACCGCGAACGTCCTCGCCAAGGCCGCCCACGGCATCGCCGACGATTTCCTGACGACCCTGCTGCTCGCGGCCCGCGCGCCGGTGCTCATGGTGCCGGCGATGGACGGCGGCATGTGGGACCACCCGGCGGTGGCGGCCAACGTCGTCACGTTGCGTCGCCGGGGCGTCACCGTGCTCGAGCCGGACACGGGCGCCCTCGCCTCGGGCCAGAGCGGCAAGGGACGGTTCCCAGAGGTCGACGATATCGTCGAGGCGCTGCGCCGCCTGCTGGCGCCGGTCCGCGACCTCGCCGGCGACCGGCTGCTCGTCACCGCCGGTCCGACGCGCGAGCCCATCGATCCGGTGCGGTACATCTCCAACCGGTCGTCGGGCAAGATGGGCTACGGCCTGGCGGTGGCCGCGCTGCGGCGCGGCGCGGAGGTCACGCTGATCTCCGGCCCGACCGCGCTCACGCCGCCGCCCGGCGCCGTCTTCGTCCCGGTGCAGACCGCCGAGGACATGCGCGAAGCGGTGCTCCAGCACCTCGACCGCGCGACGATCGTCGTCAAGGCGGCGGCGGTCGCCGACTACCGCACCAAGCAGGCCTCGAGCGTGAAGATCAAGGGCAAGCGCGATCTCACCCTCGAGCTGACGCCGAACCCGGACATCCTCGCGGAGGTCGCGGCGCGAGGCACGACCGCGTTCGTCGTCGGGTTCGCCGCCGAGACCCACGACGTCGCCGAACACGCGCGCGCGAAGCTCGAGAGCAAGGGGATCGACCTCCTGGTGGCGAACGACGTGAGTCAGCAGGGCATCGGCTTCGACGCCGAGGACAACGAGGTGCTGCTGCTCGACCGCTGGGGCGGCACGCGCGAGTTGCCGCGGATGCCGAAGGCCGCGGTCGCCGACGCGATCCTCTCGCACGTCCTCGGCCTGCGCGCCGGCATCACCAGGAAGACCCCCGCCTAGCGCGCATGGCGACCGCCGATCCGCGCGCGACCCTCGCCGAGGCCCTCGGCGCGCTCGGCGAGACCCTGCGCCACCACCGCGATCTCGGGCTCACCGAGTTCTCGCTCGCCGGCGACTACCTGCTCGATCCCGCGGCGGCGCTCCGGGCGCAGGAGAAAGCTCTCCAGGGCTGCCGCAAGTGCAAGCTCTGCGAGGGGCGCTCGACGGTCGTGTTCGGCTCCGGGAACCCGCGAGCGGAATTCGTCGTCATCGGCGAGGGCCCGGGCGCGGACGAGGACGCCCAGGGGCTGCCCTTTGTCGGGCGCGCCGGGCAGCTTCTCACGAAGATGCTCGAAGCCCGGAAGGTCGAGCTGTCGCGCGACGCCGTGTTCATTACGAACGCGGTCAAATGTCGGCCTCCCGGAAATAGAAATCCCGAAGCCGACGAGCTCGCGGCGTGCGCGCCGTTCCTGGCGGCCCAGCTCGCGGTGCTCCAGCCCAAGGTCGTGCTCGCACTCGGCAGCGTCGCGAGCCAGAGCCTGCTCGGTACCCGCGAGCCTATCGGCAAGCTTCGCGGTCGTGTGCACCCATATGGGTCCGCCGTGCTGATCCCCACCTTCCATCCCGCATTTCTCCTGCGCAACCCCGGTGACGAGTACAAGCGCATGGCGTGGGAGGACCTCCAGCTCGCCCGACGGGAGTACGACCGCCGCCGGACGCGATAAATGATCGCGGAGGTCGCCTTCGACGCTCCGATGGGTCATTCGTTTTCCTATCGCGTGCCCGACGACTGGACGGTCGTCCCCGGCCAGCGCGCGCAGGCCCCACTCCGGGGCGCGTCACGCGTCGGGATGATCGTGGCGTTGCGCGACGGGGCCGACCCGCGGCTCAAGCCGCTCGACCGCCTCGTCGATCGCGAACCCGTGCTCTCGCCGGCACAGCTCGACCTCGTCCACTGGATCGCGGCGCAGAGCCTCTCGTCCGTCGGCTCGACCTGCGCGGCGCTCCTCCCGCCGGCGGCGAGCGCGGCCGCCAGCGGCTCTCGCGAGAGCCCGCGGCGCGCCGATACGCCGGCGGCGCCCAAGCCGGAGCTCCTGGTGGGCGCGGGCCGGGAGAAGCGGCTGCTCGAGCGCATCGAGGCGGCGAAGGGCGCGGTACTCGTGATCACGGCCGACATCGAGACAGCGGCCCGGTGGGCGCAGCGACTCGCGAAGATCGACCGCGTCGTGAGACTCGACTCGGGCGTACCCGACGAGGAGCGGGCGGCCGCGTGGAGCGCCCTCCGCGACGGATCGGCGGGGCTCGCCGCCGGGACCCGGTCGGCGCTGCTCGCTCCGCTCCCGCCGCCGGCCACCCTCGCGCTGATCGACGAGCACGAGGCCGCCCACAAGCCGCCAGGACCGCCACGCATGCACTCGCGCGACGTCGCGCTCGAGCGCGCCGCGCGTGAGCCGCTCGCCCTGCTGCTCACGTCCGCCACGCCGAGCGTCGAGGCCTGGTGGCGCGCCGAGGCGGGGCTGGTGGACATGCCCGCGCGCGAGCCCGGCCCGTGGCCGGCGGTGAGCGTCGCCGACACCCGAGGGATCCTCCGGCGCGAGCCGCTCACCCCGTCGGTCTCCCGCGCGATCCGCGAAGCGCTGGCCGCCCGGCGCCGCGTCTTCCTCGCGGTGAGCCGGCTCACGTCGTCGCTCGCCTGCGACGAGTGCGGAACCGTGGTCCGTTGCGACGAGTGCGCGATCGCGCTCGCCTACTCGCGCGCCGCCGCGCGGCTCGTCTGCCGGCTCTGCGCCGCCTCGCACCCCCTGCCCGACACCTGCGCCACCTGTCACGGCCGACGCCTCTCGCCGTTCGGCTGGGGGGCCGAGCGCGTCGAGCACGCGGTCCGCCGCCGCTTCCCCGACGCGCGCATCGCGCGCTGGGATGCCGAGGCAGCACGGTCCGCCCGCGGCGAAGCGCAGCGCGCGGCGGCCGCGGCCGCCGACGTCGTGATCGGCACCCGCGGCGCGCTACGCCTCTTCGGTCCGGCGGCGCTCGGGCTCGCGGCGTTCGTGTCGCCGGACCAGCTCCTCCGGGCGCCGGATTTCCGCGCCGGAGAGCGCACGCTCGCGCTCGCGTGGGCGGCCGCCGAGCGAGTCGCCGCCGACGGCGCTCTCATCATCCAGTCGCAGAACCCCGGGCACTACGCGTTCGAGGCGGTCGCCCGCCAGAGCCTCCGCGCGTTCTACCGGCAGGAGCTGAAATTCCGCGCCGAGCTCGGCTACCCGCCCTTCCGCCGCCTCGCTGTCGTCACGGTCCGCGCCGGGCCGTCCGCCGACACGCGCCGGCTGGCCGAGGCGGTCGGCGCCGCGCTGCGTGGGCGCCGGGGGCTCACGGTGTACCCGCCGGTGGCCGACCGAAAGGACCGCGCTCAGCGGGTCGTCGCGAAGGGCGACGCCGATCTGCCGCGCCTTCTCGACGAAGCGCTGCGCGAGTTCAAAACACCGCGAGCGGGGAGCCGCGGTATATTTGACGTGGAGGTCGATCCGGTCGAATGGCAGTTCTGAGAGTCCGGAAATACGGCGATCCGGCGCTCCGGCAGCGAGCCTTGCCGGTGGGCGAGGTGACTCCCGAGCTCAGAGCGATCATCGCGGACATGACCGACACGATGTACGACGAGGTCGGCATCGGGCTCGCCGCGCCTCAGGTGGGGATCTCGCTCCGGCTCATCGTCGTCGCCGACGAGGAGGGCCGGAGCGTGCAGGCGCTCCTGAACCCGGCGATCGTCGAGCAGGGCGGCGAGGCGGTCGGCGAGGAAGGATGCCTGTCGATTCCGGGCGTGTTCGCCCCGGTCACGCGCGCCGCGTGGGTGAAGGTCGAGGCGCACGCCCTCGACGGCAAGCTCCTGACGATCAACGCCCGCGGCCTGCGCGCGCGGGTCTTGCAGCACGAGATCGACCACCTCGACGGCGTGCTCTTCATCGACCGCGTCGACGCCGTGACGCGTGACCGCATCAAGCGGAAGATCAAGAAGGAAGGTCTCCGCGAGGACGCCTCCCGCCACGCCTTCGCGCTTTAAGGTTCTCTTCTACGGCACGCCCGAGTTCGCCCTGCCGACCCTCGAGGCGGTCCTGCGCCATCACGAGGTCGTCGCCGTCGTCACCCAGCCCGACCGGCCGGCGCACCGCGGACGGCGCCTGACCCCACCACCGGTCAAGACGCGCGCGCTGGCCGCAGGGCTCGAGGTCATCCAGCCCGCCCGGGTGCGCGATCCCGAATGGGCCCCGCGCTTCCGCGCGCTCGGCACCGACGTGGCGGTGGTCGTCGCGTTCGGCCAGATCCTCCCGAAGGCGGTGCTCGACGCGCCACGGCGCGGCTCGATCAACGTCCACGGCTCGCTCCTGCCTCGCTATCGGGGCGCGGCGCCGATCCAGTGGGCGATCATGCGCGGCGAGACCGTCACGGGGATCACCACGTTCCAGATGGACGAGGGCATGGACACCGGGCCGATCCTGCTCAGGGCGTCTCTGAACATCGGTCCCGCGGAGACCGCCGGCGAGCTGGCCACGCGGCTCGCCTCACTCGGCGCCGACGTCCTGGTCGAGACGCTCGCGCGGCTCGATGCGCTGACGCCCGAGCCCCAGCGTCACGAGGACGCGACGCTCGCGCCGCGACTGAAGCGGAGCGACGGCCATCTCGATTGGCACCGCGCGGCGCGGGAGCTCGTCAACATCGTCCGAGGCTGCAACCCCTGGCCGGGCGCCATCACGCTGAGTCGTGCCGGCGCGCTCACGATCTGGCGGGCAACCGCCTCCGGCACAGGGCCGACGGATCCGCCGGGCACGCTGGCTCGCCCTCGCCCCGATAGCGAGGAGCTTGCCATCGCCACCGCCGAAGGCTGGCTTCGTCCCATCGAAGTTCAGCCGGAGAATCGCCGCGCGATGTCCTGGGCGGAATATCTCCGGGGCGCGCGCCTCGCCCCGGGCGCTACGTTCGCGAACCCCGACACCTCCAGGGCCCGACCATGACACCGCCGCGCCGGCGAGGGGCGCAGGGGGGGCGCGGGCGGGGTCCGGGGCTTCGAGAACCCCACTCGCCCCGGACCCCGCCCTCGCCCCCCCTGCGCCCCTCGCCGGCGCGCGAGGTCGCGGTGACGGTGCTGGAGCGCGTCGAAGCGGACGCGAGCTTTGCGGACATCGCGCTCGAGGCCGAGCTTGGCGCGCGCCGGCTCGAGGCCCGTGACGCCGCGCTGGCGACGGAGCTCCTGTTCGGAACGCTCCGCTGGCAACGCTACCTCGACTGGGTCCTGGCGCCGCACTCCCGTCGCCGGCTCGAGTCGCTCGATCCCCGCGTGCGGGTGATCCTGCGAATGACCGCGTACCAGATCGCGTTCCTCGAGCGCGTGCCGGCGTTCGCCGCCGTCAATGACGCGGTCACGCTCGCCCCGCGCACCCCCGGTGTGAGCGCCTTCGTCAACGCGGTGCTCCGGTCCTTCTCCCGGCGCGGCGCGCGCGAGCGCGAGCCGGCGCCGCCGCGGGACCCCAACGACGCGCTGGCGACGCGCTGCTCGTTCCCCACGTGGCTCGTCGAGCGGTGGGTGGCGAGATACGGCCGCGAGGACGCCGAGGCGCTGATGCGAGCCCTGAACGAGCGGCCACCCCTGACGTTGCGCACGAACACGCTGCGGATCACGCGCGACGCGCTCGCCGCGCGCCTGGCAGCCGAGGAAGGGCTCGCCGGGCGATCGACGCGCCTGGCGCCCGAGGGGCTCGTCGTGGGACCCGGCGGCGCGCCGGGCGAGTGGCGCGCCTTTGCCGACGGGAGCTTCGCCGTGCAGGACGAAGCCTCGATGCTGGTCGCGCGCTTGCTCGCGCCCGCGCCCGGCACCACGGTTGCCGACGTGTGCGCCGCGCCCGGCACCAAGACGACCCACGTCGCCGCGCTCATGGAAAACCGGGGCCGCGTCCTCGCCTTCGATCGAGAGCCCGCGCGCCTGGCGCGGGTCGGGGAGGCGGCCGCGCGGCTCGGGATCACGATCATCGAGGCCCGACACGGACCGGTCGAGGCCCTGGCGCCGGCCTTCCGCGCTGCGTGCGACGGCGTTCTCGTCGACGCGCCCTGCTCGAACCTGGGCGTGTTGAGACGCAATCCCGAGGTGAAGTGGCGGCGTCAGCCTTCCGACCTGGGACTGGCGAGCCGACGCCAACTCGAGATCGTGGCGGCCGCGGCGACGATGGTCAGGCCCGGCGGCCGGCTCGTCTATGCCACGTGCTCGCTCGAGCCCGAGGAGAACGAGCAGGTCGTCGGGACCTTCCTCGCCGCCCATCCGGACTTCAAGACCGATCCGCCCGACGAGTTCCCGCTGCCACTCGACCCCGACGGTTGGCTCCGGTGCCTGCCGCACCGCCTCGGCACGGACGGGTTCACGGCCGTCCGCTTCCGTCGCTCCTAGCTTTCGGGGTATAACTGCGCAGTGATCAAGATCGCGCCCTCGATTCTCTCGGCCGACTTCGCCGCCCTCGGCACCGACATCGCGCGCGTCGAGGCCGGCGGCGCCGACCAGCTCCACGTCGACGTCATGGACGGACGATTCGTTCCCAACATCACGATCGGTCCCGTCGTCGTCGGGGCGATCCGCAAGCGGACGCGCCTTCCGCTCGACGTGCACCTGATGATCGTCGAGCCGGAGCGCTACATCCCCGAGTTCGTGGCGGCGGGCGCCGACATGGTCACCATACACATCGAGACCTGCCCGCATCTGGCGCGCACGCTCGCTCAGATCCGCGAGCTCGGCGCGCGGGCGGGTGTCGCGCTGAACCCGTCGACGCCGCCCTCCGCGCTCGAGTTCGTGCTCGACGACCTCGACCTCGTGCTCGTGATGTCGGTGAACCCCGGGTTCGGCGGCCAGTCGTTCATCCCGGCCGCGCACCGCAAGATCCGCGAGGTCAGATCCCTGCTGGCCGGGCGGCCCGTAGAGGTCTCGGTCGACGGCGGTGTGAAGGCGGATCTCGCGAAGTCCCTGGCCGAGGACGGGGCCTCGACCCTCGTGGCCGGCTCGGCGATCTTCGGCGCCGCCGACCCCGCGGCGGCAGTCAGGGCGCTGCGCGCCGCCGCGACGCCGGCGTAGCGCGTTTTTATGGACGTCGTCGACGCGCTCGCCCACCGCGGGCGGTTCTTCCGGGTGCTCCAGCAAACCGCGCGCAGCCAGACGGCCGTCATGACCATCGCTCCGGGTGCGGACGCGGGACCCGAGGAGGAGCACGACGGCGATCAGGTCATCTACGTCGTCGAGGGCGAGGCAGTCGTCCGCATCGGCGACAAAGAGTACCGGGCCGCCGCGGGGGCGCTCGTCATGATCCCCGCGCGCACGCGCCACCACGTGACGAACGCCGGCGAGGTCCCGCTTTTCTTCGTGACGGTCTACGCGCCCCCGGCGTACTGAACGCGGGCAGCGGTCGGGGGAAGATCGAACGCCCGGGACTACTTTCTACGGAACTCGGCCGGGAGCTTCGCCCACTGATAAACACCCACGTTGAGCTGCCGCAGCATCCAGCGCTCGGGGTACCAGTAGCCGGTGGTCGTCTCGGTGACGTAGTACCCGGGGATCGTCTGCATCTGCTGCTCGGCTCGGGCGGGCACGCCGTCGGGAACTGAGACCGGCAGGGTCAGGACGACTTGCTGGGCGGGCACCTCGATGTACCGGATGACCTGCCCGTAGTCGACCTGGTTCGGGAACGCCCATGGCATAGCCGGGTGGGGGTTGTTGAGGTTATCCGCGGGATTGGCCGGATTGCCCTGAGCGAACGCCGAAGACCCACCGAAAAGCTGCAGCGTCACTGCGACGACCGCGACCATGACCGTCCTGACCATCACGGGTCCCCCTGGCCCGACAGTATACAGAACCGTGCTAGTTGTTGAAATTCCTCTCGCCGTTCCGTAGAGTTAGTGTTTCCCATGCTGGATTCCCTCAGTACGAGACTGCAAACCATCTTCGACAAGCTCGGCGGGCGCGGCCGGCTGTCGGAGGAGAACATCCAGGAGGCGCTCCGCGAGGTCCGGGTGGCGCTCCTGGAGGCGGACGTCAACTTCAAGGTCGTGCGCGCCTTCATCGATCGCGTGAAGGACAAGGCCGTCGGCCAGGACGTTCTGACGTCGCTCACGCCAGCGCAGCAGGTGGTGAAGGTCGTGCACGGCGAGCTGGTCGAGTTGCTCGGGGGCAGCGGGCATCGGCTCACGATGGCGTCGCACCCGCCGACCGTCATCATGCTCATGGGGCTGCAGGGCTCGGGCAAGACAACAACCGCCGCGAAGCTCGCCCGTCTCTACACGAAGCAAGGGCAGCATCCGCTGCTGGCGGCCGCAGACACCCAGCGGCCCGCCGCGATGGAGCAGCTCCGAACGCTCGGCAGTCAACTCGACGTCCCCGTGACCGGGGCGCCCGGGCAGACCCCGCTCGAGATCTGTCGAGCGGCCCGCGAAGAGGCGGCGGCCCGCGGGCTCACGCCGCTCATCCTCGACACGGCCGGCCGCCTCCACATCGACGAGGTCCTCCTGGAGGAGCTGCAAGCGATCCGCCGCGAGGTCGCGCCCCACCACGTGCTCCTCGTGGTGGACGCGATGACCGGCCAGGACGCGGTCACCGTCGCCGACCGCTTCAACCAGGCGGTCGGCATCGATGCCGTGATCCTGACCAAGCTCGACGGCGACTCGCGCGGCGGCGCCGCGCTCTCCGTCCGGCACGTCACCGGGCGCCCCATCGCCTTCGTCGGCGTGGGCGAGAAGACCGACGCGCTCGAGCCGTTCCACCCCGATCGCCTGGCTTCCCGCATCCTCGGCATGGGGGACGTGCTCTCGCTCGTCGAGAAGGCGCAAGCGGCCGTGGATCAGACCAAGGCGGAAGCGCTGGCCAAGAAGCTCCGCGAGGACACGTTCTCGCTGGAAGACTTCCGCGACCAGCTCAAGCAGCTCCGCCAGATGGGGCCGCTCGATCAGATCCTCGGCATGCTCCCGTTCGGGAAGATGCTCAAGGGCACGCCCAAGGATCTCGACGGCGAGTCGGCGGACCTCGGCCGATTCGACGCGATCATCAGCTCGATGACGCCGGGCGAGCGGCGCAATCCCGAGATCATCAGCGGCAGTCGCCGCCAGCGGATCGCGCGCGGCAGCGGCACCAACGTGCAGGACGTGAACCGACTGCTCAAGCAGTTCGCGCAGCTGCGGAAGATCATGAAGCAGTTCAAGGGCATGGAGGGGAAGCTTCCCCGCATGAAGAATCTTCCAGGATTTCCGATGCCGAGGGGGTGAGAACGTGGCAGTGACGATTCGGCTGAGACGGATGGGGACGACGAAGCGGCCGGCCTACCGGGTGGTCGTGGCGGACTCGCGCTCACCGCGCGACGGGCGCTTCATCGAGGTGCTCGGGCACTACAGCCCGCTGACCGAGCCACCGACCGTGTCGATCGACCGCGCGAAGGTCGAGGCGTGGATCAAGAAGGGCGCCCAGCCGTCGAACACGGTACGGAGGCTGATCGCGAACGCGCCGGCGACCGTTCCGGCGAGCGTGCTGGAAAAGAAGTAGGAGGCCACGGCCGGACTCGCCCGCGAAGGGGCGAGTGTCGAGCCGAGCCGACGGAACATGAACGACCGGCTCGTGGTGATCGGCGAGATCGCGCGGCCCCACGGCCTCCGCGGCGAGATGCGCGTGACGCCGCTCACGGACCATCCCGAGCGATTCGAGCGGGTGACCGACTGCGTGCTCTGGGACCAGGCGCGCGACACGCGCGAGCGGTGCCGGGTCACCGGGGCGCGCCGACAGGGTGCGGCGGTCCTCCTCTCGCTGGCGGGTTGCGAGACGGTCGAAGCCGCCAGCGCGCTGGTCGGGCGCCTGGTGGCGCTGCCCGAAGCCGAGGCGCTGCCGCTAACGCCGGGCCGTTTCTATCCGTGGCAGCTCGAGGGCTGCCGGGTCCTCACGGACGACGGGCGGGAGGTCGGCCGGGTGACGCGCATCGAGCGATCGGCGGCCCAGGATCTCTGGGTGGTGGGCGACGGCGCGCGTGAGCTCCTGATACCGGCGGTGGCCGAGATCGTGCTCGAGGTCGACCTCGCGGGGGGCCGCGTCGTGATCCGGCCGCCCGACGGATTGCTCGACCTCTAGCGGCCGAGGCGTGCTGTGCGCATCGACATCGTGACGCTCTTTCCCGGCATGGTCGAGCCGGTTCTGTCGGAATCGATGCTCGGGCGCGCGCGAACGCGCGGACTCGTTGACATCCGGGTGGTCAATCTCCGAGACTACGCGGAGGGTCGGCACCGGGTCACCGACGACTATCAGTTCGGGGGCGGCGGCGGTATGGTGCTGAAGCCGGAGCCGCTCTTCGCCGCGGTGGACGCGCTGCGCACGTCGGAGGCGCGCGTCGTGCTGATGGACCCGCGGGGTCGAACGCTCACGCAGACGGTGGCGGCCGAGCTCGCCAGTGAGACGCACCTGATCCTGCTGGCCGGCCGATACGAGGGCGTCGACGCGCGGGTCGGTGCGGGGCTCGCGGACGACGCGATCTCCATCGGCGACTACGTGCTGACCGGCGGTGAGTTGCCGGCGCTGGTGGTGACCGACGCGGTGACGCGCTTGCTCCCGGGCGTGCTCGGGGCCGAAGGCGCGACGACCCGCGAGTCGTTCGCCGAGGGGCTCCTGGAGCCGCCGCAGTACACGCGGCCCGAAGCGTACCGGGGGACGCGCGTGCCGGCGGTGCTGCTCTCGGGCGACCACGCGCGGATCGCGCGCTGGCGACGCGTGCAGGCGATCTGGCTCACGTGGCGCGACCGCCGGGATCTCCTGGCGACGGCGCGTCTGACGCCCGACGAGCGCGAGCTGGTGGAACGATTCGAGCGCGGGGAGACGCCGGAGCAAATCGACGAAGGAAAGGACCCTTGGTGATGGACGCAATTCGACTGGTCGAGGCTGCTCAGCTCAAGAAGGACCGGGCCGGGTTCGCTCCCGGCGACACGGTGCGTGTGCACGTCAAGGTGGTCGAGGGCGAGAAGGAGCGGTTGCAGCTCTTCGAGGGCATCGTCATCCGGCGGCGCGGGGAGGGTGGCCGCGCGTCGTTCACGGTCCGGCGCATCTCGTACGGCGTCGGCGTCGAGCGTACGTTCCCGCTGCACTCGCCACGGATCGAGCGGGTCGAGGTCGCCCGCCGGAGCCGTGTGCGGCGCTCGAAGCTCTACTACCTCCGCGGGCTCGCCGGCAAAGCTGCGCGCCTCAAGGAAAAGCGCGCGCCCCTCGTCCCCGCCACCGCCCCCGAGCAATAATCGACGTACTCGGCGTGACGCCGCCTCCGTCGGCGCCGTATCATCACGAGGCTCGGGCCTGGAAGACGGGTGTCACGCGGATCGCCGGCCTCGACGAGGCGGGGCGCGGACCCCTGGCCGGGCCGGTCGTTGCGGCCGCCGTGATCATCGGAGCCGACCGGCGCATCAAGGGGCTCGCGGACTCGAAGGTCCTCACGCCCGAGCAGCGCGAGGCGCTGTTCCTCGTCATCAGCGAGCGGGCTCTCGCCGTTGGCGTCGGGATCGTCGACCACGAGACGATCGACCGCGTCAACATCCTGCAAGCCACCCGCCTCGCGATGGCCGAGGCCCTCACACGCCTCGTCGTGCGGCCCGATCTGGTCATCACCGATTTCGTCGCGCTGCGCGACCTCGCCTGCCCGCAGAAAAACCTCGTCGACGGCGACGCGCGGTGCGCCACCGTCGCCGCCGCCTCGATCATCGCCAAGGTCACCCGTGACCGGCTGATGGTCGAGGCGGACCGGAGCTTTCCGGAGTACGGCTTCGCCCGCCACAAGGGCTACGCGACCCCGGAGCACCTCGCCGCGCTCGACCGCTGGGGCCCGTGCCCGCTCCACCGGCGGACCTTCGCCGGCGTCTGGCGCCAGGGCGAGCTGTTCGTGCTGGAAGCGACCGACTAGCCCAACGGCGATTACACCCCATCCGCGGGCCCCCGGGCCATCTATGCCGCGCTGCCGACCATGCCCGACTATGTCGTCGTGCCGAACGCCGGCCACTTTGTGTTCGTTGCGTGGCGCGCGGAAATGGCCAGGCGGGCGCCGGTGATCCGCCGCGATGCGGCGGACTTCGACCGCGAGGCCTTCCACCCGAGTAGTTGCCTTCTTCAAGGCGCGGTTGCCGTCGGACCGAACGGAGGCTCGGCATGAGTCGTACGACGCGGCTGATGGCTGGTCTGGTCCTCGTCGTTGCTCGAGCGGCGTCGCGACCGCCGCCGCCGTCGTTGAGGACGGGGAACCTCTCGGAGGGGGAACAATGGAGACGTTGATCGTCACGCTTCGCTGGATCCACATCGTCGCCGGCATGCTCGCCCTCGGCCTGGCGCCCGCGGCGATGCTGACCGTGAAGGGCGGGCGAGCTCACCGGCGTTGGGGCAAGATCTATTTCTGGTCGATGGCGGTGGTCGCGGCGACGGCCGTGAGCCTCGGTCTCTGGCGTCCCAAGATCTTCCTGGCGCTGCTCGCCGTCTTCAGCTTCTACCTGGCTTTCTCCGCCTATCGCGCGCTGTTTCGCAAGCGCCCGGCGCCGGGGCAAGGGCCCCGGGCCATCGACTGGGCCGCCGCCCTGGTGACGTTCTCCGCCAGCGCGGCGCTGGTCGTTCTCGGGCTCCTCCAACCTGGTCCGAGCTGGAAGCGGGTCGGCTTCGTTCCAGTGGTCTTCGGCGCGCTCGGGATCGTGCTCTCCGGGCTCGACGTCTGGAAGTTCGCGCGGCCGCCGGCGGACAAGAACGCCTGGTGGTTCGATCACATGGGAGGCATGCTCGGCTCGTATATCGCCACGGTGTCGGCCTTCTCGGTCGTCAACTTCACGTTTCTGCCGACCGCCGTGCGCTGGCTCTGGCCGACCGCCATCGGCATTCCGCTGATCACGCTGTGGATCATCTACTACAAGATCCGCTTCAGGCGCGGCGCGCGCCCGCGCGTCCGGGCCACGAGCCCAGGCTGATCGGCAGAATTCCTCCCTCGGTGCGACAATGTCGCGCCGGCTCGTGGGCGGGGCCGGGTAGAGGACCATGACCGAAGTCACGTTCGGATTGTTCGACTGGATCGACCGGCGGCCAGGGCCGATCGGGCCGCTCTACGAGGAACGGCTGCAGCTCCTCGAGGCGGCGGAGGCGGCGGGCTTCTTCTGTTACCACCTCGCGGAGCACCACGCGACGCCGCTCGGGATGGCGCCGTCGCCGTCGGTGTTCCTGGCCGCGGCGGCCCAGCGCACGCGACGCATCCGCCTGGGGCCGCTCGTATACTTGCTGCCCCTCTATTCTCCGCTGCGTTTGATCGGCGAGATCTGCATGCTCGACCATCTGAGCGGCGGCCGGCTCGAGCTGGGCGTCGGGCGCGGCGTGTCGCCGTACGAGATCGGCTACCACGGTCTCGACCCTGCGCGCACGCGCCCCATGTTCCAGGAGGCGCTCGACGTGATCGTCGCGGGCATGACGAGCGCGAGGCTCACGCACCGTGGTGAGCACTACCGCTACGATGACGTGCCGATGGAGCTGGCGCCGCTCCAGCGGCCATATCCGCCGCTCTGGTACGCGACGAGCAACCTCGACAGCGTGGCCTGGGCGGCGGCGCAGGGCATGCATCTGGTCGGGCTCGGCCCGGCGGAGGCGTACCGACCGTTCGTCGAGAAATATCGAGCGGTCTGGCCCGAGCACCGGGACGATCCGCGCCGTCGCAACCCGCAGGTCGCCACGCCGCGCATCGGGATCAATCGCCAGGTCGTGGTCGCGGACACGGACGCGGAGGCGGAGGCGATCGCGCGCGCCGTCCACCCCCGCTGGGCGGCGAGCTTCGTCAAGCTCTGGGCCGACCACGGCGACACGACTTACGTCCACCGCGTCAACCTCGACGCGGCGCTGCGCCACGAGACGATTCTGGTCGGGTCCCCGGCACGCGTGCGCGATCAGGTCTCGCGCCTGATCGAGGCGACGGGCGTCAATTACGTCATCTGCTGCTTCGCGTGGGGCGACCTCAGTCTGGTACAGTCGCTCCGCTCCCTGCGTCTCTTCGCCGAGCAGGTGATGCCGGCCTTCCAACCCTGAGCAACTGAGGAGAGGTCCATGAATCGGTTCCGTCCTTGCCGGGTCGCGATCGCCGGCGTCTTGACGCTCGGGATTGTCGTTCTTGCCGCGAGCGCCCCTGCCCAGACGCCGGCACCCGGCGGTCCCATCACGATCGGCGTTCTGGCGCCGTCGACCGGCCCGTTCGCGACGTACGCGCGCGACATCATCGACGGCGCGCGCCTCTATTCCGACGAGGTCGGCGGGCAGCTGGGCCGGCGGAAGCTCGAGATGGTCGTCGAGGACTACCAGACGCGGCCGGACGTGGCGCTGACGAAGATTCGCAAGCTGGTGGAGCGCGACCGGGCCCAGGCGATCGTCGGCCTCGTGCTCTCGGCGGCGGCCCTCGCGGTGAAGGATTACGTGAACACCCAGAAGGTTCCGCTGCTCATCTCTGGCTTCGCCGTCGCCGAGAACCTCACCCTGCAGCTGAACCCGTACGTCTTCCGGTTCACGTACAGTGCGGCCATGACCGGCGCCCCCATCGGCCAGTGGACCTATCGCCATCTGAAGGCGCGGCGGGCTGCGATCATCGCCTCGGACAGCGTGGGGCCGCTCGAGCTCATGATGGCGTGGGCCCGCGCCTTCGAGGAAGCGGGCGGCAAAGTGGTCCAGGAGATCTATCCGCCGCTGGGCACCGCGGACATGGCACCCTGGGTCGCGAAGCTCCGCCACGACGTGGACGTCATCGGGGTGCAAACGGTCGGCGCCGACGGCGTGCGGTTCGTCAAACAGTTCCAGGAGTACGGGCTCAAGGGCAAGATCCCGCTGGTCGACGCGTCGGTGGGGGTCAGCGAGATCTCGCTCCTGCCCACGGCAGGCGACGCGGCCGTCGGCGTCTACAACAGCCAGCCCTACCAGTACACCGTCGACACCCCCCGCAACCGAAAGTTCGTCCAGGCCTTCCGATCGAAGTTCGGGCGCGACCCCGGCTCCCCCGCCGCATTCACCTACGCGGCGATGGCGGCCATCGATCAGGCCGTCACCGCGACGGGCGGGAACATCGAGGACTCGGCGCGGTTCGTCGAGGCGTTGCGAAAGACAGATCTCGAGGCGCCGCAGGGACGGCTGCGTTTCGATCGATTTCAGAACGTCGTCACCGACATCCACATCAGCCGGATCGACAAGGTCGGCGACCAGATCGTTCCCGTCGTGATCGAAACGGTTCGCGGCGTCGACCAGTTCCTCGGCATGGACCCAGCCGAGTACCTGAAGAAGCCCCGCCTCGTGACCCTGAAAGGCTCTTTCGCCAAGTAAGCGAGGGCTCGTTCGTCAACTGAGAAAGGGCCCATTCGTCACGTGAGTGCCCGCGCCCGAGGGCGGGTCGCCGGGAGGGTCGCCGGACCCGTTCCCGAAGCGCGACGGCGGGCGACGCGCGCCCGGATGGAGCCCAGCCGCCGCGGAGCGGCGCACGCGCGCCGCGTGGTCCGGCGACCCCTCCCGGCGACCCGCCCTCAGGCCCGAGCGCTAAGCGAGCGCTTTGAGCCGAGGGTAGACTTCGCGAGCGAACATCTGCATGCCCTTGACGGTCTCGTCATGGTCGAGAAACCCAGCCTGACCCATGATGAGCAAGTGGCCGAAGCCGCCGACATGGTCGTGCATCTTCATGATCTGTCGATAGACCGAGTCGGGATTCCCGGCGAAGACGAGCCCATTCTCCATGAGCGGGCCGAGCGCCGGGTTCTGGAACATCTTGAAGATGCCGGGGTTCGTGCCCTTCATCGTGTTCACCGTCGACGCCGTCGGGTGGTAGCCCGGCGGGCTGGTGAACTGCGGCGGGACCTTGTTCGACTCGAGGTACCACATCAGCTTGCGCGCCCCCGCGTACCCTTCCTCGTCGGTCTCGCCCACGTAGACCAGCGCCGCGTAGGCGAAGCGATCGAGCGCCGCCGTGGGCAGTCCGAGCTCGGCGCGCCGCTCGCGATAGGAGCCGAACACGGTCCTGGTGCCGTCGAAGCCGGTCAGGAAGCAGGCGACGACGTAGCCCTTCGCGCCGACGTCCCGCGCGCTGGCCGGGCTGAGCGCGGTGATCCAGATCGGGGGATGCGGCTCCTGGTAGGGCCGCGGCCAGATGTTCACCTGCCGGTGGTGAAAGTACTTCCCCTCCCAGTTGAAGGGCCCGTCGTGGCTCGTCCACGCCTTGACGATCAGATCGTGGGCCTCCCAGAAGCGCTCCATCATGCGGGTCGGCCGATGATTGCCGGCCGACATCTCGTACGGCACGCCGCGCACGAACCCGCACTCCAGGCGGCCGCGCGAGTAGACGTCGACCATCGCCATCTCTTCGGCCACCCGCACGGGCTCGCGCCGGTTCGCGATCGGGTTGCCGAGGATCAGGATGCGTGCCTTGCGCGTGTCGCGCGCGAGCGCGCCCATGACGACCGCCGCCGACGGGTTCAGGTTGGTCGCCGTCTGGTGGTGCTCGTTCACCATGATCTCGAGACCGAGGTCCTCGGCGATCTGCCACTCGTCGATGAAGCGGTGATAGAGGTCGGCGCCGATCTTGGGG
>Ga0066710_100000324_pt1 | contig 27120 bp, 24 predicted proteins | sample GraSoiAngelo_159_FD_79666 | JGI IMG/M metagenome (GOLD analysis project Ga0066710, IMG submission 79666) | Grasslands soil microbial communities from the Angelo Coastal Reserve, California, USA - 14_1009_16_40cm | ecosystem: Environmental > Terrestrial > Soil > Grasslands | place: USA... | reverse complement strand
CGCCGCGTTCGACCGCGTGCGCGCCAAAGCGCGCGAGGGGCTCGGCGCACTCTGGGTGAGCGCAATTTGAGTAGGCAAGGTGGCCGACGGAGTCGGCAGCAAGTTTCGCGCAGCGAGCCGAGGGCGAGCGAAGACCAGAAGTCTGGCAGCGAGGCGAAGCCGAGCGAAGGCGGGCCCCTGCACGAACTGGACGTCGTCGGCATCGGCAGCATGGTGGTCGACCGGATGCACCGCGCGCCGCGCGCGATCGGCGCCGCCGAGAAGGTGCTGCTGCGCGACCTCGGCGGCGGGCCCGTCCAGACCCGGATCGGCGGCGTCGTGCTCAATCACCTCGGCTGGGCAGCCGCGCTCGGCTTGCGCACGGGGATCTTCGGGCTGGGCGCCGACGACGAGAACGGGCGCCTGTTGCGCGCGGCGATGGATCGGCTCGGGATCGCGTGCGAGATCGATCTCGCCGGCAGCGCGAGCTCGATGGCCGAGATCTTCGTCGACGACGCGGGCGAGCGCGCGATCTACATGGCGGCCGCCGCCACCTCCGAGACGACGCCCGAGCACGTGTGCGCACACGCGGCGTTCGTGTCGCGCGCGCGGTATGTCACGACCGAGGTCTCGCAGCTTCCGCTCGCCGCGGCGCGCGCCGCGCTCGAGCTCGCGCGCGCGTCGGGCGCCACTACGGCGGTGGACCTCGACTTGCCGCCGAGCGACGCGCTCGCCTCCGGGCTCGGCGAGGAGGCGGCACTCGATGCAGTGCTGCGCGGCGCCGACCTGCTCAAGCCCTCGAAGACCGCCTGCCGCGAGCTCGTGTCGGGCGCAGGTGGCGACCCGCTCGCGCTCGCGCGCGCGCTGCGCGCGCGGTTCGGCAACCGCGCCGTGGTGGTCACCGACGGCGAGGCAGGCTGCGCGATCGCGGCCGAGGGCTTCGAGGGCTTCGTGCGCGCGCGGCCCGTGAAGGCCGTCGACACGACCGGTGCAGGCGACGCGTTCCTGGGCGGCCTGCTCGCGGCGCTCTCCGCCGAGCTCGGCTGGGAGGACGCGGCGCGGCTCGGCCACGCGTGCGGCGCCGCGTGTGTCGAACAGCTCGGCGCGTTCCCGGAAGATCCCGAACGCGCGCGTGCGCGCGTGCTCGAGCTCCACCCCGCGGCGGCGCGCGTGCTGCGCGCGGCGCCGAACGCCGCCGCAGCGGCCACGCCCTCGTGCGGCGAGGCCCTCGCGACCTTCGGCGTCGCCGTAGAGGAGCTGGATCGCCTGCGCGCGCGGCTCGACCCCGCGCCATTCGACGCGTCGCTCGCGCTGCTCGCGGCGGCGCGCGAGCGCGGCGGCCGCGTGCACGTGACCGGGGTCGGCAAGCCCGAGCATCTGGCGCGTTATGCGGCGTCGCTGCTCGCCTCCACGGGCACGCCCGCCTACTTCCTCCACGCGACCGAGGTCGCGCACGGCAGCGCGGGTCAGATCCACGCCGGCGACGTGGTGATCGCGATCAGCAACAGCGGCGGTACCGCCGAGCTGCTCGCCGCGGTGGCGGCCGTTCGCGAAATGGGCGCTCATGTGATCGCCGTCACAGGGAAGCTCGACTCGGCGCTCGCGCGCGCCGCCGACGCCGCGCTCGACGCGGGTGTCGCGCGCGAGGGCGGTCCGCTCGGCCTCGCGCCGCGCGCGAGCGCTGCCGCCGAGCTGCTCGTGCTCGCCGCACTCGCCGCCGGCGCCGAGCACGCGGTCGGTCTGACGCGCGCCGAATATCACCGGCGCCATCCGGCTGGCGCACTGGGTGAACGATCGAGGAAGGCGGAATAGCCCGCGAAAAGCGTGCAGTCCGCAGCCCGACGTTCAGGTCCTCCGCTCGCGGGCCGATAACGTCCGGATGCCGGACCACGACCAGATCCGCACCTCGTTTGAGAGCCGATACACGTGGCGCTACGAGCCCTCCCAGGTGGGCCTGCGCGAGCTCTACGAGAAGGCCAAGCGCGAGCAGTGGAACGCCACCACGCAGCTCGCCTGGGACACCGACGTGGACCCGGAGAGCGAGATCATTCCGGCCGCGTTCAACCCGCTCGAAGACTACGGCCCGTTCCGGCGCTGCTCCGTGAAGGAACAGGCCCATGTGCGCCACGCGATGCTCGCGTGGCAGCTGTCGCAGTTCCTGCACGGCGAGCAGGGTGCATTGATGACGGCGTCGCAGCTGGTCTCGTGCGTGCCGTGGATCGACGCCAAGTACTACGCCGCCACGCAGGCGATGGACGAGGCGCGTCACGTCGAGGTATTCGCGCGCTACCTGCGCGAGAAGCTCGAGTGGGAGTTCCCGATCAACGAGAACCTGCGCAAGCTGCTCGACGCGATCCTCACCGACGAGCGCTGGGACCTCAAGTACCTCGGCATGCAGATCCTCGTGGAGGGTCTCGCGATGGCCGCGTTCGGCAACCTGCACCAGATCGCGGACGATCCGCTGCTCGTCGAGCTGATCCACTACGTGATGCGCGACGAGTCGCGCCACGTGGCGTTCGGCGTGCTCTCGCTCGACGGTTACTACCGCGAGATGTCGGCGGGCGAGCTGCGCGACCGCGAGGACTTCATCATCGAGGCGAGCCTGCTGATGCGCGACCGGCTGATCGGCGACGAGATCGCCGACGTGATGGGCTTCGACCGCGGCGAGGTGCGCGCCCTGATCCTCGGCTCGCCGATCATGTCGGCGTTTCGGCAGCAGCTGTTCGCGCGCGTGGTGCCGAACGTGAAGCGGCTCGGCCTGCTCACGCCGCGCGTGCGCGAGGCATACGATGGGATCGGCGTCCTCCAGTTCGAGAACGCGGATCCGGACGAGCAGGACCGGGCACTGGGATTGTGAACGGGAAGCCGCGAAAGGCGGGATGCGCTGGCTTCCCCCCTGATGGACTTCGCTCGCCTTCGGCTCGCTGCGCGAAACTTGCAGTTTCCCGCCCTACTTCTTCACGGTCAGCACGGGGCACGGGGCCTTCTGCACCACGCGCTCGGCGATGCTGCCGAGCAGCAGGTGCTTGAGGCCCGAGAGGCCGTGTGTGCCGATCACGATCAGGTCCGCATCGAGGCGCGCCGCCTCCTCCACGATCACCGTGGCGGCATAGCCCTCGCACACCGCGGACTCCACCTCGAGCCCGCGCGCGCGCAGCGGCTCGGCGTGCTCCTTGAGCTGCTCCTCCGCCTCCGATCGCACGCTGGCCCAGAAGTCGGGCGGCAGATAGGCGCCCTCGAGCTGCTGGAACTCCACGGGCAGATGGTAGGCGTGGAGCAGGATCAGCCGGCTGCCGTGCTCCTCGGCCAGGTGCGCCGCCCATTCCAGCAGCGCCGGCGTGTTCTCCGAGAAGTCGAGCGGCACCAAGATGCGCTCGATGTCGATCGCCATTCCCACAGGCTGCACTCATCCGTGCGCGGAGACAACCCCAATCCCACCGAACCGCGCCGGGTCCAAAAGCGCCTACGAAACGGGCATTTGACGCAACGTCGGGGCGATCCTACCGTCCCGATCCCATCGCGTTCAGGCTTGGGGGGTTCGGGGCCGTAGCTCAACTGGGAGAGCGCTGCGTTCGCAACGCAGAGGTTGGCGGTTCGATCCCGCTCGGCTCCACCAATATCGCCAGGCCCTCGCCGCTACGCGTCAGCGCGCACCGAGCGCGCGCGCCGCGCGGGCGTAGTCCCGCTGCTTCACCCAGAGGATCATCGCCCAGCGCCCGCGCCCCGCAGTGACGGCATCGGCCGCGGTCACGTTGATGCCCTCCTTCGCGAGCTTGCGCAGCTGCTTGTGGCACGCGCCGACCGCGTCGCTGCCCTGGACGAGGAACGCCTTCTTCGGCGCGGACAGGCGCCAGCCCTGCGTGCGCCCGACGCGGCGGACGCCCGCGAGATTCTCGGCGACGAAGTCGAGCTGGGCCTTTCCGCCGCTGGTCGGAAAGCCCGTGAACGCGAGCAGGTTCACACCCGCCTTGCGCAGCGCGGCGAGCGCCTCCGCGGCCTCGCCTGCGCGCCCGGCCTTCACGATCGTGGTGCAGTAATCGACCTGCTTGACCGGCATAACTCCCCTCCTCGATCAGTCTCGGTTGTCAGTCGGCGCTCTGGGAAAGATAGGCGAGCAGCGCGGCATCGCCCTCCCGGGAGGCGCACCAGCTGCGCCGCTGCGTGACACCGATGCGCAGCAGCAGCGCGTCGGGGCCGAGCAGCGGAACCCGCTCGTATTGGGGGTATTTCCGCCGCATTGTCGCGATCGCCTCCGAGATCTCTTCGGCTCCGCGGCGCCGCTGCGACGCGTTCCGGATCTCCGCCACCCCGTCGACGCGCAGCCACCAGAGGCGCGACCAGTCGTCGTCGTAGTTCGAGAACAAGAGCGACACGTGGGGGTCGCGCCGGATGTGGCGGACGCGCGCGAGCTCGCCGCCGCGCTTGGGCTTGCCGTCGATCGGCGACCAGAGCGATCCCTGCGAGCGCGCGAACACGATCGGCACCGCGTGCGGGCCGCGATCGCCCGACGTCGAGAGCGCGGCCACCGGCCAGCGGTCGAGGACCGCCTTGATCGCGTCGGGAGTAAGCTCCATTGCGCGGCTAGGATACGCAGCAAATCGGAGGACCGCGTGCCGTCCGACCGCCCGACGCTCGAAATCGAATACTGCCGGCGCTGCCGGTGGCTCCTGCGCTCGGCGTGGATGGCGCAGGAGCTGCTCTCCACCTTCGAGGAGGAGCTCGGCGCCGTCACGCTCGTGCCGAACGCGGAGGGCGGCGTGTTCGAGGTGCGGCTCGCGGGCGAGTCGATCTTTTCGCGCGCGCAGGTGGGGCGCTTCCCCGAGATCAAGGAGCTCAAGCAGCTCGTGCGCGACCGCGTCGCGCCGGGCCGCGACCTCGGGCACGTCGATCGATGACATGGGCGGCAAGAACTACGAAGTCATGGAGGTGCCTGGCGGCGCCCCGGTGAAGAGCTGGACGCGCGGCGTCGCGTTCGAGCCAGAGGCACGCCAGCAGCTGCGCAACGTCGCGAGCCTCCCGTTCGTGCACCGCTGGGTGGTCGCGCTGCCGGACGTGCACTGGGGGATCGGCGCGACGGTCGGCAGCGTGATTCCGACCGTCGGCGCGGTGATCCCGGCCGCGGTCGGCGTCGACATCGGCTGCGGGATGATTGCAGCGCGCACGACCCTCGCCGCGGGCGATCTGCCCGAAACTCTCGAGTGCGTGCGCAGCGCGATCGAGCGCGCGGTGCCGCACGGGCGCACGCCCGGCCGGCGCGCGCGGCGCGACCGCGGCGCCTGGGGCCGTGTGCCGCCGCACGTCGGCGCCGCGTGGGCGCAGCTCGCGCCCGGCTTCGAGCGCATCTGCGACGAACATCCCGTGTTGCGCAACACCAACCACGAGAACCATCTGGGCACGCTCGGCACCGGCAACCACTTCATCGAGGTGTGCCTCGACGAGGACGACCGCGTCTGGTTCATGCTGCACAGCGGCTCGCGCGGAGTCGGCAACAAGATCGGCCGCTATTTCATTGAGCTCGCCAAAGACGACATGCGCGCACACCTCGCCAACCTGCCCGACGCCGACCTCGCCTATCTGCGCGAGGGCACGCGCCACTTCGCCGACTACGTCGAGGCGGTCGAGTGGGCGCAGACCTACGCGGCGACCAACCGCGAGCTGATGATGGGCGCGGTGATCCGGGCCGTGCAGGGCAGCCCGCGGATCCCGCCGTTCCGCGCTGCGGTCGAGGCGGTGAACTGCCACCACAACTACGTCGCGCGCGAGCGCCACTACGGCGTGGACGTGCTCGTGACGCGCAAGGGCGCGGTCAGCGCGCGCGCTGGCGAGCTCGGCATCATCCCGGGCAGCATGGGTGCGCGCTCCTACATCGTGCGCGGCAAGGGCAACCCGGAGAGCTTCTCGAGCTGCAGCCACGGAGCGGGCCGCGCGATGTCACGCAACCAGGCGCGCAAGACGTTCACGCTCGCCGACCACGCGGCCGCGACCCGGGGCGTCGAGTGCCGCAAGGACGACGCCGTGCTCGACGAGACGCCCGGCGCGTACAAGCCGATCGACGCGGTGATGGCGGCGCAGACCGACCTCGTCGAGGTGGTCCATACCCTGCGCCAGGTCGTGTGCGTCAAGGGGTGAAGACTTATCCTGGGTGCGGGGGCAGGAGCATCCGATGGACGACTATCGCGAGCGGACGGCGGGCGAATCGGACGGGCGCACGGCGTCGCAGGAGCGCGCGCGGCGCAAGATGGAGGTGGCGCTCGGCTACCGGCTGCTCGCCGCCCACCGCTGGGGCGACGCCGGCGACGGCCACATCAGTGCGCGCGACCCGGAGCGGCGCGACTGCTTCTGGATGCTGCGTTACGGCCCCTCGTATCACCAGGCGCGCGTGTCGCACCTCGTGCTCGTCGGGCCGAACGGCGAGCTCGTGGAGGGCGAAGGCGTCATCAACGTCGCGGCCTACTACATCCACTACCCGATCCTCTCCGCGCGCCCGGACGCGATAAGCGCTACGCACGTGCACACGGGCTGGGGCACGCCGTTCTCGGCCGAGGTGCGGATGTTCGAACCGATCACGCAGGAGTCGTGCATCTTCTTCGAGGACCACGCGCTGTTCGACGACGAGGAGGTGCAGGTGCAGAGCGTCGACGCGGGCAAGCGGATCGCCGACGCGCTCGGCAAGAACCGCGCGATCATCCTGCGCAACCACGGCCTGCTCACGGTGGGCGACAGCGTGGCCGAGGCGGTCGGCAGCTTCGTGCAGATGGAACGCGTGGCGGAGGCGCACCTGAAGGCGCGCGACGCGGTGCCGATCTCGGCCGAGGCCGCGCGCTTCGCGAAGGCCGACCTCGTGCGCTACGGCGCCGGCAAGGTCGCGTTCGCGGCGATGGTGGCGCGGCACGTCGGCGATCCGTCGCTGGTCCTGTAACCCGGCGCTCGCCCGCAACATCCACGGATCGTCCCCATCCACGGAGGAAGCGATGGTCGTCGTCACGTTCCGCAACCGACTCAATCCTGGCATCGACGAGCAGGAGTACGGCCAGCGCGTCGGGAAGCTGTTCGAGATCGTGTCGGCGATGCCCGGCTTCCGGGGCATCCGCTCCTACGCGGCCGAAGACGGCGAGCAGCTCTCGCTGATCGAGTTCGATTCGCACGAGTCGCTCGGCGCGTGGCGCGAGCAAGCCGAGCACCGCATCGCACAGGAGCTCGGCAAGCAGCGCTACTACGCGGAATACCATCTGCAGATCTGCGAGCTCGTGCGCGAGTCGCACAAGGAGCCCGCGTAGCGCGTCACGTCTCGAGCCCCGGGAAGCACGACTTCACCGCGAGATCGTCGCCCTTCTTGATCTGCTGGTACTTCTCCCAGAAGTCCTCGTCGATGCGGTGGCCGGTCTTGCCCTTCGGAAACGGGCGGCGGTAGCGGTCGAGCTGGCGCGGGCCCGCGTTGTAGGCGGCGTAGGTGGCGCGCGCGAGATCGTCGGGGTTCTTGCGTACGAGATCCTCGTGCTGCTTGATCGCGTAGTCGACCAGGTAGTGGTGGAGGATCTCGCTGCCGGCCTCGGCGTTGTACTTCGTGCTGCTGCGCAATGCATTCACGTCGTAGAAGCCACGCCACACGTGCGGGTTCACCTGCATGATCCCGACCGCTCCGACCGACGACGTGAGCGGCTGCACCGCGCCGCCCTTGCGGACGAACTGGCGCCAGCAGCTCTCCTGCCACGCGGTGGTGAGCACGAGGTTGCGGAACAGCGTGGCATAGCTGCCCGCCAGCACCTTCTTGCGCTGCGTGCGCAGCGCCGTGGTGCCGAGCAGGTCGCCGACGCGCGGCAGGTACTCGAGCAGCTCCTCGCGCGACGGGATCCAGTTCTCGAGGCTGCGCGGCTTGCCCGCGACGAGCAGCACCGCGAACGGCGCGCGGTCGAGGGAGGACTGTGGCGGTCCCGGCGCCGGAGCGGGTGGTGCCGCGGGGGCAGTCGGCTCGGCGGGTGTGGGCGGCGCCGGCTCCGCCGGTGCCGGCGCAGCTTCGGGCGCGGGCGCGTGCTCGGGCGCGGCGTGCGGCTCCGCTTCCGCGCCGGGGGCCATCTCCTCTTCCTCGGGCTCTTCGAGCGGCGGGCCGAATCCGAACAGCTCGCGCAGCTCGTTGTCCACCGCATCGGTGTACGCGGTCGGATCCGCGAACGGCGACGGCTCGATCATGCGCGCCATCCGGCGCAGCCCATCGGTGGTGAGATCGACGCCGTAATCGGGCCCGAGCTGCTCGAGCGCGGTGAACGCGTCGGCCGCGGTGATCAGGCTCAGGTAGTGCAGCGCCGACTCACCGGGCAGCGGCGTGCTGATCTGGCGCAGGATCGGCGCGAGCCGCGTCCACGTCTGGAGGAACAGCGGCCGCACGGGATTGCCCGTGCGCGGCGCGTCCGACGCGAGGATCTCGCTCATGTCCTCGCGCGCGTCGAGCAGCAGCGCGCGCAGCTGATCGCGCAGCGCGTCGCCCGCATCCTTCGAGCTGTGCTTCACGAGGAAGGTCAGGAAGCCGTCCCAGCTCTGCCAGGCGCTGTCCCAGCGCGCCAGCTCCTCCGGCGTGAGCGGCACCTCGGGCCGCGGCGGCGCCGGCTGCGCGGGCTTGGCCGGGTCGGGCACATCGAGGCGCACGCGCAGCGTGATCCCCTGCTCGGCGACGACCACGTCCTGGAGCTTGAGCGAGGCGATCAGCTGCTTCACGCGCTCGACGTCGGAGCCCGGGAACACCACGGGCAGGAACGTCTTCAGCTCCGACATCGGCTGGAACAGATCGATGCGGATCGTCTCGAGCTGCGGGTGCACCTGCGAGCGCACCCATTCCCAGATCGCGCCCGTGATGCGCTTCTGGCCATCGGCGTCGAGCAGCTCGGAGCTCGCGACGCGGAACTCGACGATCGGCAGCGTCGGGTGCAGGCGCGCCTCGAGCGCGGCGTCCATGATGCCCTTGCGCCGGGTGGCGTTGAGGCACCAGTTGCCCACGGGCGCGCCGAGCTTCGCGTCGAAGTCGGCCACCACGTGCAGCTTCCCCTCGCGCGCGGAGAGTCTCGGGTGCGCGAGCGAGACGTCGTTGCACTGGCTCGTGTCGTGCCACACGCGCGTGCTCTCGTTCGCGCCGTCGAACAGCGTCTCGACCATGCGCTGGCGCACGAACGCGAGGTCGAGCTGGATCGGGAACTCGACCACGCGCGCGCTCGCAGGCGCCGGCGCCGCCGCGAGCACCGCGAGCGCCGCGCCGGCCAGCCGGCGCCAATGTGCGAGCGCCGCCATCGTCAATGGGACGTCCCGAAGCGCGCGCGGAAGTCGTGCAGATCGACGGTGAACGCATCTTTGTGCACGAAGGCCGCGTCGTCGAGGTCGGGCGTCTCGTGCGCTTTATACCACTTCGCGTAGTCGGCGAGCTCGTCGGCGAACGCGCGGTAGTGCGGGGAGTAGGTGCGCACACGCAGCGAGGGGGTGGCAGCGGCGGTGTCGAAGGTCAGCACGCGCAGCCAGGCGTCGCCGATCGGCGCCGGCTGGCCGCGCACGAGCGGCGCGCCGGCGTCGAGCGCGGCCTGCCCGCGGTCCTGGTAGTCCGCGAGCAGCTGCAGCACGTCGTGGCCCGCGGCGTTGCGGTCGGTGCGCGTCGCCACGCCGTGATGGTGTCCGCACAGCACGAGGAAGATCTGATCGTTGCGGTCGATCAGCTCGTGCCAGAGCTGCTCGGCGGTGCTGTGGGTGAAGTCGACCGCGGCGAGCTCGATGATCGGGTTGGCCTTGCGCTCTCCCTTCGCATTCAGGTAGTCGTGGGTCGTGACGATCGTGGGCAGGCCCGGATGCTGGCCGATCACCGAGGCCGCCCACTGGATCACGGTCTCGTTGGGCGACATCTGCAACGCGATGTGGAGGAAGGTGTAGCCGCCGGCCGTGAAGGTCTGGGCGCTGCTCGTCCCGCCCTGGTAGCTCGCGACGTACCAGGGCTTGCCCGCGAAGAACGCGCCGGCCGCGCCGAACACGCTGCGAAAGTTGTCGAGCCCACCGACGTGCAGCATGCCGAGCGTCTTCGGGGTCCCGTCGATCTTCTTCGCGTCGGACACGGGCGGGTAGTGCGAGTCGCTCCACATCGCGTCGTAGTCGTGGTTGCCCGGCGCGACTCCGAACGGTAGCCCCGTGTCCGCGAGCACCGCATAGCCCCGGCGCGCCATCGGCAGCTCGACCGCCACGGTCTGGGGTGTCGGCTGGAACTCCGCCAGCCAGGGATTCGCAATCGCCACGAAGCCGCGCGCCGCGTGCTCCGCATCGATCGGAAGCGACTGGTGCTGCCAGACGTCGCCGACCGCGGCTGCGAACACCACGTCGCCGCCGCGCAGCGCGGCGTGCTCGGCGATCCAGCGCATCTCGCCGAGGTAGAGCTCGCTCGCGTCGATCGGGAACCCGGCCGCCTTCTGGTGCTTGTAGTCGATCATGTTCTGGGTGTCGGGCAGCACGGCGATCGAGAACGAGCCCGCCGTCCCATGCCCGGCCGACCCGTCGCGTGGCGAGCCCGCGCAGGCCGCCAGGGCCGCGATCGCACAGGCGGCGGCCAATCGACTCGGACGGAGGCGGAGCACGGCGGGATTCTAACGTTGATAGAATGCCCGGGATACGGAGCGGACATGGCGAGCCATCCCACGCGCGGCGACATCCACCTGCTCGACCGCTTCTTCTACCAGGACCCGCACGAGCGGTTCCGCTGGATGCGCGACCACGCTCCCGCCTACTTCGAGCCCGACGTCGACGAGCTGGGCGGGCTCTGGGGCCTCACGCGCCACGCCGACATCATGCACGCGTCGAAGCACCCCGAGATCTTCAGCTCGGGCAAGAGCTCGCGGCCCGAGCCGGGCTCGTGGATCCCGTCGATGATCAACCTCGACGATCCGCTCCACAAGCGCCGCCGCAACCTCGTGAACCGCGGCTTCACGGTGCGGCGCGTGGCGGACCACGAGGTGAAGCTGCGCGCGCTGTGCGACGAGCTGATCGACGCGGTGTTCGAACGCGGCGAGTGCGACTTCGTGGCCGACATCGCGCGCTGGGTGCCGATGGCCGTGATCGGGGACATGTTGGGCGTGGCGCCCGAGGACCGCGGCATGCTCTTGCGCTGGTCCGACGAGATGCTCGGCGGCGGCGAGGTGGCCGCGATCGGGGACGCGCAGGAGCGCCGCGAGCGCAGCATTGCGATCGTCGATGAATACATGCGCTATGCGCAGGCGGTGCTCGCCGACCGCCGCACGCGAGCGCCGACCGACGACCTGATGAGCATCCTCGTCCACTCCGAGCTCGACGGCGATCGCCTGACCGAGGAGGAGATCCTCCAGGAGAGCCTGCTGATCCTGATCGGCGGCGACGAGACCACGCGCCACGTGATGACGGGCGGCCTGCGCGCGCTGCTCGAGCATCCGGACCAGAAGCGCGTGCTGATCGAGAACCCGTCGCTGATCCCGACCGCGGTCGAGGAGATGTTGCGCTGGGTCTCGCCGATCCAGAACATGAACCGCACGCTCACGCGCGACGTCGAGCTGCACGGCGAGAAGCTGCACGAGGGCGAGCGCGTGCTCCTGCTCTACCCGTCCGGCAACCGCGACGAGCGCGCGTTCCCCGAGCCCGACCGCTTCGACGTCGCGCGCACGCCGAACGACCACGTCGCGTTCGGCGGCTTCGGCACCCACTTCTGCCTCGGCGCGAGCCTCGCGCGGCTCGAGCTGTGCGTGCTGTTCGAGCGCGTGCTCGCGCGGCTGCCCGACATCGAGCTCGCGAGTGGCGATCTGCCGCTGCGGCCGAGCAGCTTCATCGTCGGCATCGAGAAGATGCCGGTGCGCTTCACGCCGCAAGCGCCGCGAAGCGGCACGCGCAGCGAGGCGAAGCCGAGCGAAGTCAGTAAGGGGGGTTAGGCATGCCGATCCGACACTACGGCCCTAGGGCCTGGGTGCGTGCCGAGCGCGAGCGGCTCGCCGCGCTGCGCTTCGACCGGATCGGGGTCGCGCCGCTCGGCGCCACGGTCGGGGCCGAGATCAGCGGCGTCGACCTCGGCCAACTTGCAGCGACGCGAAGCGGAGCGGTCAACGGGCTAGACGACGCGACCTTCGCCGAGATCCGGCGCGCCTTCTACGAGTTCAAGGTGATCTTCTTCCGCGATCAGGACATCAGCACGGAGGACCACCTCGCGTTGGCGAGGCGCTTCGGCGAGCTCGAGGAGCACCCGTTCATCCCCGCGAAGCAGGGCTACGAGCAGGTCGTGCAGTTCGCCAAGAACGAGCGCGTGATCGGCGTCGAGAACATCTGGCACCACGACGTCACCTGGCGCGTGCGGCCCTCGCTCGGCTCGGTGCTGCGCGCAGTCGACGTGCCCGCGCTCGGCGGCGACACGCTGTTCGCGGACATGTGCGCCGCCTACGAGGGTCTCGCCCCCGACGTCAAGGCGAAGATCGACGGCGCGGTCGCCGTGCACGATTTCTCGCACACGTTCGGCCGCGCGATGACGCCCGAGAAGCTCGCCGAGCAGCGCGAGAAGTTCCCGCCCGCGCGCCACCCCGTGGTGCGCGCGCACCCGGTCACGGGCCGCAAGTGTCTCTACGTGAACGTCGCGTTCACGAGCCACATCGAGGGCCTGTCGCGAGACGAGAGCGACGCTCTGCTCGAGCACCTCTACCGCCAGGCCGACGTGCCCGAGTATCAGTGCCGCTTCCGCTGGCAGAAGAACAGCCTCGCGTTCTGGGACAACTGCGCGGTCCAGCACTACGCCGCTTCGGACTACGACCCGCAGCGCCGCGTGATGGAGCGCGTGACGATCATCGGAGAGGAGCCGCGCTGATGGCGACCGAAGCGGAGATTCTGGCGAAGCTCTTCGCGGGCAAGTCGATCCCCGAGCAGAAGAAGCTGCTCGCGCGCCTCGAGCGCGCGGGCGCGGGCCTCTACCGCGCGTGGGCCGCGACTGAGACCGATCCGAAGGCGAAGACCGCGCTGCTCGCCGCCGCGGATCGGGAAGAGCAGAACGCGCGCGTGCTGGAGTAAGCGGATCGCGTGGAGTCCGACGTCTGCGTGGTCGGGGCAGGTTACGCGGGTCTCACCGCGGCGCACCGCCTCCGCGAGGCGGGCCAGTCGGTGGTCGTGCTAGAAGCGCGCGATCGGGTCGGCGGGCGGGTATGGACGCACCCCCTCTCCGACGGCTCCGCCGTCGACCGCGGCGGCGGTTGGCTCGGCCCGCGCCACGACGCGATCTTCGCGCTCGCGCGCGAGCTCGGCGCGACCACGTACAAGACGTGGGTGAAGGGCGCCCACCTCCTGATCGGCGAGGGGCGCACGCGCCGCTACACCGGCCTCATCCCGAAGATCAGCCCGCTCGCCGTGCTCACGCTCGCGCTCGCGCAGTGGCGGATCGACCGGATGGCGCGGCAGGTGCCGCTCGACGCGCCGTGGACCGCGCGGCGCGCGGCCGAGTGGGACGCGCGGTCGGTCGCGTCGTGGCTCGAGCGCGCGGGGATCCGCACCGCGCTCGCGCGCGATCTGTTCGAGTCGGCGGTGCGCGGCCTGATGACGGCCGACCTCTCTGAGACGTCGCTGCTCCATCTCCTATATCTCGCCCACGCGCACGGCAGCATCGAGACGCTGTTCTCGATCGAGAACGGCGCGCAGGAGAACATGGTGGACGGCGGGGCCGGTGCGGTCGCGCAGAAGATCGCCGATCGGCTGGGCGACTCGCTTCGTCTGAACGCCCGGTCCGTTCGATCGCGCAGCGCGGCGATCGCGTGATCGTTTCTGGCGACGCGCTCACCGTCTCGGCGCGCTGCGCGCTGGTGTCGGTGCCGCCCGCGCTCGCGCTCGAGATCGCGTTCGATCCGCCGCTGCCCGAGGACCGCAAGGCGCTCTACCGCAACGCGATCGGCGGATGGGAGACGAAGACGCTCGCCGTCTACGACGCGCCGTTCTGGCGCGGCGACGGTTTCAGCGGACAGACGGCGGAGCCGGGCTCAGCCGCCGAGGTCACGCTCGACGCGGGTCCCGCGTCGGGAAGCCCGGGCGTGATCGCGTCGTTCACGTTCGGCCCGGTCGCGCAGCGGTTGGAATCGCTCGATCCCGGGGTGCGCCGCAAGGCGGTGCTCGACGCACTGGCTGCGCGGTTGGGACCGCGCGCGGCGAATCCCTCCGAGTTCATCGAGACCTCGTGGTGGAAGGAAGAGTGGTCGCGTGGCTGCTCGATGGCGCACTTCACGCTCGGCACGCTCACGCGCTACGGGCACCTGTTGCGCGAGCCGTTCGGACGCGTGCACTGGGCCGGCACCGAGACGGCGACGATCTCGCATGGCGCGATCGACGGCGCGGTCCGGTCGGGCCAGCGCGCCGCAGCAGAGATCCTCGACCGGGTCTGAATCACGCCCAATGCCACCACAGCGTGAGCAGTTCGAGCGCGGCGAGGAGCACCGCGACACCCTGCCAGAAGCGCACCGGATTCCGCTCGATCAGCGGGCGATGACCCTCACGCAGGAATCGCGCGCTCGGATGCGAGAGGTCGTAGATGAACTCCGAGAAAGTCTCGTAGCGGCGGCCGACCGATGGTGCGACCGCTCTGCGCAGGGCGCCGTCGATCCAGAGCGGAATCATCGGGTCGTGGTGGTAGCTCGGCCGGTACTCGAGGCGCGCGAGGTCGCGAGGCGATCGGCAGCGCTCGATCGCCTCGCCGTACGGGAGTCGGCCGGTCAAGAGCTCGTATGCAACGGTTCCCAATGCGAAGAGCTCCGAGCGCGTGCCAGCGGTCTCCCCCCAGCGCGTCTCGGGTGCCGAGTACGACGCGGTCCCGAGCGCCACGCCGCGCGCGATCGGCGCGGCGATCTCCTGGATTCCCGCCACCCAGCACGAGCCGAAGTCGACGATGCGCACCCGCCCGTCGCGGTCGACGAGCACGTTCTCGGGCTTCAGGTCCTGGTGGACCATCTCCAGGCGTTCACGTTCATGGCGACGTAGAAGTAGAAGTCGCGGCGGCTGGTCACCTCGAGGCCGCCGCTCCCCCTGGGCTTGAAGTACGTCGATCCCTTCGGTGTGTTGCGGACGTTCCGGTAGAAGACGCCGGCGTAGATCAGCGCCATGAGTCCGGTAAGAGCGCTGGCATAACGCCAGCCGTTCGCGCCGCCGAACGCCGCGGCGATCGCCGGCAGCGTCATCGCCGCGGCGGCCGAGCCGAAATTGCCCCAGCCGCCGTAGATCCCCTCGGCGAGGCCGACCTCGCGCGCCGGGAACCACTCGCTCACCAGGCGGATGCCGATCACGAATCCGGCTCCGACGAGCCCCAGGGCGAAGCGCGCGAGCGCGAGCTGCTCGAAGCTCTGCGCGCTCGCAAAGGCGAAGCACAGGAGCCCGCACACGACGAGCAGGCCCGTGTACACCGCGCGCGGGCCGAAGCGATCGATCAGCATGCCGATCGCGATGCGCGCCGGAATCGTGAGTGCCACGTTGAGCGTCAAGAGCGCCTTCACCTGCTGATCGCTGAGCTGGAGCGCCTCGCGGATGTAGGCCATGAGCGGCGCGTGGTTGAACCAGATCACGAAGGTCAGGAAGAACGCGAACCAGGCGAGGTGCAGCGTGCGGATCTTTCCTTCGCGCAGGTTCAGCAGGGAGAATGCGAGGGTCGGCATCGGCGGCTCCAGGGTGGCGGGATGGCGGGTGGGATCAGTTGCCGTCGATGCGCTCGAGGCGCACCGCGCAATGCTTGTAGGAGGGCTGGCGCGAGTACGGGTCGAACGCCGGGTAGGTGAGGCGGTTGGTCGCTGCGTCGTGGATCGAGATGAAGACCTCTCCCTCGCGAACCGTCTCGCGGATCACCGCGCGCGCCTCGAGCACGCCTCGGCGCGAGCGCACGCGCACCAGCTCCTCGGCGTCGATGCCGATGCGCGACGCGTCCTTGGGATGGACCTCGACCGTGCAATCGCCGCGGTAGAGCTTGCGCAGCACGGCGGACTTTGCGGTGCGCGTCTGGGTGTGCCACTGGCTCGACGATCCGCGCCCGGTGATCAGCAGCAGCGGAAAATCATCATCGGTCCGCTCGGGGAGCGGCCGCGGCGCCTCGAAGCAGAACTTCGCGCGCCCGTTCGCGCGATGGAAGCGGCCGTCTTCGAACAGGCGACGCTCGGCCGCGGCGATCGGCTCTCCCTCGCGGAGCGGCCACTGCACGCCGCCCGCTTCTTCGAGCATCCGGTATCCCGCGACGCCGCTGATGTCGCACGGCTGACCGCGCGAGATCGCCTGCATCGCCGCGAACACGTCCTCGGGCTGCTGCCAGCGCGCGAACAGCTCGCCGCAGCCCCACGCCTCGGCGACCAGGCGGAAGATGTGGAAATCGGCCAACGCCTGTCCGGGCGCGCGGCGCACCTTTCGCAGGACCCCGATGCGGCGCTCGGAGTTGATGAAGGTGCCGTCCTTCTCGCCCCACCCGGCGGCCGGCAGCACGATGTCGGCGAGCTGCGCCGTCTCCGTGGTCGCGTAGAGATCCTGCACGACCAGCACGTCGAGCATGCGCAGCGTTTCGCGTGCCTCGCTCTGGTGGATCCACGAATGCGCGCTGTTGGTCGCGATCACCCAGAGCGCGCGGATCCGGCCGGCGCGGATCTCCGCGAGGATCTGATCGTAGGCGAGGCTCGCGCGCGTCGGGATGCGCGCCTCGTCGATGTCGAGGATTCGCGCGATCTTCGCCCGATGCTCGGGTTTCTCGAACTCGTGACCGCCCAGCAGGCACGTCGTGTTGCTGAACAGCCGCGAGCCCATCGCATTGCACTGGCCCGTGATCGAGTTGGCGCCGGCTCCGGAACGCCCGATGTTGCCGGTCAGGAGTGCTATGTCGATCAGCGCCTGTGCGGTGCGCACCGCCTCGTGGCCCTGGTTCACGCCCATCGTCCACCAGAACGAGACGCGCTCTCCCTGCGCGATCGTCCGCGCGAGATGGCGGATCCCGTCTGGTGCGACGTCGACGTCCGCCGCGACCGCCTCGGGCGTGTAGGGCTCGATGAACCGGCAGAAGGCCTCGAAGCCTTCGGTGTGTGCCTCCACGAACGCGCGGTCGACGGAGCCGCGGCGGACCAGTTCGTTCGCGATCGCGTAGAAGAACAGGAGATCGGATTTGGGGCGGATCGCGTAGTGCTGGGTCGCGGCCATCGCCGTCTCGGTCTTGCGCGGATCGACGACGACGATCTCGGGACGGTGCGGATTGCGGCAGATGCGCTCCCACAGGATGGGATGCGCGATGCAGAGGTTCGAGCCGACCAGCACGATCACGTCGGAGCTCTCGAAGTCCGCGTAGGTGTAGGGCGGCGCATCGAAGCCGAACGCCTCCTTGTAGGCGACGACCGAAGTCGCCATGCACTGCCGCGTGTTGCCGTCGCCGTGCACCATGCCCATGCCGAACTTCGCGAGCGCGCCCAGATAGACCATCTCTTCGGTCGCGATCTGCCCGGTGGACAGGAACGCCATCGCCTCCGGCCCGTGCCGCTCGGCGACGCCGCGGAAGCGCCGCACGAACTCGTCGAGCGCCTCGTCCCAGGTCGCCGGCGAGAGGCTCCCGCTCGCGTCGCGCAGCAGAGGCGTCGGGAGCCGATCGTCGGCATCGAGCGGCGCCAACGCCTGCCAGCCCTTCGGGCACGCCATGCCGAGATTCACCGGATAGCTCGGGTCCGGAGAGAGGTTGACCGCCTCGCCGCCGCGCAGGTGGGCGGTCAGGCGACAGCCGGTCGAGCAGTAGCCGCAGACCAATCGCGCGGTCGCATCGGGCGCCAGGCGCACCGGCACCTGACCGAGTCCGAAGCGGCCCGGTATGCGCAACAGATCGCGCGTGAGCGGCCCCTCCGTCTGTCGCAGCAGCTGCGACGCGCGTCGCGGCAGCTCGCGCAGCTCGAGCTTCGGCAAGAGACCCACGAACCCCCCTCAGTGGCCCGGCATCGCCGGGCTCGCTTCGGACGTGAAGTAGAGGTGTCGCTCGACGAGCTCGCCGAGCACGAAGCACGCGAGCCCCGCCCACGCGAAGCCGGCCGCGAAGCCCGGCGCTGCGGCGATCCCGCACACGACCCCCGCTGCAGACGCGAGCACGCCCGCCCCCGCCGCTGCGAACCGCGCCTGCTGCCGCACGCGCAGCGGGCCGGAGAGCAGGCGAGCGGTGCGCGACAGCGCGTCGCTGTCACCGGCGTCGCGCCGGGACGAGAGCCGCCGCTCGGCGGCGATCTTCAACCCGAGCACGACCACGCCGATCGCGAGCCAGAGTGCTGGGCGCGCGACGCCGCTGTCGCGCTCGATCCACGCGACGAGCGCCAGCACGGCATTCGCGCCGAGCGCGCCGAGGCCGAGCGCGGTGCCGGCGAAGGTCGGCGCGGTGCGCGAGAGCGCCCACGCGCGGCGGCGCGTGTCGACGTAGATCATGATCGAGCACACCGTGCCCGCGACCCCGAATGCGAGCGCAGCGCCGCGCAGCGCGGGCAGGAGCGTCTCCGCGAGATCGACGAGCGGTGCGGACACGCCCGGCAGCAGCGCGATCGAGCTCGCCGCCGCGCCTAGCGCGACGAGCGGCACGTAGGCGCCGAAGACGAGGATCTCGCGGCTCATCCACGAGGTGCGCCAGCCGAGGACGGCGCGGAACGCGTAGAGCGGTCGGCCCAGGTGCAGGGTCGCCGCACCGAGGCCCGTCATCGCGCAGACGGCGGCAAGCGCGAGCGCCGCCGACCGCGCGAACGCGCTCGCCACGCCGAGCGCGCCGGCGAGCGCCGCAAACGCCAGCGTTCCCACGGAGAGCTGCATCAGCACGAGCATCACCGCGAGCGGATCGTGCGCGTGAGCCGGGTGGAGGCGATCGCGGTTGGCCGCCTGGAGCGGGCCGATCGGTTTGCGCGAGACATAACGCGTCGTCGGCCGGGTGTGGGCGGAGTCCGGAATCTCGGCGGCCGCCGCCGCCGGAAGCAGCTCGCGCCCTCCGCCCGGACCCACCGCGTCCACGATCTCGATCGAGATCGCCCCGTTCGGGCAGCCCTGCACGCACGCCGGCGCCTCGCCGACCGCGAGCCGGCTACTGCACATGTCGCACTTGCGCACGATCCCGAGTGCGGCGTTGTACTTCGGGACCTCGTACGGGCACTTGAGCACGCAGTACTGACAGCCGATGCACTGGTCGTCGAGGTGGCGCACGATCCCCGTCACCGGATCCTTCTCGTACGCGCGCACGGGACATCCCGAGAGACACGCCGGATCCTCGCAGTGGTGACACGCGGTGGTGACGGTCTGCTGGACGCCCGCGCTCTCGCCGACCCCGAGCAGGAGCCCGACGTCGCGCCACGTCTCCTCGGGCGCGAGCCCGTTCAGGCTGTGACACGCGGTGACGCACGCCTTGCAGCCCGTGCACGAATCGAGGTCGACGCGAAACGCCAGCTGCTGGCCGGGCAGCGGCGTCCGCCCGACCGGAATCCGCTCTTCGTACACGCGTGCGGCGACCAGGTGCTCGCCCTCGTCGTGGCGGCGTGCGAACACGTCGACCGCCGAGAGCGAGCGCTGCTCCGCGAGCAGCTGGTCGAGCAGGCGCGGAACGCGATCCGCCCCGAACATCGGCGCCGCGCTCATGCGCGCCTCGCGCAGGTGAGCTCGCGCGCGAGCGACTCGGCGGGAGGCAGCTTCACCCAGACGTCCTCGCCGCGCAGCTCGACCGGGAACGTGCGCACCTGGTAGTTGGGGTCGGACAGGCCCTTGCCCGTCTCCAGCGAGAACGTCTTCTTGTGGAGCGGGCACGCGACCTTCGGCTCGCCCGCCTGGTCGCCGAGCAGGCCGCGCGCGAGCACGTTGTCCTTGCGGTGGGGACACATCGCCTGCGTCGCGTACCACTCGCCGCGGCGCGCGAAGTTGTAGATCGCGAGCTGGACCTTCCCGTAGCGGACCGCTGCGCCGCCGTTCGCGGGGAACTGCGCGACGCGCGCGAGCTTCTGCCAGGTCCAGGTCGCTTCCGCGGGGACGTCGCCTGGCACCGCGGTCGGATCCGGCTCGGCCCAGTCGGCGGGTCGCTTCTGGCCGCGCTCGCGCACGAACGCGATCGCGTCGTCCGCTTCGGCGCCGCCGGCGAAGTGCCGGAACCGCGCGCGCAGCTCCGGCGACTCGACGACCGCCTTCCACTCGCAGCGGTAGGTGTCGACGAGCCGCTGCATGTCGGCTTCGAGCTGATCGCAGATGCCGAGGGCGTCTTCGAGGATGATCTCCGCGAGCTTTGCGATCCCGCCATCGAGCTCCTCCAGCCAGCGCGCCGTGCGCTGGAGCGGCTTGGCGGTCTGGATGTAGAACATCAGGAAGCGATCGAGGACGCGGATCACCTCGTCTTCGGAGAGGTCGGTCGCGAACAGGTCGGCGTGCCGCGGGTGACTCCCGCCGTTGCCGCACAGGTAGACGTTCCAGCCTTTCTCGGTGGCGATGACGCCGAAGTCCTTGCTCTGCGCCTCGGCGCACTCACGGATGCAGCCGGAGACGGCCGACTTGAGCTTGTGCGGAGCGCGGAGGCCGCGGTAACGCTCCTCGATCCGGATCGCGAGCGCGGTCGAATCCTGAACGCCGTAGCGGCACCAGGTCGACCCGATGCAGCTCTTCACCGTGCGCATCGCCTTGCCGTAGGCATGGCCGCTCTCGAAGCCCGCGGCGACCAGGTCCTCCCAGATCGCCGGCAGCTGGTCGACGCGCGCGCCGAGCAGATCGATGCGCTGGCCGCCGGTGATCTTGCAGTAGAGGTCGAACTTCTTCGCGACCTCGCCGATCGCGATCAGCTTGTCGGGCGTGATCTCGCCGCCCGGAATCCGCGGGATCACCGAGTAGGTGCCGCCGCGCTGGATGTTGGCGAGGAAGCGGTCGTTGGTGTCCTGGATCGCCGCGTGCTCGAGGATCAGGTCGTTCCAGGTCGCGGCCAGGATCGACGCCACCGCGGGCCGGCACACCTCACAGCCGTCGCCGCGCCCGTGGCTGTCGAGCAGCGCGTCGAAGGTCTCGATCCGGCCGAGCTTGACGATCCAGAACAGGTCCTGGCGGGTGTAGGAGAAGTGCTCGCAGAGGTGGCGCACGACCTCGTGCCCGCGTTTGGCGAGCTCCGCCTCGAGGATCGAGACGACCGCCGGCTGGCACCCGCCGCAGCCGGTCGCGGCCTTCGTGCACTTCTTCACCTCGGCGAGCGTCTCGAGCCCGCGATCCGCGATCGCCCGGACGAGATCGCCCTTGCGGACGTCGTTGCAGGAGCAGATCTGCGCGGCGTCGGGAAGGCTCGTCGCGCTCGCGCTGGCCGGCTCGCCCGACTTGCCGAATAGCAGCTCGCGCGGATGTGCGGGGACCGGGGCGCCGGTCTTGGCATGGGACAGGAGCGGGAGATAGGCGCTCGCGTCCCCGACCAGGATGCCGCCGAGCAACCGCTCGAGCTTCGCATCGAACAGGAGCTTCTGGTAGACGCCCTCGGTGCGGTCCTCGAATACGAGCGAGCGCGCCTGTTCGGGCCGCTCGAGGTCGGCGAAGTAGTCGCCGAAGCTCGCGACGTCGACGCCGAGCAGCTTGAGCTTCGCCGAGAGGTCGGCACCCGCGAATCGGACCTCTTCTCCCGCGAGGCGCCGCGCCAGGACGTCGGCCATTTCGTAGCCAGGCGCGACGAGCCCGTAGTGGACTCCGCGGTGCACTGCGCACTCGCCGATCGCGAAGATCCGCGGATCGCTCGTCCGGAGCGCGTCGTCGACGGCGATTCCGCCGGGCTGCGCGGTCTCGAGCCCGGCTGCGCGCGCGAGATCGTCGCGGGGCCGGATCCCGGCCGAGACGATCACGAGGTCGACCGGGAGCTCGGGCTGATCGGAGAACCGCAGGGCGCGCACTTGCTCGTCTCCGACGACAGCCTCGGTGGCCATTCCGAGGTGCACGCGCACGCCGAGCGCCTCGATCGCATCCCGCAGCAGAGCGGCTCCCGTGCGATCGAGCTGCCGCGGCATCAGACGATCCGCGAACTCGATCACGTGGGCTTCGAGCCCGAGGTCGAGCGCCGCCTTCGCGGCCTCGAGTCCGAGCAGTCCGCCGCCGATCACCGCCGCACGCCGGGCGCCACGCGCCCACGCCCGGATCGCCCCGAGATCGTCGATCGTGCGATAGAGGAACACGCCCGGCCGATCGATGCCGGGGATCGCAGGCACGAACGGCGTCGATCCGCTCGCCAGAACGAGCACGTCGTAGCGGAAGCGCTCGCCGCCCGTCGCGACGACCTCCCGGCGCTCGCGGTCGATCGCCAGCGCGGCGCGGCCGAGCTGGAGGTCGAGGCCCTGCTCGGCGTACCAGTCGCGCGACGTGAGCGAGAGCTCCTCCGCGCCCCTCCCCGCGAAGAATTCGGAGAGGTGCACGCGGTCGTACGCGGGGCGGGGCTCCTCTGCGAAGACCGCGATCTCGAAGCGCGCAGGGCAGCCGAGATCGACGAGCCGCTCGCAGAAGCGATGGCCCACCATCCCGTTGCCGACTACTACCAGGCGCTGCATCGATGCGTCCCGAAGAAAAAAACGGCGCCCTGCGAGGAAGCCAGGGGCTTCCCAAAGGCGCCGTTGCCTCGTGACCGAGCCGATCCCGGCTCAGCTGCGCCGAGCACAGCCGACGGATCGTCCGATCTGTTTGCTGTTATTCAAGACTCGTGCCGGCGGCGAAGCGCGCAAAGACGAGCGCTGCGCGCGCGCGATCGGCTGGCGCCCCTTCCGTGGGCAGCGGACGCCCAGCCTGCGAGCAGCGGCTCAGAACGCCACCGTCGTCTCGACCCAGTACTTGGTCGTGTCGCGCGGCGAGAAGCGGCCGCCGTCGTCGTACCAAGCCACCTTCGAGAGCACGGTCAGGTACGCGCCGAACTTGCGCGACAGCACTCCGTCCACCTCGCGGCCCATCTGGTGGCCGCGCTCGTGGCTCCAGAACTGGTGGTAGATCACCTGTCCGATCATCTTGAACGGCAGTGCGGGAGAGACGTAGGCGTAGGCGTCCTGGAGGCCGTTCGGGCCGCCGTTGTTCAGGAACACGTCGGCCCAGCCGTTCCACTTGTGCAGCGTGGCGAGCGGCGTGATGAAGCGCGCGCGGCCGTCGTCGCTGCCGAGCAGCTCGTAGCCGCCGCCGACCGCGCCGATCGGCCGGTAGCCGATCGCGAGGTCGCCGAACGCGTAGTGCGCGTGGTAGTCGACGGGATTGGTGCCGCGGCCGTGGCCGCCGTCGATCTGGTACGCGTAGCTCGCCTGGTAGGTGAGCGCCCAGTCCTCCGCGATCGCCGCCGTTCCGGTCGCGCGTACCCCGTATGAATTGTTGGACGAGTCGGTCGGCGCATGGCGCAGGTCGAGCAGGTAGGCGAACGCCACCGGCTGGAACCAGGGCGCGACGTCGACCGCGACCCGTGCGAGGTGCGAGTTCGAGTCCCAGTCGCGCGTAGTAGGCGTCGATCCGCGGTCGCCGTAGATCCGGTGCACTACCGCGAGGTATCCGTAGCCGACGGTCAGCCGCTCCAGGCCGAACGACGTCTGCGCCCAGCCGCCGTCGTAGGTCTGCTCGTTCTGGCGCCAGCCGACGTTGCCGATGAAGCGCTGGTCGTCGAGCACGATGCGCTGGCGGCCGCCCTTCACCAGCGTGCCGAGCCAGTCGGGCCGGTCGAACTGCAGGTAGGCCTGGTTCACCTCGGTGTCGACCGGGTCGGCGATCGTGGTCCGGTCGCGCGTGTTGAGCGGAATGCCGTCGTAGTAGGCGTCCTTGTCGGCGGCCGCGATGTTCTCGAGCTCGCCGTAGGCGGAGAGCCCTTCCCACGGCTGCGTGGCGTAGCCGAGCCGCGTGCGCAGCGTGGCGGCGTTCGACGGCGCGAAGCCGTCGGCGTCGGCGTGCTCGTAGCGCGCGCGCATGTCGAGCTTCACCGTGCCGCCGACGATCGGCACGGCGATCCCGTTGGCGGTGTCGTCGGCCGAGTCGGCCGCCGCCGTAGCGGCCCACACCGCTGCCAATGCGAGTATCACATAAATGCGTAGCATCAGGAGATAGCTCCTTCCGAAAACAAGAACGGCGCCCGAGCGGTTCGCGATCGACCGCCACGGACGCCGTTGTCCTGATCACCTCCCCTATCAAGACTCGTGCCAACCGAGAGCGCTGTAACATGCGCGCCGACGGCGCGCGTGCTTCAGGAAACGGCCGTCGCTGCCTGCTAGTCGCGCATGTCGTGTCGCGGCCGGCGCAGGTGGGTCAATTCAGCTCCGCGAGCTCGTCGATCCGGACGCGCAGCGAGGAGATCGCGAAGCGCTCCAGGTATTCGGGGATCCGATCCGGATCGAAGCGCAGGCCGTCGAAGAAGCGGTCGGGACCCATCGCGATCGGCGCGGTCGCCTCTTCGATCACCCACGCGCCGCCGTGTACGCCTTCCAGCTTCTCGTCCACGAGCGGTGCCGGCAGTCCGACGTCCGCCGCCGCTTCGCGGTGGAGATCTGGCCGGTACACGCGCCGCGCGAGCCCGCGGACGTCGATCGGCTTCTCGATGTATCCCCAGCGCAGCATCTGCGACAAGAGCCACATCGCGTGCGAAATCCAGGGATGGGTGGCGGCGTTGCGGTGGAACACGGGCGCGGCGCCAGTTCCGCCCGCCGCGAGCGCGCGGTGCAGCGCGCCGACCGGCGCGTCGACGAAGCTCTCGCCCGCGATCGTGTGCGCCACCTCCAGCCGGTGCCCGGGCGCGTCCACGTAGGCGGCCGCCTCGAGCAGCGCGCGCAGCAGCGCGCGGTGGGTGAACGGGTGGCGGTCGATCCACTCCTCCGAAACGCCGAGCACTTTCTCGGGAGAGTAGTTCCAGATCTCGTGTTTCGTGATCAGCGTGTGCCCGCTGCGCCGGTCGGCGGCGAGCGCGTTCCACGGCTCGCCGACACAATAGCCGTCGAGATGTCCTTCCTCGAGGCGCTGCACCATGAACGGCGGCGGGACGACGCGCAGCGACAAGTCACGCTCCGGATCGATCCCGGCCGAGGCGAGCCAGTAGCGCAGCTCGAGGTCGTGGGTGGAGTGCGGGAACACGATGCCGAAGCGCAGCGGCGGGCGTCCGGCCCCGCGGTCCCGCTCGATCAGATCGCGCAGCGCGAGCGCGGACACGGGTCGGCCGATCAGCGCCTCGGGGTTCGCGTCGACGAGGCGCCGGTAGAGCGCCTCGGAGACCGTGATCGCATTGCCGCCGAGACCGAGGCTGTGCCCGGTGCAGAGCGGCAGCTCGCGCCCGCCGAGTCCGAGCGCGGAGGCGAAGGTCATCGGTGCGAGCATCTGCGCGGCGTCGAGCGCACCCGCCGCGACCTTGTCGCGCACTGTCGCCCACGACACCTCGCGCACGAGCTCCACTTCGAGGCCATGGCGCCGGAAATACCCTCGCTCCTTCGCGAACACGAGCGGAGCGCAGTCGGCGAGCGGGACGAAGCCGATCCGCAGCCGGCGCTTCTCGATCCGCTCCGACCCGGCCACGTGCGCTGCGATGCGAAGCCGCGGGTCCATCTCTAGATCAGCTCCGCCGCCGCCAGCACGTGGCGCGCGACTTCGGCGACGCGGATGCCCTGGTTCATCGCCATCTTGCGCAGCATCCGGAACGCCTCCTCCTCGCTGTAGCCGCGCTTCTCCATCAGGATCCCCTTCGCGCGCTCGATGACCTTGCGCTCGGCGAGCGTCGACTGCGCGCGCGCCAACTCGTTCCTCAGCGCCTGGAACTGCTCGAAGCGCGCGACCGCCACCTCGAGCACGGGCCGGATCCGCTCCGGGCTCGCGCCTTTCACCACGTATCCCGCCACGCCCGCGCGCACCGCCGTGCGGATGCTCTCGCTGTCGCTCTCGTCGACGAACATCACGATCGGGCGCGGCTGCTCGCTCGTGATGCGCTGCATGTCCTCGAGCGTGTCGCGGTCGGGCGAGTCCATGTCGACGATCACGAGGTCGGGCTGGACCGCGCGGAGCGTCGCGTGCAGGTCGACCGGCGCGACCAGTTGAGCCACGACCTGGCACCCGGCGTCCTTCAGTGCGCGCGCGAGGTCGCGCGCGCGATCGACGCGCGCGTCGAGGAGCAGCACGCGCAGCTCGTCCTTCACGCACCCCGCGCGCTACGCAAGTCATGTGCCGGCGTTCGGGGGTGTGTGCGGGGGCTAGCCCAACTGTGCTCGGCCACGTTGAACTGTGTTAGTCGCTGTCGGGCAGCGCCCGCACGCCGCACCAGGCGTGCCCAAGAAAGCGCCGCTGCATGCCTGTGCACGCGCCAGTTCGCGCGCGCGGAGTCGTCTCGCGCGAGCAGCCTTGGCACGAGCCTTGCGACGGCGGGCGTTCGCGGGCTCCAGCGGTGGAGTCACTGGGACAACGGCGTCCTCCGGGGCGCCCTTTTTTTGCCTGGATTCCGGGACTAGCACACAGGGAGATGCGCATCATGAAATCCGCCGGTGGCATCAGCCGCCGCGACCTGCTCATGGGCACGGCGAAGCTGACGAGCGCCGCGGCGCTGCTCTCCGCGGTGCGCGCTGCGTTCCCGAGTGGCGTCTGGGCCGCGCCCGCCGACACGCCCGAGACCACGCGCGCCGTGCTCGGCTTCATCGCGCTGACCGACAGCTCCCCGCTCGTGATCGCCGTGGAGAAGGGATTCTTCGCCAAGTACGGGATGCCCGACGTCGAGGTGCTCAAGCAGGCGTCGTGGGGCACCACGCGCGACAACATCGAGCTCGGCTCCGCGGCCGGCGGCATCGACGGCGCACACATCCTGACGCCGATGCCCTACTTGATCAGCACCGGCAAGGTCACCAAGAACAACGTCAGGTTGCCGATGTACATCCTGGCGCGCCTGAATACCAACGGGCAGTGCATCTCGGTCGCCAAACGCCACCTCGAGCTGAAGGTCGGCACTGATGCGACGCCGCTGAAGGCGGCATTCGCCGCGCGCTGGGCGGCCGGCAAGCCGGTGAAGGTCGCCGTCACGTTCCCCGGCGGCACCCACGACCTGTGGATGCGCTACTGGCTCGCTGCCAGCGGCATCGACCCGGACAAGGACGTCTCGACGATCGTCGTACCGCCGCCGCAGATGGTGGCGAACATGAAGGTCGACACGATGGACGCATTCTGCGTCGGCGAGCCGTGGAACGCCCAGCTCGT
>Ga0066710_100000321_pt1 | contig 27178 bp, 21 predicted proteins | sample GraSoiAngelo_159_FD_79666 | JGI IMG/M metagenome (GOLD analysis project Ga0066710, IMG submission 79666) | Grasslands soil microbial communities from the Angelo Coastal Reserve, California, USA - 14_1009_16_40cm | ecosystem: Environmental > Terrestrial > Soil > Grasslands | place: USA... | reverse complement strand
GCTAGCCTGTTCGCAACCTTCGCATGCCGTAAGTGCGTCGTGGCAGGAACCCACCGAAGGTATCCATGCTTAGGCGTGGAACCCGCAGGAATCCCCGGACTTTAGGCCGGGGAGGATGTCAACGCGTGACCAAACTAAGAATTGCTCGGCGCCGCCGGAGTCTCATTTTCCGGCTTCTCCAGGTTCATGGCCACATGTGCGAGTCGTTCCAATTCACTCCTCAGTTCGACCCAATACTCGGAGCCGATCGTCGCGACGAATCGTTCGTGTGCCTTCCGCCAGGCGGGCAGGCTGCGCGCGAGGGTGTGTTCTCCTTTGGCCGTAATGGTCAAAAAACGCTGCCGCATGGTGGCACGATTCGAAAGGGCGACTAGTCCCTCTTTCTGCAAGAGCCTCACACTCCTGGTCAGAGTCGTGCTGTCGATGACTAGCACGGCTGCGAGTGCCCCGATGGAAACCGGCTGGTTCTTGGCGATGCCCACTAAGATGGCGAATTGCGTCGAGCGAAGGCCCGATTCCTGCAACGCCATGTCGTACAGCCTCGTGACGGCGCGCGCGGTCCTGCGAAAGTTGAACGAAGCGCAGTAGCCCGTTCCGTGCAGGTCCAGAGGGGAGGAATTCTTTTTCATTTCCGGCTTCTCAGACTTGACATGTATATACACTTTAAGATATAACCGACCTTAATGGGATGTCAAGTGACGGCCTCCATGGCGCCATTCCGCGAGTGGAATAAGACGAATGTTGAATCGGTCTAATGTTGTGACCAAAGGTGATTTCTATGAGTACGCAACCTGTTCCCATGCACTCGCCGGAAAAGCACGAGGGTTCAAATGACAGCACAGTTGCTCCCGCACGTTATGTCTGCTTTGGCACGTTTCACCTGGACTTAAAAAAAGAGGAACTTTTCAAGGACGGGGCCCGGGTTAAGCTGCAGAGCAAGGTCTATCAGGCCCTCCTCGTGCTCCTCGGAAAGCCGGGCGAAATCGTCAGCCGCGAAGAGCTGCGCCTGCGGCTCTGGCCGTCGGACACTCACGTCAACTACGATGCCAACGTGAACACCACCGTGAACAAACTCCGCCAGGTTCTCGGCGATTCGCCGGATCAGCCCGCGTTCGTGGATACCATTCCGCGCAAGGGCTACTGTTTTGTTGCCAAAGTGGAATATCTCGACCGGCCGGTTACGCCCCTGGTGCCGCAGCCAGAAGAACTCTCGCCTCGCACAACGCCCCGCCCAACGGATGAGGAGCGCGCGGAAAGCAGCCCGTCGTTCTTTCCGACGGCCATCCTTTCCAAATGGTTTACCGCCGCGGTGGTCGTTCTGGTGATCGCCAGCATGCTGTTCGGCGCGGCCCTGGTGTTGTACGCCCACCGCTGACCGTAAGCAAACTTTCCTGTCACCAGAGTCTCTCTCATAAATGCTTTCCCAGGGGGTCGGAGCTTTGGCTCCGACATTAAAACCTCACTATCCTTGGGCTCTATAGCCCCAAGGAAAGTCTTTCAGCTCCACATGGGCATTTACGAGATGGCTTCCAGTCACAATCCATCTCAGAGCGTGCCGCGCAGCCCCAATGCGTCGGCGTGTTCCCGCAAAGCTGCGATGCAAAAAGCGATGTGCTCTTCCAGCGGCACGCCAAGCTCTTCGGCGCCTTTGCGCATGTCCTCGCGCGACACCCCCTTGGCGAAGAGCTTGTCTTTCATGCGGCGCTTCACCGAGTCCACTTGCAGATCCAAAATGCTTTTCGACGGGCGCACGTACGCGCAAGCGGTCAGGAAGCCGGCCAGCTCGTCGCAGGCGAACAGCGTGTGCTCCAGAGCGGATTGGCGCGGCACGTTGCAATAGTCCGCGTGAGAGAGGATCGCGCGGACAATCTCCTCGGAGTAGCCCATTTCGCGCAAGATTTTTGCGCCTTCCGACGGATGCCCCTGATCAGGCGAGTGCCCGTGATTGGGCCAGCGCTGGTAATCGAAATCATGCAGCAGCGCCGCCAGGCCCCAAACCTCTTCCTCCGCGCCGGATTTGCGCGCATAGGCGCGCACACACGCTTCGACCGCGAGCATATGTTTGCGCAAGCTCTCCGAAGCGGTGTACTCGCACAGAAGTTTCCAGGCCTCCTCGCGTGTCGGCATGCGGCTCTCCAAGTGTAGTGGCCGGGCTTTAGCCACGCTCTTCGGTTCTTCTGCCCTCTCTTCGACTCTCCCTCAAAATGAGCACGTAGTGTAGCGCAAGGGAAACCGAAGTTAACAGCCAACGGGGGGTGTGGGCGCGGAAGACGGCGGTACGAGCCGCCCTGGACCAGAGCCGAGAAAGGGTTGCATTCGATGTAGGTGCGAATGCCGTCGAACTCGGCAGAACTCCCTGATCGAAAGATTCATCCTGCCAGAAGGGTTTTCCTTTGCAGCGGAGGATGGAGTTCGCTTCCTGGACAGTGATGCCTTTGAGCTCATTCCAAATCGCCGACGTTTACCACGGGCTGCCACGGCGTGAAGATTACTTACGGACGGCATGGTGCAGCTTGACCACGCCGTCCGTGAACTTCGTGCAGGAGATCAGTTTTAGTGCCACGGTGCGACGGCCAGGTGCGATCAATGGAATGCCTTCGCCTATAAACTTAGGAATTACATGAATCATGAACTCGTCGATCTCTCCTTCGTCAAGAAACGACGCAATGATGCCAGCGCCACCCATCATCCAGATGTCCTTCCCCTTTTTCTCCAGCAGACGGGTTACGAAGTCTTTGATTGGTTCGTTCACGAACTCCACGCCCGCCGGCGCCGCCGATTGCAGCAGACTGCGTGTGAAGACATAGTTCTTAACTCTTGTATCGAAGGCCGACCCGGTCACGCCTTTCTTTTGAAAGTCGAGCGCAATATCGCATGTCTTCCTGCCCCACAGGATGGTGTCGATGGATTTATAGAACGCACCCATGCCGTAGTTGCCCTTCGGACGCGGACGGTCGAGCCAGTCGACGGAGCCGTCGGGCCGGCCAATAAAGCCGTCGGCACTCGCGGCGATGTAGACGATGATTTTTCGCTTGTGGACCATAGCGCGACTGTGACCCAATCCTAATGCGGAACGCCTTAGGATTTCCATGAAGTGGGCTTACGGAATAAGGCGCTCGCCTGTCACGTTTCCCGTCGCGCTTCGTTCGGAAATCCAGACTTTCACCACCGGCTGTTAGGCATGATTGCAAAAGCGGGGAGAGAATAAAAGCCCAGTTTCTTTTCATCGGAATAGATGGCGTTCATCACAAGGTTGGCAATGCGCGGATCCTTTTGCCACAGAGGCCTTGGCGGCCTTGTCAACACAGAATCCAGCAGCTTGAATTCCTTCCAGGCGAATCCTTGTTGCCGCATACGGTGCGATTCCTCGAACGAGTGGATGCATTGCTGGATCAGCCGAGGGATGTAACGCGGACAGAGTTGATGGAGTGAGGGGGGCAGCGGGGAGCGAATAAGCAGGAAAGAGCACCGCCCCTTCGACAGGCTCAGGGTAAACCGGAGTGGCCGTGGCACCGGGGGAAGAATTCAGGTATTCGGGCCTGTGGAAAAGTTGTGCGAGCGCACCACAATTGGTGTGGTGGGATGCGCCAGACTACACAAGAATTCGTGGAAATTTTGGAGTGAGGAGGCACAACTGCCCGAACGGACAGGCGAAAACCGGGCGTAGAATGGCGAAGCGCGGATAGAGGAAGTAAAAATAGTTCAAAAATACTCTTGACAGAAAATGGCGGTTCGCACGATACTCCCTGTGCGCCAGTAACTGCCTTCCCAGCGAACGTTCCAGCGTTCTTCCACCTATCCGCACGCCGGAAAAACAGTCAGCGAGGAGTACCGGTGTCTGCACAATTGGAAAAAGTGATGAACTCGTTAGAAATGGATCGGGAAGTCATTCGCTGTAAGACATGTGGTCTCGTTCAATACCGGACGCGCACCGGGAATTGCCGCCGTTGCGTGCGCGCCTTGCCTCAGCGCTTGGAGTTCCTGATTCCTCCACCGGCCCCTCCGGAGGAAGCAGCCGCTGAACCTACGACAGAAAGGTTCGTTAACCAGGAGACGGTCGAGAACATCGGCCAGCGCATTCGCCAGTTGCGCGAATCGCGCAGCATGACCCAGAGCCAACTGCAGTCGCGCTCGAAGGTCTCGCGCTCCTACCTCTCCCGCATCGAGAGCGGGCAGATGACGCCGAGCCTCGGCACACTGGAGAAGATCTCCGAGGCGCTCAATGTCGGCTTGAACCGGTTCTTCATCCCGGAGTCCGACGGCGAAGCGCTGCTGGAAGATCCCTTCATCCAGGGATTGCGTCCGTTCCTGCGGCAATTGGATTGGGAGCAATGGCAATCCATCCTGAAGAGGCTGCAGGCCATCAGTGACCATGTTCATGCGCCCATCAATCTCCGCCCTATCGGTAATCCGGCGCGGCTGCCGCAGCCCGCGTCGGCGAATGGCAACGGCAACGGTCACCTCGGCATCGGCCATTCGAATGTGCTTGCGCATTCGCATGCCCATGGTAATCCGCAGGGCTATCCGCTGCGGCGTCCGGGTGCGCCCTTCGGGGCGGAGGGCAAGCCCGTTTTTCAACGGCCGCTGGCGCGATAGATTTTTCCAAGGCACAGCACAAAGAACCGCGGCGTCCCGGTAATCACCGGAACGCCGCGGTCTTTTTTGGTGAAAGATTTCCGCCCAGATACAACTACTCGCGAACGACGGTCACTTTGGCGTCAGGAACTTCCAGCCGCATTAGGCGGTGATGGCCATCGAGCAAAAGGAGAATTTCGAGGTCGGAAGTGGTGACTTTGAGGCCTTCGTAGGTCTTGCCGTCGGCACTGGCGGATCCGGTGGATTCGACGGTAATCGAACCAGGCGTCAATTCCTGAGGAATGATCACGGGAAAAGTTTGCACGCCGCGCTTGGACCAGTCGTAGATGCGCGCCAGGACGGCGTACTGATGGTAGAGATTGTTGTCCAGAACGGCGATGAGCGGCGAATTAAACGAGAGGTCCTGCTGGAACGGACGCGCGCCTTGCATCTCCAGTGTGATTTTCGCCACGCCGTTGGCGAAGAGAACGTGCGCGCCGTTGGTTTTTTCCGCCTGGGCGCTCCAGTCATAACTGACCGGCGCGCCATCGGCTTGCAGCGTCAGTGAGCCGGAAACTTTGCTGGAGCCACCCTCGGGAGGCTTGATTTCGGCGGTGCCTTTAGCGAGCCAGCCGCCGCCAGACGGCGCGATTTCAAATTCCTCGTGGCCGACGGTCTGTCCGCCGAGTTTGACGGTGAGCTTGCCTTTATCCGGAGCGAAGACAACGGGACCGGACGTTTCCGCGGCCTTCTTCTGAGCCGCGAGAGACAACGCGGCGCACGCAACGATTCCGAGAGTCAGTGCCATCGAACCTGTTCTGAATTTCACGGTGCTTCTTACCCCCGTGTCCATTCTCTCTCAGGGAATGGGTTTCTCAACCACCAGATGTGCAGCGTTTCCACCAGAGGCAACAATGCCGCGGCGCAGAATTTCCGCGACAACTTGGGTTGGTTCGCCGGAACTGTCCACGCGATAGTCGGCAAGTTGGTAGGAAGGGAGTCGCAGAGCGTAGAGCGCACCGAAGCTGGCTTCGTCACGGAAAAGTGGACGGCCGGTCATGGTCATGCATCGCGAAAGCAGAACTTCGATGGGCGAATCCAGCCACAAAACCGGAATACCGGCGGCGCGCAGAAAATCGGGGCAACCCGGCTGCGCGTAGGTACCGCCGCCCAGGGCGAGAACGGTGCTTTCTTTCAGCTCTGCGGCACGGCCCAGGGCGGCACGGAGCTGATGCGCTTCGATCTGGCGGAAAGCCGGCTCACCGAGGCGCTCGAAGATTTGGGGAATGGGGAGGCCGGCGGAAGCTTCGATGCGCTCATCGAGATCGACAAAGCGCCAAGCGAGTTGGCGAGCGAGGAGCGCGCCAATGGTGGTCTTGCCGGAACCCATAAAACCGGCTAGGCCCAGAATGGGCACGCGTGGTTGTGACCCGCGTAAAGTAGGTGTGGTGGTCACGCGAACGTGGCGCGAAAAACTAGTCGCGCTTCAGAATGCGAATTGTACCACTGTAGGAGGAGAGTTCGACCTTGGCGAGGCCTTGTCCGACGGTGCCAAAGAGCCCCTTGGTGAACTTCGATGCCGCGCGCCTGATGCCGTGGGAATCGGGCTTCAGGTAGGCGGCCGCCTGATTGTCGACCGTGCCCATGGCGGTTTGCGCCTTGAGGTCAAAGGAATCGTTGCCCGAGAAGCGAACTTCGACGAGGCCCTTGCCGCTCTTCATGGTATAGAGGCCGGTACGGACAAAATCCCCGTCAAAAAGAATATTTCCCGAAGTAGTGAAGAGACTGACGTTGGTAAGCGCCGGCTGCAAAACCTGGGCGCCACCGCTGATGGACTTGAAATCCAGTTTGCCAGCGCACTGCGTGCAGACCAGCGAACCTTCCGTGGTGCGGACAATGATGTAGCCGGATACTTCCTTCAGGTGCACATCGCCGGCGACACTTTCCAGCGTCATATCGCCCATGACCTGCTCGACGTAAATAAGTCCCGTCTCGGTCTTGAGCTGCAATTCCGTTTCTTCGGGCACAGTGAGCTGCAGACTGGCTTCCAGCTCCCGAGGCTGCGCCGCGGAGTCCAGAATATTGGCGGTAACGTCAATTCGATCACCGGCTTGCTCCATCTCAAAACCAATCTTGTCAGAAGTCTGGCTGGCCACGACGTCCACTTCGGCGTTTTTCCAGGACTTCACTTCGATGCGCCCGTTGGCGACGTTATGGATCACCACAACCGGGCGGGCGTTGACCGCAAAATGCTTTTCGAGACGCTGGCCCGCGGCTGCGGCGGGCAGGCCGGAGCAGAGAAAAGCTGCGGCGCTGAGTACCGGCAGCATCCCGCGTTTCACCTCCGACCGCCAAGCGGTCAAATTCATGTGCGACCGCCAAGCGGTCAACCCCATCATTCCAGTTCCCATGTTAGTGGACACTCCCTCCGCGATCCATCATCGCGGACAGTAATTCGGCTTTTTGCTGATAGGCGTTGGACAGATATTCACGCGCCAGGTCATCTTGCGGCGCAGCATTCACACGGCGCTCGCAGTCGGCAATAAAATCATCCACTTGCTGCAGGTTCTGCCGGAAAGAGGTGTCTACCGCAGAAGTGCTGACAAGCTGCATGTTTCTAAGATCGATTTCCTGCTCATTCAGCACTTTGGCAGTTTGGGCGAAGGGAATTTGCCAAGCGGGCTCCGCAACACTCCCGGGAGCCTCCCAGGGGACATCCGGCGGTTGCCGCAATTGCAGGATTCCCGCGACGACGATCAGCAGGCCGACAGTTGCAGTCGCCAGAGCACGGCTACGAAACAGATCATTGAAGCCATGCCACCAGGAAGAACGCTCACCCGGAGTAAGAACCACAGGCGTCTTGATAATTCCTTCGAGTTCAAGTTGAGTTTGGAGGGAAAGCCATACGCGAGCGGGTGGTGCGATTTCGGCGGGCAATTCATTCGCGACAGAAACAATGGTCGCGAGATCGGCGACAAATTCCTGGCAATGGCTGCAAGCGGCAACGTGCGCTCTTGCGGCTTCCGGCAGCGGCGCCAGACCTTCCTGCTCCACGACGATTTCCACGTCCTTACACTGCATGGCCCTTCACTCCGCCGGAGCCGGCGTCGGAAGCCTGCCCCATTCGACTTCTCTCAAATCGTTTCGGCGCAAATCCGATGTTCCGCCTTGAAGTCGCTCACACACCCCTAAATTGCACACATTGTAGCTCAATCATCATGCGCCGTCTGGGTTTTTGCGCTATGGCGTTCCTCTCGTGCCTGCTGGCGTACTTCTTCCTGGAGCAGGTCCCGCAGACGTGTACGCGCTTTATGCAATTGCGACTTCGAATTTCCTACCGAGCATCCCATGATATCCGCAATCTCGTTGTGCTCGTAGCCCTGGACGTCGTGCAGCAAAAACACGGTCCGGTAGCCCGGCGGCAACTTTTCAACCGAACGTTCGAGATTGACCCGGTCCACGGCGCCGCTCAAGCGCAAATCCGGCGCACCGATGTCCTTCCTGGGGCCGCCCGTTTCATCGTCGGGATCCGTCGTTTCTTCCAGCGAGGCCACCGGGAGCGACTTCTTGCGCAGCCGCATTAGCACCACATTGACGGTCATCCGGTGCAACCAAGTCGAAAAAGCCGACTCTCCACGGAAGGTCCCAATCTTGCGGAAAAGCTGCAGAAAAGCCTCCTGCATCAGGTCTTCCGCATCGGATGGGTTGTTCACCATGCGCAGGCACAAGGCGTAGACACGGCGGCTATGCAAATGGTACAGAAATTCAAAAGCCGCAGCATCTCCGGCCTGGGCCAGACGGATGGCCTCCGCTTCAGTCACCGCTTTGGTGGACTGTCGAGAGGTCGACGCATCGGGGTCGCTTGGTCGGTTTCGGGCCAACGGTCCAATAGCGGCGCATCCACCACTTCGGATGCGCCGAATACCTCCCTGAGTTGTCCTGGCACAAGCCCGCATGACCTATACAGACAACCTTTAAGGGGGGCGCTTATTCCCGACGTAAGTCTCCCGGATCCCTGCGGGCGAGCAGGCTTGATCATTCTCCCGCGATCGCGGTCATTCGTCTATGGCGGATCACACGCTGGCGGGAAGGGACGTCCGCTTCCTGGGGTTGAGATTGTTGGCGAACGGTATCTTCGAAAGCCCCAAGCTGGCTTTCGGGCAGGACGATCAAGAAAGACTTGAGCACAACAATGGCCTCTCTCAAACAGGTATTCAGGTCGTAGTGGTCCGCGTCCACCGCGGCCCACATTTTCTTGGGATTCCAAGCGGTTCCTTCGGCGAGGTCATCGGCAGCATGGCGAAATTCCTTCCCCAGATCCTCGACCATTTCCTCCAAAGTGCTTAGCTTATGAAGGAATTGCAGCCTTTGGGAAAGCAGCACGTGGTTCAGCAAGTTGCTCAGGCGCGCCGATCGCTGGCCTCTTGGTCCCTGAAAATTCGCAGGATCCAGCGGGGCAGCGTTGGGGATGGTTCCATATTGCTCGGCGTGTTCGGACAAAGCACGAAGCAAGCCCGCGAGCGTCTCGGTCAGCAGCTTGCACAGGTCCGAAGTTATGCCTACAGCCTGGAGAGATTTGCCGGCGTGTCCCAGCTGCCGCAGCTCGATGGCCTCATCGAGCGACACGCTGAACATGGCGTAGCTGGATTCGAGTTGGTGGATCTGCTTGTGGAAAACCTGTGATTTTTCTTGCGGTAGCCACGCGCGCCAATCGTCTTTGACAGACGCTCCGCGGGGAAGGGCGCGGACAGGGTCTTTCACATTAGTCTCCAGTGAGCCAGCTTCAGAAGTATAGCAAAAACTTTCCTTCGAGCCATAATATTCTGCAGGCGCCGCGTCGGCTTGTCAGGACTTCTTAGGGGCAAAGCGAAGACAGCGATCCGAGGGGCTTTCTCATGCCACCTACCCCGCTCCACGCAGGAGGAGCGCACCACGGTGTTCCTTGCCCCAGGATGAGGCGCGCCCTTATACTCGAACTCCATCGTTTCCGAAAGGATTTTCCCTTTGCAATTCGAGCCGCGCGACCAGTTTGAACAGCGCCAAAAGAAACTGGAACAGATCCAGGCGTTGGGGCACGATCCGTATCCACGGGAATTTCGCTGGACGGATACACCCGCCGCATTGGTAGACAAGTGCAGTCACACCCCCGGTGCGGAGTTAGAGAGGACTAGGAGGGAGGTCCGGGTCGCCGGCCGGCTGGTGTCCTTCCGGCTGATGGGGAAGGCGGGTTTTGCGCACCTGCAAGGAGCTGGCAAGCGCATTCAGATCTATGTAAAGAAAGATGTTGTCGGCGAACAGGGATTTCAACTGTTTCATCTGCTGGACCTGGGCGATTCGATCGGCGTGCGCGGGCACCTGTTTCGAACCAAGACCAATGAGTTGTCCATTTGGGTCGAGGAGATTTTCTTCCTTTCGAAAGCGCTGCTGCCGCTGCCCGAGAAATGGCACGGCCTGACGGACGTCGAGTTGCGCTACCGCCAACGGTATCTGGACCTGATCGCCAATGAAAAGTCGCGGCAGGTATTTGTGACGCGCGCCCGGATTATCCAGGAGCTGCGAAAGTTTTTTGATGCGCGCGGTTACCTTGAAGTCGAAACGCCGATGATGCATCCCATCCCGGGGGGCGCGGCCGCACGGCCATTCACAACGCACCACAACGCGCTGGATATTGATTTGTATCTGCGCATCGCGCCGGAGCTCTATCTGAAGAGGTTGACGGTCGGGGGATTCGACCGCGTGTACGAGATCAACCGTAACTTTCGCAATGAAGGTATTTCCACGCAGCACAATCCCGAATTCACTATGCTGGAGTTTTACGAAGCCTACAGTAATTATCGCGACTTGATGGACATGAACGAGCAGCTGTTCACGCTGCTGGCGAAGAACATTACCGGCTCAACCACGGTGAGGTACGGCGACACCGAGCTTGATTTTTCGAAAATGCAACGGCTCTCCATGCGCGAAGCGATCGTCCAGTATTGGCCCGCGGGAGCGGGTGCGGCGCCCACAACCGAAAAATTAGGCTCGCCGGGCGGGGCTCAGGAAGCAACAAAGCGCTATAACCTGTGGGCGAAGGGCGTCGGTGGGCCCTACGCGGCAGCCAAAGAGACGTTGACGAATGGCGAATGGACCGGACTGCTATTCGAAACCATGGCCGAAGACAAGCTTGTCCAGCCCACGATCCTTTACGATTTTCCGACAGATATCTCGCCGCTTTCGAAACAAAAGCCGGAAGATCCATCACTGACGGAACGATTCGAGATTTACGTTGCGGGAATGGAAGTGGCGAACGGCTTTTCCGAATTAAACGATCCCGTCGAGCAGGAAGGGCGCTTTCTTCGGCAGATCGCCCAAGGCGGCGACGAAGTCCCGAAACAGCTCGACGCCGATTATATCCGCGCACTCTGCCACGGCATGCCCCCGACGGCCGGCGAAGGCATCGGCATCGACCGTCTGACAATGCTGCTGACGGATTCGCCCTCGATCCGCGACGTTATCCTCTTTCCTCTGCTGCGTCCGGAGGGCCGTGGCGAATCATCTTCCGAAGCGCACGGCGCCTAACGTATTCTTCCAGCTACCATGCGATTTGAATGGTTCGTGGCGCGGCGGTACTTGCGGTCGCCGTACCGTCCGGCGGTCCTGCGGCTGGTCACGCTCTTTTCCATGATCGGGGTGGCCGCGGGCGTGGCCACGCTGGTGATCGCGCTCTCCATGAACACGGGTTTCCGAGAGACGCTGCAAGACCGGCTGCTCGGCGTGACAGCCCATGTTTCTCTTACGCGACCCGGCACCGGCGGAATCAAGAACTACGAGGAAATGGCCACAAAGCTTGCCGCCGCAACTGGCGCGCGTTCCGTGACGCCGGCGGTCTACCAGACGGTGCTGCTTTCCTTCGCTGGGCAAGCGCGAGGCGTGATCACCAAAGGCATCGATCCTGTGCGGGAACGAAAAAGCGACGAAGCGTTGCAGCGCATCGCCGCCGGAAGCCTGGACTTTTCCCCGGACGCGGATGGCATTGAAGCGCTGCTCATCGGAAAACAGCTTGCCGAGGAATGGAAAGTCTCTCCGGGCGCTTACGTGACGCTCACAAGTCCGCAGGGACGATTGACGCCTTTCGGATTGATGCCGCGGACGCGGCGGTTTCGTGTTGCCGGTGTTTTCGATTCCGGCTTTTACGACTACGACGAGAACTGGTGTTTCATGACCCTGGCCGCAGCGCAGGGGCTTTCCGGCGCGGGTGACGCCGTCAACGTCCTGGAGTTCCGGCTGAATCAGCCCGAACGCGCGGGCGAAATTGCGGAGAAGGTCCGGCAAGCCGCCGGACAGGGCTTTTCAACGACAACCTGGATGGAAGAAAATCGCGCGCTGTTCCGGGCGCTGCGGCTGGAAAAGCTGGTCACGGCGATCTTCATCGGTCTGATTACTTTCGTCGCCGGTCTCAACATTCTGGTGGTTCTTTCCATGACGGTCACCGACAAAGCGCGCGACATCGCCGTGTTGCGGTCCATGGGCGCGCGCCGCGAGCAGATTCGAACGATTTTTCTTTGGCAGGGAATCAGCATCGGAGCCATGGGCACACTCCTGGGCCTCTTCGTCGGCTACACTTTCTCGTTTGTGGCGGGTAGCTACCATCTGATTCCCCTCGATCCGCAGGTGTACGCAGTTCCTTATGTGCCTTTTCATCCGAGCGTTTTCGATGGCGTGTGGATCACCACGGTGGCAATGGGCATCTCGATTGCGGCAACGATTTTGCCGGCTCGTGCTGCTGTGCGGCTCCTGCCCGTGGAAGTCCTACGGTACGAATAGGCCATGGGTTTTCGAACCACAAGGAAAAGCGGGGACTGACGCAGGGATGATATTCCGTCCTCAATTTGGCGCGAGATTTGCTCCTAGCAAGATCGAGAGGCAGGTGGGTGAGACCGGGGCGCATCCCTCGACCCTCGGTCGCCGCAAATACCCGCCGCAAGCTATTGAAAACAGCAAGATTATGGGTGTTTCAGTTTGACGCAAAATTGCCCTCTTTTCGGCAGGCAATAGACAGGCGGAAATAGGAAACACTTTGGGCAAATGGAAGCACAAGTAGCGCATCCTCATCACGGCACGGGGATGGCAGCAGAAGCATCAAAGTAAAGAGCGGGAACGGCCGAAGATGAGGCCGAAAGGCCAGCAGCAGAATGACCCAGCACACCCAATTCGCGAGTAGCGTGGCGACAGAGGATCCGCACAACACCACAGTCGTTCTGGAATCGCGCGGCCTGAAGAAAACCTATGGCAGCGGCGAGAAAAGTATCTCTGTTCTAGCGGATGCAAACTTGAGTTTGTTCGAGGGAGAGATGGTAGCGATCGTTGCGCCATCGGGAGCCGGCAAGAGTACTTTGTTGCATTTGCTGGCCGCGCTAGACACGCCAACGAGCGGTACAGTATACTTCGCAACGAAAGCCATTGAATCGATTAATGAAGCGGCGCTGGCGGAATTTCGGAATCGTGCCATCGGATTTTTGTGGCAACGCCACCAGTTGCTGCCGGATTTTACGGCTGCGGAAAACGTAGCCATGCCGCTGCTGGTGCGCGGCGAAAATTTTGCTTCCGCGCTGGGGATGGCGCGGAAGTGGCTCGCGGAGGTTGGCTTGGAGAACCGGGCTGATCACCGCGCAGGGGAACTCTCCGGAGGGGAACAGCAGCGCGTCGCGATTGCCCGGGCGCTCGTCACCGGACCGTCAGTGCTGCTGGCAGATGAACCTACCGGGGATCTGGACGAGCAGAATGCTTGGGCCGTGTTCGAGTTGCTGGAACGGCTGCACCGCACGCACAAGTTGACGTCGCTGATCGCGACGCACAACCTGTCGCTCGCCGCGCGGTGTGACCGGATACTGGCGCTGGAGCATGGCGTTCTGCGAACTCGCGAGGCTGCGGCCACGGCGCGCGGGACCCCCGGGGGAGAAGCGAGCTAACGTGTTCGAACGTTATACAGAGAAAGCGCGACGCGTCATATTTTTTGCGAGGTACGAAGCGAGCCAGTATGGCAGCCCGTACATCGAGACGGAGCATCTGCTGCTCGGGTTGATGCGCGAGGACAAGGCGCTGGCGAATCGTTTCCTGCGCCAGCAAGGTTCGATCGAATCGATACGCAAGGAGATCGAAGCCCGCATCACGATCCGCGAGCGTATCTCGACGTCGGTCGAAGTTCCGCTGAGCGCGGAGTGCAAGCGCATCCTGAATATGGCGGCGGAAGAAGCGGAGCGCCTCGGCCACAAACACGTCGGCACCGAGCATCTGCTCCTCGGCATCCTGCGTGAGGAAAAGTGCTTCGGCGCAGAGATTTTGATGGAGCGCGGCCTGCGGCTTTCCACGCTACGGGAAGAGCTGGCGCGCACGTCGGGTGAAAAAACGGCAGCGACGCGGCCCAAGGAAACGTCTTTGCTCGCGGAATTCAGCCGCGACCTCACGCAAGCGGCATCGGAAGGCGCGCTGGATCCTCTCGTCGGGCGCGAAAACGAAGTCGAGCGCGTCATTCAAATCCTGTGCCGCCGCACCAAGAACAATCCGGTTTTAATCGGCGAGCCCGGCGTGGGCAAGACCGCCATCGTCGAGGGTTTGGCGCAGCGCATTTCCGATGGCGATGTTCCGCCGTTCTTGGCGGACAAGCGCATCCTTTCCCTGGATCTTTCTCTAATCGTTGCGGGAACGAAGTACCGCGGCCAGTTTGAAGAGCGGCTGAAGACCATCATGAAGGAATTGATGGAGAGCCAGAACTCCATCGTGTTCATCGACGAGCTGCACACGCTCGTGGGCGCCGGTTCCGCGGAAGGCTCGCTCGACGCCGCCAACATTTTGAAACCCGCTCTCTCGCGCGGAGAGATTCAGTGCATAGGCGCCACTACGCCGGGCGAATATCGCAAGTCGGTGGAGAAAGATCGCTCGCTGGAGCGGCGCTTCCAGTCCGTGAAAGTTCCCGCGCCGGACGAAGAGCAAGCCGTGCAAGTGATCCAGGGTGTTCGCGAGCGCTACGAAAAGTTTCACGCCGTCAGCTACACGGACGAAGCGCTACGGTACTCCGTCTATCTTTCGAACCGTTACATCCCCGACCGTTTTCTTCCGGACAAAGCCATCGACCTAATCGACGAAGCCGGCGCGCGTGTGAAGCTGCGCCAGGCCACCGTTCCTGAAGAAGTCGGCGAAGTGCAGAAGCGCGTGAAATTCATCACCCACCGCATGGAAACGGCCATCGCCAATCACGAATTCGAAAAGGCGCGTTTCTATTCCGAGGAAGAACGCAAGGAAAAGGAAAACCTGCGCGGGCTGCGCGAACGTTTCAAATTGGACGACGCCTCGACGGGCATCGTGACTCGCGAAGACATTGAAGAGGTCGTTTCGCGCTGGACCGGCATCGGGGTCACTTCTATCAAAGAAGACGAACAGCAAAAACTTCTGCGCATCGAGCCGGAACTGCACAAGCGCGTTATCAGCCAAGACAAGGCCATTACCGCACTGGCCCGCGCCATTCGCCGCAGCCGTGCGGGTCTCAAGTCGCCTTTGCGGCCGGTAGGCTGCTTCTTTTTCCTGGGGCCGACAGGCGTCGGCAAGACGGAAGTCGCCCGACGGCTGGCGGAGTTTTTGTTCGGTTCGGAGAAATCGCTTGTTCGCTTCGACATGTCGGAGTTCATGGAGAAACACTCCGTCTCGAAGCTGATCGGCGCGCCTCCAGGGTACGTGGGCTACGAAGAAGGCGGTCAGTTGACGGAACGCGTCCGCCGGACGCCCTATTCGGTCATCCTGCTCGACGAAATTGAGAAGGCCCATCCGGACGTTTTTAATATATTGTTGCAGGTGTTCGAAGACGGTCAGTTAACGGACGGGCTCGGCAATACCGTGGATTTCCGGAACACCATCATCATCATGACCTCCAATCTCGGCGCGCGTCATTTGCAAAAGCGCACGGCGATGGGCTTCCAGTCCGGCGCGGATGAAGCCGGGCAGAAGAGCATGGAAGATATGGTGATGAACGAAGTAAAGCGGGCGTTCAATCCGGAGTTTTTGAACCGGCTGGACGAAGTGATTATTTTTAATCCGCTCGGCGACGAAGATCTGCTCCGCATCATCGATTTGCTGGTGGGCCAGCTGAACGACACGCTGATTCACCGGCAAGTGCAGATTGTAGTATCGCCGGAAGCACGACAGTGGATACTCGAGAAAACGTGTGCGGACCGCAGTTATGGGGCACGTCCGCTCCGCCGGGCTTTGCAGAAGTATGTAGAGGACCCGCTCTCCGAGGCGCTGATCCAGGGTGGAATTCAAAGGCCGGCGACTCTCCAGATTTATGTCGCAGGGGAAGGCCTGTCGTTCCGTCCGGTCGGTGAGGCAACCCCGGTCGTCCACTAGCGAATCTGACACAACGCACGGCCGGCCCACACCGGGTCCGGCGGGAGAAAAACAACTTGAGTTTGGGGGCGCGGCCTTGACGACCTCAGCGGCCGCTCAAAGAAGGGTTTGTTCGCCGTTTGGGTTTTTTGCGGCTCAAGTGACGTGGATGATCGCCATTGTGTTTCTTTTTGCGATCGCGTCGCCCGCAGCGCCGCCTGAAAATCCCCGCGCGGACGCATCCTCAACTGCACACTCCTATCTCTTCTCCGCTTCCTTTGATTACGCTACCGGCAAAGAAGTGATAGAGGACCGTTCCGCAGCAGATCCGCAGGCTTCCGCGCAACAGCCGCAGTTTGTCATCGACCGCATCGAATTTCTTGGCAACCGCCGCGTGCGCAGCGACACGCTGAAAGCGCGCATCTTCAGCCGCGACGGCGATGTCTACAATGAAGAGACGCTGCGCCGTGATTTTCAAGCGCTGTGGAACACGCAATTCTTCGAGGATGTAAAACTCCGCGTGGAAGAGTCCCCCACTCGCGCGGGCGGCAAAATCATCGTCTTCGAAGTGAAGGAACGCCCGCAGATTCGCCGCATCCGCTACGATGGCAATCATTCCGTTTCCGAATCGGACATCCTCGACCGGTTTAAGGAGCGCAAGGTCGGTCTGAGCGTCGAAAGCCAGTTCGATCCCACGAAAATCAAGAAGGCGGAAGTTGTCTTAAAGGAATTGCTGGGTGAACACGGCCGGCAGTTCGCGAAAGTCACCCCGCAGTACGAGCGCATCGCTTCCAGCAACGCCGTCATTCTCGTTTTCAAGATTGAGGAAGGCCCAAAGGTCAAGGTCGGCAAAATTAAGTTCACCGGAAACCACGCTTTCAGCGACCGCAAGTTGATTCGCGCCATGCGCCACGACCGGCCCTACTCGATTCCTCTCTACTTCTGGTACATTCCGGTGCTCACCAAGACCTACGACCGCGAAAAATTGAGCGAGGATCTGGAAGTGGGTGTTCGCGGCCTCTATCGCGACAATGGCTACTTCAAGGTGTCCGTCGGCGAACCCATTTTCGAAAATATCGACACCGAAGGTTACCGCCTGGGCGTTCCCCTGGTCGCCGGGCGCAGCCACGGCAAGGCCGTCAATATCATCATTCCCATCCAAGAGGGCGAGCGCTACCACATGGGCACGTTGAAGATCGTTAGTGCTGATCCAGACAAAGCCCTGTCCCTCAAAGTCGATGCGCTGAAGGCTGCTTTCCCTCTCAAACAGGGCGACCTCTTCTCGACCGAAAAAGTGCGCAAGGCCCTGGAAACCTACGGCAAGATTTACGGCGAATACGGATTTATCGATTTCACTCCCGAGCCGGACACGGAAATCGATGAAGAAAAGAAAATCATCAACCTGACCCTCAAGTTCGACGAGCAGAAGCAGTATTTTGTCAGGCGCATCGACTTCAGCGGGAACACTACCACCCGCGACAAAGTAATTCGCCGCGAATTGGCCATTGATGAAGGCCAGCTCTTCAACAAGCGCTTGTGGGAGATGAGCCTCCTGCGCCTCAATCAGCTCGACTACTTCGACAAGATTGAAGCGGACAAAGCCGCGGAGATTAAGCGCAACAACAAAGAAGGTACCGTCGACATCAACCTCAAGCTTAAGGAAAAGGGCAAACAATCGATCGGGCTGCAGGGCGGTGTCAGCGGCTTGGCCGGCAGCTTCATAGGCCTCACCTATCAGACTAACAACTTCCTGGGTCTTGGCGAAACCTTGACCTTTTCGGCGCAGTTTGGCGATCTTTCGCGGAGTTTCCTTTTTGGATTCACAGAGCCCTACCTGTTTGACCGGCCCATCTCCTCGGGTTTCACAATTTTCTCCAGCCGTTATAAGTTTGACCAGGCCAGGCAGGCCGCGCTCCTGACCGGCCAGGCCGTCAGCATCAACCCGGAATTCGTTCAGAACTACAATCAGGACAGCACCGGGTTCACGTTCTTCGCCAGCTATCCTGTCCGAAAGCTCTCGTTTACGCGAATCGGACTGCAATATGGACTGACGCGCACGAACATTACGGCTTTTAACGATGCATCGAAGCTGCTGTTCACCCAGGTGCAGTTCCGCAGCATCGCCGGTCCGAGCGCGCTGAACGGAATCGTTTCAAGCACCATCACTCCTACGATCACCTATAACACCGTCAACAATCCGATCAACCCCACCGGCGGAAAGAGCTACTTCTACTCGCTCGGGTTTTCAGGTCTCGGCGGCAACGTCAAGAGCATTACCAATGTTTTCGATTGGAAGTACTACCGCCCGGTGAACAAGCACCGCAACGTTTTGGGTTTTCACGCTTCGGGGGCTTTCACCACCGGTTACGGCGGCGGGGAACCACCTCCGTACAGCCGTTTCTACATGGGCGGCGAGTCGGACATCCGCGGTTTTGACATTCGCTCCATTACCCCGGTGACCTTTATTCCGGTCGCCACGACACAGCAGTTCACCTATAACTGCAACACCTGCCTTAACGGCTTTGGCCAGCCGACGCAGCGAACCGTCAGCGTGCCCGTGCTTGGCTATACCATCACTTTTCCCGGCGGCGACACGCAAGGCTGGGGAAATATTGAGTACCGCATCCCCATCGTGGGCAGCACCGTGCAAGCCGTGCTGTTTTTTGACGGCGGCACCAACGGCATCCTTCGCAAAAATGCCTTGCAGCTCGACAAAACAGGCTTTGACAACCTGACAACTCAATTTCCAACTGTGCAACACGATATAGGCCTGACCCGGCAGCTCGGAATTTCACCGGGAACGAATTTTCGCCTGCGCGGTTCGACGGGCATCGAGTTCGTCGTGCAGTTGCCGATCATTCAGGCGCCCTTCCGGGTCTACTACGCCTACAACATCCATCGTTTGCATTCCCAGCTTTTGGCGCCCCAGGATTTCATAGAGGCCAGCGAGATTTGTGATCCCTCCCTGGGGGATAAGAGCTGTACGCTCGGTCGCCTGCCCGCCACACTGCCGCCGGACGTGTGGAGGTTCCAGGTCAGGCCAACGATCGAGCAGCTTCTCAAGAATCCTGGGAGTCTCAATTATTTCGAGCCGGCGCGGACGTTCCGCTTCACCGTCAGCCGGACATTCTAGGGTGTGAGAATGATTCTGTTTTTCGGAGAGACTTGGGAATTCCGCAGCGCAGCGAAGACGAAACACTTGTAAAAAGCGCAAATGTGGGGGAGACAGTGGGTATGAAGTGGCAAAAGAGTGCGAGAAACATCCTGCTGGCCATGGCGTTCGCCAGCCTTTGGGGCGGCGGGTGCGGCAGCAAGGGCGCTGCCAACCAGGTGGTTGTAACCGTTACGGGCCAATTCTCCGTGATGGTGCCGACGCAATCGCAAGCGATCACCGCCACGGTCACCGGTGCGACCGATGTGTCCTCCACCTTCGACTGTTCTTACACCACCACCCCCAACCCGACGACGGCCACACCGAACCCCAAGCCTTCCGCTTCTGCGCCCTGCGATACTGCCAAGACCGCCAGCGGCGATCCCGCCGTCGGTGCTCTCTCCAACATCCAGAACACCAGCACCACGGTCGCCTCCACCGCCACTTTCACGGCCCCCAAGGTCTTTCCCGATCAGGACAAGCTCCCCAATGTCATCGTTACCATCACCGCAACCTCCAACGCGGACAAAAAGAAGACCGGCAAGTTCAACATTACTTTCGATTCCGGCATACGCATTCGTCTCGTCCCCGCCACCGCTACGCTTGCGACAACTTCAACGCAGCTGTTTCTCGCGGAGGATCTGAATAGCACGGTCATCGCGCCCGACCAGCTTACCTGGGGCGTGACGTTTGAAGTCACCGCCAAGACCAACAGTGCAGACTGCAGCACCGGGAGCAACAGTTGTGGTTCCATCGATGCTACGGGACTCTATCAGGCTCCTGCGGCTGTTCCTACGGCGGCGCCGTCTTCCACTACAACCCCTGTTAATGCCGCAGGTATCGTCACGGTCTTCGCTTTCTCCAAGGTTGATAACGCGCGCATCGCGCAGGCCGCCGTCACCGTCGTGAAAGCGGGTGACATTGCCTTCAATGGCATCTCTCCTTCCATTGCGCCCCAAGGTGCCCTCCAGCAGGACATCTTCCTCGCCGCTACAAATGCCAACTCACAGATGGGCGTTAAGGTCGTTGACTCGTCTAATGTTGCGATTACCATTGATCCCGCGCAGATCAAAGTCGTATTTGCCGCGGGATCGACTTCTACGTCCATCGGTGCGCGCCTTCGCCTGAACTCAGAGAATTTAAGGACCCCCGGTCACTACACCGTGCAAGTGACCACCAGCAATTCTTCCGTCAATGTAACGGGCGGGCCGTTCCCGCTGGACATTGTCCCGGCACGCCCCACCATCGTCGGCTCCACTCCCGGCAATTTTCAGGAAGCCACGCTGGGCCAGACCACGGGAGTGCCGTTCAGCATCGATGGGGGGTTCTTTGGCCCCCCGGATTCCCCTGCCGTGGCCACCAATTTCAACGGACAAACGTTGCTCACGAACTCTTCGACACTGGCCGCTTCGACCGCGCGTCGCCTCACCGGCTTCCTGCCCGTTCCCAGCGGTACCGGCCACACCGCGGGTTTATACTCATTTGGAGTGCAGTACACAACGTCGCCGGGGCCGTTCAATGCTCCGACGCCGACGACTGCCAATACCAACGTCGCCGTGATCCCAGATTATGGTGGAGCGAATTCTTCGAATCCCAATCCACCCACGGATGTCAGCGGCACCAAGCTGAATTTGCAACCCGTACCGCCGCCCGCTCCTACGAACCCGCCAAAAATATACTGCCCGCCCGGTTCGATGCCCCTGCCACCCCAGTCATGCACGTCCGCGACCCCGTTGATTTCCTTTGGCGCGTCTTCTGCGCCTAGCGGTATTGCTGTAGACCGGACAGACAGCCTGGCAGTCCTGACCTTGGCTGGCGTGAGTTCGAATAACGTGCAATTCATCAGTCTGAACAGCGGAACTCCTGTGGTGACGAATCAGGTTTCCTCCGGCGGCAGTGTCGCGACCGGCGTGGCCGTTGACGACCAGCTCGTTTTTCAAACTCCGTCGCAGGCCAATGTTGCCGCCGTGGTGAACTACGCGAGTAGGTCGCTTTCCATTCTTTCTGTTCCCGCAGGTACGTCGCTTGGAACCGTGGATCTGAGCTGCGTGATTCCGCAATCCGATGCGACCTGCCAGGTGGTCACGGAGCCGTTTCCATACTCCGTGGGCATCGATCCATTTTCGCATCGCGCGGTGGTGGCGTTTGCTTCGACAAACGTCGGGCTGGTCGTAAACTTGAATGCCGACCCGAATGTAACGGCAAAACTCAAGTGCCTTCCGAGCCCCCCGAGCACCACTTGGGCGCTGCCCTACTGCCCCATCGATTTCGTTACGTTGAATACCGGCGCAAATCCCCAGGTCGCCTTTGAGCCCGGCGCGCGCCTGGCTTATGTCACGCCTGGTGGAGCGGGCCTTCTGTCGGCCGTGAACCTGGCCAATCCAACTGCTGGATCGGTCGATATTGTCAGTGCCACCCGCGCTTCCAACGTCGTCACCATAACGACAAAAGTGTCCCACAATCTCAATTCCGGCAATCCCGGGACCGTGCTCATTAGCGGACTGCCGTCAGGGACCACCAACAAAACCGATTTCAATGGCTCTTTTTCCGTTGGCGCTGTCCTTGATGCCACGCATTTTCAATATTTCCAGGCCGACAAAGACGACACCACCACCTGCTCAGCCTCCTGTCTTGCCAGTTCGGGAACTCCCTTTCTGACCTATACGATCTCGCCTTCGATCGTTGGCATTGCCTTTAATCCCGTTACCCGACAGGCCGTTCTCGCCGACCCCAACGTCACTTTCAGCCAGATAACCTACATCGATCCCCAGAGCCAGTCGGTGAGCTCCACGAGCCTGTTCTCGGAGTCCACTGGCCAAGTCAGCACAGGTGCGCCAGAGTTGGGAGCAGAGACCGTGGCGTTCCAGCCCTTTTCCAATACCGCAGTTTCTTTCAATCCCAAAACCAACGAGGTCTCGCTGCTCGATCCATCCCTCTTGCAGCGCCCCGCCATCGTTACCACGGGGCAAACTGGGCTCGCTACCGGATGCCCGGCAAATCCCGCGCCTCCATCCCCTTGCACCTTCACCTCGCCGACAAACGTGACTATCCCCGGGGCCATCGCCGTAGATTCAGCCAATAATCTGGTGCTGACCGTGAACTCCGGCAGCGGCACGATTACCGGCTTTAAACTTGGCACCATTAAGCCCGTTCACATCGAACGCGTCGAGACCCCCGCCATGGACGCTGGGAGTGTTAGTGTCACAACGCCTGCAAGCCTCAGTCCTGCTGTGAAGATCACCCTAGGCACACCGCCAACCGCCGTGAACGGCGTAAAAATTTTTGGCACGGGTTTCGACTCCGGTTCACAAGTCCTTCTGGACGGCGTTGCCTTTGCCTCGACTACATTGGGCAATTTCACGCTTGTGAGCGGCCAGGAAATCGATGTAAGCATTCCCGCGTCGGTGCTCAATGCCGGCCCCCGCCACTATGCGTTCAGCGTCACAAGCAGCTCCGGCGTCGGTTCGAACGTTATCAACTTCACCGTTCTCGAAGAAATTCCTTTTGCTCCTTGCAACGTGACCACCGCCGCCCCGAACGGCACCCCGGCCGCTCCTGGAGGTGTCGCCATCGACGAAGTCAATAGTCTCGCGGTCGTCACCAACACGGGCACGGGCTGCAATCAGGTTTCCGTCTTCAGCCTAAACCCCGCGAACATTTTCAACCAGACCGTCAAGACCATCGCCACCGGCGACACGCCTACAGCCGTCGCCGTTCTTCCCAGGCTTGCTTATACCGGGCAGGCCGCCGCAAGCTCCGGCGTCGCTGTGGTCACCAACAATGGCTCAAACTCTGTCTCCGTTCTTGACCTCGTGAACGGCGTTGCGGTCCTGGACGCTTCCGGAAAAGCCATCACCGTGAATGTCGGCACCGCTCCGAGCGGCGTGGCCATCGATCAGGAAACAAACCTCGCAGTCATCGCCAACACGGGCTCGAATACCGTTTCCACCATCGATCTCACCCCATTGACCGCCACTCCCATCGGCGCTCTTGCGCCCACTAGTGTTGCTGTCGATCAGAATCCCATCGCCGTTGCCATTGACCCCGATCGCGGCACCGACGGCCGTGGCCTTGCCGTCGTAACCTGCCTCATACTCAACGGCGCTTCTAGCCCGTTCGGTGCTTTGGATGCCGTCGATATCGGCTTGGCCACCCCCGTCAAGTCCACGTCCGCGTCGACTTCCTTCCTCTCCTCAACGCCGACGGGCATAGTCTTCGATCCTTCCACGGCGCTCTTCTATGCCGTTTCCACACAGGGCAATGTGATCAGCGCATTCAATCCGAGCACCAGCCAGACACAAACGATCAAAGTCGGCATCAATCCCAACGCCATTGCTTACAATTTCCAGACCGGCACGATCCTCACGGTGAATTCCCTGAGCAATACGATTTCGATTGTGGACTCGCAGACCTTCGCGACCAAGGCAACTCTGGGTATAGGCGCCACATCGAAATTCGCAGCAGCCATCCAGACCTTTACGAACCTGGCGGTCATTGCCGATCAGGCCAACAACCGCGTGCTGTTGTTCCCGCTGCCCCAATAAACGGCAGCTCGGAAGAACTCGATGCTCGAGCCGTCTTACTCTCTGGGCTGTTTGGACCACATGCTTTCCGATTGCGGGAAGCAAACCGCCCGGCTATACTTTGGGGTTTGCAATAGGCTCGAAAAGCCCGCTGGGAGCGGAATCAGCCTTAAGCCAAGCTGACTTGGCGCGGGTTCGCCCCGGTCTCTCCGTGGCGGACCACAACAAGGAGAAAAAAGTGAATTCTAGATGGTTGACCGTTTTGCGGTCACGAAATAGGTTGACTCGTACAGCTGCCCTCGCCGCCGCGTGCATTTTTAGCGCCGGGGCCGCCTGGGCGCAGGCGCCCGCCGCGGCCGGTTCGTCCGCGTCGGGCAAGGTCGGCGTCATCAGCATTCGCCAGGCCATCGTTACCACCGGGGAGGGCAAGGTGGCTTCCGCGGAGTTGCAATCGCAGTTCGCTTCGCGTCAGAACGAGATCGAAAATTTGAACAAGCAGATCAATGATCTGCAGCAGCGTCTTCAGGCCGGCGCGAACAAGCTGAGCCAGGAAGAAGAAGCTCGCCTGCGGCAGCAGGGGCAGCGGCTCACGCAGCGCCTCGATCGCATGAACACCGAGTACCAGGAAGATGTAAACGCCGCCCAGGCCGACGTCATCGACCGTATCGGCCGCAAGATGGTGGACGTGCTGGACCGCTACGCACGCGAAAACGGTTATTCCGTCGTTCTGGATTCTTCGGCGCAGAGCACTCCGATTCTCTACGCCTCCACGCAGATCGACCTCACGCAGGACATTATCCGCCTCTATGATCAGGCCTACCCGGTCAAGGCAACAGCAGCCGCTCCGGCGAAGCCGGCCGCAGCAAAACCCGCGCCAGCGACGTCTCAGCCGCCCGCTTCCAAGCCGTAGATCACCAATTTTCTCGCTTGATTCTGAACTTCGCCAAAACGCTCCCGGCTCGGGGGCGTTTTGTTTTCCCTGAGCGGCCGCCTGGCATTTGCCCCGAACAAAAGTCCAGGGTGCGACGCGGCATTACCATTCCTCCAAGATGCCAGCAGACTGTCCCGCTCGGCCGTATTCAAAACTACTGTTTGTCCCAGTCTGCGCCACACGCCTGTTCTGACGTCCGATGAGGTGCAAGCTGAATCCCCCTCTGCCCGTCCGGTCAGGTTCTTGACGGGAACGGTCCTGTACTATTTTGGCGTTGCCTTCTCTTGCAGCGGCGTCCTAATGTGGTGGTGTATTGGTCTTCCTGTAGGAAACATGGAATCAATACTCGGACTCCACGCCAGCAAGCCCCATTCCTCACCTCTTGAGGGATCCGATGCTTTCCGCGCACAGCAAGCTGAGCCCAGCCTGCGCCGACTCGCGCGGCGCGAGTGGTGGCTTTGGTTCTCCGCGTTTTTCGTCGCCACGCTCTCGGCGCTGGCCTTTGTACTTTCCTCATTCCCCTCTTTATTCCGGCGCAGCGAGCATTTTTACGAAATCCGTTCTGACCAGGCCCGTTGGGGAATCCTGTGCCTGCTTCTTCTTTTCAATGGCTGGATGCTCTACCGTCAATGGTCATTCCGCCGCCAGCGAAAGCAGTTGAGCGGTCAGAACGCCGGCGCGGAAACCTACCCCGCTCAAATTTCTAGTCCCTCCGGTGTCGATCCGGTCACGGGTTTGCTCACGCGAGCCTTCATTGAGCAGCAGCTTGGGAAAGAGATTGCCCGCGCGCGGCGGCAGAATACGGCTCTAAGCCTGGCCACCGTTCATGTGGACGAGTTTTCCGAGATCAACAAGCGCTACGGTCAATCGGCTATGGAAGATGCCTTGAAAGAGCTTGCCCGGCGTCTGAAGAAGGCTTGTCGCGGCTCCGATTTTGCGGCCCGCCTGGCCAGCGACGATTTCCTGCTGGTGCTGCCCGAGTGCAATCTGGGCGAAGTCAAGTCCGTCTTGAACCGGCTAGGAGCTCTCGAAATCGTTGCTTCCGGCCGCAGGATAAATCTTGCCTACACGACTGGGTGGGTGGACTATCAACCGGGCGACCTGCCCGCGGATTTGCTCAAGCGCGCCGCGCAACTCCTGCACCTCTATGAAAACGCCGCCAAAGAAAGCCTCTCCTCGACGCTGGCACCGCATTGAGTGACTGCCCGAGCCTTCGCGTCTGCGCCGTGCGCCCGTGGTTACGAAGCTTTGCGGCAGATCTACCTAGGTGAGGTTTTTGATCCGAGGCTATTCTGAAGCAGGTCAGTGAAGCCCACGAGGCTTCTCATCGGGTCGAACCACGTGCTTGGTCGCAGTACTTGCCCGCGTTCAGCTTCCCGCCGGGGACTGCAGCCACTTGATCGCTCTGCGCCAGGGGGCAGCGTCTCCACTGCTCATCGGTGTCTGCAACCACACCACCAGGCTGTGCCGCGCAACCGCCCAACGACTCGGACCGCTTTCTAGGAGCTCCGGCAGGCCAACAGGAGGTATTTCCGTCGGCGTAAGCCAATAGGGACTCGCATTTGCGAAGGATCGCTCGGCGACCGTACTCGCCGAGTGCCGCTCGGTGATCGCACCCGTTACCGAATGCTTCAGCAGCGCCGCGACGTGCTCCTGGGACGCCCTCAGGGTTCTCAGGATTTCGCGCGCAAACCGGACACCTGCCGCTAGCAAGGCAATCTGAAGGAGGAGACTTCCCAGTGCACACCAATTGCTTTGCATCCAAGTGGTGAATTCGCTCATGACCCCGCCTTGGACTGGGACGGATTCAATGTACAACTCGGCTCCGGCGAAAAAAACTGGTGGAAAGTCCAGGAAACGGGCAGGTGTTCCCCTGCCCTCGCGGCCCATCTATCGGCCGTCGATTTCAGGTTCCCGTTCATACGCAGCGTGAGTGGGGATTTTCTTCTCTCCATTTCACTTTTCTATTTCCTTTCATATTGCATAACTCCAGCGCTCCTCAGCCATCTTCTGCAAGTGCATCTCCGCACTCGCAGGAAACAATTACCTTGTCGGGCGTAATGCGCTGGAATGCAATTTGGGGATGCTGTAGGCTCCGTACCATGTACAAGCGGATTGTGGTGCTTGGCATCATGGGGCTCACTTTCGTATTGGGGGCCAACTATCTCTTGGTTTATACCCTGAACCAACAAGTGGTGCGAGAGGGCAACCAGCAAGACAACGTTTACTGGAAGACCTTCAACGCCATCGAGCAGTTTGGTGAACATCCGGCCACGGGCACCGAGCACAAAGCCAAGGCCGCATTGGACGAGGCCCGCCAAAGAGGCCTGAGCAAGAATCGCGCGAGAATTCTTCAGAATTATTTTGAAGACCTTGAGCGTTGTTATCAAGGCGAACGTGAATCTTGCAAGAAAGCAAACAGTGATATGAAGGAAGCCATTCGAGCGCCCAAGGTAAGCCAGTAGCTGTGTGGCACTCAACAAAAACGAGGGGCTTTGACTCTTCGCTCCTAGATTCGTACCCGCGCTAGTCCGCCCCCGTCAAGAGTATTTTCCCAATTTGGAACTTGGTTTCTCAGCGTCCTCTCATGTGCCTCTCTATCGCTTTCATGATCAGGTGCAGCTTGATGGACCAGGACAT
>Ga0066710_100000320_pt1 | contig 27200 bp, 29 predicted proteins | sample GraSoiAngelo_159_FD_79666 | JGI IMG/M metagenome (GOLD analysis project Ga0066710, IMG submission 79666) | Grasslands soil microbial communities from the Angelo Coastal Reserve, California, USA - 14_1009_16_40cm | ecosystem: Environmental > Terrestrial > Soil > Grasslands | place: USA... | reverse complement strand
TGAATCAGCCCTTCCGCATATAGGCGGGCGTCTCGCCGGTGAGGAAGTCTTCGCGAGGCGGCGCGAAGATATCGATCACTTCTGTGTCCTCGGGGAACCACGCCTCGTGCTCGACGCCGCCCGGGATCACGCCGAGGTCGCCCGGACCACAGGTTCGTTTCTCGGTGCCGAGGCGGAACTCCATCTTCCCCTTGAGCACCCAGAAGAGCTGCTCGTGCGGGTGCTGGTGGGCCGCCGCGTGCACGCCCGCCTTCATCGACCACCAGACGACCATTTCCTTGTCGCCGACGAGGATCCGGCGCGAGATCTTGTCGGTGACTTTCTCCTCGGGGAGATTCTTGAGCGCGTGATAGCCCTGCATGCTGGGCATGGGACAGCCTCCTTCGATGGGATGCACCACGGTGTAATCGTCCGCGAGCGGCCTGTCAAGTGACTCACATCTGCACCCGTGCTAGGCTCTCGCCCCATGGCCCGGCTCAAGATCGGCTTCATCCCCATCGAGGGGGGCCAGTACTATAAGGAAGCGCTCGATGAGGTCACGAAGGCGGAGGCGCTCGGCCTCGACTCCGTCTGGATGGAAGAGCACCACGCGGTGACGAACCACTACTGGCCGTCGCCGCTGACGGTGCTCGCCGGCTTCGCGACGCGCACGTCACGGGTCATGCTCGGCACCGACATCGTCGTCGCCGCCTTCCATCATCCGGTGCGCCTCGCCGAGGACATCGCGATGCTCGACGTCATGTCCGGGGGCCGCATTACCCTGGGCATCGCGATCGGCTACAAGCCGGACGAGTTCGCGCTCTACGGCGTCGAGCTGGAGAAGCGCGGTGCCAGGTTCGAGGAGCAGCTCGCGATCATGAAGGGCCTCTGGACCCAGGACCGGGTGAGCTTCAAGGGCACGTACTACACCGTCGAGGGTCGCCTCGAGCCCAAGCCCGTGACGAAGCCTCACCCGCCGCTGTGGATCGGCGGCTGGGGCGACATCACGCTCAAGCGAGCGGCGACGCTCGCCGACAACTGGATCCCCGGGCCGACCGCCGACCTCGAGCGGCTGCTCGCGGGGAAGAAGCGATTCCTCGAGAACCGGCGGGTGGCGGGGCGGACCCAGCCGATCACCGAGTGGCCCCTCACGCGCGATCTGATCATCGCCGAGAGCGACCGCAAGGCCCGTGAGCTCGCCGAGGAGCACATCATGGTCGCCTACCGTAAGGAGTACGCCGGCGGCTGGCGCCATCCCTTCATCGACGCCTCGATCGCGACCGACCTGGACCGCCTGATGGAGGACCGCTTCATCATCGGGGGGCCCGGTCAGTGCGTCAGCAAAATCAAGCGCTTCGTGGAAGAGTACGGAATGACTCATCTGATCTGCCGGACCTTCTTCCCGGGCATGCCGCACGCGCACATCATGCGAGAGCTCGAGCTCATCGCGACGGAGGTGGCGCCAGAATTTCGATAGGCTGGGCCCTAAGTACGTGATATACTAGGCGCTTACTAGGGGAATCCTGGGAGAAAGGAGTGAGCGCGCGATTTCCCAAGGCGCCTATCGTGTCGATCGTTCCTACCAGTGGAACTACACGCACGCTCCGGATTTGCCTCGGGTACGGCGTCTGCCGCCCGGACCCGGCGGCAAGCTCTTCGGCCGCACGCTCAACTCGAACCTGGGCATCGCCGCTGGTCCCCTGCTCAACTCGAAGTGGGTCGAGGGCTATGCCCGGCTCGGTTTCGACGTCCTGACCTACGCGACCGTTCGCTCGAGCTTCCGGCCCGCGCTCGCGCTTCCCAACATTCGTCACGTGGAAAACCGCGAGCAGGCGGCGGTCGTCGCACGACGCCCGGCCGTGAACGGCGACACCACGATCGCCGTCTCGCTGGGCGAGCCTTCGATGGAGCCGGACGTGTGGCGCAAGGATGTCCGGCGCGCCAAGGATCGCGTCGGACGCGGCCAGGTCTTGATCGTCAGCGTCATCGGCACGTCCCATCCCGGCGGCGACGCCGAGGCGCTCATCGCGGACTATGCCCAATGCGCCTGCTGGGCAGCGGAGAGCGGCGCCGACGCGGTCGAGGTCCATCTCGCCACACCGGACCCGTTCGTCGAGCAGCCCCAGATGATCTACGAGAACGTGCCACTCGCCGCGCGGATCCTCCATCGCGTGCGAACGACGGTGACCATCCCGGTGCTGGCCAAGCTCGGGCCGTTCAAGACACCACGCCTGCTCCACGACACGGCCACCCGGCTCGCGCCGTGGGCGAACGGCTACGTCCTCGTCCACGGCATCAGCCGCAAGGTCCTCGACGACAAGGGCTCCCCCGCCTTCGAGGGTGCCGGCCGCGAGCGTGCCGACGTCGTGGGCGCCCAGACCTTCGCGGTCGCCGCGCGCCAGATCGAAGAGATGCTCGCGTGGCGCAAAGCCGGGGCCTGGGATCGGGCCATTCTCGCCGTGGGTGGCATTTCGACGGTCGAGCGCGCGCTCGACCTGTTGCGCGACGGCGCCGACGCCGCGCTCGTCGCCACCGCCGCGCTCTTCGATCCGCTCTTCGCGGCTCGCTTCCGCCAGACCCGCACCGCCGCCGTCGCCTGACCCTCGCTGGTCGACCAGACGGCGGCGCCTGACCGACCCTGAGCCGCCGGATCCCTGTGCTACGCTACGACCCGTGCGCTGGCTGGTCGTCCTCCCCTTCGCACGGCCCGGGCTCATGGGGATGGACTTCGCCGATGAGCTGCGCGGTCTCGGCCACGAGGTCCAGACGTTCGAGTACCGCAAGGACAATCCCCTCTACAAGAACCGCGCGACGAAGGCCGCCTACCAGGTCCTGATCTCGCGAAACCTCGAGCGAGTGTGCCTGGCCTGGCGGCCGAGTCTCGTTCTCGTCATCAAGGGCGGCCCCATCACCGCCGGACTCATCGCCCGCCTGAAGCGGAAGCTCGACGCGCTCTTCCTCAACTTCTTCCCGGACAACCCGCTCTGGATGCTGCCCTTCGAGGCGATCGAAGCGTACGACGTCTTCTTCACCAAGGAGCGCTACGCGATGAAAAGCCTCCAGCAGGTCGGCATCCGGAATCTCGCCTACCTGCCGATGTACTGCGTCCCGTCGGCCCACCACCCCGTGACGCCGACGCCGGACGAGGCCAGCCAGTACGGCGCCCCGGTCGCGTTTGTCGCCAACCGCTACCCCTACCGGGAGCGCTTCGTCAAGGCGCTGCGGGACTATCCCCTCAGGCTCTGGGGCAGCGGCTGGGCCGCCTCCGGCGACCCGGTGGTCCGCGCGATCGCGGGACCGCCGGTGCTCGGACGCGAGAAGCTGCTCGTCTACGCGGCCTCCACGCTCTCGCTCAACCACCATCACCCGATGAACGATATCGTCGGCGTGAACACCCGCACCTTCGAGCTTGCCGCCGCCGGCGCCTGCCAGATCGTGGACCTCAAGGAGGACCTTCGCGATCTCTTCAAGCCGGGCGAGGAGGTCGTCGGCTATCACGATCTCGGTGAGCTCCGCCGGCAGCTGGATCTGCATCTCGCGCATCCCGACGAGGCCCGCGCAATCGGCGAGAACGCGCGGCGCCGCGCCCTCGCCGAACACACGCTGCGCCACCGTATCGAGGAGATGCTCGCCACGGTGAACGACCGCTTCGGGGGGTTCGCCCGAACGGCGGGCGCGGAGGCGCCCCGACGGCAAACATGAAATCGGACTCGTTGGCGGAGAGCCTCACGTGCATCGACTGCGGCGCCACCTACCCGCTCACCTACCGGCTCGAGTGTGAGCGGTGCCGGGGCCTCCTCGAGCTGCGCTACGACATCGCGCGGCTGCGGGCGGTCGGGCCCGAGCTCTTCTCGGGCTCGGGGCTCTGGCGCTACGCGCCGGTGCTGCCGATCGCGGACCCGGCGCACCGGTTGACGCTCGGCGAGGGCGGCACGCCGCTGCTCGACTGCCCGCGCCTCGCGGGCGAGCTCGGGGTCCGACGGCTGCTCCTCAAGTTCGACGGCCCGAACCCGACCGGGACGGTCAAGGACCGCTCGTCGGCGACCGCCGTTGCCGCGGCGCTCGGCTTCGGCTATCGCGCGACGTCGGTCGTCAGCTCGGGTAACGCGGGCTCGTCGGTCGCGGCCTACTCCGCGCGCGCCGGTCTGCCGTCGCTGATCTTCGCCTACGAGCGGGCATCGGCGCCGAAGCTCCTGCACATGGCGGCGACGACGACGAACCTCATCATCTACAAGGGCGTCTACGACGACCTCATCACCATCTGGGACCGGCTCGTCGAGGAGCGCCTCTTCTTCGACTGCGGCGCCTCGCGCAACGCCTACAAGCAGGAAGGCAAGAAGACGCTCGCTTACGAGATCGCCGAGCAGACGCGCTGGACCCCGCCAGACGTCGTCGTCGCTCCGGTCGCGGTGGGCGAGACGTTCATCGCCACCGCGCGCGGCTTCCGGGAGATGCGCGAGGCGGGCTGGATCGCGCGCGCCCCGCTGATGGTCGCCGCCCAGGCGACGCGCGCCAACGGCGTCGCGCGCGCGTTCCGGGACGGAACCGCGATCACCCCGCTCAAGATCGGCTATACCGTGGCGGAGGGCCTGGCGGCGGGCGATCCCGGCAAGAAGGGCGCGTGGGTCCTGCGGCTCCTGCGCGAGGGCAAGGGGCTCGCCGGCGACGCCGAGGACGATGAGATCCTCGCGGCGCAGCGTCGGCTGGCGCGGGTCGAAGGAATCTGGGCCGGTCCCACCGGCGTAGCGACGCTGGCGGTCCTCGCGCGCCTGCTGGCGCAGAAGCAGCTCGACCCGGCGCAGAGCATCTGCGCGATCATCAGCGAAACGGGGCTCAAGACCGAGGCGGAGCCGCCGAGTCGGACGGCGATCGCGTTCGACGACGCGACGTTGAGACGACTCGTCATCGAGCGTCTCGGCTAGGTGCCGCTGCCCCGTCGCTTCTATCGGCGACCGGCGCGCGCCGTCGCGCGCGATCTGCTCGGCTGCGTCCTCGTCTCACGGCGCGGACGGACCGTCACGGCGGGTCGGATCGTCGAGACCGAAGCGTATCTCGGTCCCGACGACGCCGCCTCTCACGCCGCGTTCAGGCCCGGCAGCCACGTCCTCTTCTACGGTGATGGCGGCTTCGCCTACGTATACCTGAACTACGGGATCCACTGCTGCCTCAACGCGATCGCCGGCGCGATGGGGCGGCCGGGATGCGTGCTCATCCGTGCGCTGGAGCCGGTCCTGGGGCTGGCGGTCATGGCGAGGCGGCGCCGCGTCGGATCCGACCTCCAGCGGCTGGCCAGCGGCCCCGGCAATCTCACCCGGGCGCTCGGGATCACCCTGCGCGACAACGGCGCCGATCTCACGCGCGGATGCTTCACCATCGAGCCGCCCGACCGGCCGCGCGACTTCCGCGTCGGCGTGGGGCCACGCGTCGGCATCACGCGTGCCGTCGACCTTCGCCTCCGCTTCTGGATCTCCGGCAACCGCTTCGTCTCACACTCCTGAGCTCTGCCAAGGGCCTCTGAGCCGACATGGGTTTCCAGCGAGTCATTCTCAAGGATGACAAGTGCCGGTGACCGTCTGTGCCAGCAGCACGGCGCGAGGGACATCTTGTCCGTTTCGTGTCGCGGCTAGAGAGGCGAATTTCCTGCGCTGTCCGGGGTTTCCGCTCTGGTACGGCCCTTGCGGAAGGAATCGGGAGGAGAACGAGGACGAATCCTCGACACGGCCCGCACATCCTCTTCACCCGGACCGTGCCTCCAGCGAGCGGGAGGCGACGATGAAGGGGCGCGTGATATTTGTCGCGGCGGGAGTTTCTCTGATTCTGACGGGTGTGGCGATGCCGATGATCAGACAGTCACCACGGCTCGGTGATCCGATGCCGGGTCTGTCCCAGGACGAACTCGCCCGGTTCACGCAGGGGAAGGCCGTGTTCAGTCGGGAGTTCACCGCGAACACCGGTCTCGGGCCATTCTTCAACAACGTGTCCTGCGCACAATGCCACGAAGACCCCACCACTGGTGGCGCGGGCGCGTTCAACGAGGAGGACGTCGACGTGGAGCGGCATGCCACAGCCGGCGACCAGCCGACCTGCAACGAGCTGTCGGCGTTCGGCGGACCGGTCTTCCGAGAACAGACGACGGGACCGCCGTTACCCCCGATTCCTGCCGAGGCGGAGGTGCATGTCGGGTCACGGTCAACCCCGATGCTCTTTGGCTTTGGCCTCATCGAGGCCATTCCGGAGAGCGCGATCCTCGCCCATGAGGGTCGGGCTGGGGGTCGGGCGGCCAGGCTCCCGAATGGACGACTCGGACGTTTCGGCCGGAAGGCCACCGATCATGATTTGCCAACCTTCGTGACCGGCGCCTTTGTGAACGAGCAGGGTGTGATCGTGGAGGGTGTAGACGTGCCTGTTGAGTTGAGCCTCGCCGACCGTGATCTCACCGTGGACTTCATTCGGTTCCTCGCGCCACCCTCACCAGTCCACCGGGATCGTATGGACCACGAGGGCCGCGAGACCTTTCACCGGGTCGGGTGTGCCGAGTGTCATGTCCCATCGTTCGTCACGAAGAGCCCGATCAAGGTGCTTGACCAGCAGGTGGTCTATCTCTACTCCGATCTGCTCCTACACGACATGGCGCCGGCGCTTGCCGATCTTTGCAAGGGGGTCGCCGGGCGGGCCGAGTTTCGAACCGAGCCGCTCATGGGCTTGCGAGCGCGGACACGCTTCCTCCATGATGGGCGGGCGCTCACCCTCGAGAGTGCGATCGTCCAGCATGGCGGGCAAGGGGCGCCGGCCGCCGCGGCGTTCTTGAACCTCTCGCGCCGAGATCGGGACGTCCTCCTTCGATTCCTGAAGAGCCTGTGAGGGTCGCCGGTCCACTGGTCGTCCGGGCTCGAGGCACGAAGGCGGGCGCTCGGGAATAGGTCCCAGGCTGCTCAGAGCGGGTACGGCACGAGCTCGCGCGCGATCTCGACTTCTCCGGCGAACCGCTTGCGCGCCTCCTCGGCGAGCAAGTCAACCTCATCGTGATACTCCGCCTCGATGTGGGTGAGGATCAGACGCCGCACGCCGGCGCGGGCGGCGACCTCGCCGGCCTCCCCAGCGGTCGAGTGCGCGCCGACGCGGCTGCCGACGCGACCGCGGTCCCGCTCGGAAAACGTCGCGTCGTGGATCAGAGTGTCCGCGCCGCGCGCGAGCGTGACCACGGCGTCGCAGGGCCTGGTGTCCGATGAATAGACCATGCTCCGACCCCCCTTCGCGTCCACGCGCACGGCGAAGTTGGGCATGGCGCCGTGCTCGTTCGGCGAGGTCCGCACGCTGAGCGGCCCCAGGTCGAAGGCGTGGGCAACCTCCGCCAGGTCGATGGCGCGCACGGTCAGGGTGAACATGCCCGGCCGCTCGAGCGTGTTGAACAGGCTGAGCAGGCTCCGCACGGGCTCGACGTGCTCAGGCCGGCATCGGATGGTCAGCGGCGCCTCGCGGCCGAGGACGGCCAGGTTCCTGACGAGCGCCGGCAGCCCGTAGGAATGGTCCGGGTGGAGATGGGTGACGATCACCGTGGCCAGCGCCTGCGGGTCGATGCCGAGACGCCGGAGCTTCTGGACCGGGCTTCCGCCGCAGTCGAGCAGCACGGCGCCCTCGGGCCCGACGACGACGATCGACGTCGTATCGCGGGTGGCGGACGGGATCGAGCCCGACGTGCCGAGAAACGCGAAGTGCATCAGGGCGATCGGAGGCTTGCCGGGTCGAAGAGCGCGTCGGCGGGGTTCGTGTTGATCGCGACCGAGCGGACGGTGAACAGCACGAGGAGCCTGCCGTCGACGAACACTTCCTGGCGGTACGGGAAGTACAGTCCGCCGACCAGAGGTCGGTGCTCGGAAAACGTGAGGTCGAGCAGCCTGGCGCCGTTCGGCAGCCGCTCCCGCGTGACGATGCGGACGATCCCGTAGTCTGCGTCGAGCCACACGGCGGGCACGTCGCGGTCGCCGGGGCGGGCGCCGATCACCGTGACGGGACGCCCGCCCAGGCGCGCCACGTGGCTCACGTCGTCCCGCACGCCGCGAGCCCGCCACTCCGCGAGCAGATCGGCAGCGCGGCGCTTCACCGGGACGAGCAGGTGCGTGAGGGCGCGCACCGGCTCGGGCGTGGGGATCTCGGAGACCTTGCCGTCCGCCCGCCGTATCCAGACGCGATCGCCGACCGTGAGCTGGATCTCGCGCTGCCCTTCCACGGTCTGCTCGACGCGCTGGCGCTGCGGAAGCTTGAACAGCATCCGCTGCTCGCCTCCCGACGCCCGACGCTGCCCGTCGGGGTGGTACAGGGTCAGGTTCTGGTCGATGACGAGATCACTGATCCGGACGTCCGCGGCCCTGGCGACGAAGGCTTCGACGGCGGCGCGGGCGTCCTGACCCGACGCGGCCGGTGCGCCCACACCGATCACGGCCAGCAGGAGCGGGAGGACGAGGGCGCGCCCCACGGATGTGGTTATAATGCCGTAGATGTATTGAACGCAAACTAAAGGAGCATCTGTGCCCAGCGACACGCTGAGCTCCGGCATCTTTGCCCTCGTCTGGAACTCGGGTCCGATCGCCAAGGCCGTCCTGCTCGTGCTCATGGTCTTCTCGATCGTGAGCTGGGCGCTCATCGTGGAGAAGGCGTGGCAGTTCCGGCGCGTACGCCGACAGACGTTCGAGTTCCTCCGGGTGTTCCGTGAGGCGCGCCGCCCGTCCGTCGTGCACAGCGCGGCGCGGAAGCTCCGGCAAAGCCCACTCGCCCAGCTGTACTTCGCGGCCTACCAGGAGGTCTCAGGAATCCCGGAGGTCCTCGACAAGGTGCTCGACGATCTCGACGAGGGGCTCGGCGCCGACCGGCTCGAGGCGGTGAGCCGTGCGCTTCGACGCGCGGCCGCCCTCGAGGTCGCCCGCCTCGAGCACTATCTCCCCTTCCTCGCGACGACCGCGAGCGCCACGCCGTTCATCGGCCTCTTCGGCACGGTGTGGGGCGTTATGGCGGCGTTTCACGGGATCGGCGCTCAGGGCTCGGCGAGCCTCGCCGTGGTCGCGCCGGGCATCTCCGAGGCGTTGGTCGCGACGGCCGCGGGGCTCGGCGCCGCGATCCCGGCCGTCATCGGATACAACTACTTCGTCAACCGCGTGAAGCACTGGGCCGTCGAGATGGAAGGCTTCACGATGGACCTCCTCAACCTCTTGAGCCGCCCCGCCGCCAAGGTGGGACGCGTCGCCAAAGATGGCATTTAGGTTCGACGAGCCGCAGGGCGCGCGCCGGATCGGCACGAACCTCGCCGAGATCAACATCATCCCGCTCGTCGACGTCGTGCTGGTCCTGCTGCTGATCTTCATGCTGACCGCGCCCATGATGTACCGGGGAATCGACGTCAACCTGCCCAGGGCGGCGTCGAAGCCGACGGCCGTCGAGGAGCGCATGGTGCTCACGGTCACCAAGGACCAGTCGCTGTTCTTGAACGAACGACGCGTGCCCCCCACCGGGCTCGAAGGTGCGCTGCGGCAGGCGTTCGCCAACCGGACCGACAAGACCCTCTATCTGAAGGCCGACGCCGCACTCTCCTACGGCGCGGTCGTGGAGACGATGGATCGCGTCCGTCGCGCGGGCATCGAGCGACTTGGAATGGTCACCGAGCCGGCTCGGGAGCGCTGAGACCGCGACGGCAAGGCTTGCAGTGGCTCTGCGTGTGCCCTTCCACATCGGACCGGCGCTGGGGCGGCTGCGGCTGCCGCTGTCCCCGATGGTCGTGTCGGCGGTCGCCCACGCCGCCTTCTTCTCGGCCGTGATCTACGGCGCGTCCATCTGGAGCGATACGCGGTCGAAGCCGGTCTTCGTGGTCCTCACACCCAGTATCGCGGCTGTCGGTTCCCCCCGGGGCGTCTCGCTGCCGCCGAGCGTCGAGGAGGCGCCGATCCCGAGGCCGACCCCGGCCGAGCTGCCCCGGCGCGAGCCCGCGCGCGACCTGCCGGCGCGGGACCTGCCGGCCCGCGAGCTGCCGCCGCAGCGCGACTCCGTCGGGTTGCCCGACAGGAGTCTGCCGCCGCGGTCGCCCGCGCTGCCGCGACCGGACGACAAGGAGCTGCCCACCGTCGCGAGCGCCTCAGCGTCGACCGCTCCGACACCGGCGCCCGCTCGACGCGAGGCGAGCGCACCGCCGCCCCCGCCGATCGGTGCGGCCTCGGGTTCAGCCTCGGGCACCGGCCCGCTCACGCTCAACGTCACGGACTTTCCGTACGCGTATTACATTCGGCAGATTTCGGAAAAGATTCGGGCACAGTGGAACGGACGAGCCATCCCGGGCCAGCAGCCGGCCGTCGTCTTCGAGATCCGGCGCGACGGGAAGCTCAGCCAGGTGGCGATCGACAAGAGCTCGGGCAACGCCTACTACGACCAGGTCGCGCTCCGCGTGATCAATGACGCCAGTCCGTTTCCGCCCCTTCCCGACGACTTCAAGAAACCCGTGCTGAGGATCGGGCTGCAGTTCGTCTTCGATCCGACAGGGGGATAATTCAGTGGAACGCGTCGCCGCCGCCGCCATGCTCGTCGGGCTCGCGATCGCTACCGTCCTCGGCCTCTGGGCCGCGCCGCCAGCGGTGCGCGCTCAGGCCGTCGACGTCTACATCAACGTGACCGGTGGAGGGAGCAAGAAGCTCAACATCGCCATCCCCGAGTTCACGGTCGTCGCCGGGACCGATACCGGGGGTGTCGCGAAGCTCCTCGCCTCGGTCGCCGGCAACGATCTCACGCTCTCCGGGTTCTTCAGCGTCGTGGCGGGGAGGCCCGCGCTTCCCGCCAACAATCCCGAGGCGCTCATGCAGGCGTGGACCGAGGCCGCCGCCGCCGGCGCTCACGCCGGTGTGCACGGGTTGCTGGGGATCCGCGGCGAGCGTCTCGAGGGGGAGATGCGCCTCTACGATCTCACCACACCGGATCAGCGCCTGATCGCGTCGCGAAAATTCGAGGCCGCCGCGCCGCAACCGGCGCTGCCGAGCTTCGACTGGCGTCGCCGCCTGGCGCACAAGATCGCCGACGAGATCGTGCTGCAGTTCACCGGTGAGCCGGGGGTCGCCGACACCAAGCTCGCGTACCTCCTCGGGTCGCCCGGGGCGAAAGAGATCGTCGTCGCCGACTACGATGGGGCCGGCACGACCGGGGCGACCCGCAACGGATCGATCAATCTCTCGCCGGTCTGGGGACCGGACGCGCGATCGATCGCCTTCACCTCGTTCATGAACGGCTACCCCGACCTCTTTCGCCTCTTCCCCTTCGAGCCGCGGCGGGGGGTGCAGACCCTCGCGTCGTTCCTGGGGATCAACTCGTCGCCGGCGTGGAGCCCCGACGGGAAGTCCCTCGCGCTCACGCTCTCGAAGGACGGGAACCCGGAGATCTACGTGCTCACGGTCGCGACCGGCGTGCTCCAGCGTCTCACGCGCCACGCGTCGATCGACACGGAGCCCACGTGGTCACCGACGGGCGAACAGATCGCGTTCGTCTCCGACCGTGCGGGGCAACCGCGAATCTTCGTGATGGACCGGGGCGGCGCGAACGTGCGCCAGCTCACCTCGGGCGGCTTTCACACGCAGCCGCGCTGGTCCCCGAAGGGCGACACCATCGTGTACACGCAGCGTGGCGCGACGCACGACCTCTGGGCGATCAGCCCGGGCGGCTCGAGCCCACGGCCCCTGACGAGCGGCCCGGGGGACAATCAGGGCGCCACCTGGGCCCCCGACGGCCGCCACATCGCGTTCCAGTCCAACCGCACCGGTCGCTGGCAAGTGTTCTTCATGCTGCTCGACGGATCCGCGACGACACAAGTCACGCAGGGCACGGCCGAGGCCACAAGTCCCTCATGGTCGCCGCGTCTACCGTGATAGCATTAGATGCCAAAATACCGGGCACTCGAGGCTGAGGCCAAAGGAGACGTCATGGTCACACGCGCCGCGCACGTCACGGTGATGTCGCTGCTGCTTGCGGGGCTGATCATCAGCGGTTGTGCGAAGCGACCCGCGACGACGGCGGCGACGTCAGCGCCGGCACCGGCGCCTCGCGCCGCGGCCCCGGCGACGGCCGCGCCCGCGCCTGCCGCGCCGGCCCCCGGCCCGAGCGCCGCGCCCGCGCCGGCAACGGCGGCCCCGACCACGCGGCCGTCGCCCAAGGAGTTCACGGAGAGCGCCGCCCTGAAGGACGTGTTCTTCGAGTTCGACAAGTACGACATCCGCCCCGAGGACACGAAGACCCTCGACGCCAACGCGGCCTGGCTGAAGTCGAACGCCGACAACCTCGTGCTCATCGAAGGCCACTGCGACGAGCGCGGGACCAACGAGTACAACCTGGCGCTCGGCGAGCGGCGTGCAAAGTCGGCGATGAACTATCTCGTCTCCCAGGGCGTCCAGGCCAACCGCATCACCATCATCAGCTACGGTAAGGAGCGGCCGGTTTGCAACGAGCAGAACGAGTCGTGCTGGAGCAAGAATCGCCGCGCGCACTTCCTCGTCAAGGCTCGCTAGGCCCACGTGAGGTCCGACCGATGAGGAGGTGCAGCCTCCTCCTCGGAGTCGTTCTGTCGCTCGCCGGCTGCGCGGAGGTCCAGGAAGCCACCGGCGTCGCGACTCAGCAGGACATCCTGCAGATCCGTCAGGACGTGGCGGCGGCCCAGCAGGCGGCCCAGCGAGCCAAGGTCGAGGCCGACGGCGTGTCCGCGCAGCTCGACCGTCGCCTGCGCGAGCAGTCGGGCGAGAGCGATCGGGTCTCGGCGCTGACCCGCCAGATCGACAGCCTCAGCGACACGCTGACGACGCTCACGAGTCGCGTCGAGGAGCTCGGGACGCGGCTGGAAAGCCTGAACCGGCAGCTTCGCGGGCCGGGCTCGACTCCCGGCTCTTCGACGTCGGGCGGACCTCGACCGCCGGCGGCCGGGATGTCAGGACCGTCCTCCGGCGCCCCTCCGGGTTCGATGGCCGCCGTGCCTCCGCGGCCGACGACGGGCTCGTTGCAGCCCCAGGACATCTACCAGGCGGCCTATATCGACTTCAGCAAGGGAAGCTACTCGCTCGCGATCGCGGGCTTCCGTGAGTTCCTGCGGCGCTACCCCGACCACGAGCTGGCCGGGAGCGCCCAGTACTGGATCGGCGAAGCGTACCTCTCCCTGGCGCGTGGGTTCGCCGATTCCGGCCAGGGCGACAAGGCGTCAGAGTCGCTCGAGCAGGCCGTGCAGGAGTTCAAGAAGGTCCTCGCGAACTATCCCCGAGCCGACAAGGTCCCGGCGGCCCTCTACAAGGAAGCGCTCGCGCTGATCGACCTCAAGCAGCCCGCGCTCGCCCAGGCGCGGCTCCAGTATCTCGTGGACAATTTCCCTCGGGCCGAGGAGATTTCTCTCGCCCGCGAGCGCCTCGCTTCTCTCAAGACTCGTTGAACCCGCCGGCCGCTCTGGCCGGGGTGGGTCCCCTCCGCGACCACGCTAGCCCACAGGCCTCGAGGCCTGAGTTTCGCTATGCGATTCCGGTAACCCTGACTACACGGGTCGCGGAGGGGACCCACCCCGGCCAGAGCGGCCGGCGGGCGTAGCGGGTTTTTGTTCGAGGAACGAGGACGGTCTTGGGAAGCTGCGGAGCGTGGGGCGGGTGGGTCAGTCGGAGTCGTCGAGGCCGAGGACCCAGACGACGGTCACGTCTTTCTCGTTGGTCGAATAGACCATGACGGTGCCGCGCGGATCTTCCGTGTGAGCCGAGCTCACGATGATGGGAGCATCCGGGGCGAGCGGGCCGGACATCGTCTGCCAGAGCGTCAGCGATACCACGACGGCGGCCGCCAGCGCGCCGCCGAGCGTCAATCGGGGACGCCACCACCACCTCGGGGTTGCGATGGCCGGTGCGTCACGGTGTCGTGCGTCCTCGATACCGCGGACAACACCCGGCCAGAAGCCCGTCCAATCCGGTTCCGCCCGGCTCGCGCTCGGGACCATGGTGCGCTGCAGCAGAGCCCGCATCCGGCGAAGCTTTTCCTCTTCGCCTTGACAGGTGCTGCATCCACTCAGGTGCCGGGCGGTCGACTGTGCGGTTCTCTCATCGAGAGCCTCATCCAGATAAGCGCCGATCCGACGGCGGGTGCGCAGACAGGTCAACACGATCATTGGACGGGCACGCCCCCCATCCGTATTCTCATGACGGCATGATATCCGAACAGCCGTTGACGGTGACCGTGGGCGACGATCTGAGCCTCGAGGCGCGCCTGGCCTTGCCCGCCTCCCCGAAGGCCGGTGTCGTGATCTGCCATCCTCATCCTCTCTACGGCGGCGACATGGACAACCCCGTCGTCGTGCGCGTCCAGGAAGTGTGCGCGGACCTCGACCTCGCCACCTTGCGCTTCAACTTCCGCGGGGTCGGCGGCTCCGGGGGCAGTCGCGGCGGTGGCGTCGGCGAGCTGGAGGACGCGGCGGCGGCCCTCGACGCCCTCGAAAAGGCCATGGGCGGAGGACTGCGCGCGATCGCCGGATATTCGTTCGGCGCGCGGGTCGCCGCGCTCGTGGGCTGCCGCGACGCACGCCTCGGAGGTCTGGTGCTGATCGCGCCGCCCCTCGCGATGTACGACTTCGGGTGCCTCGAGGGCCGGCAGCACCTTCCGACCCTCATGGTGGCAGGCACTGCGGATCCCTATTGCCCGCCCGCCGACTTCGCACGGCTCACCGCGCGCTTTCCGTGGGTCGCCACCGCCGCCATCGACGGGGCAGATCACTTCTTCTTCGGCAAGCTCTACCCGCTCGGCCAGGCGGTCGCCGAGTGGGCACGGCACCTGCCCCGGGAGCGCGAGGTCCGCTAGCTCCGCGGGAGCTGGCGAGGGGTGGCGTTCCCGGCCGACAGGATGATGCGGACGCCTTCCTCGACGGCCAGTCCTGTCGGGAGCACATCGTCGCGCGGGACGAGCACGATGTCGCCCAGATAGAGGTTGTTCGTCGGGATGAACAAGGTCACCATCTCGCGTTTGCCGTCCGGGGTCTCCACCAGGACCTGGCTCGTGATGAAGGCGAAGGCATACTCGCCCTGGCGCGGATGCTCGACGAGCACGACGGCCCCGAACCCGCTGCGCCGCTCGGGCGAGAACGAGTCGATCAGCATCTTGACCGACGGGTAGAGGCGTCGGTAGATCGGCACCCGCAACAGGAGCGTATCGCCCCAGGCGAGTACGCGGCGGCCGACCACGTTCCGGGCAATCGTGCCCATGACCAGGATGATGCCCACCGCGGTCAGGAACCCGAGCCCCGGGATGGGGCGCCCGAGGATCTTCTCGTACATCGGGGCGAAGACGTCGTCGATCCGGCTCCAGAAGATCCAGAGGAGCCACGCGGTCAGGAAGGCGGGAACCGTGACGAAGAAACCCGCGATGAATCGGACCTTGAGCCAGTTCTTGACACCGATCGCCATGAGTTCTTTCAGAGTAGCATCTCGGGCCATCGGCGTCGGAAGAACAGCGCCGCCGTGTTCGAGCGGCAAGGTCGCGACGACGTGAGCGACGCGCTGGGGACTAGGGCGGTGTGATTCGCCCGCCGCCCATTACCCGAAGGAACTCGCCGAGGGACGCAAAGCGCATGAAGGGATTGCCGCGCTTCTCGTCGCCGATCGTCGAGGACGGGCCGCCGTAGTTGTGGCCGGGGAGGAGAATCGTGGACTCGGGCAGCGCGGCGAGGCGTTGGGTGAGCGAGTAGTACATCTCGGATGGGTCGCTGCCCGGCAAATCGGTCCGGCCACACGAGCCGATGAAGAGCGTGTCGCCCGACACGAGCCGGCCGTCGATCAAGAAGCACTGAGAGCCCGGCGTGTGCCCGGGGGTGTGCATGAAGGTCAGCGTCAGCCGGCCGATCGTCAGCGTCGCGTGGTTGTCCACCTTCACGAGGTCGGAGCCGAAGCCTTTGAGGAACTCGCGTTCGGCCTTGTGCACGTAGACCTTCGCCTTCACGCGCTCGAGCAGGTCCTCGACGCCGGGAATGCGTCCCGGCATGCCCCAGGAGTCGAGGCTGCCGCCCACGTGATCCTGGTGGGTGTGCGTGACGAGCGCGCCCGTGATCGTCATGCCCCGGGCCTGCGCGGTGTCGACGATGGTGTCGATCTCCCACGCCGGGTCGACCACCACGCACTCGCGCGACTGCGGATCGCCGATGAGGTAGACGAAATTCTGCATCGGCCCCAGCTCCATCTGCTCGAGGTAGATCGCCTCGTCCGGCACGGCCACCATCCTACCGCAGTGACCCCGACGACGCTAGAATGCCCTCTCGAATGCATGCCCCGTTCGCTCGCCCGGCGTGGTGCGCCGCGCTGGCCCTGACCGCGACCGCGTGCACTTTCCCGGTCGAGGGAACATTCGCGGGCCGAGCCATCGACGCGGACCCGGCGCGGACGATCGTGCTGATCTACAACCACGGCTTCTCGCGGGACACCGCCGGCACCTACAAGCCCATGGTGCCATCGATCTTGCAGCTCGCGGTCGACCGGAACCCCGACGTCGTCCTGTTCTCCCAGGTCCGCAACGCCTCCCGCCTCGAGCGGACGCACCACGGGGACTACATCGAGGCCGCCGTCGAGCGCTTCCGTCGGCGTGACGGGGTCCCGCTGGAGAACATCATCCTGGTGGGGCAGAGCTGCGGCGGCTGGGGCTCGCTGCAGGCGGCCGCCTTCACGTATCCTCGCGTCGGGGGCGTCGTCGCCTTCGCGCCCACCTGCCACGGCCAGCTCCCGCACTCCAGCGAGGTCAAGCGGGCGCGCGAGTCGGAGATCGCGCAGCTCGCCGCACGCGCCCGGTTTCCGGGCGTGATCTTTCTCTACGAGGGCGACTCCTACTATGACCTCGCCGACTGGGCGGGCTTCGAGGCGCGTGCGCGGCGAGCGCCCGACCTCAAGATCGCGCGTCTCGCCCGCGGGCGGGTCCTCGAGGTCTGCGCCCGCTGTGCGCGCGACAGCCACGGCGCCATGTCGGACGCCCGCTTCGGCGCCGCGTTCTTCGCGTCTCACGTGCAGCCACTGATCGACCAGGTGCGCGAGCGCATTCGGGCGCGGGCGGCGCGATCAGGGTAGAATGGCGGGCCGGGCCCCGAGACGATATGACGATCCCGATCCGACCTGGAGCTCCGAGGTGACTGCATGACGACGACGCGGGCGGCGGCGGCCCGACGCGTGACGTACCAGCTCGAGACCCTCTGGGACTACGACTATCTCCCGACCCACGAGGAGCTCGCGACCCTCTACGAGACGGCCAAGAAGAATCAGTGGAACGCCTCCACGGCGATCGACTGGACCCGACCCCTCGGTACCGAGGGGCCCGTGCTCAACGTGCAGATGGCATTTCTGGGGACCGACTTCTTCCCGAAGCTGACGCCGGAAGAGCAGAGAGAGGTCGAGATCCGCGTCTCCGCCTGGCGCCTGTCCCAGTTCCTCCACGGCGAGCAGGGCGCGCTCGTCGTGTGCGGCCAGCTCGTGAACTCGATCCCCGAGCTCGACGCGAAGCTCTACGCCTCGACCCAGGTCGTCGACGAAGGGCGACACGTCGAGGTCTTCGAGCGGTACGTCAAGAAGCTCCACAAGATCTATCCCGTCGACCCGCTCCTCAAATCGCTGCTCGACGAGATCCTGGCGACCAATCTCTGGGAGCTGAAGCTCCTCGGCATGCAGATGATCGTCGAGGGGCTCGCCATCGCCGCCTTCAACGTCATGCGCAAGCAGACCGGAGACCCGACGCTCGGGCAGCTGCTCGACTACGTCCTCCAGGACGAGGGGCGTCACGTGAACTTCGGCTACTTCGCACTGCGGCGATCGATCCCGAACATGGAGCCGGCCAAGCGCGAGTACCTCGAGGACTTCACGTTCAAGGCGTGCGACCACATGTACGCGCGCGACGAGCGGACAGGATTTCAGTCGGTGAAGAACGTCTGGACCGAGATGGGATGGGACGGGGACGCCATCTGGAAGGACACCGTCACCCACTCGCAGACCACGAAGTCGTTCAACAGCTTCCTGTTCCAGGACAACCTGATGCCGCGCCTGCAGCGGCTCGGTCTCATCTCCGAGCGGATCGCCCCGCGCTACCGGGAGCTCGGCCTGCTGGCCTGATCAGCCCCTGAAGTCGTCCGGCACCTTGGGCGACTCGCCGAGCTGCTTGGCGTCCACGGTGTAGATCGCCGGTCCCGCCTTCAGCTTGACCCAGGCGCGCTCACCGTCGCGCTTCCCGACGAGGACGGTGGCGAGCTCGCTCCCGTCCGCCTTCAGCAGCCCGACCTCGAGCGTGGGCGCGTCGAGCCCGTACCTGGCCGGCTCGTCGCCGGTGGGCGCGGCGACCGTCTTCCACTTGAGCGCGCGGAGCGCGTAGAGCAGGTTGTCCACCGTCGCGGTCTTCGCCGCGCCACGACCCCCCTCGACCAGCTTCCAGTCGAACTCACCGCTACGCTCGACCACGATCGTCTGGCCGCCGGCGCGCACCCGCATCCGCTTGATGTCCTTCGGGTCGAGCCCGGGCAGGAGCGTCCGGTCGCGCAGGTCGTCGAGCGATCGGCCGAGCTCCTCGAGCGCCTTGCCGTCGACGAGCACCACCGGGCCCTGTCCGGCCAGCGCCGCGTAGGCGCTCGGCGCGCCGCCACGGCGCTCCGGCGAGGGCGCCAGCAGGAGGATGCGGGGCAACGGCGCCCCTTGCTCGGTGACGCTCACGCGCACGGCGGGCTTCGCGAGATAGCGGGGGATGCCCGACGCGTCGTCGGTGAGGAAAGCCTGGGCGCGGAGCTCGCGCAGCTTGAAGAGCACGGCGCCGGCCTCGACCTGGTCGGCCGGCAGCGCCTCGGGCGCTGTGATCTTCCAGCGCTCGCCCTCGCGCGCGAGCGTGACCGCACCCTTCAGGCTCTCGATCTCGACCCGCGTCACCTTGTCGCGCTCGACGCCGACCACCGTCTTATCGCGGAGGACCGCCACGTTCTTCGGCACGGCCGTCCACGTCTCGTCCGGGATCAGCATGACGGTCGACTCGCCCGGGCGCATCGCATAGACGCCCTTCTTGACCGGGTCCCCGCGCCCGAAGAGGAGCGCCTTCGTCGCGCGGTCCTTCTCCCGCCCGGTGTGGATGGAGAGCCGCACGGGTCGGTCGAGCCCGAACGGCGCGAGCGACGGCGGCGCCTCGGCCACGAACTCCTTGACCCGCGCGGAACGGAGCTTCTCGAGGAAGTCCCGCACCGTGTCGGCGTCCGCCGGCAGTGCCCGGGGCCGAGTCAGCTTCCACCGGCCGTCGGCCTGCTCGACGGCGAGCGTGTCGTCACGCGTGACGATGTCGAGCGCCGTCACGTCCCGCTGGTCGAACTCGAGCACGGTCTTGTCCCGGAAGTCGGCGACCGCCCGCGTCGTGTCTCTCAAGACCGAATCGGGCACGACGAAGACCGCCGGCTTGCCCGCCTCGCGCGCATACACCCAGACGCCGGTCGGACTCTTGGCGCCCAGAGCCAGGCCGAGCTCCTTGCCGTCCTTCAGGCGGAGTGTGACGTCGGCGGCCGGGCGGTCGAGGCCGAAGTCGCCGAGTGCCTGCGGGGCCGAGGCGATCTCACGGTCCATGCGGGCGGTGACGACCGAGGTCACCGTCTCGTCGACCGGTCCGCGGTCGCCGCGCGCCTTCACGGGCGCGAGGATCTGCCAGCCATCGCCCTCGCGCTTGAGCTTGACGACGGAATCGGGTCGCTTGATCTCGACCTCGGCGACATCACCGGGCTCGACCGAGAAGACGCGCCCCTTGCGGCCTTCGGTCTTCTCCCGCTCCGGACCCAGCCGAATCTCGTAGACGTAGTAGAAGGCGCCGAGCCCGAACAGGATGACGGCCAGTACCGCGGTCGTCTGCCAGCGCATGACCGGCCGGTCAGTTCGCCGCGCGGCGGCGGACGACGGCGACGATCCCGCCGACCAGCACGAGCGCCGGCAGGACCACGACGGGCAGGAGGAACACGGCCTGCGCCTGATTCGAGCTCATGAAGACCGGGGTCTGCTTCACGTCTTTGGGGCGGATCGAGATCTGATCTTCCTCCTCGGCCAGCCAGCTCACGGTGTTGAGGAAGAAGTCGCGGTTGCCCTGGATGTTCAGGAACTGATTGGCGGCGATGTTCGACGTGCCGTACACGACGATGCGCGCCTTGTCGACCGTCGCGACCGCCGCGACGGTGAGCGGCCCTTTCAAGTCTTGCGGATCGGGCTGCGCGACACCACGCTGGAGGTCCGCGCGGTTGGTCTCGCCCCAACTCTCCGCGCTGGTGCGCGCGAGCGCCTGGACGTTGACGCCCTTGGGCGGTGTCTTGAGCGCGGTGATCGACCGGGTGAGCGGGAACAGGGTGGTGATCCCGCTCATGTCGCGCGTGATCGGATGGGATTCGTACTGCTGGACGATCGGCACCTCCGGTCCGATCCCGAAGAGGCGCCCGATCGGGTTCTGCTCCACGACGAGGTCGTCGTCGAGCTGGAACCCGTACTTCACGAGATGCTTCTTGAGCCCTTCGTTCTGGAACGGATTCACCATCGCGAACACTTTGCCGCCGCGCCCCAGATACGCATCGAGGGCTTCGAGCTCCGGCGGGAACAGGTCGTTGCGCGGCCCGGCGAGGATGACGACCATCGCGTCGTCCGGCACCTTGCCAGCGCGCGCGAGGACCAGGGGCTTCACGTCGTAGTTGGCCTTCTCCATCGCCGACTTCGCTTCGCTGAACCCCGGCCGATCGCTGTTCCCGAGCTCGTGCTCGCCGTGCCCTTGGACCACATAGACGACGCGCTTGCCCTCACGGGTGACCTTGACGAGGCCGTTCGTCAGCTTCTCCTCTTCGGCGTCGAGCACCTTTTCCGACTTCGTCTTGGTCTCGAGCACGATCGTCCCGTACGATTCGATCCCGTAGCGGCGGGCGAGGCCGGGCTCACGGTCGGGGTCGACGCTCCGCCACGTGAACTTCCCGTTCGAGTAGCGCGCATACTGCTTGAGCAGGTCCTCGGCCACGCGCTTGCCGGGCTGGTCGCTGCGGTAGAAGGCGACCGCGCTCACCTCGGTCTTGAGCCCGCCGAGAAGCTGCACGGTCTGCGGCGAGAGGCTGAACCGCTTGTTCTCGGTGAGGTCCCAGCGGGCACTGTGCCGGAACGACAGCGCCTGGACGACGACGGTCGCGCCCAGCACCAGCGCGACCGCCACCGCGGTGTTCAGGCCGTATCGCATCGCCCGGCGGCCGAAGAGGCCGCGGAAGTCCTCGACCCGCGCGAACAGGGACGCCAGCACGAGCAGCACGCCGGCGGCGACGAGCGTCCAGCGGAACCGCGTCCACTCCGGCCGCAGGAACGGCAGGATCGCCGCCGCCACCAGCACGACGAGGCCGCCGTAGCCGCCCCAGTCGAGAAGCCGCCGGATCATCCTCTCCACCGCCGCGCTTCCAGGGATCGGAGTGTCAGGAACAACGCGAGCACGGTGAAGTTGAGATAGTAGAGGACGTCCTTGGTGTCCAGGACGCCCTTGGCGAAGCTCTCGTTGTGCTCGAGGATCGACAGGAACTGGAGCACCTTGCCCAGCGTTCCGCCCGCGTAGTCCGCGCTCCAGCCGAGGATCCAGAAGATGAGGAGGACCCCGAACGTGGTGATCGAGGCGACGATCTGATTCTCGGTCAGCGACGACGCGAACACGCCGACGGCGATGAACGCCGCGCCCATGAGCAGGAGCCCGAGGTACCCCGTGACCACCGGCCCCCACTCGAGCCGCGCGAAGTACACCACGATTCCGGGGTAGAGCACGGTGAGCCCGATCATGATCGCGTAGAGCGCGAGGGCCGCCAGGTACTTCGCGGCCAGCACGGCGCCGTCTCGCACGGGGTACGTGAGCAGCAGCTCGATCGTGCCCGAGCGCCGCTCCTCGGCGAAGAGCCGCATCGTCACCATGGGCAGGAGCAGCAGCAGGATGACGCTGATGTTCGAGAACAGCGGTCGCATCACGCTGTCGGTGACGTTCAGGTCGCGCCCCATCGACGGGTTCATCGCCGACTGCATGGAGGCGAGCGTGTAGAACGCGAAGATCGAGTAGAAGAAGTAGCCGCCGATCAGCAGGAACATCGTGAACACCACCCACGCCACCGGCGACGTGAAGTAGAGGCGTATCTCCTTCTTGAAGATCGGCCAGATCCTCACGACCGCGTCTCCTCCCTTGCTTCCTCGCCGGCTTCCTCACCCGCGACGACCCGGATGAAGACCTCCTCGAGCGTCATCCCGACCCGCTTGAGCTCCAGCAGGTCCCACCGCTGCTGCGCGGCCAGCTGGAAGATCTCGGCGCGGACGTCACGGCCTCGCGCCGCCTCGACCACGTAGCGGGCGGCGCCGTTCGCGAACGCCTGATCTTGCACGGACAGGACGCCGGGGATCGCGCGGATCCGGTCGCGAACGGCGGGCGGCGGACCGACGATCTCCACTTCGACCCGCGCCGTCGGGAAGAATTGCTCGACCAGCGTGTCGATGGGGCCCTGGGCGACGATCGCGCCCTTGTTGATGATGATCACGGCCCCGCACAGCATCGACACTTCCGGGAGGATGTGCGTCGACAGGATCACGGTGTGCTGGCCGGCGAGCGACTTGATGAGCGACCGGATCTCGGTGATCTGCTTGGGGTCGAGACCGATCGTGGGCTCGTCGAGGATGAGCACCTCCGGATCGCTGATGATCGCCTGCGCCAGACCGACACGCTGGCGGTACCCCTTCGACAGCTTCCCGATCAGGCGGTTCTGGACGTCGGCGACCATGCAGCGGTCCATGACGTCGGCGACGCGCCGGCGCCGCTCCGGCCTGGACACGCCCTTCACCTCGGCCACGAAGTCGAGGTAGGGCGCGACGCGCATGTCCGGATAGAGCGGCACGCTCTCCGGCAGATAGCCGATCCGACGCCGCACCTCCATGGATTCACGGAACACGTCGTGCCCGGCGACCCGCGCGACGCCGCTCGAGGCCGGCATGAAGCAGGCGAGGATCCGCATGGTCGTGGACTTCCCGGCCCCGTTGGGCCCGAGGAACCCCACGATCTGGCCCGGCGCGACGCTGAACGACACGTCGCTGATCGCCGTGACCAGTCCGTAGTGCTTGGTGAGGTGTTCGACTTCGATCATCGAGGCCGGTTACGAAGTATACAACGGCCGGCCGCTCACTTCGACGGAACGACCGGCATGCGCTCCAGGAGCCAGGGCGGCACCGCGACCATGGCGCTGGTCGCCGGATCCAGGCAGGCGTGGAGCGTCGGGCCGGTAGCCACCCCTTCGCCCGCCTCGTTTCGGATCTCGTAGGCGAAGCGGAAGCTGGCGCGCTTGCACTCGCTCACCCAGCAGCGCACCTCCAGCAGGTCGTCGAGCCGAGCCGGCTTGCGGAAGCGCACGAGGGCTTCGACGACCGGGAGGTGGATCCGCTGATCGACGTCGGACATCGCGAGGCCCTGCTGGCGGAGGAACTCGACGCGCCCGACCTCGAAGTACGTGAGGTAGTTCCCGTAGTAGACGACCTTCATGCAGTCCGTGTCCTTGTACCGGACGCGAATCGTCGTGGACGCGATCATCCTACAGGTACTGGCCGTAGCGGATCTTCTCGACGACTCCCCGCACGCCCTTGTAGTTGTCGATCGCGTCCAGCAGGTCTTCGGTCGAGACGGGCGACGCGTCGGCGTGCTCGGCGGAACCGCGTACCTTGACCTCGAGCGCGCGCCGGACGATCACGGAGAGGTCGGCGCCGCTCATGCCGCCCATGACCGGCAAGATCTTGTCGTAGTCGATCTTCTGGAAGAGCGGCCGCCCGGCGTTCTTCTCGGTCCGGCCGCGGATCAGCTCCAGGATCTCCTTCTGGGCGCCGGGATCGGGCAACGCGATCTCGATGAGATGGTCCAGGCGGCCCGGCGCGACGAGGGCGGGGTCGAGCGCGTCGGTGTGGGTAGTCGACGCCACCACGAGGATGCGCGCGGTCGTGCTCATCGCGTCGAGCTTCTCGCACAGGGCGGCGACCAGCCGGGCGCTCGCCTCCCGCGCCTGGGGCGGCGGCAGCAGGTGCTCGAGCGAGAGCGCCTCGGCCTCGTCGAGGAACAGCACCGCCGGTCCCTCGGCCATCGCGATCCGGAGGATCTCCTGGAGCAGGTCCCTCGTGTTCGCGGCGAACTTCGAGGTCAGATTCATCAGCTTCAAGTGGTAGAAGATCGCGTTCGAGGCGGTGGCGAGCGCCTGAGCGAGCTTCGTCTTCCCGGTGCCCGGAGGGCCGTAGAGGAGCACGCCTTTCGGCGGCTCGATGCCCCACTGCCGGTAGAGATCGGGATGGCTCAGGGCCAGGGCGAATCCCTTGAGCACCGTCTTCGCCGGTTGGAGCCCGCCGACGTCGTCGAACGTGACCGTCGACCGGATCTTCGTCTCGACCCGACCGGTGAGATCGCCGTATTTCTCGCCGAGCTTGACGAAGACGTCCTCGAGGCGTCGCTGCAGCGCCCACTCCTGGTCGTTCCGCTCGGGCTCGGCCATCGTCGTCAGATCGACGGTCGCCGCGGCGGCGCGCTGCTCCCGGCTTTGTCGAAGACGCGTTCCTCGACCAGGACCGGCACCTTCGCGCGGATCGCGAGGGCGATCGCGTCCGACGGGCGAGCGTCGAGCTGGAGCTCCGGCCCGCCCGCGTTGAGGTAGACGATCGCATAGAAGATGTCGTCGCGCAGATCGGTGATCACGACGCGCGTGAGTGTCACCTTGAGCCGGCCGAAGAGCGTCAGGAACAGATCGTGGGTGAGGGGCCGGGGCGGCGTCACGCCCTGGAGGGGAACGGCGATCCCGGTCGCCTCGGCCAGCCCGATGGCGAGCGCGACGGAGCGCTTGTCGCGCTTGCCCTGGAGCAGCACCGTCGGCTGCTGCGTGCTCTGATCGACCAGGACCGCGACCACGTCGACCTCCTGAGCGCCCGTCGCCTTCGGCGGCGCGACCTCCGGCCGATCCGGAGCCAGGACGGCCGGGTCGGGCAGGCCGAGCACTGCAAGCATCGACAGCGCGATCACGCCGATACGGACGCTCGTGTTCATGCCGACTCCTGTCCCCGAAACGGTGGGGCCAGTATAGCGCCGCCGGTCAGGGGGCGCGACGATCGGTCAGCGACATGCTGAGCGCGGCGCCGAGCAGCAGCAGCGACGCCAGCATGGTCCACATGAACGCGTAGCCGATGGCGTGCGTGATGTAGCCGAACGCGAACGAGCCCACCGTCTGTCCCACCAGGAAGACCGCACTGAACATGGCGACGATCACTCCGCGCCGCGTCTCCGGCGCGTGGTCGGTCACCAGCGCGGCCAGGCCCGGGTAGAGCAGGCCGTGAGCGCTGCCCGACATCAACCCGGCCACGAAGAGCACCGGGACGACCGGGGTGAGGCTCGTCCGGCTGACGAGGAAGCCCAACAGGGCCAGCAGCGCGGTCGCTCCGGTCTGCACGAACATCGACGGCACGATCACCGCGCGCCGGCCGTGCGTGTCGATCAGACGGCCGCCGAAGACCCGCACGCCGATCGCGGCGACGGCGAAGGCGGTGTAGAAGAGCGCGAGCGTCTCCACGCCGAGGCTGTCGGCGAAAGTCGGCAAAAAGACGAAGATCGTGCCGGCGCCGAGACCGAAGAACAGCGTCACCGCCATGTGGCGATGGCGGAGCTCGTCGAGTCCGCCACGCTCCCATAACGAGCCGGCCACCGGCAGCGGGCTGCCCGGGCGCCCACGCGGCAAGCTCCAGACATATCCGGCCGCCACGACCGCCATGGTGGTTGCCAGAAAGAAGAGCGGGCGAAACCCCATCCGGCGGACCATCCTCTCCCCGATCAGGGGCGCGACAGCGGTCGCCACGAGCCCCGCGACGCCATAGATGCCGAGGGCCCAGCCCCGGCGCGCCGGCGGCGTGCGGTCGAGGACGTACGAGTAGTTCGCCACGAAGAAAGCGGAGAAGCCGACGCCCTGGAGCCCGCGCACGAAGGCGAGCATCGGAATCGACGGCGCGGCGGTCGCCAGGAGCGCCGCCACGGTGACGAGGCCGGCGCCCACGAGCATGAAGGGGCGGCGCCCGAACGCGTCGACCAACGGGCCGACGAGCGGCTGGCAGAGGATGCCAACCGCGTTGTACACGCCCATGACGACGCCGATTTCGATTTCCGTCCCGCCGATTCCCTCGATGTAGAGCGGAAGGAGGATGAAGCAATTGAGGCTGAAGAAGAAAAAGAAGTTGGTGATCGTCGCCCGGACGAATGCCTTGTCGGCTAAAATGGGCGGCGACACGCGGAAATTATCGCATGACCACGATCGACGCCACGCTTCGCCATGCCCTCGAAGTGAGTGGTCACGATCTGATCCTGACGCTCGATCCCGCGCTCCAGGGTCTCCCCGAGACCGCCCACGGCGGCTCGGTGCTCGCCGTGTTCGACGCGCTCGCGGACGCGCCGGCGCCGCGTGAGGTGTCCGGCATCTACCGCCGACGCGTCCCGCTCGGCACGCCCCTCACGCTCCAGCGGCGCCGCGCCGACTCGACGCACACGTTTGTCCTGTCCGATCCCTCCTCAAATGTTCTCGTCGATGGTCGTGTCGCGCCGCTGGCAGCGGATGCAAACGACGCCGCGCCCAGTCGGGCGGGTGGGGGTGGGGCGGCCCCTCGTCGACCCGTGTTGTCAGGGTTGACCCGACGCGAAGCAGCAGAATCGGTCTCGCGGGCTGTGGCTAGCGTGGTCGACGAGGGGCCGCCCCACCCCCACCCGCCCGACGAAGACGACGACGCGCGCCCGTATCTGCTGCCGATCTCGCGCGCGTGCTTTGCGTGCGGAACGGACAACGAGCTAGGGCTCCGCGTTCAGCTCGAGTTCGACGCCAAGGTGGTTCGAGGGACGTGGCAGCCACGCACGTCCTTTCGGAGGGCCGACGGCTCGCTCGCGCCGGCGGCGCTCACGACGCTGCTCGACGAGGCCGCGTTCTGGCTCGGCGCCCTCGCCACCGGCGAATCGGGTATGACGACCGAGCTCCGCGTCTCACTCCATCGACCCGCCCCGTTCGGCGCGCGCGTCACCGTCACCGGCGCCCGCGCGGCCGTGCGCCCGCGCGGCGACGATCCGCGCTACCGGGAGACCGACGTGGTGGCGCTCGCCGACGGCGCCGTCGTAGCGACGGCGCGGATCACGTTCGTGGTCGTGCGGGGCGCCGCGCGCCGCCT
>Ga0066710_100000314_pt1 | contig 27373 bp, 28 predicted proteins | sample GraSoiAngelo_159_FD_79666 | JGI IMG/M metagenome (GOLD analysis project Ga0066710, IMG submission 79666) | Grasslands soil microbial communities from the Angelo Coastal Reserve, California, USA - 14_1009_16_40cm | ecosystem: Environmental > Terrestrial > Soil > Grasslands | place: USA... | reverse complement strand
TGGGCAGCGGTGGGCCTGCGCATGTAGTCGTCGAGCGTCTCGTCCTCCTACGTCACCGGGTGCAGGGACAGGCTCTCGAGCAGGTAGGGCTTGCGGTCCTCCTCGTCCTTCTGGTCCGCCTGCGCCTGGATCTCCCTCATCCTTTCCTCGAGAGAGACTCGCAGCTCGTGCTTGAGGGTCACCTCGCGGTAGAGCGCCTCCAGCACACCCGGCAGGTCGCCGTCCAGGGACAGCTCGTAGCCCGAGGTCAGCCGCACCCTACGCATCGTCCTTCCCCTTGGCCTTGCCCGCGGAGAACGCGGCCACCGCCGCCGCCTCCTCGCGGTGGATCTCCATGATCTTGTGCACGCCGGTCATGGACAGCATCGTCTCCACGCGGGGCTGGAGGCCGGAGAGCTTCAGCAAGCCGCCTCGGTCCTGGAGCAGCCTCCGCACGTCCATCAAGCAGCCAATCGAGGCGCTGTCGATGTAGCCCACCGCGGCGAGGTCGATCACGACCTTCCGCGCGCCGTCCTCGACGAGCTGGCGGACCTCGGCGAAGAAGGGGGCCAGGTTCGGGTAGGTGAGCTTCGGCTCCTTGACCCGCACGATCTTGACGTCGCCGCTCTCGTCCACCATCAGCTGCATCGGTTCACCTCCGGGCCTGGAGCCGCGCCGGCCCCGCGCGCCCCCGGCTCCGGGCGGGCTGCTGGGCGCGCAGCAGCAGCCGTGACAATTCTTCCCGGCCGCGGTTGATGCGGCTCTTCACCGTGCCTTCGGGCAGGTGGAGCTGATCCGCCATCTCCTGGTAGCTGAGACCCTGCAGGTCACGCAGCACGACCGCTTCCCGGAGCTTGGCCGGCAGCGATTCGAGGCCCCGGCGCAGGAAGCTGCGCCGGTCGCGATCCTCCAGGGCGCGGTGGGGATTGCTGCCCGCCGACGCGGGAGCGAGGTCGAAGGCGACCAGGTCTTCGACGAGCACCTCCCGCTCCCTCTTGCTGGCCCGATAGTGGTCTATGCAATAGTTGCGGGCCACGCTGCTGAGCCAGGTGGAGAAGTCGGCGTCCTGGTTGAACTTGTCCAGGCTACGGAACACCTTGATGAAGATATCCTGGGTCAGGTCCTCCGCCTCGTCGTGCTTCCCCGTGAACTTGTAGGAGATGTGGAAGATCTTGCGCTGGTAGCGCATGACGATCTCGTCCCAGGCCGTGTTGTCCTTCCGCAGGCACCGTTCGATCAGCTCGGCGTCGGAAGGAGAGTGACGGGCGTCGTCCATTTGTCACGCGGCGAGCTTCGATCTTAGAAGGTCGACGGGAGCGAATCAAACCCCCCGCGCGCTAGGGCAGCTCGGGGCGGCCGGCCGCCGTCCAGGCCGTGTACCAGTAGCTCCCGACGTCGCCGGCGGCCTGGCTGAGGCGATCGCGCAGGATCCGGCCGGCGCGCTGCTCGAACATCTCGTAGTACAGCTCGGTGTAGCCCCCCTGGCCGCGGTGGGCGAGGTCTTCCTGGTAGAGGAGGTTGTCGAGCCAGACGTAGGTGTCGTTGATCATGGCGAACAGGTAGGACCTGGGATCGTCGAGGTAGTGCGCGGCGTCGGGGTCCAGCTTCAGCCGGTTCTGCATCGCCTCCGGCAGCCGGATCGTGAAGCGAGCCCACAGCCCGTGCTGCCCGGTCTTCTGGCCGTCGGCGTTGTCGGTGAGGGCCAGGGGATTGTGCAGGTCGGCCACGAGGCCGGCCAGCTGGTCCGACTCGGCGAGGATGCGGTTCTTGTCCCTGGCCTTGAACGCCTCGACGAGGCGTTCGTAGCTCTGCTCGATGAGCCACGGCAGGCGGCCGACCTTCTCCCCGATCTCTGCGTAGTGGGCCTTCATCTCCGCCTCGGTATGGGGCGCGTCCGCGAAGGGGAAGGGCACGAGCCGGTCCACCGCGAAGCGGCGGTCGAGGCCTTCCTCCGGGATCACGGCCTCCGGAGAGAGCGAAGGCAGCTCCAGCCGGTGGTTCTTGTAGAAGGGCTTCAGCCCCTTGGGCAGGGTATCGATGGCGTGGCTGTTGACGGCCTGGTGGGCCACCGGCCCCCAGGCGGTGGCCTGCCCGCCGACGAGGACGGCGGCGGCGGCAAAGGCGGCCATGCGGGTGGGCTTCCGGAGCTGGGACATGGGGGATGGTTCCTCTCTTCTATGCGACGCGGGCCGCGGTCAGCACCCTCACCTCGGCCGCTCCCGCCGCGGAGAGCACGCGGGCGCAGGCCATGACGGTGGCGCCGGTGGTGAAGACGTCGTCCACGAGCACGGCCACCCGTCCCGCGATGCGGCCCCGCCCGCGCGCGGCGAAGGCCCCGGCGACGTTGGCTCGGCGGGCGGCCCCCGACAGCCCGGTCTGGGCAGCGGTGTCCTTCCGGCGCACGAGGACCCCGGCGACCGCCAGGCCCGTCCGGCGCGCCAGCTCCTCGGCCAGGAGCTCGGCCTGGTTGAACCCACGCTCCCTCCGCCGACGAGGGTGGAGTGGCACCGGCACCAGGACCGCTCCCGGAGTCAAGATCCGGCGCACCTCGTCGCGGCCCAGCATCACCTCGGCCAGGCGCGTGGCGACCCGCCGCCGGCCGCGGAACTTCAGCTCGTGGAGGAGGCTGCGCAGCGAGCCGGTGAACGGCCCGAGGCTGGCCCCGGCGCGGAACGGCGTGAGACCCCGGCGGCACCTCCCGCAGGTTCCGCCCGCCGCCTCGGCCAGGGACAGCCCGCAGCCGCAGGCGGGACCACGGTGCACGGGCAGGCTCGCCCAGCACCCTCCACAGAGTGGCCCCCGGCTCGGGTGGGCGAGCGGAGCGGCACAGGCCGGGCAGCGGGACGGGAAGACGACGGCGAGCACCGGCTCGAGCAGCCCTACGCGAGCCATGACGGCGAAGGCTACCGCCCGCCCCGGGCGCCTGACCGCCGGGGCGTTCACAGCAGGCCCTGCTCCTGCTTCTCCTGGCAAGAGATGCACCGCTTGGCCCACGGCACCGCCTCCAGGCGCTTGCGGTCCATCTCGTCCTCGCACACGACGCAGTAGCCGAAGCGGTGGTCGTCGATGCGCCCGAGCGCCTCGTCCACCAGCTGGAGCAGGTCGCGCTCCGAGTTCGACAGGCTGAAGAGGAATTCCTTGGTGTAGGAGTTCGACGCCTTGTCCGCGATGTCCTGGGCGCCCTCCTCGTCGGCCTCCTTGCCATAGGTCTTGTTCTTCTCGTAGGCTTCCAGGATCTCCTTCTTCTTCTGGACCAGCTTCTCCCGGAAGAGCTTCAGCTTCTTGTTTTCCATGTTCTCCCCGCCGTGCCCTCTCTCACTCGCTCGGAATTGAATCCCCCGCTGGCTCCTCGCCCTCGCCTGCTCCGCACTCCGCCTCCCCGGCTCATGGGATGCCGAAACGCCGGCGCTTTTCCCAAAGCGCCTTGCGGCTGATGCCCAGGACGGCCGCCGCCTTGGTCTGGCTGCCCGAGACCTGCTCGAGCACGTAGCGGATGTAGGCCGCTTCCACCTCCCGCAAGGAGGGACGCTGCTCGCGTCCGGCCCACAGCGTGGCGGGCTGCTCCCGGACCTGGGGCGGCAGCGCCGCCGGCTCCACCAGCTCGCCCGGGCTGTAGAGGGCCGAGCGCTCCACCGCTCCCCGCAGCTCGCGCACGTTGCCGGGCCAGGGGTAGCCCTTGAGGGCCGCCATCGCCTCCTCCGCGAAGCCGCGGGCCTGCGTCGCGCGCCGCTCGCGCTCCCGGGCCAGGAACGCCTCGGCCAACGGACGGATGTCCTGGGGACGCTCCCGCAGGGGCGGCAGCGTGAGGGGGACCACGCTCAGCCGGTGGTAGAGGTCGTCGCGGAACGTCCCCGCCCCGACGGCCTTGCGCAGGTCGATTCGCGCCGCGGAGACGAAGCGGACGTCGATCTCGAAGGTCCGCGTCCCGCCCAGCCGCTCGAAGCGCTTCTCCTCCACCACCCGCAGGAGCTTCGCCTGCAGCGCCAGGCTCAAGTCCTCGATCTGGTCGAAGAAGAGCGTGCCCCCCGCGGCCAGCTCGATCTTGCCGGCCTTGGCCTGCCGGGCATCGGTGAAGGCGCCCCGCTCGTGCCCGAACAGCTCCGACTCCAGCAAGTCCTCCGGGATGGAGGGACAGTGGACCTTGATGAAGGGGCCATCCCGGCGGGGGCCCTTGTAGTGGAGCCAGTGGGCGAGCAGGTCCTTGCCGGTGCCGCTCTCTCCCTGGATGAGGACGGGGCTCTTGGCCTCCGCCAGCCGGGCCGCCACCTGCAGCAGCTCGCGCATGGCTGGAGACTCGGCGATGACCCCCGAGAGCGCCTCGTGCGCCACCGCGCTCATCCGGCCACCTCCCGCCTCTCCGCGCCGCCCCACAGCCGCTCCAGGTCGTAGAAGCTGCGCGTGCGCGGGGTGAACACGTGGACGACGAAGTCCGCGTAGTCGAGCAGGATCCACTCCTGCCGCGGATAGCCCTCCACGTGGTTCGGCCGCAGCCCGGCCTCCCGCAGCGCTTCCCGCACCGCGTCGGCGATGGCCAGGATCTGCTTCTGGTTGGCGCCGGAAGCGAGGACGAAATAGTCGGTGAAGGCCACCGCCTTGCGCAGGTCGAGGATGACCACGTCGCTCGCCTTCTTGCCGAGGGCGGCCCGGGCCGCGCGCTCCACCGCGGCGGACGACTTCAACGGTAGAGCCCCCGCTTCAGGATGTAGTCGGCCACCGCGTCCGGCACCAGGTAGCGGATGCTGCGGCCCTCCTTCACCCGCCGGCGGATGTCGGTCGCGGAGACGGCCAGGCCGGGTCCCGTCACCCGGACCCCTCCGGCCACCGCCGCCGACCCACCGACTTGCCCGCGGCCGTCCTCGGGACGGCCCACGACCGCCACCGTGCACATGTCCAGCAGCCGATCGTGGTCCTTCCACGTCTCCAGCTCCGGGAACGTGTCGCTGCCGACGACGAGCACCACGTCGTCGGCGGGCCGCTCCCGACGCAGCGCGGCCAGCGTGTCCACCGTGTAGCTCGGCCCGTCGCGCCGAAGCTCCAGGTCGTCGGCCACGAAGCGCGGATGCATGGCGGTGGCCAGGGCGACCATGGCGAAGCGGTCCCGCGCCGAGCTGGACGGGGCCGGCCGATGAGGCGGGACCTGGGCCGGGAAGAAGCGCACCTCGTCGAGGCCCAGCTCTTCGCGGGCGTTCTCGGCCGCGCGCAGATGGCCGAGGTGGATGGGGTCGAAAGTGCCGCCCATGATCCCGACCTTCACGGATGACCGTCCTTGCCTGGCCCGAGATGAATGCGCGCTCCCTCGTCGAGCGGCGCCCGGGCGTTCCCCCCCGGGCCCGCCGTTCCCCCCTCCCGCACCAGCCGGGCCAGCGCCCGCTTCAGCTCGGCCAGGCCCTCGCCGCTGACCGCCGAGACGGGCCATACCTCGAGGCCCGACCGCCGCGCCTCCGCCTCCAGGCCGGGGAGGGGGTCGGGGGACGCCACCGCGTCGCGCTTGGTCGCCGCCACGATCTGGGGCCGCTCGAGCAGGGCCGGGTCCCACTGCCGCAGCTCTTCCCGCACGACGCGGAGGTCGGCTCCGGCGTCCCGCCCACTGGTACCCGAAGCGTCCACCACATGGACGAGCGCCCGCGTGCGCGTGACGTGACGAAGGAATTGCAAGCCGAGACCTGCCCCGCGATGGGCGCCCTCGATGATGCCGGGGACGTCGGCGAGGACGAAGCCGTCGCCCTCCGACTCCACCATCCCCAGCACCGGGGACAGTGTCGTGAACGGGTAGTCGCCGATCCGGGGCCGGGCGGCCGACAGCCGGGAGAGAAGGGTCGACTTGCCGGCATTGGGGAAGCCGAGCAGGCCCGCGTCAGCGATCAGGCGCAGGTCGAGGCGCAGCCATCGCTCCTCGCCCGGCTCGCCGGGCTCGGCTTCGCGCGGCGCGCGGTTCCGGTTGGAGAGGAAGGCCCGATTGCCCTTGCCGCCCCGCCCGCCGCGGGCCAGCAGGAGCCGCTGGCCCTCGCTCAGGACCTCCCCCAGGACGTCCCCCGTGGCCTCGTCGGCGGCGACCGTTCCGGGAGGCACGCTCACGAGCAGGTCGGCTCCCCGGGCCCCTGTCCGGTTGCCCGGCCCCCCGTGCTCGCCCCGTTCGGCGCGGTACTCGGTGTGGTAGCGGAGGGGAAGAAGGGTGTTCTGGTGGGAGACGGCGAGCAGGAACACGCTGCCGCCCTCGCCGCCGTGGCCGCCGTCGGGTCCGCCGCGCGGGACGTAGGGCTCCCGGCGGAAGCTCACGCAGCCGCGGCCGCCATCGCCCCCCTTGACGAAGATCTTGACCCGATCGACGAACATCGCTGGACTGCTTCTCTGAGGCCCCCCGCCGCGACAGCGGTGGCCGCCGGCCTCCGCTACGTCGCCGCGGGGACCACGCTCACGCGCAGGCCGCGGGAGCCGTGATCCTCGAAGCGCACGAGGCCGTCGGCGCGGGCGAAGAGGGTGTGGTCCTTGCCCACCCCCACGTTCTTTCCCGCCTTCCATTTGGTGCCATGCTGGCGCACGAGGATCGTTCCCCCCTTGACGAGCTCGCCCCCGAAGCGCTTGACGCCGAGGCGCTGCGCGTTGCTGTCCCGCCCGTTCCGGCTCGATCCCTGTCCCTTCTTGTGCGCCATGCATCAACCTCGTGAAAAACATTGGAGCGGCGACCGGGGAGCACCCGGAGCCGCTCGGACCGTCGCTTCTGCTGGCGTCTCGCCTAGAGCTCGATGGCGTCGATCCTCAACGCGGTGTAGGACTGCCGGTGCCCTCTCGTGCGCCGGTAGTGCTTCCGCTTCTTGTACTTGAAGACGCGGACCTTGCGCTCACGGCCTTCGCCGATCACGGTCCCCACGACCGACGCTTTGTCGAGGAGCGGTGAGCCGACCCTCGCCTTCCCTTCCTCCCCCCCGGCGACGAGCAGGACCTCGCCGAGCGTGACCTTCTCTCCGACGGGCGCGGTGAGCCGCTCCACGTAGATCGTGTCGCCTTTCTCCACCCGGTACTGCTTGCCGCCCGCCCTGACGATCGCGTACACCTCAGCCTCCCTCGGCCGACTCCACCAGAACACAAAACAGTAGCACGCGTCCGGGGGCGCCGTCAATCACGACCCAGGGACGGCTTTAACCCATGAGACGCAGAGGCCGCAGAGGGTCGCAGCCACAAGACGACAAGTCAGGAGCTCGTGGCAGCGGAGCGCGGGATTCACTCCCGCGCGGAGCGATTTGGGGGGGAGGACGTATGTCCGCGGGGGGGTGCCGTCACGCCATCACCCCCCCGATATTCACTAAAAATCGAAGCCGACCCAGAAGTCGAAGCGGGTGGGAGACGAGACCTTCAGGTCGGTCAGCTTCGACCAGTCGAAGTGGAGGGGATAGCCGAGGAAGAAGAACTGGAGGCCGAAGCCGTAGGAGGCCCGGCCGTCGATCAGGTGGAACCCGCTCACCGGCTCGCCGAAGAGCTGGTCGTTGACGTAGGAGATGCCCGGCTCGCTCGTGCCGAACTTGTAGTTCTCCCCCTTGAAATGCGCGCCGCCGATCCCGGCGTAGAGCGTCCCCCGCACCGGCCCCAGGATCCCGATGGGCGTCTTCATGAGGTCGATGAGGGGGATCCGCAGCTCGGCGTTGGCGAAGAAGCCCTGGTTGCCGACGAGCGACAGGTAGGGGTAGCCCCGCAGCTCCATGTTCCCGCCGAAGTAGAAGTAGTCCGGGTTGCTCCCCGTGGAATAGAAGCCGCGCAGGCGGGTCGCGAAGACGGCGCTCTGGCCGAGCCGGATGTACTTCCGGACGTCGCCCTCGACGGTCCGGCGCGAGAGCGTGCTCCCGATGCGGGGCGCGACGGTGAAGCCCAGCGAGAAGGTATGGCCGGCCAGGGGCCCGAACTCCCGGAAGCGGGTCGTCTCCCCGACGAGCGCCACCGTGAAGGGGGCGATGCTCCCGTTGTTCAGGAAGACCTGCTGGCCGAGGGCGGCCGCCTGCTGCCGGACTGCTTCCTCGGCGAAGGGGTTCGTGAATCCCTCGCGGACGCGCAGGAACCCTCCCGACAGCTCCAGCCGCCGGAACTTGTCGAAGGGATACTGGGCGAGGCCGAGCGCCCCCGAGAAGCGCTGGGTGGCGAAGGCCCCCTCGCGGCCGAAGCCCTGCTGGAGGCCGTAGGGGTCGGCGAAGAAGAAGCGGGTGTCGTCGAAGCCGGTGAAGCCCCAGTGGAGGCGGCGGGAGAGGTTGATATAGGTCCCCTCGTAGCTGCGGAACTCCCGCAGCGACATGGCGGTGAAGAGGAAGTTGTGGTCCCCGAGCACGTCGGAGAGGGCGACCTGGCTGCCGCCGAAGAAGTCGCCGCCCGAGGTCACGCCCACGTTCAGGGGCGGCCGGCCCTCCAGGAACAGCTTCTCGAACGTGTGCTTCTTGCGTTTGTTCTGCGGGATCACCTGGTGCACGACGTCGGGCTGGAAGTCCACGATCGACTCGTCGGAGGCGACCTCCACCTCCTGGTCGACCTCCTTGAGCGCCTCGGTGGGCTCGACCGTCTGCAGCCGGAACTCGCCCTTGAAGTAGCTGATGAAGGCGACCTTCTCCGTCCCCTTGCTGCGCAGCACCGCGGGGGCCATGTTCCCGCCGAGCGCGTCGGTGAACTGCTTCACGACCCCGGTGCGGAGGTCGAGGCTGCGCAGGTTGTAGATGTCGTCGTCCTCGGTGGACGAGTAGTAGATGAGGCGGCCGTCCGGGGAGAAGGTGGGGGCGTTGTCGTCGAAGGTGCCGAAGGTGAGCTGCGTCTTCTTGGCCGGGTTGTCGAGGCCGAAGACGTAGATCTTGTCGTGGCCGCTGATGCGCCGGGTATAGGCGACGGTCTTGCCGTCGGGCGAGATCTGGGGATCGGAGTCGTAGAAGGCGTCCTGGGTCAGGTTCTTGTGCTCTCCGCTCTCCAGGTCCAGGAGGTAGATGTCGGAGACGCCGTCCTTGATGGCGGAGAGGAGGGCGTGACGCCCGTCGGGGAGCAGGCAGGGAGCCTGGGCCTGGTCCAGGTCCAGGGGCACGCTGCGCACGATCTTCCCGGTCAGGGGCGAGACGAGGAAGAGGCTCCGGCGCTTGCCCTTGCGGGCGAAGAACGCGACCACGTCGCCCTTGGGGTCGAAGCTGATGGTGCGGCCGACCACGAAGTCGTCATTGAAGGTGATGTTCTCGAACTTCTCGGTGAACCCCTTGGTGAGGTTCTCGAGCACCGCACCGTCCTTGGCCGAGAGCAGGATGAGGTCCGCCTCGCCCTCGGCCCGGTTGCCGGTGATGGCGGCCACCACCTCGCCCGAGGGGCTGGGGCTGAAGGCGAAGACCTGCGTGTAGCGGGTCTTCTCGGAGTCCGGCGCGAGGTCCTTGCCGTAGTCGCTCGGCCGCTGCTTGTCCCGGAAGGGCTTGAAGCGCTCCTTCAGCCACTTGTCGTAGGCCTCGTCGAACTCCTCGGGCTTGATCCGGAACGCCTGCTCGTAGATGTCCTCCATCCCGCCGCCCACGATGTTCTTGCGGAACGTGTAGAGGAACTGCCGGATTCCTTCCTTGCCGTAGCGGGCGGCGATGTACTCGAAGGCGGCATGGCCGAGGTTGTAGACGAGGCGCGGGTTGCTGATCCCCTCGTAATCGTCGAAGCGGGACAGCTTGGGGATCTGGTCGGTGATGGCCGCGTCGCGGATCGACATGAGGTCGAGGGCGTCCCACAGGCCGCGCTCGTAGTCGGCCAGGCCCTCGTCCACCCACAGCGGCACCTGGCGGTGGACGAAGTTGCGGGGGATGAGGTCGAACTCGAAGACGTGGGTCAGCTCGTGGGTGATGAGGCCCTGCAGGCGGTCGGGCGGCTCGTCGATGGGAACCACCATCCGGTCCCGCGACGGCTCGGTGAAGGCGGCCACCCCTTCGGGCACGAAGCCCCCGAACAGGTTCGTCTGCTCGAACTCGGAGTGCGTCTTGTAGAGGATGATCGGGATCGGAAAGTTGATCTCGTGCTTGAGGTCGGAGGAGACCTTCTGGTAGCCGCTCTCCGCGTAGGAGACCACCCGCGCGAGGTGCTGCTCGAACTCCGGATAGTAGTAGACCTCGAAGTGGGGGCTCTTGTAGACCCGCCACGCGAAGTTGTCGTAGTTGACCTTGTTCTTCCCGTAATACGGGATGAACTGCGCGCGGGCGGGGACGGCGCCGAGGGCGATCAGCACCAGGGCGGCCGGCAGGCCGGCGATCCGGAGGCGGGTGGACATGGAGTTACCTACTTGAGCAGGACTCGGGTGCCCCGGATCTTCTGGGGCGAGATCACCCCGAGGAAGTTCGGGAGGAGCCGGTCCATGAGCTCGAAATACGAGGAGAGGGGCGACACCTTCTGGTCCTCGCCGTAGAGGACTTCCTCGGTGAACTTCTCCTTGTGGAGGGTGGCTCCGGTGCGGCCGTCGACGAAATAGAACTCGGCGTTCAGGCTGAAACCCTTGCGCTCCAGGTAGCGGTTGCCCCGCACGAGGCGCGGCCGGTTGAACTGGTCGCGGACCACGCGCTCCTCGGACTGGAAGCCGGAGCGGTTCTGGGCGTCGAAGCCCACCCGCCCGGTGACGATGAGTGGGTTCTGGTACTCCTCGCCCACCTTGCGCCAGAACTCGCCGTCCTGCAGCACCCGGTCCGCCTCCAGGCGGTACTGCTCCCGCTCCTGCTTGGTGTACTTGCCCCCTTCGCCGAGCTTCTCGAGCGACTTCTCGAGCGCGTCGTTGAGGGGCGGGCGGTCGGGCTCGAGGACCTGCAGCTTGGTGTTGGAGCGGAGCTGGTTCTGGAGCAGGCGGGTCGTCTCGGGCGCCAGCTCGACGTCGGTGTCGCTGAGGTCGGTGACGAAGCCGGCCACGAGCACGCGCCGGAAAGCGCTGACGTCGATCTTGGACTGGAGCGGGGTCTCGACCGGGATCTCCACGAACGTTGCGCAGGCGGCCAGGCTGGCCCCGGCCAGCGAGAGGAGCAGCAGCCCGGCCGGCCTACGGCTTCTTCTTGGCCTTGCGGTTGCGCTTGTCATCGGCTTCACGGAACAGATCGTAGTTCTGCTGGATGTAGAGGTTTCCCGGCTTGAGCTTGAGCGCCTTCTCGTAGGCGGCCCGCGCGTCCCCGAACGCGCCCTGCTGCTCCAGGGCGATGGCGAGGTTGTTGAGCGCCTCGGCATTGCCGGGATCGAGGGAGACCGCCTTCTCGAACCGGAACCGGGCTTCGCTCCAGAGGCCCTTGCGGGCGACCTCGATGCCGAACGCGATCTCCTGCCCGCTGGTCGTGGAAGCGCTTCCGGGGGCGAACGCGAAGACGAGCGTCAGGAAGGGGGCCGCCAGCATGGGCATCTCCCCGGGGGGAGCAGACCTGGAATCTTAAGCGTCGGGCGAGTCGAAAAGCAAGGCCGATGCCAACCCATGCGGCCCGCGGAGGGGCCGGGGACAAGCGAACGCCGCCGCAGCTGTCCAGGACCAGGGACACCGCTGTGTCCGCGCGCGGACAGCCGGCCGGACCCGGAGCGGAGCCGGCGCTGCCTAGAATGTCCGCCCCTCGGGACTCCGAGGGATTGGAGAGGAGGTGCGCATGACCGGGCCGGATTCGACCCTCGACCTGTTGACGCTGAGCCTGCTGCCCGACGTCGGGCCGCGCACGGTCGCGGAGCTGCATGCCCGGGCGCCGCTGCGAGCGGTCCTGTCCCGCCCGGGCGACCACGGCGACCTGCTCGGCGCCGAAGCGCGCGAGCAGTTGCGGAGCGGAGACGCCGGGCGCCGGGCGGAGGCGGAGCTGGCGCGGGCGAGCCAGACGGGCGTTCGCATCGTCGGCTTCGGCGAAGACGACTACCCCGAGCTGCTGAGGCACATCTACGACCCGCCGCCGGTGCTCTACGTCCACGGCCTCGTCCAGGCCGAGGAGGGACAGCGCGGCGTGGCCGTGGTGGGGGCCCGGAAGGCGACCGCCGCCGGTTGCGCCTTGACCCGGCACCTCGCGCGCGAGCTTGCCGCGGCCGGCGTGCTCATCGTGTCCGGCCTCGCGCGCGGCATCGATGGGGAGGCCCACCGCGGGGCGATCGAGGGCGGCGGCCGGACGGTGGCGGTGCTCGGCTCCGGCCTCGACCGGATCTACCCGCCGGAGAACGCGCGGCTGGCGGCCCAGGTCGCGTGTTCGGGCGCGGTCGTGTCCGAGTTCTCCTTCGGCACCGGGCCCCATCCCGGCAACTTCCCCCGCCGGAACCGTGTGATCGCGGGATGGGTGCGGGGCGTCGTGGTGGTGGAAGCGGCGGCGAAGAGCGGGGCCCTGGTCACCGCCCGCTGCGCGCTCGACGAGGGCCGGGAGGTGATGGCGGTCCCGGGCCACCCCAGCCAGCCGAGCGCCGAGGGCACCAATGCGCTCCTGCGCGACGGGGCCGCGCTCGTGCGCGGTGCGGCCGACGTCGCCGCCGAGCTGGGCCTGGTGATGCCCGTCACCGAGGCGGCGGCCGGCGGGGCGGACGATCTGCTCGCGGCGCTGCGTCCGGACGTCCCGGCGGGGCTCGACGAGCTCCAGGCGCGGAGCGGCCGGAGCGCCGCGGAGGTGCTTGCGCGCCTGGCCGAGCTGGAGCTGGAGGCCCGCGTCCGGCGGCTGCCGGGAGCCCTCTTCGTCCGGCGGTAGGTGACAAGTCGGGTAAAGTAGTCGGGGGAGGTATCGTCGTAGTGGCAAAGAACCTCGTGATCGTCGAGTCGCCGGCGAAGGCCAAGACGATCAACAAGTATCTGGGCCGGGACTTCCAGGTGAAGGCCTCCATGGGCCATGTCCGGGACCTGCCCAAGAAGACGCTCGGCGTCGACGTCAAGAAGGGCTTCCAGGCCGAGTACGAAGTCCTGCCCACGCGCAAGAAGGTGGTCGAGGAGCTGAAGTCGGCGGCGGGGGACGCGGCCGCCATCTACCTGGCCGCCGACCCCGACCGCGAAGGTGAAGCGATCTGCTGGCACCTGGCCGAGGTGCTCGGCTCGCGCGCGCGCAGGAAGGTGCGTCGGGTGGTCTTCAACGAGATCACCAAGCGGGCCATCGAGCAGGCCTTCGACAACCCGGGCGACCTCGACGAGCGGAAGGTGGACGCCCAGCAGGCCCGCCGGATCCTGGACCGGTTGGTCGGCTACAAGGTCAGCCCGATCCTGTGGGAGAAGGTGCGGCGCGGGCTGTCGGCCGGCCGCGTGCAGTCGGTCGCCCTCAGGCTCATCTGCGACCGCGAGCGCGCGATCCGCGCGTTCGTCCCCGAGGAGTACTGGACGGTGGTGGCCCACCTCGCGGCCGGTCAGCCACCCGTCTTCCCGGCCAACCTCGTCAAGAAACACGGGAAGAACGTCGAGATCGGCAACGAGGAGCAGGCCCGGGCGATCCGGTCGGAGCTCGAGCGGGCCGCCTTCCGGGTGGCAAAGGTCACCGCCCGCGAGCGCAAGCGCAACCCCATCCCGCCCTTCACCACCTCCAAGCTGCAGCAGGAGGCCTTCAAGAAGCTCCGCTTCTCCGTCAAGAAGACGATGCAGGTGGCGCAGCGGCTCTACGAGGGTGTGGAGCTGGGCGAGGACGGCAGCCTGGGCCTGATCACCTACATGCGCACCGACTCGTTTCGGGTCTCCGGCGAGGCGCTCTCCGCGGTGCGCGATCGCATCGCGGCGACCTACGGCGAGGAGTACCTGCCCGAGAAGCCGACCTTCTACCGCAGCAAGAAGGACGCCCAGGACGCGCACGAGGCCATCCGGCCGACCTACCTCGACCGCGACCCCGACTCCATCCGGCGTTTCCTCTCCAAGGACGAGTACGCGCTCTACAAGCTCATCTGGAACCGGTTCGTGGCCTCCCAGATGAAGCCAGCGGTGTACGACGAGACGATCGTGGAGATCGAAGCGGGGCCGTACCTGCTGCGGGCCAAGGGATCGACGCTGAAATTCAAGGGCTTCCTGGCCGTCTACGAGGAGAGCCCGGACGAGCGGGTCGAGCAGAAGCCCTCCGCGGGGGACGCCGGGAAGGCGGACGCCGGCGAGGCGGAGGCCTCCGAGGGCTCCGCGGCGCCGGAGCCGGCGCTCCAGCTGCCCCCGCTGGCCGAAGGCGATGCCTTGACGCTGAAGAAGCTCGACACCGACCAGCATTTCACCGAGCCGCCGCCGCGCTTCAGCGAGGCCAGCCTGGTGAAGGAGCTGGAGGAGAACGGCATCGGCCGGCCGTCGACCTACGCGTCCATCATCGCCACCATCGAGGCGCGGGACTACATGGAGAAGCGGGAGGCCAAGCTCTATCCCACCGAGCTGGGCTTCCTCGTCACCGACCTGCTCGTCGAGCACTTCCAGGACATCATGAACGTCGAGTACACCGCGGCCATGGAGGCGGAGCTGGACGAGATCGAGGAGGGCAAGGACAACCTCCTCAACACCCTCAACCAGTTCTGGAAGAAGTTCGAGAAGGACCTCAAGAAGGCGTCGAAGGAGATGAAGGACGTCAAGGCCATGGAGGAGAAGACCGACGAGGTCTGCGACAAGTGCGGCTCTCCCATGGTCATCAAGTGGGGCCGCTACGGGCGCTTCCTGGCCTGCTCGGCCTATCCGGAGTGCAAGAACACCCGGCAGCTCGCCGGAGGCGAGGGCGAAGGGACGCCCGAGCTGCACGAGGACGTCGCCAAGGAGGTGTGCCCGGTCGATCCCGCCCACGGAGCGATGGTCCTGAAGAAGGGCCGCTACGGGCCGTTCCTGGCCTGCCCGAACTACCCCGAGTGCAAGGCCACCAAGCGCCTCGTCCGCGGCGCGGAAGGCAAGCTCCGGGTGGAGGCCCTGCAACCCATCGACGAGAAGTGCCCGGAGTGCGGCAAGCCGCTCATGTGGCGCCGCGGCCGGTTCGGCCCCTTCGTGGCGTGCAGCGACTACCCCAATTGCAAGTACATCAAGAAGAAGGAGGCCCGCGAGATCGGTCTGTTGTGCCCGGAGTGCGGCGAGGGCCAGGTCGTGGAGCGCAAGGGACGCTGGGGGCGCTCGTTCTACGGTTGCAAGCGCTACCCCGAGTGCAGGTTCACCGCCTACCACCTCCCCATCGCCGAGCCCTGCCCGGATTGCGGCCGGCCCTACCTCCTCGCCAAGGAGACGAAGAGGGAGGGCAAGGTCATCTACTGCGGCAACGAGGCCTGCCACTACAAGCGAATGGCCGCCTGACCTTCTCTGGACGAACTTCTTAACGCAGAGGACGCAGAGAACGGACGGAGAGGACACGAAGGAAGGAAATCAGGCACACGACCGCCGGAGGGACCAGACTCACGGCGCTATAATCTTCACTTCTGGCAATAACTTGTTCCCTCTGCGTCCTCTCCGTTTTCCTCTGCGTCCTCTGCGTTAAAGGGCAATGACTGAGCGCGTGACGATCGTTGGCGGGGGGCTCGCCGGGTGCGAGGCCGCCTGGCAGCTCGCCCGCCGCGGCGTCGGCGTGGACCTCCACGAGATGCGCCCGGTCAAGTCCACGCCGGTGCACCAGACCGACCGCCTGGCCGAGCTCGTCTGCTCCAACAGCCTGCGCGGCAACGCCCTCGGCCAGGCCGCCGGCCTGCTCAAGGAAGAGATGCGCCGGATGGACTCGCTCATCGTCCGGATCGCCGACGCGGTACGGGTGCCCGCGGGAAGCGCGCTCGCGGTCGACCGGGCATTGTTCGCGGAGCGGGTGAGCGAGGCGGTGGCGGGCCGGCCCGAGGTCCGCCTGCATCGCGGCGAGGTGACGCGGCTGCCCGAGGACGAGGTGGCCATCGTCGCCACCGGCCCCCTGACCTCGGAGGCGCTGGCGGCGGAGGTCTCGGCCTTCGTCGGCGATTCCCACCTCTATTTCTACGACGCGGTGAGCCCGGTCGTGGAGGCCGATTCGCTCGACTTCGCGAAGACGTTCAAGGCCTCCCGCTACGGGAAGGGGGGCGACGACTACGTCAACTGCCCCCTCGGCGAGGCGGAGTACCGCGCCTTCCATGGCGCCCTCATCCGCGCCGAGTGCGCGGCCCTGCACGCCTTCGAGCACGAGTTCTTCTTCGAAGGCTGCCTTCCGGTCGAGGTCATCGCCAGCCGCGGAGAGCAGACGCTGCTCTTCGGGCCGATGAAGCCGGTGGGCCTGGTCGACCCGCGCACGGGCGCGCGGCCCTTCGCGGTCGTCCAGCTCCGGCAGGACGACCTGGCCGCCAGCCATTACTCGATGGTCGGCTTCCAGACCCAGCTCAAGTGGGGGGAGCAGAAGCGTGTCTTCCGGATGATCCCGGGCCTCGAGGGCGCGGAGTTCGTCCGCTACGGGATGATCCACCGCAACACCTACGTGAACGCCCCCTCCTCGCTGGAGCCGACGTTCGAGACCCGCCGCCGCCCGGGCCTGTTCTTCGCCGGCCAGATGTCCGGGGTGGAGGGCTACGTGGAGTCGGCCGCCTCGGGCCTGCTGGCCGGCGTCGGGGCCGCCTTCCGGGCCCGCGGCCGCCCGCCGCTCGCCTTCCCGGAAGACACGGCCCTCGGCGCCCTGGGGCGCTACGTGGCCCGCAGCGATCCCCGGAACTACCAGCCGACCAACATCGCGTTCGGTTTGCTGCCGGACCTCGATCACCGCATCCGTGACAAGGCCCGCAAGCGCCTCGCTCTGTCGGCCCGGGCCCTCGAGTCGCTGGAGCGGTTCCGGGCCGCGCTCCCGGAGGCGGGGACCGCCCTCCGTCCGCTCCCCGCGCTCCAGGCCCGCGGCTCGTGAAGAGATCCATCGCGGCCTTCCGCCGGCACCTGGAACGTGAGCGCAACGCATCCCCGCATACGGTGCGGGCGTACCTGGACGACCTCGGCCAGTTCACCGCCCACCTGCGGGCGGAGCTGGACCGCGAGCCACGGCCCCGGGACGTCGACCATCTACTGATCCGCGGCTTCCTGGCCCGCCTGCATCGGCAAGGGCTCAAGAAGAGCTCCGCGGCGCGAAAGCTGGCGACGCTGCGCACCTTCTTCCGATACCTGTGCCGGCAGGGGATCCTGTCGTCCAATCCCGCCCGCCCGATTCTGTCCCCGCGCCTGGAGCGGCTCATCCCCGCTCATCTCGAGGAGGCGCAGGTGGCGCGGCTGGTCGAGGTGGAGGGCGAGGGGGCGGCGGCCATCCGCGCGCGGGCCCTCCTGGAGCTGCTTTATGCCACCGGCATCCGCTGTTCCGAGCTCGTGGGGCTGGATCTCCCGGAGGTCGATTTCGAGGCGCGGTTCGTTCGAGTTCTGGGTAAAGGCAGAAAAGAGAGAGTTGTACCATTCGGCGAGCCGGCGCGCAGGGCGCTCGGAGACTACCTGCCCGTCCGCTCCCGGGCCCGGCCGCGCACCGATGCCCTGTTCGTCAATGCGCGCGGGGGCCGATTGACGGATCGGTCCGTGCGCCTCATCGTCGAGCGGCGCGTGAGGCAGCTCGCCCTTTCGCAGCGCGTCAGCCCGCATGGCCTGCGACACAGCTTCGCCACCCATCTGCTCGAGCGCGGGGCGGACCTGCGGGCCATCCAGGAGCTCCTCGGCCATGCCCGCTTGTCCACGACGCAGCGCTATACGCACGTAGATGCGCGCCATATTCTGGAGATCTACAAAAAGACGCATCCGAGGGCGTAGGAATATCTGGTGATAGGCAGAAATCAGGCCGACGTCCCACGTGCCGCGTCTTAGTTCCATGAGGCCGATGGCGCCCAGCGACGAGGAACTGGTGGAACAGTTCCAGCAGGGGGATTCGTCCGCCTTCGACGCCCTCGTACGCCGCTGGGACCGGAAGGTCCAGGGAGCGATCTATCGGCTGGTGGGACCGAGCGAAGACGTTCGCGACCTCAGCCAGGAGACGCTGCTCAAGGCGTACCGCGGCCTGCGGACCTTCAAGAAGGAGGCGCGCTTCTCGTCGTGGCTCTACCAGATCGCCCTCAACGTCTGCCGGGACCGGATGCGCCGGGGCCGGGGCCGCAGCTACGTCAGCTTCGACGAGCTGACCGACGGGGGGGAGAGCCCGGGAGAGGCCGGACGCAGCGCGCTCGAGCTCATCGAGTCTCGCGACCTTTCCCGGCAGGTGGCAGCGGCGGTGGCGGCGCTGCCCATGGAGCAGCGGGAGGTCATCGTGCTGAAGGAGTATCAAGGGCTGACCTTCGTCGAGATCGCCGAGGCGCTCGACGTCCCCCTGTCGACGGTCAAGACGCGGCTCTACCGGGGCCTGGGGCAGCTCCGGCAGCAGCTCATCCGCCAGGGCATCCGGGGATCGGCCCCGGTTCCCGCCCCGACCTCATGACGGGCCACGAGGGAGAAGAGAGCCCGGGGGAGACGTGATGGATTGCGACGCGTTCCGCGACGAGATGATGGACCTTCTCTACGGCGAGGCTCCACCGGCCGTGGCGCAGCGGCTGGAGGCGCACGAGGCCGCCTGTCCCGGCTGCCGCGAAGAGCTGGCTTCCTACCGGCGGCTCCGGCGCGGCCTGGCCGCCTGGCGCGTCCCGGCCGAGCTGGAGGCGCGCGCCCGGCCGCGAGCGGTCGCGCGGCCGTACCTGGCCGCGGCGGCGGCGCTGCTGCTCCTGGTCGGGGGGGGGCTCGTGCTGCGCGGCTCCGAGGTGCGCTACGAGGCGGGCCGCTTCGCCTTCCGGCTCGGCCGCGGCTCCGGCCCGGCCGAGGTGCAGACGGAGTTGGCGGCCCAGGAGGCGCGCCACCGCCAGGAGATGCAGGGCCTTCGGCTGAGCCTCGCCTCGTCCCGGCGCGGCGATGACCAGCTGCTCCGCACGGTGCAGGAGATGATCGCGCAGAGCGAGGCCCGGCAGGCGGGCCTCTTCACCGCCGGGCTCGAGCGTCTCGAGGAGCGCACCGAGGCGCGGCGGCAGTACGACCTCGCCCAGGTCGGGGTGGGACTCAGCTATCTCGACGGCAAGGCGGGCCTGCAGGCCGCCCGGACCACGGAGCTGATGGGCCACGTGCTGCAGGCCTCGCAGAAGAGATGACCATGCGCCTGCCTTCCGCTGCCTGGCGCGTGGCGGGCATGCTGTGCCTGCTCGCTCCCCGCTTCGCCTCGGCGCAGGTCACCCCTGATCCGCGAGCGGAGTTCGCCGGCTTCGCCTCCGCGCTCGACGCCGCGGTGCGGCGGGTGAGCCGTCCCAGCCTGATGCTGGCCGGCCGGGAAGCCACCCGCGCCTACCGGCTGGCCGGCTTCGGCGCCCTGTTCGTGCTCCCACCGCGCTCCCTGCCGGCCGCGGCCACGCGCTCGGCTTCCGAGCGCGCGGCCGCCCGCGCCGTCAGGGAGGCCATCCGCCACCTGGAGCAGGCCCTCAAGACCGCCGTGTCTCCCGACGTGCGCCAGCAGATGGAAACGAGCCTGCGGGTGCTCCGGCTGACGCAGGCCGAGCTGCGCGGACCGGCCCCCGACGCCGTCTCGAGCGTCTTCTTCCTCAATCCTCCCGCGAGCCCGGACGTCGTCGTCCGGGCCCAGGTCGAGCCCGCCCATCCGGAATCGATGCGGCTGCAGGCGCTCCAGCGGGAGCTCGAGACGCAGATGGCCGCGCAGATGCGCGCGCTCCAGGAAGCCGAGCGCACGCAAGGCGAGCGGGCGCGGGCCCGGGCCCGGGAGATGGAGAGCGAGGTCCACGAGCTGCAGGCGCAGATGGAGGCCGTGCGCCGCGAGGTCGAGGAGGCGCGGGTGGAGGCCGAGCGTCGGGTCGAGATGCGTCTGGGGAACGCGAACCCACCCGCCGACCTCCCGGAGGCGCCCGCCGTCCCGATGCGCCCTCTCCCCGGCTCCAACGCCATCCCCGCCCCGCCGCCCGCGGCTCCGGCCCTGGCGCCTCCCGTCCCGCCCCCCGTCGCGCCCCCCGCGCCGTGGCAGCTCTGGTTCCGCGGCGAGGAGCCGGCCGACGGCCGCTCCGGCGAGGCGGTCATCCGGGACGTGAAGGCGGCGGTGACCGGGCTGATGGAGAGGCAGGGTGGCCTGCTGCGGCAGCTGAGGCCGGACGAGTACGTGGCGGTCGCGGTGGACTTCGTGCGCAACGGGCCCCTGCTGGCCGAGGGCCGGGTGCAGAAGACGCTGGTGGTGAAGGTGCGCAAGCGCGATCTCGACGAGCGCCGGGCCGGCCGCCTGGGCGCCGACGAGCTGCGCCGCCGCATCGATTACGCCGAGTACTGAACCCCGAGCGCCCTCGCGCTGCGCCCGGCCCGTTTCGTTGACCCTCCCGCGGGGCGCTCCTATACTAAACGTCCGAGCCCGGCCGCCGGGCGGCCTCCATGGACCAATCCTCCATCCTGCACGGGACGACCATCCTCGCGGTGCGCCACCACGGACGCAGCGCGATCGCCGGCGACGGGCAGGTGACGCTCGGCCGGACGGTGATGAAGCACGGCGCGCGGAAGATCCGGCGGCTGCACAACGGGCAGGTCCTGGCTGGCTTCGCCGGCTCGACCGCCGACGCCCTGGCGCTGTTCGCCAAGTTCGAGGCGAAGATCGAGGAGTACCGCGGCAACCTCGAGCGGGCGGCGGTGGAGCTGTCGAAGGAATGGCGGACCGACCGTGTGCTGCGCCGGCTGGAGGCCTTCCTGGTGGTGGCCGATCGCGAATCGGCCTTCCTGCTGTCGGGGGCCGGGGACGTCATCGCTCCCGACGACGGCATCGTGGCCGTCGGCAGCGGAGGCCCCTATGCCCTGGCGGCCGCCCGCGCGCTGGCGCGCTTCACCGAGATGGACGCCCCCACCCTGGCCGTGGAGGCGCTGCGGATCGCCGCTTCCATCTGCGTGTACACGAACGACTCGATCGTCGTGGAGTCGCTCTGAGGTGACGATCCATCTCCCCGCCGCCGAGGACCTGCGCAGCCTCGACGGGCTCACTCCCCGCGAGATCGTGGCCGAGCTCGACCGCTACGTGGTCGGCCAGAACGCGGCCAAGCGCGCGGTGGCGGTCGCGCTGCGCAACCGTATCCGTCGCCAGCGCCTGCCTCCCGAGGTGGGCGCGGAGGTGATGCCCAAGAACATCCTCATGATCGGCCCCACCGGCGTCGGCAAGACGGAGATCGCCCGACGGCTCGCCCGCCTGTCGGGCAGCCCGTTCGTCAAGGTGGAGGCGTCCAAGTTCACCGAGGTCGGCTACGTGGGCCGGGACGTGGATTCGATGATCCGCGACCTCACCGAGACGGCGGTGGACATGGTCCGCCGGGAGAAGCAAGCGGAGGTGAGGGACAAGGCGAACCGCAACGTCGAGGAGCAGCTGCTCGACCTCCTGTTGCCCCCCCGGCCGGGCTTCGCGGCCGGGGACGAGGAGGACGCCGAGCGCGGCCCCCAGGAGCCCTTCCGCTCCACCCGCGAGAAGCTCCGGGAGCAGCTCCGCGCGGGCGCGCTCGACGGCCGCATGGTCGAAGTCGAGGTGCGCGAGCGGAGCTTCCCCTCCTTCCAGATCCTCACCTCCCAGGGCGTCGAGGAGATGGACGTCAATCTCAAGGACATGCTGCCCGGCTTGTTCGGCGGCAAGACCAAGCGCCGCCGCCTGAGCGTTCCCGAGGCGCGGGAGGTGCTCCGGGCGGAAGAGGAGGCGCGCCTGGTGGACGCCGACCAGGTGGCCCGCCTGGCCGTGGAGCGGGTGCAAGGCTCGGGGATCGTCTTCATCGACGAGATCGACAAGATCGCCGGGCGGGAGTCCGGCCACGGGCCCGACGTGTCGCGCGAGGGCGTGCAGCGCGACATCCTGCCCATCGTCGAGGGCACCACGGTGTCGACGAAGTACGGACCGGTGCGCACCGATCACATCCTCTTCGTCGCCGCCGGCGCGTTCCACGTGGCCAAGCCGTCCGACCTCATTCCCGAGCTGCAGGGCCGCTTCCCGATCCGGGTCGAGCTGGAGAGCCTGACCCTGGAGGACCTGGTGCGGATCCTGACCGAGCCCCGCAGCGCCCTCCTGAAGCAGTACCAGGCCCTCCTCGCCACCGAGGGGGTGGAGGTGTCCTTCACCGAGGAGGCCGTGCGCGAGATGGCACGTTTCGCGATGGAGGTCAACGGCGCCACCGAGAACATCGGCGCCCGCCGCCTGGCCACGGTCCTGGAGACGGTCCTCGACGAGGTTTCCTTCGAGGGCGGCCAGGCCGGGCCCCGCGCCGTGCGCATCGACGCCTCCGAGGTCCGGACGAAGCTCGCCCCCCTCGTGAAGGACCAGGATCTCAGCCGATTCATTCTTTGACCGCCTCCCGCCGGGCGGGGCCGACCTCGCGCCGGGGTTTCCTCGCCATGGCTTCCGCGCTGCTCCTGGCCGCGCCGGCGTGCGGGAAGCGGGGAGAGCCCCTGCCGCCCCTTCCCCGGACGCCGCAACCGGTCACGGAGCTGCGGCTGGCCCAGCGGGGGGCCATGCTGGAGCTGAGCTATGTCGCGCCGCGCCTCACGGCGGGAGGCGCGCGCCTGGGCGTGCTGGAGGTCGAGCTGATGCGGGCGGATGCGCCGGGGGACTTCCCCAAGGTAGCGCGCCGGACCCGCCGCAGGGTGGCCCCCGGGGAGACGCTCGTGGACACCGAGCCGCTCCCCCCGCCGGGCTCGGTGGTGCGCGTGAGGGCGCAGGCGCGGGTGGGAGGAGAGATCTCCCCTCCTTCCCCGGTCGTCTCGCTCACCGTCCAGCCGCCCCCGAGCCCCCCGACCAGCTTCGTGGCGCAGCTCGAGCCTCAGGCGGTCGTGCTGGCGTGGGTGCCGCCCCCGTCGCCGCCGCCGACCCCACCGCCGTCGCCCTCGCCCTCCCCGAGCGCAACGCCGAGCGCGGGGCTCGGCGCTTCGCCCCGGCCGAGTCCGAGTCCTTCGCCGTCGCCCAAGCTCCAGGGAGGCTTCTGGGTCTATCGCCGGGAGCCTGAGAGCGCCTACCGCCGGCCCCTGACTCCGGCGCCGGTGGCGGGCTCGCCCTTCCGGGACGCGACCATCGCGGCCGGAGAGCGCTGGTGCTACGTCGTGCGCACGGTCGCCTCCAGCGACCCGGTGGTGGAGAGCGCCAGCTCCGGTGAGGCTTGCGTCGAGAACAAGGACGTCTTTCCGCCCGCCCCGCCGACCGGGCTGGCCGTGCTGCCGAGAGAGGACGGGCTGGAGGTCTCGTGGAGCCCGTCGCTGGAGAGCGACCTCGCGGCCTATCGCGTCTACCGCACCGAGGGGGGCGGCCCCCGGACCAGGGTGGGCGAGGTCGCGGCGCCCGAGACCAGCTTCCGCGACAGCGCCGCCCCGCACGGGGCGGCGCTCGCCTACGCGGTGACCGCCGTCGACCGCGATGGCAACGAGAGCGCGCCCTCGGCCCCCGTCGAGGCCCGGCGTCCCTAGGGGCGCGTGAGGACCTTTCCCCGAGGGGATATCATTCCCCTGAGGAGGCACTCATGAAGATCTTCCTGGATACGGCAAGCCTGAAGGAGATTCGCGAAGCGGCGGCCCTGGGAGTCGTCGACGGCATCACCACCAACCCTACCCTGCTCTCCAAGGAGAGCGGCGAGCCGGAAGACATCCTGGTCCAGATCTGCGAGACGGTGAACGGGCCCATCTCGGCCGAGGTGGTGGCGACCGATGCCGAGGGCATGATGCGGGAGGGCCGGCACTGGGCCGGCGTACACCGGAACATCGTCGTCAAGTGCCCGTGCACGACGGAGGGCCTCAAGGCCACCAAGGCCCTCAGCAGCGAGGGGATCCGCATCAACATGACGCTCGTCTTCTCGGCCACCCAGGCCCTGCTGGCGGCCAAGGCCGGGGCCAGCATCTGCTCGCCGTTCGTCGGCCGGATCGACGACATCGCCAGCCCGGGGATGGAGGTCGTGCGGGACATCGTGCAGATCTACCGCAACTACTCGTTCCCGTGCGAGGTCCTGGCGGCGAGCCTGCGCCATCCGATGCACGTGGTGGAGGCAGCCAAGCTGGGGGCCCACATCGGCACCATGCCCTACTCGGTGTTCACCGCCCTCGTGAAGCATCCGCTGACCGACATCGGCCTCAAGAAGTTCCTCGAGGACTGGGAGAAGGCCAAGAAGGAGATGGGGGCCAAGGCCGCCCGCTGACGCCATGCCCGTCTACGAGTACGTCTGCCAGTCCTGCCGCGCCAGCTTCGAGGCCTACGTGCGCGCCTGGGGAGAGCCGGTGAGCTGTCCCCGCTGCCAGGGCACGGAGGTGGAGAGGCAGGTCTCCCGCTTCGCCTTCGCGGGCCCGCGGGGCTCCGTCCCGTCGTCGGGCGGGGGCTGCGGCTGCGGACGGGGCGGTTGCGGCTGTGGCCATTAAGACCCCGCCCGTGAAGCCGCCGCGGCCGGCGGCCCTCGACCTGCTGCGCGAGAAGGCACAGCGGGCCGAGGAGGGGGGAGGCCGGGAGCGGGTGGAGCGCCAGCACGGCGAGGGCAAGCTCACCGCCCGCGAGCGCGTGACGCTGTTGCTGGACGAGGGGTCGTTCGAGGAGCTGGACAAGCTCGTCGAGCACCGCTGCCAGGACTTCGGCATGGCCGACCAGAAGATACCGGGCGACGGTGTCGTCTCCGGCTACGGCAAGATCGACGGCCGGCTCGTCTACGTCTTCGCGCAGGACTTCACGGTCTTCGGGGGGAGCCTCTCGGAGACCAACGCCCGCAAGATCTGCAAGGTGATGGACCTGGCCATGAAGATGGGCGCGCCGATCGTCGGTCTCAACGACTCGGGTGGCGCCCGGATCCAGGAAGGGGTCGCCTCCCTGGGCGGCTACGCCGACATCTTCCTGCGCAACACGCTCGCCTCTGGCGTGATCCCGCAGATCTCGGCCATCATGGGCCCCTGCGCGGGCGGGGCCGTGTACAGCCCCGCCATCACCGACTTCAACGTGATGGTCAAGGACACGTCGTACATGTTCGTGACCGGCCCCGACGTGATCAAGACGGTCACCCACGAGGAGGTGAGCAAGGAGGAGCTGGGGGGCGCGATGACCCACAACTCGCGCTCCGGCGTCGCCCACTTCGCGGTCGACGACGACCGGGCCTGCCTGGCCCTCATCCGCGAGCTGCTGTCGTACCTGCCCGCCAACAACCTCGACGAGCCGCCCGTGCGCCGGACCGAGGACCCCCCCGATCGGGAAGAGGCGGCGCTCGACGAGCTGATCCCCGCCGAGCCGAACAAGCCCTACGACATGAAGCGGCTCATCGAAGCGGTGGCCGACGACCGCCGCTTCCTGGAAGTGCACCCGCACTTCGCGGCCAACATCGTGATCGGCTTCGCCCGCTTCGGCGGGCGCAGCGTGGGTGTGGTGGCCAACCAGCCGGCGGTGCTCGCCGGGTGCCTGGACATCGACGCCTCGGTCAAGGGCGCGCGCTTCGTGCGCTTCTGCGACGCCTTCAACATCCCGCTGGTCATCTTCGAGGACGTGCCCGGCTTCCTGCCCGGGACCGCCCAGGAGTTCGGGGGCATCATCCGCCACGGAGCGAAGCTGCTCTACGCCTTCGCCGAGGCGACCGTCCCCAAGATCACGGTCATCACGCGCAAGGCCTACGGGGGCGCGTACTGCGTCATGGCCAGCAAGCACATCCGCACCGACCTCAACTACGCGTACCCGACGGCCGAGATCGCGGTCATGGGGCCGGAAGGCGCGGTGAACGTCCTCTACCGCCGGGAGCTGGCCCGCTCCGCGGACGCCGACCGCCGGCGGGCGCAGAAGACGGCGGAGTTCCGGGAGAAGTTCGCCAACCCCTACGTGGCCGCCGACCGCGGCTTCGTCGACGAGGTGATCGAGCCGCGGCACACCCGGCGCAAGATCGTGGCCGGCCTGGAAATGACCCGGGACAAGCGGGACAAGAACCCGCCCAAGAAGCACGGCAACATCCCGCTGTGAAGAAGATCCTCGTCGCCAACCGCGGCGAGATCGCGGTGCGCGTCATCCGGGCATGCCGCGAGATGGGCATCGCCTCGGTGGCCGTGTTCTCGGAGGCCGACCGCGCGTCCCGGCACGTGCGGCTGGCCGACGAGGCCTGGCCCATCGGACCGGCGCCGGCCGCGGAAAGCTACCTGCGGATCGACCGCCTGATCGAGGCCGCCCGGCGCTCGGGCGCGGACGGCGTGCATCCGGGCTACGGGTTCCTGGCCGAGAACGCCGGCTTCGCCCGCGCCTGCGAGGAGGAGGGACTCGTCTTCATCGGTCCCCGCAGCGAGACGATCGCCCTCATGGGCGAGAAGACCTCCGCCCGCCGGCTGGCGGTCGAGGCGGGCCTCAGCGTGGTGCCGGGGACCCTGGAGCCCCTGGAGGGCGACACGGCCATCCAGGCCGAGGCGGCGCGGCTCGGCTTCCCGCTCATGCTCAAGGCCGCGGCCGGAGGCGGCGGCAAGGGACTGCGCCTGGTGGACCGGGCGGCCGACCTGGCCTCCGCCGCCCAGCGCGCGCGCAGCGAAGCGCTCTCCGCCTTCGGCGACGGCCGCGTCTACCTGGAGAAGGCCCTCGTCCGGCCCCGTCACGTCGAGATCCAGGTCGTGGCCGACCACCACGGCCACGCCGTCCACCTCTTCGAGCGGGAGTGCTCGATCCAGAGGCGCCACCAGAAGGTCGTCGAGGAGAGCCCTTCGCCGCTGCTCACGCCGGAGCTGAGGGCGCGCATGGGAGAGCTGGCGGTGGCCCTCGTGCGGCGGGCGGGCTACGTGAACGCGGGCACCCTGGAGTTCCTGCTCGACGACACGCGGCGGCCGTACTTCCTGGAGATGAACACCCGCCTTCAGGTCGAGCACCCGGTGACCGAGCTGGTGACCGGGGTGGACCTGGTGAAGACGCAGATCCGGATCGCGAGGGGGGAGCGGCTGCCCTTCGTCCAGGGCGACCTCGCCCAGCGTGGCCACGCGATCGAGTGCCGCGTCTACGCCGAGGACCCCGAGACGGGGTTCTTGCCGAGCCCGGGCCGCATCGTGGCCCTGCGCGTGCCGGGCGGGCCGGGCGTGCGCGACGACTCGGGGGTCGAAGAGGGAGACGACGTTCCCTCCCATTACGATCCTCTCGTCTCGAAGCTCGTGGCCTGGGGCGAGGACCGCCCGGCGGCCATCGCGCGGATGCGCCGGGCGGTGCGCGAGTACAAGGTCCTGGGCATCAAGACGACGCTCCCGTTCTTCGAGCGCCTCCTTCGCCATCCCGACTTCGTCGCGGGCGAGCTCGACACTGGCCTCGTCGCTCGCCTGGAAGGCCCCGCGAGCGGGGACCGGGAGCGGCCCTGGCCGGTCGCCGTGGCCGCGGCCGCCATCCGCGCCCTCGAACAGAGGCGGTCGGCGGCCCAGGGGGGCGGGCTGGAGCGGCCGGCTCGGTCGGCCTGGCGCCGGGCCCGCCCGGACCGCCTTCACCGGCACCCGGATTCGATCTTGGTCGCCCCCGATCTCGCCCAAGGGCACCGGCTTGACGAGTTCGGGGGCCGGGCCGGCCATACCGGTGCCTCCGCCGACGCGCCCCTCCTGGTGGCTCGC